>JAAIGF010327421.1_pt1 | contig 114314 bp, 101 predicted proteins | sample 6487441 | NCBI WGS metagenome assembly JAAIGF01 (sample SAMN13974129, study PRJNA590717) | phyllosphere metagenome | biome: pepper field; feature: multiple bacterial spot infested pepper fields; material: pepper leaves; isolation source: leaves from pepper fields | host: Capsicum annuum ... | reverse complement strand
TGCGCATGCCTTGAGGTAAGCACTGCCCCTGTGGGAGCGGCTTTAGCCGCAAAAGGGCCAGACCTGCCAGCCATTTCCCACCGGCCATTCACCGTTGCCGCCCCCACCGTATTCGCGGGCAAGCCCGCTCCTACAGGGCGCCAGATGCTAGAAATTGAGCAAGACAGTTGCTCCTACAGGTATTGCGCATGCCTTGAGGTAAGCACTGCCCCTGTGGGAGCGGCTTTAGCCGCGAATGGCCGAGCGATATTCCCCAGGTGTTGCGCCTAGCGCCTGTCTGAACCGGTTACTAAAATGACTGGCGCTGGCAAAGCCGCACAGCAGGGCAACTTCCCCCAGCGGCATCACCCCCAGCCGCAACAGCTGGCAAGCCCGGTGCATCCGCCGGGCCAGCAGGTACTGGTGCGGTGGCAGCCCGAAGCTGGCGCGGAACATGCGCGCAAAGTGGTATTCGGACAGGTTGCAGCGCAAAGCCAGCTCACCCAGGGTGACGGGCTGGTCCAGGTGCGCTTCGATATAGTCGACCAGTTGCCGGCGCAGGTTGGGCGCCAGCCCGCCTTTCAGGCGCAGGCCATGGCGTAGCCCGACCTGGCTGAGCAGTGCATGGTCGACAACTTCGTGTGCCAGGCTACTGGCCAACAATCGCTCGCCGGGCTCGCCCCAGTCCAGGGTGATCAGTTGGCGAAAGCGTGCGGCCTGTTGCGGGTCGTCGAGAAAGGTCGCTTCCTGCAGTTGCAGCTCACGCGGTTCACGGTCCAGCAGGCGCACACAACCCAGGGCGAACTGCGCCTCGCTGATGTAAAGGTGCGCCAGACGGATTGCACCATTGACCACCCAGTTCGATTCATGGCCGGCCGGCATCACGCAGAGTTTGTCGGGTGCGCCGTTTTCTGCCGGGCGCTGGCGACGGTGAGTGCCGGTGCCGTCGGCGATGTAACACGACAAGGTGTGGTGGCTCGGTGCCTGATAGTCGCGGGCATCGTCACGGTTGCTCCACAGCGCCGCCGCCAGCCCATCGCCCAGGTGCGCGCTCAGCTCCAGCCGGGCGTGGGGCGAGGCATGCATGGCATTGAACACTTGCAACTGGGTGAGTGGCGTCATGGCGGGGTCCTCTTGCCAGCCATCCTACTGCGCCTCTGATCGAGTGACATCCCCTGGCAGAACAAAAGCGCAAGTTTGTGCAAGCAGGCCAACGCTGATCGGAAGAACACTGGCGGTCCCAGTAGCAGCGGGCTTGCCTGCGAAGCACCGGGCACCGATTTTGAACGGCCAAAGGAAACGCCGCCATGAACATGTCACTGTACCTGCTCACCGTCCTGATCTGGGGCACCACCTGGATTGCCCTGAAACTCCAGTTGGGTGTGGTCGCCATCCCGGTCTCGATCGTCTACCGTTTCGCCTTGGCCGGCCTGATCCTGTTCGCCTTCCTGCTGCTCACCCGCCGCTTGCAGCCGATGAACAAGCGCGGCCACCAGATTTGCCTGGCCCAGGGGCTGTGCCTGTTCTGCGTCAACTTCATCTGCTTCCTCAGTGCCAGCCAGTGGATCGCCAGCGGCCTGATTGCCGTGGTGTTTTCCACCGCCACGCTGTGGAACGCGCTGAATGCGCGAATCTTCTTCGGCCAGAAAATCGCCAGCAATGTGCTCGGCGGCGGCGCCCTGGGCTTGGTCGGCCTGGGCCTGTTGTTCTGGCCGGAACTGTCGCACCACGCGGCCAACCGCGAAACCCTGTATGGCTTGGGCCTGGCCCTGCTCGGCACGCTGTGCTTCTCGGCCGGCAACATGCTGTCGAGCATGCAGCAGAAGGCCGGGCTCAGGCCCATGACCACCAATGCCTGGGGCATGGTCTACGGGGCGTCGATGCTGGCGGTGTTTTGCCTGGTCAGCGGCATCCCCTTCGCCATGGAATGGAACAGCCGCTACATCGGTTCACTGATGTATCTGGTCATCCCTGGCTCGGTGATCGGTTTCACAGCCTACCTGACCCTGGTCGGGCGCATGGGGCCGGAGCGGGCAGCCTACTGCACCGTGTTGTTCCCGCTGGTGGCCCTGAATGTGTCGGCTTTTGCCGAAGGTTACCAATGGACGACACCGGCGCTGTTGGGCCTGGTGGCGGTGATGGCGGGGAATGTGATGGTGTTCCGTAAGCCCATGGATCGCTACGACTACATCAACAAGCGATTGATGCGCTGAAGTATGAGAATGTGGTGAGCTGTGGAAGGACGTGTAAGAAGATGGTCCGAGTGGCTTATTGACCAGTCGGACCATGGCGTTGATCAACTGTTGAGCATAGATATTGTGTCGTCGACACTCAGTAACGGCACAGGGAGCATAACGCAGGCCCATATCCACAAAGGGCTACTCTTGTCGAGTGCTTGAATGACAGTAAAGGGTGATGGCGCTTGAGCATGTGGAATGAAAGCCCCTTGTTGGTCGATCCATCCATTTCCATGGAGGATTGTCCACTCCGTGTCATCGGCGGGTATGATGACCTCCTTCCCAGACCGGTCAGTCACGCAAAGCTGAAGGCGTATTCGGCTATCGAACTTGCTGAATTTGAGATATGCACTTTGCCGCAAATTTTGGATGATGAAGACAGAGTCGTAACGCAAACCGTCAATAACTGTTGAGGCGACGTCGACCGAGGTGAGAGGGTTGGGGGTAGGACCTTCTGGTGCCACGTAGAACCATTGGCCATCCTCCTGGATCACATCGCCCTTGCTACCTGGTTGAAGTGTCCAAGTTATCGTCGCGGGTTTGGGGAATACATGGAGTTCAAATTTTTGCTGTGGACTCACCAAACTCGACAGGGGGTGAATATCAAAGCTGGAGGATTTGGAATCATTTAGAGGGGCAGAGAAACTCGTGGGGTTATAAGCAGCAACATGATCTTTGGGGGAGACAGTGTTTGCAGCGAGCATGCTAAACTGCTGATGCGGTGCGAGCAACTGAGGTAGTTGAGCCAAGTCGGCAGGAATTCCTGCTTGGCTCACTCTACGGTCTACTAAGGCAATAGCCGCCTTGCCATCAATCAACATCGGGTCCGGGTTTAAGGGAATGGACCCACTTTGGTTCAACGCTACGTAAGCGATCACCTGACCCGTCGATGAGTCGGTGGAAGTCACAAATGAAAGTGGCGGCTTGAGGATACCGGGTTGTGCAGGTACAAAAGAACCCAGAACTGCGGTCCTTTCGGCAGGGTTGTTTTTGTAATGATTCTCATAGATGCGAAGCTTGAAATCGTCATCGCTGCCATGAGGGGTTAGCGTGTAGCTTGCATAGTTCCACTCGTATTCAACGTTTTTTTGAACGGTGTAAGAAAATGTTGGATGTTCTGCCTCTATGTTGAGATGCTGTGATCCTGAGAATGATCCCCCGATGGCGATCAATATGTTGCGGGATAAGTAAACATTTTGAGCTGTAACAAAGTCCAAGGACTTCTCAACACGCCTCAAAAGCGTAGTGCCATCCAGGCCGGAAACTGAAGTGTGAAACTTCAGGGTGGGTCGTCCCAGCGTGCTGAAATGGTGGAGTGTATTTACAGGGGTTAGTTGATATTTTGCTTGAATGTATTCGAGGGTTTCAGGGGGGGAAGGGAGGGCTCGCAGGTTGTCCCATGAGATATTGAGGGGTTGCGCGCTGTAGGCAATCAACGCCCCCCAACCGTTTAGCTTAAGACCAGACTGTGCAGGTGTGGTTGCCCATGAAACAAGCTCACTGAGATCGTCGAAGTTTGTCTTGGTTTGCATGTTGAGTGCCCTGATTGTGCATGAGGGCTTATAGTTTTAATGGTGAGTCCTGATGGCGACAACTGACAAAAATGCTAGGCCGAGGAGCTATAAGTTGTTGATAAGACGCATGGGTCAGGTGCTAAAGTAGTTTAAGTCTATGATTGCAGGGACGAAAGCTGTGAGGGGGTGTGCGTGCTTTCATGTTCATGGCTGAACGTAAGCGCGCAGTCAGTTGTTGGGCCATGCAGCCTCATGTCCGAGGCTGCCTGAGGTAAGTTTTTAGCCCTTCCACACCTGCGGGTTCACCAGATCCCGCGGCCGCTCACCCAGCAGTGCCGCGCGCAGGTTGTCCATCGCCCGGTTGGCCATGGCTTCGCGGGTTTCGGCAGTGGCCGAACCAATGTGCGGCAAGGTCAGGGCATTGGGCAGCTTGAACAGTGGCGAGTCGCTCAGTGGCTCTTTCTCGTACACATCCAGCCCGGCGCCGCGAATAGTGCCGTTCTGCAGCGCCTCGACAAGCGCCGCTTCATCGACCACCGGCCCACGGGCGATGTTGATCAGGAATGCACTCGGCTTCATCAACTTCAGCTCACGCGCTCCGATCAGCTTGCGCGTGGCGTCGGACAGCGGCACCACAATGACGACGAAGTCGGCTTCGGCCAGCAACTGGTCCAGGCTGCGGAATTGCGCCCCAAGTTCTTGCTCCAGCGCGGCCTTGCGGCTGTTGCCAGCATAGAGGACCGACATGTTGAAGCCGAACCGGCCACGACGGGCAACGGCGGCGCCGATGTTGCCCATGCCGACGATACCCAGCGTCTTACCGTGCACATCGCTGCCGAAATGGGCCGGGCCTACGGTGGCCTGCCAGTTGCCGGCCTTGGTCCAGGCATCCAGCTCGGCGGTGCGGCGGGCGCAGCCCATGACCAGCGAGAAGCCAAGGTCGGCGGTGCTTTCGGTGAGCACGTCGGGGGTGTTGGTCAAGGCGATGCCGCGTTCATTGAAGTAGTCCAGGTCGTAGTTGTCGTAGCCGACCGAAACGCTGGACACCACCTCCAGCCTGGCTGCGCCTTCAAGCTGGGCGCGGCCAAGCTTGCGGCCAACGCCGATCAGGCCATGGGCCTCGGGCAGGGCTTCGTTGAACTGGGCATTGATGTCGCCGAGCTTGGGGTTCGGCAGGATCACGTTGAAGTCTTGCTGCAGGCGCTCGGCCATGGCCGGGGTGATACGGCTGAAGGCCAGGACGGTCTTTTTCATCGGGCTACTTCTCTGCAAGGCGGATGGTGGCTGTACCGGCCTTTTCGCGGGCAAGCCCGCTCCTACAGGGACGCGGTGCCTTGTAGGAGCGGGCTTGCCCGCGAAAGGGCCGGTACAGGCGAAAGCATTGGTTAGCAACCTACCATTGTCCGCCCCCGCAATGCAGCAGCTTTTTAGTTGGCGATCAGCACCTGATGGGTTTTCAGGTCCGCCTCGTGTGCGGCAAGAATCTCCGGTAACGAGTTGCGCAGGTACTCGACCCAGGTTTTGATCTTGGCATCCAGGTACTGGCGCGACGGGTAGATGGCATACAGGTTCAGTTCCTGCAGGCGGTACTCGGGCAGTACCCGCACCAGGCTGCCGTCACGCAGGCCATCGATGGCCGAATAGATCGGCAGCACGCCCACGCCCATGCCACTGCGGATTGCGGTTTTCATGGCGTCAGCGGTGTTGACCATGAACGGCGAACTGGTGATGTTGACCATTTCCTGGCCTTCCGGGCCGTCGAACAGCCACTTTTCCAGCGGGATCACCGGGCTGACCATACGCAGGCAGGCGTGCTTGAGCAGGTCGGCAGGTTTGTGTGCACTGCCGTGGCGGGCGATGTAGGCGGGCGATGCGCAGACAATGCTGTACGTGATGCCCAGGCGCTGCGACACGAACCCCGAGTCGGGCAGTTCGGTGGCCAGTACGATGGACACGTCATAGCCCTCGTCGAGCAGGTCGGGCACGCGGTTGGCCATGGTCAGGTCGAAGGTCACGTCCGGGTGCGATTCGCGGTAGCGGGCGATGGCATCCACCACGAAGTGCTGGCCTACCCCGGTCATCGAATGCACTTTCAGCTGGCCGGCCGGGCGCGCATGGGCGTCGCTGGCTTCGGCCTCGGCCTCTTCGACGTAGGTAAGAATCTGTTCGCAACGCATCAGGTAGCGCTTGCCGGCCTCGGTCAGCGCAATGCGGCGGGTAGTACGGTTGAGCAGCCTTGTTTGCAGATGGGCTTCCAGGTTGGAGACCGCCCGCGACACGTTCGCGGTGGTCGTATCCAGTTGCGCCGCAGCGGCAGTGAAGCTGCCTAATTGGGCTACGCAACTGAAAGCACGCATGTTTTGCAGGGTGTCCATGGGTCACTCTCGATGTAGAGGACAAAATTGTGTCACGAAGTTACGCAAAAGTTATGAAAACTTGCCTTCGACCAAAGGCGGATTATCGCTGTTTTGGTAACAAAGATTCGCAGGAATCTGCGCTTATCGCCAGTGCTGCCGCCCCCTAGAATTGCCCGTCCCCTTCACTTCTTCCTCGGGAAATCGCAGCTGTGCCGCGTCGCATCATCAGAACGCTCAATGCGTTCAGTGCCTGTGCCCTTGCCCTCACCTTGAGCGGCTGTATCGGAACCTGGGGCATTGCCCCGCAAAGCAAGACGCTGCAAGCCAATACCCTGACCACCGACGCGGCCATTCGCGAAGCCGCGACGGACGCCCACTGGCCCGACCAGCAATGGTGGCGTGCCTATGGCGACCCACAACTGGACCGCTGGATTGCGCTGGCCGTGGCCGGCAGCCCGAGCCTGGCCATGGCCGCGGCGCGGGTGCGCGAAGCCAAGGCCATGGCCGGCGTGGTCGAGTCGGCAGAAAAGCTCCAGGCCAACGGCCAGGCCTCGCTCAAGCGCCACAACTGGCCTGAAGACCCGTTCTATGGCCCGGGCGCGCTGTCCGGTGCCAACACCTGGGACAACAACGCTGCCATCGGCTTCAGCTACGCCCTCGACCTGTGGGGCCGTGAGCGCAATGCCAGCGAGCAGGCCGTGGACCAGGCGCACATGAGCGTGGCCGAAGCCCGCCAGGCGCAACTGGAGCTGCAGAACAACGTGGTGCGTGCCTACATTCAGCTGAGCCTGCACTTCGCCCGGCGCGATATCGTCAAGGCCGAGCTGCAACAGCAAGAGCAGATCCTGGCCCTTGCCAAGCGCCGCCTGGATGCTGGCATCGGCACCCATTTCGAAGTCAGCCAGGCTGAAGCGCCGCTGCCGGAAACCCATCGCCAGCTCGACAGCCTCGACGAAGACATTGCCCTGACCCGCAACCAGTTGGCGGCCCTGGCCGGCAAAGGTCCGGGGGAGGGCGCGCAGTTGCAGCGGCCGAGCCTGGCCTTGGCCGCGCCGTTGAAACTGCCGTCGAACCTGCCGGCCGAACTGGTCGGCCAGCGTCCCGACGTGGTCGCCAGCCGCTGGCAGGTAGCCGCCCAGGCCCGTGGCATCGATGTCGCCCACGCCAGCTTCTTCCCCAACGTTGACCTGGTCGGCAGCCTGGGTTTCATGGCCACCGGCGGTGGCCCGCTGGAATTCCTTACCGGGCGCAAGTTCAACTACAACGTCGGCCCGGCCATCAGCCTGCCGATCTTCGACGGTGGCCGCCTGCGCTCGCAGTTGGGCGTGGCTTCGGCCGGCTATGACGTGGCCGTGGCGCGCTACAACCAGACCGTGGTCGGTGCGCTGAAGAGCATCTCCGACCAGTTGATCCGCCGCGAGTCGATGAAAGCGCAGTCGCACTTCGCTGCCGAATCGGTCGCTGCCGCGCAAAAAACCTACGACATCGCCATGGTTGCCTTCCAGCGCGGCCTCACCGACTACCTCAACGTGCTCAATGCACAGACTTTGCTGTTCCGACAGCAGCAGGTGCAGCAGCAGGTACAGGCTGCGCGCCTGATCGCCCATGCCGAGTTGGTCACTGCCCTGGGCGGTGGTCTGCAGGCTGGCAAGGATGTGCCCGAAGAAGAACGCCAGGCCGCACCGAAAACCCCGGCGACCCTGGCTATTTTCGACAAGAAGCCGGATAACGCCGAATGAGCATTTCCAGTTTGCCTGTACGCTGGCTGCAGAGTCTGGAATGGCGTCGGGGCTTCTTTGCCTGGGCGCGCACCGACGGCGTGACCTGGGTGTACATCTTCAAGGTTCTGGCCGCTGCGTTCATCACCCTGTGGCTGGCCATGCGCCTGGAGCTTCCGCAACCGCGCACGGCGATGATCACCGTGTTCATTGTCATGCAGCCGCAAAGCGGCCATGTGTTCGCCAAGAGTTTCTACCGGGTGCTCGGCACGCTGGCCGGCTCGGCGATGATGGTGTCGCTGATTGCCATCTTTCCGCAGAACACCGAGCTATTCCTGCCAAGCCTGGCCATCTGGGTGGGCCTGTGCTCGGCCGGTGCCATGCGCTACCGTACCTTCCGTGCTTATGGGTTCGTGCTGGCTGGCTACACCGCTGCAATGATCGGCCTGCCGGTGCTCCAGCACCCCGACCAGGCGTTCATGGCTGCGGTATGGCGGGTGCTGGAAATTGCCCTGGGCATCCTTGTATCGACCTTCGTCAGCGCTGCGATCCTGCCGCAATCGGCCAGCGCCGCCATGCGCAACGCCCTGTACCAGCGCTTTGGCGTGTTCGCCGGTGTAGTGGTCGAGGCACTGCGCGGTGACAGCCAGCGTGACCGTTTCGAAAGCAGCAACGTGCGTTTCGTTGCCGAAGCCGTAGGCCTTGAAAGCCTGCGCAACGTCACTGCCTTCGAAGACCCGCACATGCGCCGCCGCTCTGGTCGCCTGGTGCGGATGAACAGCGAGTTCATGGCCATCACCACCCGTTTCAATGCCCTGCACCGTTTGCTGGAACGCCTGCGTGCCCGTGGCCCGCTGCAGATCGTCAGTGCCATCGAACCGGGCCTGAATACCTTGGTGGAGCTGTTGCAACCCTACGTGGGCCGGGCGCTGACCGACGCCGATGCGCTGCGCCTGACTCTGGAGCTGGCCGCCTACAAGGAAGGCCTGCAGGCCCAGGTGCGCGGCCTGCGCGCCGAGTACCTGGCGACCGAGCCCAGCGAGGCCGACCTGCTCGACTTCCACACCGCGTTCGAATTGCTTTACCGCTTCGTCGACGAGATGTTCAGCTATGCCGAAACCCACGCCTCGCTGGCCGCACACCGGCATGAGCGGGAGCAATGGGACGAGCCTTACGTGGCGCAGACCAGCTGGCTGGTATCGCTGGCCGCCGGGGTCCGTGCCTCGGCTGTGCTGTTGCTGCTGGGCAGCTATTGGCTGCTCAGTGACTGGCCGAGCGGCGCCATGATGACCCTGATTGCCACGGTGACCGTAGGCCTGTCGGCGGCTTCGCCGAACCCCAAGCGCATGTCGTTCCAGATGGCTTGCGGCACGGCGATTGGCGCCTTCGTCGGCTTTTTCGAAACTTTCTTCGTGTTCCCCTGGATCGACGGCTTCCCGCTGCTGTGCATGGTGCTGGCACCGGTGTTCGTGCTGGGCGCGTTCCTCTCGTCACGCCCGGCCTACGCGGGTTATGGCATCGGCTTGCTGGTTTTCTTCGCCATCGGCTCGGTGCCGAACAACCTGACCGTGTATGACCCGTACACCTTCATCAACGACTACATCGGCATGGTCATTGGCATGTTCGTCTGCGCTGCTGCTGGTGCGATCATCCTGCCGCCCAACAGCCACTGGCTGTGGAGCCGCCTGGAGCAGGAGCTGCGCGAGCAGGTGTTGTTTGCCATCAGCGGCCGCCTGCGCGGCATCGGCACGGCCTTCGAAAGCCGCACCCGCGACCTGCTGCACCAGGCCTATGGCCTGGCGGCCGGCAAGCCAAAGGTGCAGAGCCAGCTGATGGGCTGGATGTTCACCGTGCTGGAAATTGGCCATGCGGTCATCGAGCTGCGCAAGGAGCAGGCCCGTGCACCGGTGCACCCGGCCTATGCCGAGTCGCAGCCGTGGCGCCAGGCCATCCGCGTGATGGGCCGGGCCTTAGCGCGGCTGTTCCTGCAGCCAAGCGCCAGCAACCACGAACGTGCGCTGGTGGCCGTGGACCACGCCATCGCCCGTGTGCAGGCCACCGACGAGCCGTTCGCCCGGCACTTCGACACCTCGGTACTGCGCCGCGCGCAGAGCTACCTGCACTTCATCCGTTCTTCCCTGCTGGACCCACAGTCGCCGCTGGTACCGGCGAAAGGACTGCACGATGCTCCGTGAAAGCATGCCCCGTGAAATCGCCTTCCATGGCGTGTACATGCCCACCATGACCTTGATGTTCCTGTTTGCCCTGGGCCTGGCCTGGGGCCTGGACCGGTTCATCGCCAGCCATGATGGCTACCGCTTCTTCTGGCACCCGGCGCTGTTGCGCCTGAGCCTGTTCGTCTGCCTGTTCGGCGCCCTGGCGCTGTCGCTCTACTGGTGAGAACCCTTCGATGAAAAAGTTTTTCAGCCTGATCGCTACCTTGCTGGTGCTGACCGCTGCCGTGGTGATCGGCCGCCAGTTGTGGCTGCACTACATGACCACACCCTGGACCCGTGACGGCCGCGTGCGTGCCGACATCATCAACGTGGCCGCCGACGTGCCGGGCTATGTGGTGGATGTGCCGGTCAAGGATAACCAGCGGGTGAAGAAGGGTGACTTGCTGATCCAGATCGACCCCGAGCATTACCAACTGGCAGTCGACCAGGCCAAGGCACTGGTTGCCTCGCGCAAGGCCACCTGGGAAATGCGCAAGGTCAATGCCAAGCGTCGTGCCGACATGGACAACCTGGTGATCTCCAAGGAAAACCGCGACGACGCCAGCAACATCGCCAACTCCGCCCAGGCCGATTACCAGCAGGCCCTGGCCGAACTGGCTGCCGCCGAACTGAACCTCAAGCGCACGCACATCGTGGCCACGGTGGACGGGTACGTGACCAACCTGAATATCCACAAGGGGGACTATGCGCGTACCGGTGAAGCGGTGATGGCGGTGGTCGACGAAAACTCGTTCTGGGTGTACGGGTTCTTCGAGGAGACCAAGCTGCCGCATGTGAAGGTGGGTGACCAGGCCGAGCTGCAGATGATGAGCGGCGAGCGCATCAAGGGCCATGTGGAGAGCATCGCCCGCGGCATCTATGACCGCGACAACCCGCAGAGCCGCGAGCTGATTGCCGATGTGAACCCTACCTTCAACTGGGTGCGCCTGGCGCAGCGGGTGCCGGTGCGCATTCACATCGATGAAGTGCCGGAAGGGTTTTTGCTGGCGGCGGGGACGACCTGTACGGTAGTGGTGAAGCCGAGCGAAGGGTGAGTGGCGCTTACGGTTGTTGTGCGGCTTCGCTCAGCAACTGATCCCAATCATCGGGAGGGTGGCCGTTGTCGAGCATCCTTTGGAAAACCTTATATGCATCGTCATGGCTTTCATAAGCGCGCTTGTTCGATTCGTCATTGACCCGGGCCAGCACGATGATCTTGCTGGGCGTATGGTAGCGGAAGAACAGCCGGTATTGCTGGAAGAACTTTGCTCTGAACCAGTGCTTGTGGTCACCGCCAAGCGTTGCACCTTGGCGATACTCAGATTTTGTCGGGTCTTGGGGGATAACATCGAACGCTAGTCTGTTGATGGCCGCCAGCCGTTTAAAAGCATTCTTCTTCGTGTAACCCGCTGGGTCCCTCTGCACCTGAGCCTGGACTTGAGCGCTCAGTGCATTGAGCTTGGTCAGGAACAGCGGGTGAGCAAATACGGTCCATCCATGAATAACCAGCGGTGTCCTTTTTGCTTCACTCATTCATCATCCGCCGACAGGGGTTGGTCCAGATCGACCTCTGCATCGCCCACGAGCTTGTCGAGGCGAGCGATGAGGTCCGCATCGACAACCTGCAGCCGTTGAGGATTGGTCGCGATATCGTGCGCCAGGAAATCCAGGAACTGGCCTAGCACCGGGTCGTCCTCGGTTGCCTCTGCGCGGGTGAGTATCACCCCACCGTCAGGCTGAATCGAGTAATGGATCTTGTCTCTTTTTTTCAAACCCAAGGCACGACGCACTGTTTCAGGAACGGTGGTCTGGTAGCGATCGGTGAGCGTTGACTCGACTTCGAAGGTGGTAGCCATGGGCAATGTCCATTGGGTTACAGCGATGCTCATCAAGGTAATGCGATTGCATTGCCTGGTCAATGCAATCACCTACCCAACTGATCGTCGGTTCACGCAGCCCCCACCAAGACTGGCACCTTTACCCGGTCAATCACCTTCGTGCTGATCGACGGGTCCAGCATTCGCCCCAGCCGCGAAAGGTGGCGATGGCCCATGATGATCAATTCGCAGTTCAATTCCTGCGCCTTGGCCACGATGGCCTCGACTGGTTGCCCGGCGAGCATGCAGCCCTGGCTGGCGAAACCGGCCTGCTGCAACCCGCGCACTGCATCAGCCACGGCGTGGTCGGCATGTTGCTGTTCTTCGCAGGCAGCGGGGTATTCCTCCAGTTCTTCGGCGGTGTAGGGCGCGGGTTGGTCGTGGACGGCAAAAGTGGAGTCGATGGCCAGCAGTATGTGCAGTTCGTGTTCGTCGGGGCGGCAGTAACGGCGGGCGAGGGTGAGCAGGGCGCTGGAAGCGGGGGAGGCGTCGATGGCGATCAGGACAGGGCTTGGCATGCGGGATCCTTTGGTTGAAGAGTCTGCAGGTTCGGCCCTTTCGCGGGCATGCCCGCTCCCACAGGTACTGCGCACCACTCAAGCATTGTGGGGTTCCTGTGGGAGCGGGCGTGCCCGCGAAAAGGCCGGGCCTGGCAATGCTTCATTTAAGGCCGAACACTGCCAGTGAATAAATGCCCCACCACGCAAGAGCGCATTGCGTCTGATGCAATCCGCCAACCTGCTACCATCGCCTCTCTTACAGCGTTAACGGAAAACGCCCATGCAACTCCCGGACATGAACCTGCTTGTCGCCCTCGATGTCCTGCTCGACGAAGGCAGCGTGGTCGGCGCGGCGCAGCGCATGAACCTGAGCCCGGCAGCCATGAGCCGTACCCTGGGGCGCATTCGCGAGGCCATGGGCGACCCGATCCTGGTGCGTGCAGGCCGTGGCCTGGTGCCGACGCCACGGGCGCTGGCCCTGCGCGAACAGGTGCATGGGCTGGTAGAGCAGGCCGGGCAGGTATTCCGCAGCCGCGATGATGTCGACCTGGTGAACCTGGACCGTGCCTTCAACATTCGCACCAATGATTTGTTCATTGCCCTGTACGGCGCCCAGTTGCTGAGCATGATGCTGGCCCAGGCGCCGCGTACGGTGTTGCGCTTCGTCCCGGAAGGCAGTGGTGACGATGATGCGGTGCTGCGCAACGGGCATATCGACCTGATCATCAGCTCGGCCGTTGAGCTGGGCCCGGAAATCAAGGTGCAGAGCCTGTTCAACACCTACTTCGTAGGCCTGGCACGTGTAGGGCACCCGATCTTCGACGCCCCGATCACCCCTGAGCGGTTTGCGGCCTACCCGCAGATCAGCGTATCGCGGCGCGGCCGTGCCAATGGCCCGATAGATGTGGCGTTGGCCAACTACAAGGTAGAGCGGCGAGTGGCCCTGATCACCACCAGCTTCCACTCGGCAATGTTCTCGTTACCGGATTCGGACCTGATCCTGCCGATACCTGCCAATATCCTCAACAGCGTGCAGCGGTTGAAGCTCCCGTTGCGTTCGTTCGAGATTCCCGTACCGCTGGAAAAGGTCAATGTGAAACAGGCATGGCACCCGCGGTTCGATAACGATCCCGCGCATCGCTGGTTACGCCAGACGTTGAAAGCGTGCGGCAGTATTGATCCGTGAAACCGATGATGATTGCGTCTGGCGCAATATAAAGCTGCCAACAAGTCAGTTTTCGTTAGCATTCGACCTTCTTAAACTTGCTCCAGCCTAGAAATTGTTGCTGGAGATGTATTCCCATGAGTTCCCTGACCGCCCCTTCTGCGGCGCTGGCCACTGCCCCCGCGCCAGCCGCGCCTGCGCAGACGGCGTTCGGCTTGCAGACAGTGGTCGGGCTGTTCGGTGTGCTGCTGGCCGTGTTGTGCGCAGGCCTCAACGAGTCAGTGACCAAGATTTCCCTGGCCGACATCCGCGGGGCCATGGGCATCGGTGCCGACGAAGGCGCCTGGCTGCTGGCGGTGTACAGTGCTGCCTCGGTCTCGGCCATGGCCTTTGCGCCCTGGCTGGCCACCACCTTCTCGCTGCGCCGCTTCACCATGAGCGCCATCGGCCTGTTCGCCGTCCTTGGCCTGCTGCAACCGTTCGCCCCCAACTTGCACAGCCTGATGCTGCTGCGCGTGCTGCAGGGTTTTGCGTCCGGCGCCTTGCCGCCGATGCTGATGAGCGTGGCCCTGCGCTTCTTGCCGCCGGGTATCAAGGTCTATGGGTTGGCCTGTTACGCCCTGACCGCCACCTTCGGCCCCAACCTCGGTACGCCGCTGGCCGGGCTGTGGACCGAATACGTCGGCTGGCAGTGGGCGTTCTGGCAGATCATCCTGCCTTCGGCGCTGGCCATCCTCTGCGTGGGCTGGGGCCTGCCGCAGGACCCGCTGCGCCTGGAGCGTTTCAAGCAGTTCGACTGGCGTGGCGTGCTGCTTGGCCTGCCAGCCATCAGTTGCATCGTGCTGGGCCTGTCGCTAGGGGATCGCTGGGGCTGGTTCGACTCGCCGCTGATTTGCTGGCTGCTCGGCGGTGGCCTGCTGTTGCTGGTGCTGTTCATGTACAACGAGTGGTCCGAGCCGCTGCCGTTCTTCCAGCTGCGCATGTTGTCGCGGCGCAACCTGAGCTTCGCCCTGGTAACCCTGGCTGGCGTGCTGATCGTGCTCTCCGGTGTGGGCAGCATCCCGTCGGCCTACCTGGCGCAGATCCAGGGCTACCGCCCGGCGCAGACCAGCCCGTTGATGATGCTGGTGGCCATGCCACAGCTGATCGCCCTGCCGCTGACAGCGGCGCTGTGCAATATCCGCGCGGTGGATTGCCGCTGGGTGCTGGGCATCGGCCTGGCGATGCTGGCGGTGTCCTGCGTGGGCAGCAGCCTGCTGACCAGCGAGTGGATCCGTGGCGACTTCTACCCGTTCTACCTGCTGCAGGTGTTCGGCCAGCCCATGGCGGTGCTGCCGCTGCTGATGCTGTCGACCAATGGCATGACCCCGCAGGAAGGCCCGTTCGCCTCCAGCTGGTTCAACACCGTGAAAGGCCTGGCAGCCGTGATCGCCGGTGGCCTGCTGGATGCCCTTGGCACCCTGCGCCGGCACTTCCATTCCAACCACCTGGTAGACAGCCTGGGCAACGCCCCGCTGGTCGACGGTAACGCCGCTGGCTTGGCCAGGCGCATCCACGACCAGGCGCTGGTACTGACTTCGGCTGACCTCTACCTGGTCATGGCCTGCATCGCCGTGGCCCTGATCTGCCTGATTCCTTTCGTGCCTACCCGGGTCTATCCGCCGCGTGCGGTGGCCTGAACCCTGGATGAATTCGAGAACCACTGAAATGACCAACAACCGCAAAACCCTGTTCATCGGCTCGGTGCTGGCCGTGGCCGTCCTGGCCGGCATCGTCGGCCCCTGGATGTTCGGCAGTGATCACCGCCAGAGTACCAACGACGCCTATGTCATCGCCGATTACACCGTGGTGGCACCGAAGGTGGCCGGCTTCATCAAGGAAGTGCTGGTGGAAGACAACCAGCAAGTCACGGCCGGCCAGTTGCTGGCGACCATCGATGCCCGTGACTACCAGGCCGCACTGGATGCCGCACAGGCGCAATTGCTGGTGGCCCAGGCGCAAAGCGCCGATGCCCGCGCCACCCTTGAGCGCCAGGCTGCGCTGATTGCCCAGGCCGAAGCCGCTGTGAAAGCGGCCCAGGCCGAAGCGGCGTTCGCCGACCATGAGGTCAACCGCTATAGCCGCCTGGCCGAGCAGGGTGCCGGTACCGTGCAGAATGCCCAGCAGGCGCGCAGCGGCGTCGACCAGGCCCGCGCCCGTTTGGCCAACGCCCAGGCAGCGCTGGTGGCAGCGCGCAAGCAGGTGGACATTCTTACTGCGCAAGTGGCCAGTGCCGATGGCCAGCTCAAACGCGCCGAGGCGGGCCTGGAAAAGGCCCAGCTCGACCTTTCCTATACACGCATCACCGCACCGGTAGATGGCATGGTCGGCGAGCGCGCCCTGCGCGTTGGCGCCTACGTCAACCCGGGCGCTCGCCTGCTGTCGGTGGTGCCGTTGCAACAGGCCTATGTGGTCGGCAACTTCCAGGAAACCCAGCTGACCCACGTACAGCCAGGCCAGCCGGTCAGCATCAGCGTCGACACCTTCTCCGGTGAAAGGCTGCAAGGCCATGTGGAAAGCATCGCCCCGGCCACCGGCGTGACCTTTGCCGCCGTCAAGCCAGACAACGCCACCGGCAACTTCACCAAGGTGGTGCAGCGTATTCCGGTGAAGATCGTCTTCGATGATGGCCAGCCGTTGCTCAGCCGCCTGCGGGTGGGCATGTCGGTGGAAGCGACCATCGATACCCGTGGCGACAAGCTGGATGGCAAAGAGGTAAGCGCACGATGAAACCGGTTTTACGCTTGAGCCCGTTGCTGCTGGCCCTACTGATGGCCGGCTGCACCATGGGCCCGGATTTCCTGCGCCCCGATAGCCAGGCACCGCAACAATGGGCGCCGCTGCAAGGCGAGGCTGCGGCCAGCCAGCCGCAGGCCGAGCCACTGGAACTGCGCTGGTGGGAAACCTTCCACGATGTCCAGCTCAGTGCCTTGATCCAGCGGGTTGCCGAGCGCAACCTCGACTTACAGATGGCCAGCGCCCGGTTGCTGCAAAGCCGTGCCTTGCGCAGCACCGTGGCCGCCGATGAAGTGCCGTCGGTGGATGTCAATGCCGGCTACAGCCGCGCCCGCAACAGTGCCGAAGGCTTGAGTGACCCGTCCGGCAAGGCAGGCAAAGAAGCCTTTAACCTGTGGCAGGGCGACCTGGTGGCCGGTTGGGAGCTGGACCTGTGGGGCCGTGTGCGGCGCCAGGTCGAAGCTGCCGATGCCACGGTCGAAGTGGCCGAGAACGACCGCCGCGGCGTGCTGCTGGCGTTGCTGTCGGAAACTGCGGGGAATTACATTCAGTTGCGTGCCGTGCAGCACACCCTCGATGTGACCCAGGACAATCTCAAGGTTGCCCGGCACAGCCTGAAGCTGTCTGAAGACCGCCGGGCCGAAGGTGTTGCCACCCGGCTTGATGTGGCCCAGGCCAGCGCCCAGGTTGCCTCGATCGAATCGCGGCTGCCCAGCCTGGAAGCCCGCCGCGATGACCTGATCAATGCCCTCAGCCTGCTCGCCGCCGAGCCACCACGCAGCTTGCAAGCTGAGTTGTCGAAGGGTGGCGAGCTGCCTGCGCCGCAGCAGAAATTTGCCATTGGCTTGCCGTCCGAGCTGGCCGAGCGGCGCCCGGACATCCGCCAGGCCGAGGCCCGCCTGCATGCCGCCACTGCCAGCATCGGCGTGGCCAAGGCCGACTTCTACCCGAGCATCCGGCTGTCGGGCAGCATGGGCTTCCAGGCCATGCAACTGTCCGATTTCGGTGGCTGGGATTCGCGCCGTTTTGCCTTTGGCCCGCAGTTGTCGTTGCCGATCTTCGAGGGCGGCCGGCTCAAGGGCACTCTGGAACTGCGTGAGGCGCAGCAACAGGAAGCGGCGCTGAACTACCGCAAGGTGGTGTTGGGCGCCTGGCATGAAATCGACGATGTGCTACGCCTGTACAACGCCAGCCAGTTGCGTCGTGACCATTTGGCCGAAGCGGTGCGGCAGAACCGCATCGCCCTGGACACTGCCCAGCGCCAGTATGTGGAAGGGGCGGTGGACTTTCTCAATGTGCTGACGGTGCAAGGTGCCTTGTTGGCCAGTGAGGAGCAGTGGATCGACAGTTCGGCGGCGGTATCGCAGGCATTGGTGGGGCTGTACAAGGCCCTGGGTGGTGGCTGGCAGGCGTTTGATGAGCAGCCGGTGAAGAAGGCCTAAAAGCAGGGGCCGCTTTGCGGCCCATCGCGACACAAGGCTGCTCCTACAGGTACTGCGCTAACCTTGGGATAACACGTTCCCTGTAGGAGCGGGCTTGCCCGCGAAGAGGCCGGGCCAGGCAGCCCAAAAATCAGAGCGGGCGCAGCAGCCCAAAGCGCTTGCGTAACGCCCAATCCAACAAGCGCCTCGGCAGCAACCGGGCCATCAACGGCAGCGCCGTGCTGCCATTGCCCAACCGCACCACCGCTGGCACCGGCGACTTCCCAACCGCCGCCAACACGCCTTGGGCAAACACTGCCGCCGATGTCGGCTTGTCCTGCGATGCTCGCGCCCGTGCCTGCACATGTTCCCGCAACGGCCACCACGCCGAATCTGCCGCCAGCACCTGTTCGGCCTGGCGCTGGGCATTGTTGGCGAACTGTGAGGCAATCGCCCCCGGCTGCACTTCCATCACCTCTACGCCGAACGGCGCCAGCTCCAGGCGCAAGGCATCGCTCAGGGCATGCACGGCCGCTTTCGACGCGCAGTAGGCGCCAGCGAATGGCGTGACCAGTACGCCGGAAACACTGCCGATATTCACCACCGTTCCTCGTGAGCGGCGCAGCAGCGGAAACAGCGCCCGGGTAACGCCCACCACTGCGAATACGTTGGTCTCGAACTGTTGGCGCAGGGCATCCACACCCCCGTCCAGCAACGGGCCCATGGCGCCGTAGCCGGCGTTGTTGATGAGGATGTCGAGGCTTTCCAGTTCCTCGGCCAGGCGGGCCAGGGCCTCGCTGTCGTTCACGTCCAACTGCCGGGCGGTGAAGCCGGCGGCGCTCAGTTGCTCGACATCTTCAGGCTTGCGGGCGGTTGCCCAGACATGATGGCCGGCATCGCGGAAGGCGTCGGCCAGGGCGCGGCCGATGCCGCTGGAACAACCGGTGATCAGGACGGTGGGCATAAGGGAGGCCTGTATTCAGGAAGGATAGGTTTTTCCTGTGCCGGCCTCTTCGCGGGTAAACCCGCTCCCACAGGAACTGCACAGGCCTTGTTAACACTGTGGGGTACCTGGACTGCCCCCAAGAAATTGGATTGGTGTCCAACTTCTTGGGGGCAGTCCAACCTGTGGGAGCGGGTTTACCCGCGAAGAGGCCAGCAAAGGCGACAAATCAATTGGCAAATGTACCTTGTAGGTGCTCGGCGCGAAACTCCAGGGTCTGCGGCCGGTACCCGGAGCGCAGCGGTGGCAACGGCAGGCAGTCTTTCCACTCACCCCCCGGCTGCAATTCACCCGGCCCCCGGTAACGCGGCGCGTTGTAGGTGTTCTCGGCCAGGTTCACGGTATCGCCCGGTGCATAGGCCGCCACCCGCCAGCGCAGTTCAGTCAGCGGGGCTTTGTTGCCGTTCACCATGCGCACCTGCAGAGCGCGGTCGGCGGGGCAGTGCTCGGGGGCGTAACTCAGGCGCAGGTCCAGGCGAGCCAATTGCGAGGCTTCGCGGTTTTCCTGCCAGGCAACGAACAGGGCTACCAGGCCCAGGCCACACACGGCGGCCATCGAAATCGGCAAAGCCTTGGCTGGGTAGCGCAGCAGCAGTACCAGCCAGGTGAGGATGAGGAAGGCACCGATGATCATGGCGCTTGCAGACCTTGATTGCGCGAGGTCTGACCATCGTAGCGCCAAATCAGGGATGTCTCAAAAGAAGGGGCCGTAATACGGCCCCTGGATGCTGCTTATTGCGCGATGGTCTTCACCGAAACCCCACGCTCAACCGGTGTGGACGTGCGCCCATACACATCCTCGAAACGCTCGATGTCATCCTCACCCAGGTAGCTGCCAGACTGCACCTCGATGATCTCCAGCGGGATCTTGCCCGGGTTGCGCAGGCGGTGCACCGAGGCAATCGGAATGTAGGTCGACTGGTTTTCGGTCAGCAGGAACACGTTCTCGTCACAGGTCACTTCGGCCGTGCCGGACACCACGATCCAGTGCTCGGCCCGGTGGTGGTGCATCTGTAACGACAAGCTGGCACCCGGCTTGACGGTAATGTGCTTTACCTGAAAGCGGCCGCCCATGTCCACCGAGTCGTACGAGCCCCATGGGCGGTACACCTCGAGGTGGTTCTGGGTTTCGCTGCGTCCCTGCTCATCGAGGGTCTTGACCATCTGCTTGACGCCCTGGACCTTGTCCTTGTGGGCAATCATCATGGCGTCCTTGGTCTCGACCACGACGATGTTCTCCAGGCCGATCACCGACACCAGCTTGCCGTTACCATGGATCATACAGTTGTGGCTGTCCTGCACTACCACGTCGCCCTTGGTGACGTTGCCGTTGTCGTCCTTCTCGTGCACTTCCCACAATGACGACCAGCAGCCGACATCGCTCCAGCCAGCTGACATCGGCACCACACAGGCCCGTTGGGTCTTCTCCATTACCGCGTAGTCGATTGAATTGTCCGGGCAGCAGGCGAAAGTGGCTTCGTCGATGCTCAGCACATCGCCGTCTTCATCACTGCGTTCCAGGGCCAGCACACAGGTGTCGTAGATATCGCCATCGTGCTTTTTCAGCTCTTCGAGGAAGCGGCTGGCGCGGAACAGGAACATGCCGCTGTTCCAGAAGTAACCGCCGGCCTGGACGAACTCGGCGGCACGCTTTTCGTCGGGTTTCTCGACGAACTGTGCCACCCGCGCCACGCCTTCGGGTAGTAGTGCATCCTGGCTGGAGCGGATGTAGCCGTAGCCGGTTTCCGGCCTGGTCGCCGGCACGCCGAACAGCACCATCTCGCCACGCTCGGCAGCCACGGTGGCCAGGGCCAGGGCGCGCTGCAGCGCTTTCTGGTCATCGATCACATGGTCGGCGGGCAGCACCAGCATCAGCTCGTCACGGCCTTCGTTGACCAGTTTCATCGCGGCCATGGCCACGGCTGGCGCAGTGTTGCGGCCGAACGGCTCCATCAGGATGCCTTGGGTTTCCAGCTTCAGGCCAGCCAACTGCTCCTGGACGATGAACTTGTGGTCTTTGTTGCAGACCACGATCGGCGTGTCCATGCCTTCGAACACCAGGCGCTTGATGGTTTGCTGGAACAGGGTATGTTCACCGGTCAGGGCCAGGAACTGCTTGGGGAACTGCTTGCGCGACAGAGGCCACAGACGCGAACCGCTACCACCAGAAAGAATTACCGGGATCATCATGTTTCTCCAATAGTCGTTGAGAGGCAGGGAATCAGTTGCTGGCCACGGGGCGAGTTACCCACACCGGCGACAAGGCGCTGCCGGAACCCGTTACGTACAGCACTGCGGCTTCGCCGCGCTCCAGGGCGACGGGTTTCACGTCACCCACTTTCTTGTCTCCTTGGTACAGCGCCAGGTTGACCTTGACCGGGTTGATCTCACGCTCGCCACGGCCGTTGGCGGCCACAGGCTTGACCACTTCGGTCTTGCCATCAGCGGTTTTCAGGGTCAGCTGCTGGTCGCTCAGGTTCTGCACGCGCACCAGGGCTTTCTGCTTGTTCTTGAACGGTGGTTCTTCGATCAGTTGCGGGTTGCCGCTGCTGCTATTGACCAGGGTGTAGTACTTGTCCGAGGCCAACTTGACCGGCACGCTCTTGCCGCCGACCTGAGCGGTGTAGTCGCCGCCTGGCAGGAAACTGAAGTCGCTGCTGGCCTGGGCGCCAACCTGTTTGATCTGGGTGTTGCCGACGCTGGCAGCAGCCGGTGCGCTGGCGGCGTTGTACAGGCGCACGAAGGTCGAGCCTTTTGGTGCGCTTGGGCCATACAGTGCGGCGTCGGCACCGGCGAAGGCCTGCATCGATGCAAGGGAAAGGCCGGCCGCGAGGGTGAGGGCTTTGGCAATGGAAGTCTTGGTAGTCATGTGCGTGTTCCTCTCTTCAATCAGTGGTTCGCCCGGGTGGACGACAAGGCCAGGTTTTCTTCGGATTTGCGGGAGTTCTTCAGCTGCGCAATCCACTGCGGATCGAAGCTGCTGAGGTCGTTCTTCATTGGCAGATAACGTTCGGGGAATTCCCACACCACCACTTGTGGTGGGGCGTTTTTAAAGGCATCGCTTTGCAGGTACTTGAGCATTGGCAGCAATGGGCCGTGGCCATCCTCGGCGTAGTTGGCGACATCGCTACGCAGCGCCTGCTGCAACGCACCCAGGAAGTTCCAGTGCGGGTTGGCGCTGTAGCTGGTGCCTACCAGGGCGACCGGGATCCGGGTGTCGGCGAACAGGGCATCGTCGCTTTCGCTCTGGTTTTCAGCAGGCCGGGTGGTGCGTTGTTGCAAGTTGTCCGGGGCCGGCAACAGGTTGCTGAACAGCGGGTCCAGCGGTAGGAAATTGGTCAGGTCACCCTTGTACGGCGCGGTGCTGCCGGCTTCGGTGATGAAAGTTTGCGGGTCACCGTTGAGCAGGCTCTGGCGGCTGACTGCGTCGGCCAACGCCTGTGCCACCACTTCGGCGCCCAACGGTGTCCAGTGGGTGTCGGTGCGCAAAAACACCTGGCCGCGGGCCTTGGCCTGCTCCAGCGGGGCCATCAGGTCGGGGGCGAAGACATTGGCCTGGCGTGCCTGGGCATGGAACTGGTTGTACAGGTCGTCATGCAGGCTGGCAGGCTGATGCTTGCCGACGTACTCGGCATAGACCCGCGCCTTGGCCGGCACGATTGCCAGCACCAACTGGCTGCCCTGCTGCTGCAGGGCGTCGCGTATGCCACGGATCAGCGCCAGGTTGTCTTGCATCAGTTGCTCGGCACCGGCGGTGGGCTTGAACTCTTCGTCGCTGAACAGCCACTGGTCGCGGCCCAGCACCACGCCGGGGCGGCCTTCGTTGAACAGCTTGAGGTCCATTGCCGCCCACAGGTTGGTGCCCAGGCGCTTGATCGGGAACTCGGCGTCGTAATGGGTCTCGGCGGCCTTTGCCAGCTTGCCGTTGAGCAGGGTCATCTGCTCGGTGCGCTGGAAGCTTTGCAGGCCACCGGTGGACCAGGCGCCCATGCCCACCAGCAGGCCGAGGAACGACAGCGAATAGGTAATGCGTAATGTCCGGGTCATGTCATCAACCTCAGAACTGGAAGTAAAGGAACGGCGAATAGCTCTGCGCCGAAAGCTTGAGGATCGACGCCACGAACAACAGCAGCACCAGGGCACGGGTCATCACCCGGGTCCAGTCCAGGCCGAGCGAGCCGTCGCTGTTGATGTGCACCGGGGTGGCCGTGGGCGTTGGCTTGGCGTTGCGGTAGAAGTCGCGCAGGCCGAAGAACGCCAGGGAGAGGTAGGCGACCACCAGGGTGGCGACCTGCAGCCCGGTGAGCTGGGCGCGGTTGAGTTCCGACAGCTGCCAGTCGCCGAAGCTGAACATGGCACCGTACATGCGTGCGGCGACGTGCAGGTTCTCGGCGCGGAAGATCACCCAGCCGACCACCACCAGCAGGAAGGTGAAGGCCCATTTCACTGGGTTGAAGCGCTGCGGGTTGGTGTCGATGCCCAGCGCACGCTCAATGGCCAGCCACATGCCGTGCCAGGCGCCCCAGATGATGTAGGTGAAGTTGGCGCCGTGCCACAGGCCGCCCAGCAGCATGGTCAGGAACAGGTTGCGATAGGTATTGAAGGTGCCTTTGCGGTTACCGCCCAAGGTGATGTACAGGTAGTCGCGCAGCCAGGTCGACAGGCTGATGTGCCAGCGGCGCCAGAACTCGGTGATCGACTGGCTGATGTAGGGCTGCCTGAAGTTTTCCATGAAGCGGAAGCCCATCATCAGCCCCAGGCCGATGGCCATGTCGCTGTAGCCGCTGAAGTCGAAATACAGCTGCGCGGTGTAGGCCAGGGCGCCGAGCCAGGCGTCGCCGGTGGTCGGGTTTTGCAGGGCGAAGCAGTGGTCGGCCACCACCGCCAGGGTGTCGGCGATGAACACCTTCTTGATGAAGCCTTGCATGAAGCGGGTGCAGCCTTCGGAGAACTTGTCCAGGGTGTGGGTGCGGTTGTTGAACTGGTCGACCAGGTCTTTGAAGCGCAGCACGGGGCCGGCGATCAGGTGTGGAAAGATGGCCACGAACGCGGCGAAGTCGATCAGGTTGCGCGTGGCCGGGGTGTCGCCGCGATACACGTCGATGATGTAGCTGATTGATTCGAAGATGTAGAAGGAGATACCGATCGGCAGCAGCACATGGGTCAGGATGAACGGCTCCAGGCCGAACGAGCTGATGATGGCGTTCAGGCTGTCGACGCCAAAGTTGGCGTACTTGAAGTAGCCGAGGATTGTCAGGTCGACGCCCACGCCGAGCAGCAGCCAGCGCTGGGCCGGCTTGGTGCGCACGCCGGCAGCGCCGACTTTCAGGCCGATCCAGTAGTTCCACAGGGTGACCCCGGCGAACAGGGCCAGGAAGTCCACCCGCCACCAGGCATAGAAGATGTAGCTGGCGATCAGCAGCAGCAGGTTGCGATAACGTTGCCCGCTCAGGTAGTACAGGCCGAGGAATATCGGCAAGAACAGGAACAGGAACACGTTGGACGAGAAGACCATCCCGGTTCTCCTAATTTGTTCACAGCATCCAGGGCAAAACGCCCCCCAAACCCCCCACTCAAAACGTGAGGGATACCTAGCCCCCCGTAGGAGCGGGCTTGCCCGCGAAGAGGCCGGCACAGGCACTGCACATGGCAGGTCTGGCCTTTTCGCGGGCAAGCCCGCTCCTACAAGGGTTTTGCGTCATTTCTTGCGTTCTGCCCCCGGGTCATAGAGCCGGGTCACATCGCCGCCCAGCCGGAAGCTGTTGAACGGCTGCATGCCGCGTTTGCGTTGCAGAGTGTCGCCGGTGCACGCATAGAGGCTGCAGTACGGCTCCATCCAGGCGTACTTGCTGTCGATCTTCAGGTCTTTCATGTCCTGCTTGTCGCCATTGCGGGCCTTGAACGCGCTGGGGTCCTTCGACCCGCTCAGCACCCGTTGCGCCAGGCGCTGCAGGGCGTTGTTGTTCTCGCTGCGCAGGTCGACGTTGTTGGCCTGGGCAAAACTGGCAATCATCGCCAGCGGCGGCAAGGCGTAGTTGTGGTAGGCCAGCGCGCGTTGCTTGCGCTTGAGTTCGTTGGGCAGGAAGCCTTGGTCATCCACCTGGTGGGCGCCCACCTTGTATTCCTTCACGGCCCAGTCGAACAGGTCGCGGCGGTCAGTGGCGACAGCGGTAGCCATCACCGACCAGGCCGCCCAGTAGCTGTGGTTGTTGATCTTCTCCAGCGGCAGGTCGCTCCAGTCGCGCACGGTCTGTTCCGCCAGGCGAGCGAACCATTTTTCGATCAGCTCGGCCTCGGCCCGGTGCGCGGCCAGTGGTTGCGAGTTGGAGAACTTCAGGCGCAGCCACGAACCGCTCATGCTGCCCAGCGCCCATTTGCGCATCGACTTGCCGGTGTGGTTGTAGTCGGTGGACAGCAACGCATCGGCGCGCGCCCAACTGCCCAGCCAGGCAAGGGTGCAGTCGAGCTGTGCCGGGCGACCGTCACGCATGTACTGGCCGACCATTTTGCTCACGCCCTTTTCCAGGGCGGTGATGTCGGCCGTGGAGTCGCGGAAGGCTTTTTCCGACGCGACGTTGAGCGTGGCGCGGGCCTTGTCCGAGCCTTCGTACTTGCTGCGGAACTGCAGTGCACCGGTGTATGGCTTGGGCGCCGCTTCGCAGCGGAAATTGCCGTCGCCGGTCTTGAGTTTCTCGATGCCCTCGTAGTAACCCTGCGGGGGTACCAACGCCGCCTGCGCCGCCCCGCCAAACAGGGCCAGGGCAAGCAGGGCAGGGCTGAAAATGTGCTTGTATGCAGTCATGGTCGCCTCACTGGCCGGCCTGCGCGGTTTGCGCAGGTACGGCGAAGTTGTTGCGTTTGCAGAGCTTGGCTTCGACTTTTTGAGTGCCTGTTTCCGGGCCCTGGATTTCAAAGGCCAGCAGGCTCTGGCTGGCCCAGTCTTCGTCTTCGCGCATCTGGAAGACAAAGCGCCCGTCGGTATCGGAGGTTTCCGGTTTTTCCAGCTTGATGTCCTCGTGGCGGCCATTGAGGTACCAGAGGGTGGCTTGCAGTACCTTCACCGACGGGTCTTCGAACTTCACGTCCATCTGCAGGTTGCGGTTGATCAGGTCCCTGACCACGCCGCCCTTGCCGTTGACCATCAGCTCGTTCTTGCCGGGTTTGAGGGTAGTGCTGGCACTCATCAGCGCCGGGCGGTCATCGCAGCCGTCGTCGAGCAGGCCAAGGATTTGCCGCCAGATGGTTTCCTGGTCCAGGCGGTACAGCGGGGAGAATTCCCAGACCAGGATCTTCGGTGGGTGCTTCTGGAACTCCTCGCTGCCCAGGTACTGGATCATTGAGCCTTCAAGGCCACCGCCGGGGAAGGCCACGTTGAGCACGTCGGCGCCGATGTATTGCTCGAGGAAGCCCGAGAAGTTGTAGTTCTTGCCACTGTGGCTGGTGCCCACCAGGGTGATCTGCGCGTTGCCGCCATCACCGAACAGGTCGTCACCGCCACCGCTGGAGCCTTTCGGCTCGGTGGCGAACTGGTCCATGTACTGGATCGCGTAGCTGGTGCCACACAGTTGGCCGGCCACGTTGTGCAGGGTGCCGGTCTTGCCCATGCGCCCGGACTTCTTCGTCTCGAATTCCTTGCGCGGGATGCCTTCGAAGGCCGGCATCTTGTGTACGGTGTCGGCCACGATCTTCGCTGCGCGCTCGGCGCCGTAGGGCGTCCAGTGCTGGTCGCCGCGGAAGTAGAAATCCTTGCCCTGGTCGGCGGCGGCCAGTTGCTCGTTGGTCAGCGGCGACAGGTCGGGCACGTTGTAGCCCATGCTGGCGAAGCGCTTGAGCATGGCCTGGTAGTTGCCCAGCGCCTTCTGGTAGTCGAAGGCGGCTTTTTCGGCCGGGTTGAGCATGTTGCGGTTCACCAGGCCACGGGTCGGCTGGTACACCACCACCAGTTCTACGCCGCGCTTCTTGAACGCGTCATGTACCTGCTGCAAGCGTTTGTAGCCAGCCGCAGTGGTGTTGAACTCGGTGCGCAGGTCTTCCCGGGTACGGAACAGCCAGTCACCCTGGGCTTGTACCAGCGTGGTGAAGTTCTGCTGGTAGCGGGTGGTGTAGCGGCTGGCATCGTGCGCTTGCGGGCACAGCTGGCAGCAAGGCTCGGCGGTGAAGGTGGGTGCCTTGACCTCATCGGCGCGCGCGCCCTGGCTGATTGCCAGAAGGGCGGCGGACAGGCCTAGCAGTCTCATCAGGTGTGGAGTCATGGTCCGGGCTTCCTTAATCGATCATTTCGGTCTGGCGTTCGACCGGGTCGATCAGCACAGCCTTCTGCTGGCGTACCAGCAGGTCGAGGATTTCGTCCTGGCGCTCGCCCAGCACGCCATTGAGGCTGATGCCGCTGGCCTTGCGCGGGGCGAGCATGGACACCTTGTACAGCTCGACCGACAGCGGCGAGTCGATCGACAGCGGGCCGGAGCCGTTGGCTACCAGCTCGCCACCGACCACGATCAGCGACACCTTGGTGTCGAACGGGTCGAGGGCGATGTCGCGGTCGGTGTCGGACAGGTCCTTGATGTGCCCGTATACGCCCACCAGGCCGTTGGCCATGGCGATGTTCTCGTACAGGCGGATGTTCACGCTGTTGCGCACGCGGATGCCGTGGCGGCGGTTGTTGATCAGCTTGTTGCCCCAGATCAGGTTGTCACCGCTTTCGTACAGGGTGATGCCGTCGGTGTGGTTGCGGTAAATCTCGTTGTAGGCCACCAGGTTGTTGACGCTGTTACGGTCGATCACTACCCCGGAGAGTTTGTTGTCGTAGCTCTTGTTGTTGATGATCCAGCTGTCGTTGACCTCACGCGAAACGATGATGCCGTGCTTCTTTTTGGTGCCGTACACCGTGTTGCCGGCGATGATCAGGCGGTGCGAGCGGTCGTGCGGGTCGATGCCGTAGACAATGTTGTCGCGGTAGGTGCTGTCCTTGACCACGAAGTCTTGGGTCTCGTAGCAGTAAAAGCCGTACCACATGTCGCTGAACTCCGAGCCGATGATCCAGCCAGTCGGTTCCGCACGGCCCATGCGCTTGGCCATGTTCGGCGTGTACTGCGAGATGCTCACGCCATACGACTTGGACTTGGCGTAGCCGAAGCTGGCTATCTTCGTGTTGACGATGTAAGTCTCGGTGCCGCCCCACGACAGCAGAAACGGGCGGAATTCCTTGGGCGAGCGGAAGGTCGCCGGGCCGTTTTCCTTCTCGCGCCAGCCGGTCACCTGGGTGTCGGTGACGAACAGCTTGCCGTCGTTGACCAGAAACGCGCCGCCTTCCTGGGACAGGCGCAGCTGCTTGACCTTGCCGTCGATCTCGAGAATACCCTTCTGCCCGACCACGATCGGCAGGCGCGCCAGGTACACACCCGGCTCGATTTCGCGCAGGTACTGGCTGGGCACTTTCTTGCTCAGCTCGACCAGGTCGACATGGCCATCGTCGATGAAGATCGCCTGCGGGATACCGTGCTGGCGCTGCACCCACTCGGCCGCCTTGTTGTCGCCGCCGACGAACTCCTTGAGGGTGTCCTCCTGGAACATGCGGCGCACGCTGACCTTGCCCTTGTGGCGGCGGTCGATCTTCTTTTGCACCGCCTCGGGGGTGAAGCCGGTCAGGTCGGGCAGCTTGGGCGGGTCCATCTGCAGCGGCTCGATCGGTGCGCTGGAAACCGTGTAGGTCTTGGCCTGTTGCAGCTCCTTGGCGATGACCTGGGGCTCGGCTGCAGCGACCAGGCCGCTGGCCAGCAACAAGGCGCTGGCCAGCAGGCTGTGACGTAAGTGCGGGTGAAGGTTCATCAGGTTTCTCCCGGCCTCAGAAGCGCCAGATCACGTCGACGAAGGCGCGGTGCATGTACGAGTCTGCTTCCTTGCCATAGGCATCACCCGGCTTGAACACACCGGCACGCAGGCGCACCAGGGCGGATGGCTCGTCGATGGCCTGGCTCATCGAGGCCGGCAGCAGGCCTTGCTTGAAGTACTTGGTCACGACCACGTCCATTTCCTGGCCCAGGTCTTTTTCACCGTCCACCAACTGGCGGTTCACGCCGTCGTCATTGACCACCGCGTTGATGCCATTGGAGCCGATGTTCTGGTTGCCATCGACCCGCCAGAACTTGTGGTAGATCAGGCTGGCGTCGTAGTCGTCGCGCAACTGCCAGGAGGCGAACAGGGTGGCGGCCTGCAGGTTGCCCAGCTCGCCGCGGAAGGCTTCACCGAAGCGGTGCACGCGCGAACGGGTGCCGGTGTAGTTGGAGCGGTTGCTCTCCAGGCCGGTCTGCTCGAAGTTGTTCGAACCGTCGTCGCCACCACCGCCACTGCCACGGGCGTAAGCCGCACCCACCTGCCACTGTGGGTCGAGGCGCAGGCGGATGCCGAGGTCGGTTGCCCAGGCGTTGACATTGCCGCTCTGCTTACCGGTGGCAACCTGATCATCGCCGACGGCCTGGCTGCTGAGGGTATCGCGGTCGCCGGTCAGCCAGGTGACGCTGCCCCAGTAGTTGACGGTGTGGTCGTTGCGCCAGTTGTAGGCGTCGCTGTTGGCTTCCAGGCCCAGCCAGGTGAGGTCGCCGGTGCGGGTCTTGTCCAGCGCATCGACGGTTTCGCCGGGGTTCTTCAGGCTGCCGCTGTCATGCGTGTGGTGGGCGCGCAGGCCTACCCAGTGGCCGGGGGTCCACTGCGTGGCGATGTTGCCATAGAGGTGCGTGCGGTCCTTGTCTTCAGGGGCCAGTTCGGTCAGGTCGGTGCGGTATTCGCTGAAGCGCTGGGCAACGCCCAGGTCGGCCTTGAGCAGGGTGGTGTCGAAGGTCCAGTTCAGTGCTTCGATGTTGGTGTCGCGCCACATGCCATCGTCGCTGCGCAGGCGCTGGCGGCCCAGGCGCAGCTGTTCGCCGGGGTAGGCAGTGAGGCCGCTGTAGCCAACCCAGAATTCGCGCATGGCCAGGTAGTTCTTGTCGGGTTTGCGGCTGTCGTCACCCGTGTCGGTGGTGGTGCCGTCGTCGTTCTGGCGCAGGGTGTCGGTTTCGATGGTGTCGGTGGCCGCGACCGCCTGGCCCATGGCATAGGCGCTCCAGTTACCGCGCTCGCCATACACCCATGGGCGCAGGTCCAGGCCCAGACCGTTGACGTCGCCGCCCGGGCGGGTGCCGAGGTCACGGTCGTCTTCCGACTGGCCGGTGATTTTCACATCCAGGCCGAAGTTCTTTTCAGCGGTCATTTCCGCCAGGGTCGGGCAGGACCACAGCAGGGCGAAGCTCAGGCCGATGCCGGCTTTCACGAAGGGATTGAGCGTCATAGCGAGTCCTCACCGTCTACTTCTTTTTCATCGTCTTGCAGGGCTTCAATGGCCAAGGTGCTGTTGGCGCCCTGGTTCATGCTGCCGCGTGCCTGCTTTTCCTGCGCCAGCAGTTGCTGGGCCTGGCTGCGCTGGTCCGGGGTCAGTTGCTGGTCGAGTTGCTGCAGCATTTCGGCCGATTGCGGCGTCGGGTTGGCCTGCGACAGCTGGGCGAACACCCAGGCATTGCCCGGTTGCGGGCGAATGCCGTGCCCTTCGCTGAACAGCTGGGCCAGGGCGTAGTCGGCGCTGTTCTGCCCGCCACGGGCAGCTGCCAGCAGGTGGTCGACGGCCTTCTGTGGCTCGACGTTGCCTAGGTAGCCACGGCGGTACAGCTGGCCCAGGTAGTAATGGGCGCTGATTTCACCGGCATCGGCAGCAGATTGCAGGTGTTGCTCGGCCTTCCCGGCGTCGGCTGGCAGGGTCTTGCCTTCGTAGTACAGGCGGCCCAGCAGCAGCTCGGCGCGTGGCTGTTCTGCCTCGCGGCCCTTGTCGATGTAGGCGAGCAACTGGTCGGTGTCGCCCAGTTCGGGGAAGTCATAGAGCAGTTGCGCCAGGCTGACCCAGGAGGCCGGGTTGGCCGGGGCCACCTGTTCGAGCAGGCCCTTGGCGGTTTTTTCGTCGGTCTGGCCGAGGCTACGGTCGGCCAGTACCCGTGCCACGCTGTCGACCCGGGTGGCCGGCACTGCGCCACGGGCATAGGCGGCTTTCAGTTGGCCAAGCAGGGCGGCTTGCTGGTCGGCCTGGCCACGCTTCTGGTACACGGTGGCCAGTTCGACATAGCAGATGTCAGTGGTATTCAGGGCTGCCTTGCAAATCTTCTCCACTTCGCCCAGGTGCTGGTCGTAGGTGCCCTGGGTGCGGTACAGCAGTACCTGGGCCAGGCCCGCTTCAGGGTTGCCGGCGGCGCGCCACTGGTCGATCTGCTGCTGCGCGTTGACTTTGGGGAAGGTCTGCGGGTAGCTGAGGTAGAGCATCGCCAGCGGAATCAGGGTATTGCTTTCGCCCTGCTTCGCGGCCTGCTTGAGCAGGGTTTCGGCCTCTTCGCGTTCAGCCTGGGTGCTGTCAGGCTTGGCCACCAGCAGGCGACCAAGGCGCGCCTGGGCGCGTGGCGAAGTAGCCGCCGCGGCGCGGTAGGTGGCTTCGGCTTCCTTGATTTGCGACGGGTCGCGGGTGGCGACCTTGATGTCGGCCAGGCCCACTTGCGCCTCACTGTAGCCCAGGTCGGCCAGGGCCTTGTAGTTGCGTTCGGCCAGTGCCGTGTCGCCGCGCTTCATGGCCTCGTTGGCCAGGCGCTGGTCGGGCAGGCCGGCACAGCCGGCCAATGCAATGGTGGCAGCCAAGGCACATAGACCAAGGTGTCTGCTAGTCATCGGCTTGTCCTCTTACAGCCCACGGGCCACGGCTTTGTCGATCAGCCAGTTCAGCGATGGGCCACGATCGCTGTTGACCGAAGCCGGGCGGCCGGCCAGTTCGGCGGGCAGGCCGGTGTCAGGTTTGATCTGCACGCGGATGTCGGAGGCCAGGTCTTCGCTGTTGAGGCTGGCGCTGCTGACGATCTGGCCGGTGCGTACTTCGTCTTCGCCGGCCACCTGGAAGTTGACCCGGGTACCTGGCTTGACCTCGTCGAACTGGCGGTAGCTGAAGCGCGCCTCGACCATCGGGTTGGTGGTGCGCGGGATCAGCTGGAAGATAGGCTGGCCCTTGGCGGCGTACTGGCCGTCGTCAACCAGTTGACGGGCGACTACGCAATCGCAGGGACTGGTGAGGGTGCCGGACAGCTGCTTGCCGAACAGTTCCTCGATCTTCGCCGGCTCCAGCTGCGCGTCGTCCAGGTTGCCCTTGAGCATGTCCAGCATGCTGGTGGTGAAGCTGGCCAGTGGCGCGCCCTTGGCGACGTGCCCGCCGCTTTCGACCAGGCTGTTCACGGTGCCGTCGCGCGGCATGGTCACGCTGGTGCTGGGTACCGCGACCACCCCGGCCTCTGCATGGCTGACGAAGTACATGCCATACAGCGACTTGGCGACAAAGCCGAAAGCCGCCACACCGACCACGAACACGCCGAGGGTGACGGTGACCGCCTTGAGCCGGCCGAAGGCGCTCAGGCCGCTGCCACTGTCCTTCTGCTTGCGGGCCTTGGTGAAGTTGTCACGCTGCAGGGTGCTGAGTACGTCACCGATGCTGATCAGCTCACCGGACAGGTGGCTGGTAATGATGTGCCGCAGGGTGGCAATGTCACGGGGTTCAAGGTTCTGGAACTGCGCCCCGGTACGGCCGCTGCCCGGGTTGTACGAGCGCACCTGGAATTCGATGTCGATCGTCAGGCCGAGGTTGTCGACCGTGAACTGCAGCCGCCCGCGCTGCACATCGCCAACCGACAGGGGTTGCTTGGTGTGGAAGCTCAGGCCACCGGCGGAAAGGTCGTCGACCTTCACTTCGTGGGTCTGGCGCTGGGCGTCGAGGAACCGCAGCTTGGCGGGGATGCGCACTCGAGCGTGTTGGCGCTGGGCTTCGGACTCATGCACGACGTTGACGTTCACGGCGGTATTCATGGGGTTTGTTCCTGTTAGATCCGATCCGGGGTGGGCTCACACGACCATGAACAGCACAGCAACGAAGATGCTGGCCGCCGAGAAGGTCATGGTCCGCGAGGACCAGGTGTTGAACCATTGTTGAAAGCTGGCGAGGTCACGCTTGAGGGCAGTGGGCTGACGCGTCCACGACTGCTTGTCGAGGCGGAAGAACACGTAGATCTTCATCAGTGCGCCGATGATCTGGTTGTAATAGAGGATCAGCGGGTAGGCCGGGCCGACGTTGTGGCCGGAGCACAGCAGCATGATGGTGAGGATCAGGCGGGTGATGCCGATCCACAGCAGGTACACCAGCAGGAAGGCCAGGCCGAACTTGAGGCTGGCGATGACGGCCACGGTCAGGCCCAGCAAGCTGGTCCACATCGACACACGCTGGTCGAACAGCACGATGCTGGTGAACAGCCCCAGGCGTCGCAGGCCCAGGCCCAGCGCACGGGAGTTCTGCCGCAGGTTGTTGCCATACCAGCGGTACATCAGCTTGCGGCTGGCCTTGAAGAAGCTTTTTTCCGGCGGGTGCTCGACCGTGTTGATGGCCGCGTCCGGTACGTAGAAGGTGTCGTAGCCCAGGCGCATCAGGCTGAACCAGCTGGACTTGTCGTCACCGGTGAGGAACTTGAAGCGGCCCAGGCGCCAGTGCATCAGCGAGTCGCTTTCGACGTCGGCAATGAATTCTGGGTTGGTCACCACGCTGGCGCGGAACATCGACATGCGCCCGGTCATGGTCAGCACGCGCTTGGACAATGCCATCGAGCACATGTTGATGTGGCGCTGGGCGAAGCGCAGCTTGTGCCACTCGCTCATGATGTAGCCGCCGCGCACCTCGCAGAATTCGTTGGTGGTCAGGCCGCCGACGTTGGGGAACAGCTTGAACCAGGGCACGGTCTTGCGCACCACGCCATCGGCCAGCACGGTGTCACCGTCGATCACGGCCACCACGGCGTTGTCGTCCGGCAGCATGCGCGAAATGGCGCGGAAGCCGTAGGCCAGGCCATCGCGCTTGCCAGTACCTGCGATGCGCACGATGTCCAGCTTCACGTGGGCCGGCGGGTTGTATCTGGCCCACAGGCTCTTGACCAGCAGCTCGTCGGACATTTCCACCAGCGAGCAGACCACGGTGGTGGGGAAGCCGCAGTTGATCGCCTCGCGGATCACCGAGCTGTATACCTGCGCGGTGGTCAGTGCTTCGATGCGAAAGCTGGTGACCATCAGGTACACATGCGACGGGTCGGCGGCAGTACCCATTTTCAGCACCTTGCGACGCAGGTACGGGTACACGCCGTAGAGAAAGATCATGCCGCGGATGAAATGGGTGGCGCCCATGGAGTAGCGCCAGATGCCGACTGCGCCGACCAGGAAGATGAAGTGCTTCGACTGCGAGTCGAAGATATCGGCTGGCAGGGCCAGGGCGATCAGCATGAGCAGGCTCATGTAGAGCAGCCAACCGGCGCACTGCAACAGCACTGTCTGGAGCCTTTGCATGTTCAGCATCCGTCGAGAATTCGGGAAAGGTCGGGCAGCGCAAGTGGGGAGGCTTGCGCTGCCCGCCGAGGGCTTACCAGCAGATGCCTTCGGTGCGGGTGGTGGCGCTGGTCGGTTTGCTCATGAAGCCGACCAGGTCAATCACCTGCTTGCCGGCCGGTGCTTGCTGGGCCAGGGCACGGAACTGCTCGTCCCGGTTGCCGAGGACGATGATGTCGGCGTTGTCGATGACCGTCTGGAAGTCACCGTTGAGCAGCGACGAGACGTGCGGGATCTTCGACTCGATGTAGTCTTTGTTCGCCCCGTGGACACGGGCGTACTCGACGTTCTCGTCGTAGATGTCCAGTTGGTAGCCCTTGCCGATCAAGCGTTCGGCCAGTTCCACCAGCGGGCTTTCGCGCAGGTCATCGGTGCCGGCCTTGAAGCTCAGGCCCAGCAGGGCGACCTTGCGTTTGTCGTGGGCTTCGATCAGTTCGAAGGCGTTTTGCACCTGCGATTCGTTGCTGCGCATCAGTGAGTCGAGCAACGGTGCCCGCACATCGAGGCTGGCGGCACGGTAGGTGAGGGCGCGCACGTCTTTCGGCAGGCACGAGCCGCCGAAGGCGAAGCCGGGGCGCATGTAGTACTGCGACAGGTTCAGCACCTTGTCCTGGCAGACCACGTCCATCACATCGCGGCCATCGACGCCAACGGCTTTGGCAATGTTGCCGATTTCGTTGGCGAAGGTGACCTTGGTGGCGTGCCACACGTTGCAGGTGTACTTGATCATCTCGGCCACTTCGATCGGCTTGCGGATGACCGGGGCGTCGAGCTCTTCGTACAGGGCCTGGAGGATGTCGCCGCTGGCGCTGTCCAGTTCGCCGATGACGGTCATCGGTGGCTGGTCGTAGTCCTTGATCGCGGTGCTCTCACGCAGGAACTCCGGGTTCACCGCGACTCCGAAGTCGATGCCGGCCTTCTTGCCCGAGCAGTCTTCCAGGATCGGAATGACCACGTTCTTGACGGTGCCCGGCAGCACGGTGCTGCGCACCACGATGGTGTGGCGGCGGCTGGTGTCACGTAGCACGTAGCCGATTTCACGGCACACCGACTCGATGTACTCCAGGCCCAGGTCACCGTTTTTCTTGCTTGGGGTGCCGACGCAGATCATCGACACGTCGCTGGCACGGATGGCCTCGGCAAAGTCGGTGGTGCCGCGCAAGCGGCCATTGGCGATGCCCTGTTGCAGCAGTGCTTCCAGGCCAGGTTCGACGATGGGCGACTTGCCCTGGTTGATCAGGTCGATCTTGGTGCTGGACACGTCCACACCGATCACTTCATGGCCACGCGCCGTCAGGCAGCCTGCACAGACTGCACCCACATAACCCAAACCAAAGATGCTGATACGCATCGCTATCACCTCATGTGTTTATCACGCCGACACCTCCGCAGAGCGCCGGGCTGGGTTGATTAACAACTTTCGGGCGCACGGGTTCATGGCGAATGCTCACTTCGCCGAGCGCAGGCAAAATAAATCCGGAGCGCAAAAAGTTATGCGCTAAAAATAGGCATTTAAATGCCGACTATTAAAAACGTGCCCTGGAATGCAGCCGTCTTTATTGCAATGCGCTACCTGGCGCGTTGCTGTGCTTGTTTTTTCAAGTGGGATAAATCCTTTGAAATCAACCACTAGGACGAGTTGTAAAGGGACGCTTGTCTCCTGCGTGGGCAGGGCTTTCGGGAGCTCCCGTCGTGCCTGCCTAAGTTATCGAGGCGGGTAGTAGATACCTGCCATTGTCATCTGTAAGTCATCTCTCACAGCCCGAAGGCAGGAAAATCGTTACGGCACTATGAGCGGTTGGCCGTATGAGAAGTTCCTGAGCGGAATTCGGCTGGATGAAAGATTTCTAAATATTTATTCAGTTGCGGGCAGTTTCAATTTGATAGCACGCAGAGGTTCTCCCCCTGTGTATCAAGGGCGAAACTGTTGCGAGATGTTTTAATGCCAGCATCTGAAAATATTTTTCAGAATCCGTCAAAAAAGGTATGAACGGTCTTATGGCGTTTGGCGATAAGGCTAGGGGTGTCGGATTATTGGCGCCTGATTTGTGGCGTGATGGCAAATTAAATCGGGCTTAAGGCAGGAGGGTGATGCGGGCTTTTGTAGGAGCGGCCTTGTATTGCGAAAGGGCCGCTTCTACAGGGGATTAGGCTCTGTGTAAAAAACCTTGATACTCGGTGATGCTGCGTTGAAAACAGCGTCGGAATGCTCATTTACAACCCGTAAACTCCACTTCCTCGGCTGTTTTCGCCTTGCCTGACCTTCGTCTCAAGACTTTTCACACAGCCTAGTGTTGCAGCGCTATTCAGCAGGATGATCCCGCAAAAACACCAGATGATCAGCCTTGGACTGGTCGGCACTGTAGTAGTACCCCTGCACATCAAACTGCTTGAGCTGGTCCGGGTCGTTGATGCGCTGCTGGATGACGAAGCGGCTCATCATGCCGCGGGCTTTCTTGGCGTAGAAGCTGATGATCTTGTACTGGCCGTTCTTCAGGTCCTTGAAGTCGACGTTGATCACCCGTGCGTTCAATGCGCTGCGTTTCACCGCGCTGAAGTATTCGTTGCTGGCCAGGTTCAACAGCACATCGTCGCCCTGTTCGGCCAGGGCCTGGTTCAGCCATTCGCTGATGCGCGTGCCCCAGAAGGCATACAGGTCCTTGCCGCGGGCGTTGGCCAGCTTGGTGCCCATTTCCAGGCGGTAGGGTTGCATCAGGTCCAGCGGACGCAGCAGGCCGTACAGGCCCGACAGCATGCGCAGGTGCTGCTGGGCGTAACTGAAGTCATCCTCGCCCAGGCTCTCGGCGTCGAGGCCGGTGTACACGTCACCCTTGAACGCCAGCAGTGCCTGCTTGGCATTGGCCGGGCTGAAGTCCGGGGTCCAGCTACCGAAGCGGGCGGCATTCAGGCCGGCGAGCTTGTCGGACAAGTGCATCAGTTCACTGATTTGTGCTGGCGACAGTTCGCGCAGTTGCTGGATCAGCACCTGGGAGTCGTCCAGGTACTGGGGCAGGGTGAAGCGCTCGGTTACAGGCTTGGTGTCGTAGTCGAGGGTTTTGGCGGGGGAAATCACCGTCAGCATCGGGTCGGCTCCTGGCATCGTTGGCCGGGGATTCTACGGGCTGGGCCGTGCAAGTCCAAACTATAGCGACGATAGTCACAGACCATGGCCGGTGCAGGCGTTATAGTTCGCGTTTTGCTGTTGCGGAGCCTTTGACCGTGCGCATTGCCTTTGTCTTGCTGGCCGCCCTGCTGAGCCTGGCCGTGCAAGCTGCCCCGTCCCCCCCGGTCAGCCTTGACCGCAGCCTGTGGCCCGAGCAACTGAACAGCCCGGCGCTGTTTGACGTGGCTTCGCGGGCAGAAATGCTTTCGTTTGCACAAGTGCTGCACGAAAGCGAACTGCTGGATGATGCGGCGCTGGCGGCACGTCTGGGCCTGCGCCAGATCAATCTGCAGAAGGTGCGCCAGGTGAGGGCGCGTATGTGGCAGCGGTTGTGGGAGGGTTATCAACAGGCGCAGCGCAGTTGCGAGCAAGATGCCTCGTTCTGCTACCCGATTGGCTCGATGGCGGACTTGCGCACGCTGGCGGCGACGTTCGCTGCCGATGTCGGCACGTTCTATACGGGGTGGGTCGAGCCTAGCCATCAGTTCCATGTGCGCTATCTGGATGAACAATTGCGCAAGGCTGCGTTGCTGCCTCAGACCAGCAGCGAGGTGGAGCGGTTGTCTGCGCGGGAACACAATGGTGAGCAACTGAACGATCGCATGTTTGTGCTGACGTTCGTCGGCGGCCCTGGGCCGGAGGGTGGCAGCACCGACGCACTCACCGAATACCTGCGCCGGCAAAAAATGCAGGGCACATTCTTCGTGCTCGGTAACCGCCTGCAGCAACGCCGTGAGGGCGGGGCGGCAAACGCTTTGCACCAACTCTATGGTGGGCAGTGCGTAGGCATCCAGGGTTGGGAATACCGCTCCCATGCACAGTGGACCGGCTGGCAGGAATCACTGCGGCGCAGCCAGGCGCGGGTGCAGGCCGATCTGCCGGAGCAATACGTGCCGCTTTTCCGGCCGCCTTATGGGCAGCGTCGGGCCGATGGCGAGGCGTTCATGGCCAGCCAACAGTTGCGGGTGTCGTTGTGGGATATCGATGCCGAGGATGACGCTGCACTCAGCCCAGAGGCCTCGGCGCAGCGCGTGCTGACGCTGATGCTGTTGTGGCGCAAGGGCGTGATCCAGTTCCATGACAGCCTGCCCAAGGCGCAGCCAGCCGTGGAATGGTTGCTGCACAACACCGCCCAAAGCGGGATTGGCTGGGAAGATTGCCGGGAATATGGATATAGCGAATAGAGGGTATGACTTCTGAGCGTAGCCCCCTCGGGCGTTGTCGCCAAGGCCCCTTCGTCAATCGGAAAAATAAAGTTCAAAAACACGTAAAAATGCTTTTTTTGGTCATGGTTTTTGCGGTATGAAGAAACCAGACAGCCGATTCCTGCAGCACAGGTGGCGTCATCCAGGCCCACCTTGCCAGGTTCGCTTCCCGCCCGTAACAACGCGGATACGGGGACAGCGGCAGTCACTTTGCGGCGTAACAGACCGCGCCGTATGGCTTCGACATAAGGTGACCGAGTATGGATGACCAAGGACGCACCCCTTCCTCCAGCAAGCCAATCCTCTATGTGCTCGATACCAACGTCCTGATTCACGATCCCAACGCATTACTCAACTTCGAGGAGCATCACGTCGCTATCCCGATGACGGTGCTGGAGGAACTCGACAAGCTCAAGACCGGTAAACAGACCATCGCCGCAGAATGTCGGCAGGCCATCCGCCTGATCGACCAGACCCTCGGTGACGCTTCGCCCAGCGATGTCGAGCAGGGCGTGCCGATCCAGCGTGGCAAGAGCGGGCCCAAAGGCTTCCTGTCGATCCTGATGAGCCCGCGCAACGAACCCAGCAAGTTGCTGCCGGAAAATCTCAACGACAACATCATCATCAACACCTTGCTTGAAGTACGCAGCCGGCGCACCGACCTGGACGTGGTGCTGGTTACCAAAGACATCAACATGCGCCTGAAAGCGCGCGCTTGTGGCATTGCGGCCGAGGATTACAGCACCGACCAACTGGTCGATGACGTGTCGTTGTTGTCCAAGGGCTACCATTCGGTTACCGGCTCGTTCTGGGACCGGGTCAGCAAGGTCGATACCCGGCAGGAACGTGGCCGCACCTGGCACCGCGTGCAAATGATCGACAACCTGCCGGCGGTTCACATCAACGAGTTCATCATTGATGAGCAGGGCTTTGTCGGCTGGGTCAAGGGCATTCGCAACGATGAGCTGCTGCTGCTCGACCTGCATCAGGAGCCGTTGCTGCACCAGGAAGCCTGGGGCCTGAAACCACGCGACATCCACCAGAGTCTGGCGCTGTTCGCCCTGCTCGACCCGGACATACACCTGGTTAACCTGACCGGTGCTGCCGGTTCTGGCAAGACCATCCTGGCGCTTGCTGCAGCCATTGAGCAGACCATGGTCAGCAAGCGCTATCGGCGCATCATCGCCACCCGCAGCGTGCAGGGGCTGGACCAGGAGATCGGCTTCCTGCCGGGTACCGAAGCAGAGAAGATGGAGCCTTGGCTGGGTGCCATCACCGACAACCTCGAAGCCTTGCACATGGATGATGAAAGTACCCATGGCAGCGTCGAGTACATCCTTGAGCGCGTGCCGTTGCAGTTCAAATCGCTGAACTACATCCGTGGTCGCAGCTTCCAGCAGAGCCTGATCCTGATCGACGAGTGCCAGAACCTGACGCCGCACCAGATGAAAACCATCATCACCCGCGCCGGCTCTGGGTCCAAGGTGGTCTGCCTGGGTAACCTGGCGCAGATCGACACCCCCTACCTGTCTGCGACCAGCTCGGGCCTGACCTACCTGACCGAGCGCTTCAAGGACTTCCCCCATGGCGTGCACATCACGCTGCAGGGCGTGCCCCGCTCGGTGCTGGCCGAGTACGCCGAGTCGCACCTGTAACCCTCACAGCCGGGCGGTTCGCCGCCCGGCGTCTTCGCGGGTAAACCCGCTCCCACAGGGCGCGCACCAGTCTGAGGATTGTGGGATGACTGTGGGAGCGGGTTTACCCGCGAAGACGCCGTACCTGCCGACACATTCCTCTGCTCAAACCTGACCCGCAGGTTTACACTGGCTGTTCCCTTCACAGGAGCAGAGCAGTGCTGACACATCTTGATTCCCAAGGGCGGGCCAACATGGTCGACGTCACTGAAAAGGCCGTGACCGGGCGCGAGGCTACCGCCGAGGCGCGTGTGCGCATGTTGCCGCAGACCTTGCAGATGATCGTCGACGGTGAACACCCCAAGGGCGACGTGTTCGCCGTGGCGCGCATCGCCGGTATCCAGGCGGCGAAAAAGACCAGCGACCTGATCCCGCTATGCCACCCGCTGATGCTGACCAGCGTCAAGGTCGAGCTCAGTGCCGAGGGCCAGGACGCGGTACGTATCGTCGCCCGTTGCAAGCTGGCCGGGCAGACCGGGGTAGAGATGGAGGCACTGACCGCAGCAAGCGTTGCCGCTTTGACCATCTACGACATGTGCAAGGCCGTGGACAAGGGCATGGTCATCGAACAGGTGCGTCTGCTGGAAAAACTCGGCGGCAAGAGCGGCCACTACAAGGTGCAGGCATGATGAAGGTCAAGGTGATGTACTTCGCCCGTTACCGCGAACAGCTGGGTGTGGATGCCGAGCGAGTCGAAGGCGTGTTCAACGTGCTCGACGATGTGCGCAAGGCGTTGGTGGCCAAGGGCGGGAAGTATGAGCTGCTGGCTGAGCAAAACTTGATGTGTGCGCGCAACGAAGAGCTGTGCAGGCTCGATGAGCCGCTGGAAGAGGGCGATGAAGTAGCGTTCTTCCCGCCGGTGACCGGAGGCTGATCATGGCGGTGCGAGTGCAGGAAGGCGCGTTCGACCCCGGGGCTGAGGTCAATGCCATGCATGCGGCCAATGTCGGCGTGGGCGCGGTGGTCGGTTTTGTCGGCTACGTGCGGGACTTCAATGATGGCCGCGAAGTGGCAGGGATGTTCCTTGAACACTATCCGGGCATGACCGAAAAGGCCTTGTTCAAGATCGTGGTCGAGGCCGAGCAGCGCTGGCCGTTGCTCAAGGTAGAGGTATTGCACCGCATCGGTGCGCTGGAGCCAGGCGAGCCGATCGTGTTTGTCGGTGTGGCCAGTGCCCATCGGCAGGCGGCGTTCGACGCCTGCAATTTCATCATGGACTACCTGAAGACCCGGGCGCCGTTCTGGAAGAAGGAGAATACCCAGGAAGGGCCACGGTGGGTGGAAGGGAAGCAGAGTGACCAGGATGCGGCGGGGCGCTGGTAGGCCTTTGTTTGATGGCCGGTGCTTCGCACCGGTTCGCGGTTGAACCCGCTCCTACAGGGATCGCGCATGACCTGAGGACAGCGCAGTACCTGTAGGAGCGGGTTTACCCGCGAATAGGCCGGAATAGGTTAATGATGTTTGCGCGGCACCGGCTTCAGCAGCTCATCTGGTGGCATTTCACACTTGATCTTGCGCCCCAGCAGTTCTTCGATCGCGGGTAGCTGATACGAATCATCTTCCCCGGCAAAGCTGATCGATACACCACTGGTGCCCGCACGGCCAGTACGGCCAATACGGTGCACATAGTCGTCCGGGTCTTCCGGCAGGGTGAAGTTGATCACGTGGCTGATGCCGTCGATGTGAATGCCGCGCCCGGCCACGTCGGTGGCCACCAGCACGGTGATGCGCCCTTCGCGGAAGTTTTCCAGGGTACGGATACGCTTGTGCTGCGGCACGTCACCCGACAGCTGGGCGGCGTTGATACCGTCACGCACGAGTTTTTCCTCGATGCGCCGCACTTCATCCTTGCGGTTGGCAAACACCATTACCCGTTCCCACTGGTGCTGGGTCACCAGGTTGTACAGCAGCTTGTACTTGTCGCTGCCGGCCACCGCATACACGTGCTGTTCGACCGTTTCGCTGGCCACGTTCTCCGGCTCGATTTCGACGATGGCCGGGTTGGTGGTCCACTGTTTGGCCAGGTTCATCACATCGTCGGTGAAGGTGGCCGAGAACAGCAGGGTCTGGCGCTCGCTTTTCGGCGGCGTCTGGCGAATGATCTGGCGTACTTGCGGGATGAAGCCCATGTCGAGCATACGGTCGGCTTCGTCCAGCACCATCACCTCGACCATGTCCAGGTGCACCTCGCCGCGCTGGTTGAAGTCCAGCAGGCGGCCCGGGGTGGCTACCAGAATGTCACAGTGACGTGCTTCAAGGGCCTTGAGCTGCTTGTCGAAGTCCATGCCGCCGACGAAGCTCATCACGTTCAGGCCGGTGTACTTGGTCAGGGCTGCGGCGTCCTTGGCGATCTGCACCACCAGTTCGCGGGTCGGCGCGATGATCAGTGCGCGTGGCTCGCCCATGTAACGCTCTTTGGGCGGTGGCGTCTGCTGCAGCTGGGAAATGATCGAGATCAGGAACGCTGCCGTCTTGCCGGTACCGGTCTGGGCCCGGCCAATGGCATCCTGGCCGCGCAGGGTGAAGCCCAGCACCTGCGCCTGGATCGGCGTGCAGTAGGGGAAGCCCAGGTCGTGGATGGCGTGCATCAGTTCGTTGGACAGCTTGAAGTCGTGGAAGCGGGTCTTGCCTTCCTGCGGCTCGACCACGAAGTCTTCCGGCTTCCACAGGCTGGCCTGCGGCTTGGGTTTGCGCTCGCGACGCGGTTTGTCCTTGGCCGGTTTTTCGGCAACTGGCGTAGCGGCGGCAGGCTGTTCAACCTTGGGGGTGGGGTTGGCGCGCGGGGCGGCCGGTTTGGCAGCGGGCCGGGCCTCGCCAGCGGGTGCGGGCGCAGGCGGCGTCACGCTGGCAGCAGGAGCGACGGCTTGTGGCGCGGCGTCTCCTTTGCCGAATATTTTCTTGAGTGCTTTGAGCACGATCGTCTCATCAACTGATTAAGGAATGTACGCCGGGCAGTGTAATGCAAGATCCGGGCGCGGCGTAGCGGAATACTCCCACAACTACAAGCGAGTCAGCCTATTGCAGCTGCTTGCTCAGCCAGTCGTGGATGTCGTTCAGTTCTTCGACCACCACTTCGTGTTCCATCGGGTATTCGTGCCAGCGGGCGGCGACACCCCAGGTGTTCAGGTATTCGAAGGCGGTGCGGCCCATGGACGGGATCACCACCGGGTCGTGCACGCCATGCAGGCACAGGGCCGGGGTGCGCTGCTGGCAGGCACTCAACTGGTGCTGGTCATTGAAGGTGGGGGCATAAGTGGACAGGGCGATCACCCCACCCAGCGCTTCCTGCCACTTTATATAAGCAGTGTGCAGCACCACCGCCCCACCCTGGGAGAAACCGGCGAGGAAGATCCGGGACAGGTTGATGCCTTTGGCCTGCTCGGCCTTGATCAGTGCGACCACCTGCTCGGCCGAATCTTCCAGCTGCATTTCGTCAATGGCGCGGGCCGGGGTCATGGCCTTGATGTCGTACCAGCTGGGCATGGCGTAGCCGCCATTGATGGTTACTGGGCGGGTGGGCGCCTGAGGCATGATGAAGCGGGTGCTGAGCAGGCGCTCCTGCATGAATTCGGCGACAGGTAGGAAGTCGTAACGGTCGGCACCCAGGCCGTGCAACCAGATCACACAGGCGTCAGCGGTTTTCTGTGGTTCGAGAATCAGCGGGTTGGTCATGACTGCTCCGAAAGTGTGCGGGTCTTGTTATGGCGTGCGTGAAAAGAAGGCACTGGAAATGATTGTCGGAAAAAGAATGTCGCAACGATACAACTTTCCCTACTTGACGAGCGCTTAAACGCTACAGCCAGAGAATTTGGTACGCGCTTTGCAATTCAACCTGTGATGCAAAGGGCAGGCCGTGACGGTAACACCCTTTGTAAGCGAAGGCTGTCACAGAACAGTCCATTGCGCCAATTGACCCAATAACAAGCCAATACGGGTCGGACATGCCTCAAAAGGGTGCGGTGCAATTCCGGCTCGATACAACAAGAGCGATTTGGAGGTTGTGAATGAAAGTGTTGAAAACCACCCTGGCAGTCCTCACCGCTGCCGCCGCGCTGGGCGCCGTGAGCACTGCCCAGGCCGGCGCTACCCTTGATGCGGTAAAGAAGAAGGGCTTCGTCCAGTGTGGCGTGAGCGACGGTCTTCCGGGCTTCTCGGTACCTGATGCGCAGGGCAAGATCGTCGGTATCGACGCCGATGTGTGCCGCGCGGTGGCCGCTGCCGTGTTCGGCGACGCCACCAAGGTCAAGTTCAGCCAGCTCAACGCCAAGGAACGCTTCACCGCCCTGCAGTCGGGCGAAGTCGACGTGCTGTCGCGCAACACCACCTGGACCAGCTCGCGCGATGCCGGCATGGGCCTGGTGTTCGCCGGTGTCACCTACTACGACGGCGTTGGCTTCCTGGTCAACAAGAAGCTGGGTGTTTCCAGCGCCAAGGAACTCGATGGCGCGACCATCTGCATCCAGGCCGGTACCACCACCGAGCTGAACGTGTCGGACTTCTTCCGCGCCAATGGCCTGAAGTACACCCCGATCACCTTCGATACCTCTGACGAGAGCGCTAAGTCGCTGGAATCCGGCCGTTGCGACGTACTGACCTCGGACAAGTCGCAGTTGTTCGCCCAACGCTCCAAGCTGGCGGCACCGACTGACTATGTGGTGCTGCCGGAAACCATCTCCAAGGAGCCGTTGGGCCCGGTGGTGCGTAAAGGCGACGAGGAGTGGTTCAGCATCGTCAAGTGGACCCTGTTCGCCATGCTCAACGCTGAAGAGGCGGGTATTACCTCGAAGAATGTCGAGGCCGAAGCCAAAGGCACCAAGAACCCGGACGTCGCCCGCCTGCTGGGCGCGGATGGCGAGTACGGCAAGGACCTCAAGCTGCCCAAAGACTGGGTAGTGCAGATCGTCAAGCAAGTCGGCAACTACGGCGAAGTGTTCGAGAAGAACCTTGGCCAGAGCACCGACCTGAAGATCGACCGTGGCATGAACGCCCTGTGGAACAACGGCGGCATCCAGTACGCGCCACCTGTGCGCTGATGGCTGCACCCTGCGGCGGCATCCCGCCGCCGCAGGCTGTTCGAATCCCTACTGTCCGGGGCACTTCATGCAAAATCAAATCGGCGCACCCAAGGGCTTGTCCCTTAACGATCCGCGTGTGCGCGCGTGGCTGTTCCAGATCCTCACGATCGTCTTTGTGGTCGGCCTGGGCTGGTACCTGTTCCACAACACGCAAACCAACCTGCAACACCGGGGTATCACCTCGGGCTTCGACTTTCTCGACCGCAGTGCCGGCTTCGGCATCGCTCAACATCTGATCCCCTACGTGGAATCCGACAGTTATGCGCGGGTGTTTGTCATCGGCCTGCTCAATACCCTGTTGGTGACCTTCATCGGCGTCATCCTGGCGACGATTCTGGGCTTCATCATCGGTGTGGCGCGGCTGTCACCGAACTGGATGATCAACAAGCTGGCGACCGTGTATGTGGAAACCTTCCGCAACATTCCGCCATTGCTGCAGATCCTGTTCTGGTACTTCGCTGTGTTCCTGACCCTGCCGGGACCGCGGGGCAGCATCAACATCGAAGACATGTTCTTCATCAGCAACCGTGGCCTGAACATGCCTGGCGCGTCCATGGCCGATGGCTTCTGGCCGTTCGCCGTGGCCTTGGCGGTAGCCATTGTCGCGATCGTGCTGATGGTGCGCTTTGCCAACAAGCGCTTCGACGAGACCGGCGTGCCGTTCCACAAGTTCTGGGCGGGGTTGGCGTTGTTCATCGCCATCCCAGGCCTGAGCGTGCTGTTGTTCGGCAGCCCGGTGACCTGGGAAGTGCCGCAGCTCAAGGGCTTCAACTTTGTCGGTGGCTGGGTACTGATCCCCGAGTTGCTGGCGCTGACCTTGGCACTGACTATCTATACGGCCGCCTTCATCGCCGAAATCGTGCGTTCCGGCATCCGTTCGGTCAGCCATGGCCAGACCGAGGCGGCGCGCTCCCTGGGCCTGCGCGAAGGCCCGACCCTGCGCAAGGTGATCATCCCCCAGGCACTGCGGGTGATCATTCCGCCGCTGACCAGCCAGTACCTGAACCTGGCGAAGAACTCGTCGCTGGCGGCCGGCATCGGCTACCCGGAGATGGTCTCGCTGTTCGCCGGTACCGTGCTCAACCAGACCGGCCAGGCCATCGAGGTGATTGCCATCACCATGAGTGTCTATCTCGCCATCAGCATCAGCATTTCGCTGCTGATGAACTGGTACAACAAGCGCATTGCGCTGATCGAGCGGTGAGGATACGCCCGTGAATGCCCATGTTTTCAAACCCGATATGCCGCCACCGGTGAAAACCGTCGGCGTGCTCGCATGGATGCGTGCCAATCTGTTCTCCAGCTGGCTCAACACCTTGTTGACCCTGTTTGCCATCTACCTGGTGTGGCTGATCGTGCCGCCGCTCATCCAGTGGGCATTGATCGATGCCAACTGGGTCGGCACCACCCGTGCCGACTGCACCAAGGAAGGCGCCTGCTGGGTGTTCGTGCAGCAACGCTTCGGCCAGTTCATGTATGGCTACTACCCGGCCGAGCTGCGCTGGCGTGTGGACCTGACTGTGTGGCTGGCCGTGCTCGGCGCCGCGCCGCTGTTCATCAAGCGCTTCCCGCGCAAGGCCTTCTATGGCCTGGGCTTTCTGGTGCTGTACCCGGTGCTGGCCTACACCCTGCTGCACGGTGGTGTGCTGGGCCTGACCAACGTTGCCACCAGCCAGTGGGGCGGGTTGATGCTGACCCTGGTGATCGCCACGGTGGGTATCGTCGGCGCCTTGCCGCTGGGCATCTTGCTGGCCCTGGGCCGGCGTTCGAGGATGCCGGCGGTAAAGGTGGTGTGCGTGACCTTCATCGAGTTCTGGCGCGGTGTGCCGCTGATCACAGTGCTGTTCATGTCCTCGGTGATGCTGCCGTTGTTCCTGCCGGAGGGCATGAGCTTCGACAAGCTGCTGCGGGCAATGATCGGTGTGATCCTGTTCCAGTCGGCGTATATCGCCGAAGTGGTGCGTGGCGGCCTGCAGGCCATCCCCAAGGGCCAGTACGAAGCCGCTGCGGCAATGGGCCTGGGATACTGGCGGGCGATGGGCCTGGTCATTCTGCCGCAGGCGCTCAAGCTGGTTATCCCCGGCATCGTCAATACCTTCATTGCCCTGTTCAAGGACACAAGCCTGGTGATCATCATTGGCCTGTTCGACCTGCTGAACAGCGTCAAGCAAGCCGCCGCCGACCCGGCCTGGCTGGGCATGGCCACCGAGGGCTATGTGTTTGCCGCCCTGGTGTTCTGGATTTTCTGTTTCGGTATGTCCCGCTACTCCATGCATCTGGAGCGCAAGCTGGACACTGGCCACAAGCGTTAGGAGTTTCGAAATGAGTGAAGCGATCAAGCAGCCTGCTGGCCCCGAAGGCATCATCCAGATGCAGGGCGTCAACAAGTGGTACGGCCAGTTCCATGTGCTCAAGGACATCAACCTGAATGTTCGCCAGGGCGAGCGCATTGTGCTGTGCGGGCCGTCCGGTTCGGGCAAGTCGACCACCATCCGTTGCCTCAACCGCCTGGAAGAACACCAGCAGGGGCGAATCGTGGTCGATGGTGTGGAGCTGACCAATGACCTCAAGCAGATCGAGGCCATCCGCCGTGAGGTGGGCATGGTGTTCCAGCACTTCAACCTGTTCCCGCACCTGAGCATTCTGGAGAACTGCACCCTGGCGCCAATGTGGGTACGCAAGATGCCTCGGCGCAAGGCTGAGGAAATTGCCATGCATTACCTGGAGCGGGTGCGTATTCCGGAGCAGGCACACAAGTACCCGGGGCAGTTGTCCGGGGGCCAGCAACAACGGGTGGCGATTGCCCGGGCGCTGTGCATGAAGCCGAAGATCATGCTGTTCGACGAGCCGACCTCGGCGCTGGACCCGGAAATGGTCAAGGAAGTGCTCGATACCATGGTCGGCCTTGCCGAAGATGGCATGACCATGCTCTGCGTCACCCACGAAATGGGCTTTGCCCGTACCGTGGCGAACCGGGTGATCTTCATGGACAAGGGGGAGATCGTGGAGCAGGCGGCGCCGGATGACTTCTTCGACCGGCCACGCAGCGACCGGACCAAATTGTTCCTGAGCCAGATTCTCCACTGATGCTTTAGCGGCTGCAGACTCGGCCAACGGTAGGGGCGGCCTTGTGTCGCGAAAGGGCCGCAAGGCGGCCCCGGCCAAATGTGCTGCGAAGCTGAGATGCCGGGGCCGCTACGCGGCCCATCGCTACACAAGGCCGCCCCTGCAGGGGCCGCGCATACGGTTCAGCCTGAGTGGGTTTATTTCTCTTCCTGTGTGGCTGCCGGTGCAGGTGGTGGCCGCAGCCCCACCTCGGCGACCAGCTTCAACTGCTGCCCATTGCGCATCACCTCGATGGTGATCTTCTCGTTGGGCTTGATCCGCGCCACCTGGTTCATCGACTTGCGCCCGTCACCGGCCGGTTCACCGTTGATGCTCAGGATCACGTCACCCAACTGCAGCCCGGCCTTCGCTGCCGGACCTTCGCGGAAGATGCCCGCCACCACGATGCCGGGGCGGTCCTTCATGCCAAACGACTCGGCCAGTTCCTGGCTCAGCGGCTGCACTTCGATGCCCAGCCAGCCACGAATCACCTGGCCGTGCTCGACGATCGACTTCATCACCTCCAGCGCCAGTTTCACCGGGATGGCGAAGCCGATGCCCTGCGAGCCGCCAGATTTGGAGAAGATCGCGGTGTTGATACCGACCAGGTTGCCGTTGGCATCCACCAGCGCCCCACCAGAGTTGCCCGGGTTGATCGCCGCATCGGTCTGGATGAAGTCTTCGTAGTTGTTCAGGCCCAGCTGGTTACGGCCGGTGGCGCTGATGATGCCCATGGTCACGGTCTGGCCGACGCCGAACGGGTTGCCGATGGCCAGCGTCACGTCGCCGATATGGATGTTGTCGGAGCGGCCGATGGTGATGGCGGGCAGGTTCTTCAGGTCGATCTTCAGTACCGCCAGGTCGGTTTCCGGGTCGCTGCCAATCACCCGTGCCAGGGTTTCGCGGCCATCCTTCAGGGCCACGACGATCTGGTCGGCGCCGCTGGTGACGTGGTTGTTGGTCAGCAGATAGCCCTCGGGGCTCATGATCACCGCCGAACCCAGGCTCGACTCCCAACGGCGCTGCTTGGGCAGGTTGTCGCCGAAGAAGCGGCGGAACTGCGGGTCCTCGAACAGCGGGTGGGCGCTCTTGTTCACCACTTTGGTGGTGTACAGGTTGACCACAGCCGGGGCGGCGAGGGTCACGGCGTCGGCGTACGACACCGGACCCTGCATGATCCGCGTGGTTTGCGGAGCCTGCTGCAGGTTGACGTCCTGGCTGGGCAGGCCGACCCATTCCGGAAAACGCTGGATGATCAGCATGGCGATCAGTACGCCGGTTAGCAGGGGCCAGCCAAAGTAACGCAAAGCCTTGAACATGAACGAGTCCTGGAAAGAGCGGGGGCCAGCGGCCGCGCGGTGGGGCATGAGCGCGCGCGATCATACACCGGTTCCCCCAGTGCCGGCGACGGCCCATAATGGCCGGCATTATACGGGCGTTCCCTGTGCGTTGTGCCCGGGAAAAGCGCAGTTTTCGAGGAGATTTTCATGGCCGTCGCTCTAAATACCCTGGTCGAGGAAGCCGAGCGTTACCTGGGCAGCGCGAAGATCCAGGATTATTGCCCCAACGGATTACAGGTAGAAGGCCGGCCACAGGTCAGCCGCATCGTCAGCGGCGTTACCGCCAGCCAGGCATTGCTGGATGCTGCGGTCGAAGCCGAGGCCGACCTGGTGCTGGTGCACCATGGCTACTTCTGGAAAGGCGAGAACCCGTGTATCACCGGCATTCGCCAGCGCCGTTTGAAGACCTTGCTGAACAACGACATCAGCTTGCTGGCATTCCACTTGCCGCTGGATGTCCACCCTGAGGTGGGCAACAACGTGCAGTTGGCGCGGCAACTGGAGATTACCGTCGAAGGCCCGCTGGACCCGGAGAACCCCAAGGTGGTCGGGTTGGTCGGTTCGCTGGCCGAGCCGATGACCGCGCGCGATTTTGCCCGGCGGGTGCAGGAGGTGCTGGGGCGCGAGCCGTTGCTGGTCGAAGGTGACCAGATGATTCGCCGGGTCGGCTGGTGCACCGGAGGTGGGCAGGGCTACATCGACACGGCGATTACCGCCGGGGTAGACCTGTACCTGACGGGCGAAGCCTCCGAGCAGACCTACCACAGTGCACGCGAGAACGGCGTCAGCTTCATTGCGGCCGGGCACCATGCCACCGAGCGGTATGGGGTGCAGGCATTGGGTGACTACCTGGCGCGGCGGTTTGCCGTGGAGCATCTGTTCATCGATTGCCCTAATCCGATCTGAGACTGGTGTGGCTTCTTCGCGGGTAAACCCGCTCCCACAGGTACAGCGTTGCCCTCGGGGCTGGCGCGGTCCCTGTGCGAGCGGGTTTACCCGCGAAAGGGCCGGACCTGCCAGCCCAAACCCCCAGTCATATCGTTAGACTTTTTCGATCTAGCCAGCCTCCTAAATAGAAGCAGCCGCTGTGATAAAGTGGCTCGCTCGAACACGGCCCGCAGGCCGTCCATAAGATCGTTTTTCGTGAGTAGCCATGGTCGACAAACTGACGCACTTGAAACAGCTGGAGGCGGAAAGCATCCACATCATCCGCGAGGTGGCCGCCGAGTTCGACAACCCGGTGATGCTGTACTCGATCGGCAAGGATTCCGCCGTGATGCTGCACCTGGCGCGCAAGGCCTTCTTCCCGGGCAAGCTGCCGTTCCCGGTGATGCACGTCGACACCCAGTGGAAATTCCAGGAGATGTACAGCTTCCGCGACAAGATGGTCGAGGAAATGGGCCTGGAACTGATCACCCACGTCAACCCTGAGGGTGTGGCTCAGGGCATCAACCCGTTCACCCATGGCAGCTCCAAGCACACCGACATCATGAAGACCCAGGGCCTGAAGCAGGCGCTGGACAAGCATGGTTTCGACGCCGCTTTCGGTGGCGCGCGCCGCGACGAAGAAAAGTCGCGTGCCAAGGAACGTGTGTATTCGTTCCGTGACAGCAAGCACCGCTGGGACCCGAAGAACCAGCGCCCTGAACTGTGGAACGTGTACAACGGCAAGGTCAACAAGGGCGAGTCGATTCGCGTGTTCCCGCTGTCGAACTGGACCGAGCTGGACATCTGGCAGTACATCTACCTTGAAGGCATCCCGATCGTGCCGCTGTATTTCGCCGCCGAGCGTGAAGTCATCGAAAAGAACGGCACCCTGATCATGATCGACGACGAGCGCATCCTCGAACACCTCACCGATGAAGAGAAAGCGCGAATCGTCAAGAAGAAGGTGCGTTTCCGTACCCTCGGTTGCTACCCGTTGACGGGTGCTGTCGAGTCGGAAGCCGAGACCCTGACGGACATCATTCAGGAAATGCTCCTGACCCGTACGTCCGAGCGCCAGGGCCGTGTCATCGACCACGATGGCGCCGGTTCCATGGAAGACAAGAAACGCCAAGGCTACTTCTAATTTCAGGGTTACTCCATGTCGCACCAATCTGATCTGATTAGCGAGGACATCCTCGCCTACCTGGCCCAGCACGAGCGCAAGGAACTGCTGCGCTTCCTCACCTGCGGCAACGTCGACGACGGCAAGAGCACCCTGATCGGGCGCCTGCTGCACGACTCCAAGATGATCTACGAGGACCACCTCGAGGCCATCACCCGTGATTCGAAGAAAGTCGGCACCACCGGCGAAGAAGTCGATCTGGCGCTGCTGGTCGACGGCCTGCAGGCCGAGCGTGAGCAGGGCATCACCATCGATGTCGCCTACCGCTACTTCTCCACTGCCAAGCGCAAGTTCATCATTGCCGACACCCCGGGCCACGAGCAGTACACCCGCAACATGGCTACCGGTGCGTCCACCTGCGACCTGGCGATCATCCTGGTCGATGCCCGCTACGGCGTGCAGACCCAAACCCGCCGCCACAGCTACATTGCTTCGTTGCTGGGTATCAAGCACATCGTGGTCGCGGTCAACAAGATGGACCTGAAGGGCTTCGATCAGGAGGTCTTCGAGTCGATCAAGGCCGACTACCTGAAGTTTGCCGACGCCATCAACCTGACGCCGAGCAGCCTGCACTTCGTGCCGATGTCGGCGCTCAAGGGCGACAACGTGGTCAACCACAGCGAGCGTTCGCCGTGGTACGCCGGCCCGACGCTGATGGAAATCCTCGAAACCGTCGAAGTGTCGGCCGACCGCAACTTCACCGACCTGCGCTTCCCGGTGCAGTACGTGAACCGCCCGAACCTGAACTTCCGCGGCTTCGCCGGTACCATCGCCAGCGGCGTGGTGCACAAGGGCGACGAAATTGTCGTGCTGCCGTCGGGCAAGAGCAGCCGCGTCAAGTCCATCGTCACCTACGAAGGTGAACTGGAAAACGCCGGTCCAGGCCAGGCCGTGACCCTGACCATGGAAGACGAGATCGACATCTCCCGTGGCGACCTGCTGGTACATGCCGACAACGTTCCGCCGGTAACCGACCAGTTCGACGCCATGCTGGTGTGGATGGCTGAAGAGCCAATGCTGCCGGGCAAGAAGTACGACATCAAGCGCGCCACCAGCTACGTGCCGGGCTCGATTGCCAGCATCACCCACAAGGTCGATGTGAATACCCTGGAGCAGGGCGCTGCCAGCGCACTGCAACTGAACGAGATCGGTCGCGTCAAGGTGGCCCTGGACGCCTCGATCGCGCTGGACGGTTACGACAGCAACCGCACCACCGGTGCGTTTATCGTCATCGACCGCCTGACCAACGGCACCGTCGGCGCCGGCATGATCATCGCCCCGCCAGTACTGCCACATGGCAGCACCGGCCAGCATGGCAAGCAGGCTCACGTGTCGACTGAAGAACGTGCACTGCGCTTCGGTCAGCAGCCAGCCACCGTGCTGTTCAGCGGCCTGTCCGGCGCTGGCAAGAGCACTTTGGCTTACGCCGTGGAGCGCAAGCTGTTCGACATGGGCCGTGCGGTATACGTGCTCGATGGCCAGAACCTGCGCCACGACCTGAACAAAGGCCTGCCACAGGACCGCGCTGGCCGCACCGAAAACTGGCGCCGCGCCGCCCATGTGGCGCGCCAGTTCAACGAAGCTGGCCTGCTGACCCTTGCCGCGTTCGTGGCCCCGGATGCCGAAGGCCGCGAACAGGCCAAGGCCCTGATCGGCAAAGACCGTCTGGTAACCGTCTACGTCCAGGCTTCGCCACTGGCCTGCCGCGAGCGTGACCCGCAAGGCCTGTACGCTGCTGGCGGCGACAACATCCCAGGCGAAAGCTTCCCGTTCGATGTGCCGCTGGATGCTGACCTGGTGATCGACACCCAATCCACCAGCGTGGACGAAGGTGTGAAGCTGGTGCTGGACGTGCTGCGTCAGCGCGGCGCGATCTAAGCGTTAGCCGTTATTGAAAACCCCGCTTCGGCGGGGTTTTTTATGCGCGCAATCCTGGCTTACGCGATCACTGTAGGAGCGGCCTTAGCCGCGAATACCGGCAAAGCCGGTGCCATGCGCCGCGTTGCTTGCTTCGCGGGTGATTCTGAACACTGCAAGCCGCTTTAACGCTCTCCATTCCAAGATGCGCGCCATGACCTGCTCGGAGCATCTTCCCCGTTCTTCCTCGGGGTAATAGACAAGGTCAGCGCCATCAGGATGTTCAACCACTTCGATAAAGTGCTCCAGCAACCGGTCCTGCCAATCACGCGAGCCTGTTGCCTGAATCAACGCCTCAACAATCGACCGGAACTCATCGTATGAATAGTCGGCCAGGCAGTGCTTCAGGCTGATCACCATGGTGTCTCCGATGAAAGCGCGTATTGCATGGCGCTCATGATCCGCAGGTTTTCAGCGTCGTATATCGGCCCACCCCACTCGGGCGGATTCAGGTGGCATAGCTGATAGGAGCGCAGACCCTTTGCCGTCTCATGGAATGGCGCGCGAGGGGGCCAGCCTTTCTTGAGACGGTTGAGTTGAGCGGGGATGAATTGTTGGCTGTAGATTGGGTCTTCTGCGATCGCCAACCAGAAGGATTGGGAGAAATGGTCGAAGCTGTCGAATGTTTGACCTGCGAGTTTATGGATGATGAATTCTGGAAGAAGGCTGGCCATGGAGTCGTCCCTGGGTGAAAGGCAGGGAAAGTGTGCCCGGGGACGAGCTTTATGTATGTCAGGGGGTAGGCTGTATGTCAGTAGGAACGTTCCTGGTGATTGGCAGGAATAGTCTTGGATGGGTTTTTCCTAAACCGAAATTACCTGTTTGTCATCCACCGCTTTGGATGACAAACGGCCGGGTAACTTCGACAAACGACTCCGGGTGCGGTGCCAGCATTCTCAGCGGCGCGTCATGGCATCCGGATATGTTGAGACCCTGGGTGATCAGGGCCTCATTCTATTCAGCCAGCTTTGAAACCTTCTTTGCCATTGGCCAGGCGCCACGTTTCGACTATTTCAAGTACTTGCTCAGGCTCACCCCGGTTGCTGCCTTGCGGTCTAAAAAAAAGATCACTACCAGACGGATGCTCGGTAATTTTCTCAAAATGTTCAATCAAAGGTACCAGTATGTTATCTGGCTCATCCTCGATAGCTGTATCAATCACTTGGAGGAAGGCAAGGAACTCTTGTTTTGTGTAATCTTCAAATTTATTTTTCAAGACCGTCTTTTCCATAGTGAATGTGGTTGTGGGCTTTGGGCGTCAAAATTATTAAGTTGTCCATATCATATACGCCGCCTTGCTCGCTGATAGGCACGACGTGGTGAATTTCGTGGGAGCGTTTGCTCATATACTTATCATCTTTATCGACCCAAGGCGAGTATCCATGTTTTCTCATTCGACGGATGTCTTGAGGGCTAAACTGCTTCGAAAGCTCTGGGTCATTAGCCACCGCCTTCCAAAATTGCCGGCGGAACGCGTCAAAGCTCCTATATTCTCTACCCCTTAGAAGATCAGCAATCTGTGCAGGAATTGGAGCTCCTTCGAGGCTGGCTGCCGATTTACGCCATGTGTCTGTTACCTGTGCACCATTTCCGGTCGATGTACCAACCTCGTACCGCGGACTCTTGAACACCACCAGAATAGGCGGTAATCCCGAGTCCATGGGAAAGGTGATGATCAACCGTTCCTGGTCCAGCAAGTCCAGCGCCGGGTAACCCTCTGTTTCGGTATTGACGGGGTTCAGGGTACTGCCGGTGTAAACGACGGTGCCAGGTGGCGCTGGCGGCAAGCTGGTAGAGCTTCCTTCTTCAGCGCCCGGCGCGCTGGCAGGTGTCCAGGTCAAAATCCGCTGCGGATTATCCAGCGCCAGGCTGTAGACCTGCCGTTCACTGTCGAATGTCGCTGCACGTACGGGAATCGGCCTGCCTCCAGGCACCACATACAGATCCATACCGTTCTCGTGCTCGGCTCCCGCCAGTAAATACGGCAGGTCGATGCTGGTGGATGACGCAGCCAAGGTGGCAAGGTCTGGCCCGCCTGGCGGTGTGAGGCTGGAGAGAGGAGTACTGACAAGGTACCGGCGCTCGCTGTTACCGAGTGTTGTCGGCCAAGCCATCGCGAGAGTACCTACTGCAAGCGAGGGGAGCGCAGACGCTATAAGGCGGGTGATCGCTGCCGTAATTGCTTCGCCCAACGCTGAGTAAGCAGATTCGGCTATTGCAAACGAAGCAGCGCCAATGGGAATTACGGCCGGCGTAGATGCAGCCCATCGCGCATCATTGATGTAGGTGACGCTTTGGCGCAGAGCCTCTTGCCTTCGCCGCTCGGCTTCTGCGGCCAGACGCTCTGCTTCGGCTTGCTGGCGAATAGCTTCTTCTTGTGCGGCGAGTTGCGCTTGAAGGTTTTCAACTTCCGCAGCGCGCTGCATCAGGTTTTGCGTGGCAGTTGTATAAACACTCAGGAATCTGATCGATTCATTCAATGCGAGTGCCAAGTGATATTCCTGCCAGCGTGGTCCGGCCCGGCGCAATCGTTGCTCATCGACAAGGTGCAAAAGCCCTTCAAGCTGGGGTTTAGACAGCGGGCCGTTGATTCGAGGATTTTGATCCGGATATTGTGGCACTTGCGCCTGTTTGGTTTGCACCAACGCTGCGGCAGTGGCCAGGTAAGCGCTGAAGGTTTGAACCCGTGTGAGCGCGTCGTCTATGACGGTTTGCCCAAGCTCATGTTGAAGAACGTTGGGTAAACAATTGAACTGTATTTGTCGCTCTGCGTGAATCTGCGCTGTTCTACGCGCGATTATCGTCAACAGGTCCAGAGGCTGATGGCTGAGCTCCTCCTGATCCACTTGCCTTGCCAGCCCGTCGAGTTCGTCTGCCAGCGCTTGGTGTTTCTGGGCTTCAAGGTGTAATTGATAGGTGCCATCCCAAGACCTCTGCAGTCTTGTGGCCCATTCAATACCTAACTCTTGGCCTGTTGTCGCGGCGAAGAAACCCGGGTCCAGAAACCGGCTCATCATGGAATCGCCGCGTTTATAAAATGCAGGTACGCCAAAGTAGTTGGTGGCGTCGGGCACTATCTGAAGGTATCTATCACGAATCTGATTGATACGTGACGTCAGTATTTGCTGCTCTGCTGGTGCACCTGACAAAGCATTGGCTTCAGCTTTGATTTGGGCTTTCAAGGTCGCGATGGTTGCAGGAAGCTGATTTATTTCAGATGCATATTTATCTGTATAGTCTTTCTCGACTATGTGATATTCCTCGGTCAGTACTCTGCGTGTGGAAATAACCCGGGCAACATCTTGTTTGGTTGGGCTGGTGCCGCGAGGAGGGCCGTCGCTTAGCCCCCAGCCGCCTCCGCCAGGCCCGCCGCCCCCTCCACCAATCAGCCTCAGCTCTGCCGCCGTGGGCGCCTGTGCGCTTATATAGAGCGCCTCATCGAGATAATACGTGTTGTCCCGCGCCATGTAGGTTCTCCAAGTCACTACATGGGCCAGCTTTACGTATGCCGAATTCGCTGTATGTCAGCTGCGGCCTGCCAATCGGTAGCATGCTTCTTGGTATCCAGAAAGATCTGCCTCAGATGTGTTTTTCCGACACGGGTATCACCCGTCTTTCCTTCACCGCCTTGTAGGAAAAACTCGAATAGATCTCCTTCACCCCCGGCAACCGCTGCAGTACTTCCCGGGTGAATTCCCCAAACGACTCCAGGTCCCTTGCCAGGATCTCCAATAGAAAGTCATAGCGCCCGGAGATGTTATGGCAGGCGACGATCTCGGGAATTTCCATCAGCCGCTGCTCGAACGCCAGCGCCATATCCTTTGTGTGTGAGTCCATCATGATGCTGACGAACGCGGTCACGCCAAACCCCAGTGACTTAGGCGAAAGAATGGCTTGGTACCCGGTGATGTAGCCGTTGTCTTCCAGCAACTTGACCCGTCGCCAGCAGGGTGAGGTGGTGAGCGCCACTTGGTCGGCGAGTTCGGCGACGGTGAGGCGGGCGTTGTCTTGCAGGGCCGCCAGCAGGGCGCGGTCGGTTCGGTCGAGGCTTGAAGGCATATTTTGCCCTCCTGATCCGGTATTTATTGTTTTTGTTCCAGCGCACACGCAGATGCGTGGGCCATTTTGGAAAAAATCGGGCAGCTCGGTGGCATAAGCTTATAGCAAACCACAAGAGGCTGTTGCCATGCGCGACTCCCATAACAACACCGGTTTTTCCACGCGGGCCATTCACCATGGCTACGACCCGCTGTCCCACGGTGGCGCCCTGGTGCCGCCGGTGTATCAGACTGCAACTTATGCTTTCCCCACCGTCGAGTACGGCGCTGCCTGTTTTGCCGGCGAGGAGGCGGGGCATTTCTACAGCCGCATCTCCAACCCCACCCTGGCCCTGCTTGAGCAGCGCATGGCCTCACTGGAGGGCGGTGAAGCGGGGTTGGCACTGGCGTCAGGGATGGGGGCGATAACTTCGACCATCTGGACGCTGTTGCGGCCCGGCGACGAGCTGATCGTCGGGCGCACGTTGTATGGCTGCACCTTCGCCTTCTTGCACCATGGTATTGGCGAATTCGGGGTGAAGATTCGCCATGTCGACCTCAATGACGCCACGGCGCTAAAGGCGGCGATCAACAGTAAAACGCGGATGATCTACTTCGAAACACCGGCCAACCCGAATATGCAACTGGTGGATATTGCGGCGGTTACCGAGGCGGTGCGTGGGCATGATGTGAAGGTGGTGGTCGACAACACCTATTGCACGCCGTACCTGCAGCGGCCGTTGGAGCTGGGGGCGGACCTGGTGGTGCATTCGGCCACCAAATACCTCAGTGGCCATGGCGATATCACAGCCGGCCTGGTCGTGGGGCGCAAGGCACTGATCGATCGCATTCGGCTGGAAGGGCTGAAGGACATGACCGGGGCTGTGCTGTCGCCGCACGATGCAGCGCTGCTGATGCGTGGGATCAAGACCTTGGCCCTGCGCATGGACCGGCATTGCACCAATGCCCGGCAGGTGGCCGAGTTCCTCGTTCGGCAGCCGCAGGTGGAGCTTATTCACTACCCGGGGTTGCCGTCGTTTGCCCAATACGAGCTGGCGCAGCGGCAGATGCGTTTACCGGGTGGGATGATTGCCTTTGAGCTGAAGGGCGGGATCGAGGCCGGACGGCGCTTCATGAATGCCCTGCAGCTGTTTGCCCGTGCGGTAAGCCTGGGGGATGCCGAGTCGTTGGCACAGCACCCGGCGAGCATGACGCATTCCAGTTACACGCCAGAAGAGCGGGCGCATCACGGGATTTCGGAGGGGCTGGTGAGGTTGTCGGTGGGGCTGGAGGATGTAGAGGACTTGCTGGCGGATGTAGAGCAGGCATTGCAGGCTTGCAAGTAAGCATCATTAAAACCGCCCCGGTGCTGACCTTCAGGCCTGCGCTATCCCTGTAGGAGCGGGTTTACCCGCGAAGAGGCCAGCACAGGCAACCCAAAAAAAGGCCTCTCGCGAGGCCTTTGTCATGTTCAGCAGATCAACGCTTGAGCCCGTAGCTCTCGTCAAGCATACCCGGCGAGTTAGGCGCTTTCGGCGCATAGTCGCGCGGTACTTCGGCGGTGTCCTTCGGCGGCGTCAGGCGGTCACGTGGGCCTTGCGATGCTTCGGAGTGCAACGCAGCCAGCAGGCGTTGGCGAGTGACTTCATCAAGGGCCAGGCTGTTGGCGCCTTCGGCCAGGTGGTCCTGCACGTCCTGGTAGCTCTGGGTCAGCTTCTTCACCAGTACTGCAGTGCTGTTGAAATGGGTAACCACTTCGTTCTGGTAGCTGTCAAAGCGCTTCTGCATTTCATCCAGCTGACGCTGGGTACTGCTGGGCGCGGCATTGGGCAGCAGGCGGGCCACGACGAAACCAACTACCACACCAATGACCAGGGCCAGGGTCGGCAACAACCAAACAAGGAGCGAGAGTTCCACGAGTCCTTCCTCTATAAACGGCTTTGCTTTACGTTAACGGCTCAGACCTGCGCTGTATACCGCGAGCGATCGCAAATCAGAACAGAATTCCTCACCTAGACGAATCGACCCTCCCCGAGGTCACGGAGTAGTGCCTTGCTTGTCCGCGAAACCCCCTTGTTCATCGATGGCCCCATTGGCCAGCTTGAAGCCTTGTACCTGAACGTGGACGATGCCCGCGGTGCGGTGCTGATCTGTCACCCCAACCCGGTCCAGGGCGGCACCATGCTCAACAAGGTGGTCTCGACCCTGCAGCGCACCGCCCGCGATGCCGGCTATGTGACCCTGCGCTTCAACTACCGTGGCGTTGGCCAGAGCGCCGGCAGCCACGACATGGGCGCTGGCGAAGTGGCCGATGCCGAGGCCGCTGCGGCGTGGCTGCGTGCCACGCACCCCGAACTGCCGCTGGCACTGATGGGCTTCTCGTTCGGTGGCTTCGTCGCCACCAGCCTGGCCGGCCGCCTGGAAGCTGCCGGGGTAACGCTGCAACACCTGTTCATGATCGCCCCGGCGGTCATGCGCCTGACAGCCGAATTCCCGCTGCCACAGCACTGCCCGATCACCTTGGTGCAGCCGGATGCCGACGAAGTGGTCGCGCCGCAGCTGGTTTACGATTGGTCCTACAGCCTGTCGCGCCCCCATGAGCTGCTGAAAGTGGCAGAATGCGGACACTTCTTCCATGGCAAGCTGACCGATCTGAAGGATCTGCTGCTGCCGCGCCTTTCGAACTGAGCCAAGCCTGAATAAGCGAACACCCATGACCACGCGCATTCTTACCGGTATCACCACCACCGGCACTCCGCACCTGGGCAACTACGCCGGCGCCATCCGCCCGGCGATCCGTGCCAGCCAGCAGCCCGGTGTCGACTCGTTCTACTTCCTGGCCGATTACCACGCCCTGATCAAATGCGACGACCCGTTGCGCATCCAGCGCTCGCGGCTTGAAATCGCCGCCACCTGGCTAGCCGGTGGCCTGGACCCGGACAAGGTGACCTTCTACCGTCAGTCGGACATCCCGGAAATCCCCGAACTGACCTGGCTGCTGACCTGCGTTGCCGCCAAGGGCCTGCTGAACCGTGCCCATGCCTACAAGGCTTCGGTGGACAAGAACGTCGAGGCCGGTGAAGACCCGGATGCCGGCGTGACCATGGGCCTGTTCAGCTACCCGGTGCTGATGGCCGCCGACATCCTGATGTTCAATGCCAACAAGGTGCCGGTCGGCCGTGACCAGATCCAGCACGTGGAAATGGCCCGTGATATCGGCCAGCGCTTCAATCACCTGTTTGGCCAGGGCCAGGATTTCTTCGCCTTGCCAGAAGCGGTGATCGAAGAAAGCGTCGCGACCCTGCCGGGCCTGGACGGGCGCAAGATGTCCAAGAGCTACGACAACACCATCCCGTTGTTCACCAGCGCCAAGGACATGAAAGACGCCATCTCGCGCATCGTCACCGACTCGCGGGCGCCAGGCGAAGCGAAAGACCCGGATAACTCGCACCTGTTCACCCTGTACCAGGCCTTCTCGACGCCGGAGCAGTGCGCCGGGTTCCGCGAAGAGCTGTTGCAGGGCCTGGGCTGGGGCGATGCCAAGCAGCGTCTGTTCCAGCTACTGGATGGCCAACTGGCCGAGAAGCGTGAGTACTACCATCAATTGATCGCTCGCCCGGCGGACCTGGAAGACATTCTGCTGGCCGGCGCCGCCAAGGCCCGCAAGATCGCCACTCCGTTCCTCGAGCAACTGCGTGAGGCTGTTGGCCTGCGTTCGTTCCGCAGCAGCGTGCAGGCCAGCACCGAAGTGAAGAAAAAAACCGCCAAGAGCGCGCGTTTCGTCAGCTTCCGGGACGAAGACGGCAGCTTCCGCTTCCGCCTGTTGGCCGCCGACGGCGAGCAACTGCTGCTGTCGCGCAGCTTCGCCGACGGCAAGAGCGCCGGTGCCGTGAGTAAGCAACTGCAGCAAGGTGGCGAGGCCGATGTGCGTGTCGAAGGCCTGGGCTTCGGCCTGTGGCTAAACGGTGAGCCAGTTGCCGACGGGCCGCAGTTCGACAGCGCCGAAGCCCGTGATGCGGCCATTCAAAGCCTGCGTGATGCCTTGGCACCACAGCAGGACTGAGGCATTTCACCTGTAGGAGCGGGCTTGCCCGCGAACACCGGCAAAGCCGGTGCCATACAGCGTATATGAGGCATATTGACGCAAGTCTGATTGCCATTAAGCGGGCCTGTCGCTACAGTGACGGCCCGTTTTTTGTTGCCTCGCTAACGAAATCATGACGCCCCTAGAACGATATCAAGCAGATCTGAAACGTCCCGACTTCTTCCATGACGCGGCGCAGGAAACTGCGGTGCGTCACTTGCAGCGCCTGTACGACGACCTGGTACACGCGCAGAACAACAAGCCGGGCGTGTTCGGCAAGCTGTTCGGCAAGAAGGAGCAGACCCCGGTCAAAGGCCTGTATTTCTGGGGTGGGGTAGGGCGAGGCAAGACGTACCTGGTCGATACCTTCTACGAGGCGCTGCCGTTCAAGCAGAAGATGCGTACGCACTTCCACCGCTTCATGAAGCGTGTGCACGAGGAAATGAAAACCCTCAAGGGTGAAAAGAACCCGCTGACCATCATTGCCAAGCGCTTCAGTGATGAAGCCAAGGTCATCTGCTTCGACGAATTCTTCGTTTCGGACATTACCGACGCGATGATTCTCGGCACCTTGATGGAAGAGCTGTTCAAGAACGGCGTATCGCTGGTGGCCACCTCCAACATCGTGCCGGACGGCCTGTACAAGGACGGCCTGCAGCGTGCGCGCTTCCTGCCGGCCATCGCCATGATCAAGCAATACACCGACGTGGTGAACGTCGACAGCGGGGTCGACTACCGCCTGCGCCACCTCGAGCAGGCCGAGCTGTTCCACTATCCGCTCAATGATGAGGCGCACCAGAGCATGCGCGCCAGTTTCAAGGCGCTGACCCCTGAGTGCACCCAGGCGGTCGAAAACGACGTGCTGATGATCGAGAACCGCCCGATCAATGCCCTGCGTACTTGCGACGACGTCGCCTGGTTCGACTTCCGCGCCCTGTGCGACGGACCGCGCAGCCAGAACGACTACATCGAACTGGGCAAGATCTTCCATGCCGTACTGCTGAGCAACGTCGAGCAGATGGGTGTCACCACCGACGACATCGCGCGCCGCTTCATCAATATGGTGGACGAGTTCTACGATCGCAACGTCAAGCTGATCATCTCGGCTGAGGTGGAGCTGAAAGACCTGTATACCGGTGGGCGTCTTAGCTTCGAGTTCCAGCGTACCCTGAGCCGGTTGCTGGAGATGCAGTCGCACGAATTCCTGTCGCGCGCGCACAAGCCATAAGACTGTTGGGGCTGCAAAGCAGCCCCATTGGCCTCAAGCCTCTTGCATGAACTGCTGCCGATACTGGTTCGGCGATAGCTCGGTATGCTGGCGGAACAAGCGTGCAAAGAAGCTGGCATCGTCATAACCGACCTCATAACTGATGGTCTTGATGCTTTTGCGCGTACTCGACAACAACCCCTTGGCGGTCTCGATGCGGAGCCGCTGCAGGTAGTGCAGCGGTTTGTCACCCGTCGCGCCCTGGAAGCGGCGCATGAAGTTGCGGATGCTCATGCCATGGTTGCGGGCGACATCTTCAAAGCGGAATTTGTCGGCGAAGTGTTCTTCGAGCCAATGCTGGATCTGCAGGATGATCAGGTCCTGGTGCAGTTTCTGCCCACCAAAGCCCATTCGCCCCGGGGTGTAGTTGCGCTGCACTTCGTAGAGGATGTCGCGTGAAACCGCACGCGCCACGTTGGCGCCGCAGAAGCGCTCGATCAGGTAGATGTACAGGTCGCAGGCCGAAGTGGCGCCGCCAGCGCAATAGATATTGTCGGCGTCGGTCAGGTGCTTGTCCTGGTTCAGGCGGATCTTCGGGAAGCGTTCGGCAAAGCTGCTGAAAAATCGCCAGTAAGTGGTCGCCTCCTTGCCATCGAGCAGGCCGCTCTCGGCCAGCCAGAACACGCCACTGGCTTCGGCGCACAGCACCGCGCCGCGCGCGTGCTGGTCACGCAGCCATGGCAGTACCTGTGGATAACGTTGCAGCAGGTTGTCGAAGTCGTCCCAGTAAGCCGGCAGGATGATCACATCGGCGTCGTCCAGGCCACCGTCGACCGGTAGCTGCACATTACTGAAGCTGTCCACGGGCTGGCCGTCGGGGCTCACCAGGCGGATCTCGAACATGGGCTGCAAGCCCAGGCCCAGCTGCTTGCTGTAGCGCAGGCTGGCGAGGTGGAAGAAGTCCTTGGCCTGCATCAAGGTAGAAGCGAACACCTTGTCAATGGCCAGGATGCTGACGCGCCGCAGCGACGCGGTGGGTTGGGTAAACATCATTGTCATTGTTCTTATAGGGTAGAGTGGTCAATCACCGGCTGGATCGTCTTATTTTTTGGTGATTGTGTCCAGTCCGGTGCACCGCGTGGCCTTCTTCGCGGGCAAGCCCGCGCCTACAAGGCTTGCGATGAGCCCCGCAGGAGCGGGCTTGCCCGCGAATATGCCGGTACAGGCTTGCGCTCAAGGCGCCGGGTTGGGTTGCTCCTGATGAATCGCCTCGATCGCCGCCAGCAGCTCGTCGCTCAGGCTCAGTTCAATGCTGGCCAGATTGCTGTCCAGTTGCTTAAGGCTGGTCGCGCCAATGATATTGCTGGTCACGAACGGTTGCCGGGTCACGAACGCCAGTGCCATTTGCGCCGGGTCCAGACCGTGATCGCGTGCCAGTTGCACGTAGCGGCTGCAGGCTGCCACGGTCTGCGGGTTGGAGTAACGGGCAAAGCGGCTGAACAGGGTCAGGCGCGCGTTCTCTGGCCGTGCACCGTTCTCGTACTTGCCCGACAGCATGCCGAATGCCAGCGGCGAATAGGCCAGCAGGCCGCATTGCTCGCGGATGGCCACTTCTGCCAGGCCCACCTCGAAGCTGCGGTTGAGCAGGTTATAAGGGTTCTGGATCGACACTGCCCGCGGCCAGCCCCGGCTGTCGGCCAGTTGCAGGAACTTCATGGTGCCCCACGGCGTTTCGTTGGACAGGCCGATGTGGCGGATCTTGCCTGCGCGCACCTGCTCGTCGAGCACCTCCAGGGTTTCTTCCAGTGGCGTGAAGTGGTCCTGCGGCAGGTGCTGGTAGCCCAGCTTGCCGAAGAAGTTGGTGCTGCGCTCCGGCCAGTGCAGTTGGTACAGGTCGATGCGGTCGGTCTGCAGGCGCTTGAGGCTCTGGTCCAGCGCCGCGACGATGTGCTGGCGGTTGTGCTTGAGCTGGCCGTCGCGGATATGGCTGATGCCGTTGCCGGGGCCGGCAACCTTGCTGGCCAGCACCCAGTCATCGCGGTCTCCATGCTCACGGAACCAGTTGCCGATGATGCGTTCGGTGGCCGCGTAGGTTTCCGGGCGGGGTGGCACCGGGTACATTTCGGCGGTATCGATGAAGTTGACACCGGCGGCCTTGGCCCGGGCAATCTGTTCGAAGGCCTCGGCCTGGACGTTCTGCTCGCCCCAGGTCATGGTGCCCAGGCACAGGGCGCTGACGTTGAGGTCGGTACGGCCGAGTTGGCGGTATTCCATCGGGTAGACACTCCTTGGCAATAGAAGCTCATCAAAGCAGGTTGAAATTTTTCGCGCAATCTGGATAATTCAGCCCCTCTCCGCGTGGCGGAAGTGATGCACCATCACGCAGGAAGAACCCCGTCGAACATTGGCGTGCCCGACCCGAGCCCCCAAAAGCGTCAGTGTTCGGCTGCGCGCTTGCCCTTGGCAAGTTGTGCACTATCCAGTAAGATTCGCCGTCTATTTTTCGCTGGGCGGCCTCTGAGGCTTTAGAGAATGAAAACTTTTACTGCTAAACCGGAAACAGTAAAGCGCGAGTGGTTCGTAGTTGACGCCGCTGGCCAGACCCTGGGTCGTCTGGCTACCGAAATCGCTACCCGTCTGCGTGGCAAACACAAACCAGAATACACCCCTCACGTTGACACCGGCGACTACATCGTCGTTATCAACGCCGAGCAGGTTCGTGTGACTGGTGCCAAGTCTTCCGACAAGATGTACTACTCCCACTCCGGCTTCCCGGGCGGTATCAAGGAAATCAACTTCGAGAAGTTGATCGCCAAGGCCCCTGAGCGTGTTATCGAAACCGCGGTCAAAGGCATGCTGCCTAAGAACCCGCTGGGTCGCGACATGTACCGCAAGCTGAAAGTGTACGCGGGTGCTGCTCACCCACACACTGCTCAGCAGCCTCAAGAACTGAAGATCTAACGGGATAGTTCATTATGTCGGCGACTCAAAATTACGGCACTGGCCGTCGCAAGACCGCAACCGCTCGCGTATTCCTGCGTCCGGGTACTGGTAACATCTCCATCAACAACCGTTCTCTGGACGTGTTCTTCGGTCGCGAAACTGCTCGCATGGTTGTTCGCCAGCCACTCGAGCTGACCGAAACCGTTGAGAAGTTCGACATCTACGTCACCGTTTCCGGTGGTGGTGTCAGCGGTCAGGCCGGTGCGATCCGTCACGGTATCACCCGCGCCCTGATGGAATACGACGAAACCCTGCGTGGCGCTCTGCGTCGTGCTGGCTACGTCACCCGCGACGCTCGTGAAGTCGAGCGTAAGAAAGTGGGTCTGCGTAAAGCGCGTAAGCGTCCTCAGTACTCCAAGCGTTAATACCGCTTCGGCAGTCGAAAAAAGCCCGGTTCCTTGGAACCGGGCTTTTTTTTTGGCTTGAACTAACCTGTCAGCATGTCAGTGATCACTAGCCGTATAGACGCAGATCAAGCAAAGCGAGGGTTGTAGCCCGGACCAGGGGTAATCACCTTGTCAGTGTGTGGATTTGTTTCTTACCATGGCTGCCAATTTTTAGTGCCATTGACACAACCTAAGTACAAGCCTGGTTCAACAGGCCAAGCAAGCTGATGGGAGAGGACTGAATGAGCAATGACGGCGTCAACGCAGGCCGGCGCCGCTTCCTCGTAGCCGCGACATCCGTGGTCGGGGCAGCGGGAGCAGTGGGGGCTGCGGTACCGTTCGTGGGGTCATGGTTTCCCAGTGCCAAGGCGAAAGCCGCGGGTGCACCGGTGAAGGTCAATATTGCCAAGGTCGAGGCCGGGCAGCAGATGGTGGCCGAGTGGCGTGGTCAGCCTGTGTTCATCGTACGGCGAACGGAGGAAATCCTCGGTAACCTGAAGAAAATCGTCGGCGACTTGTCAGATCCCGAATCCAAGGCCTCGGTGCAGCCGGCATATGTCGACCCCGAGGTTCGCTCGATCAAGCCGGAAATCCTTATCCTCGTCGGCCTGTGCACGCACCTGGGCTGCTCGCCCACCTTCCGCCCGGAGGTCGCGCCTGCTGACCTTGGCCCGAAATGGGTCGGTGGCTATTTCTGCCCGTGCCACGGCTCTCACTACGACCTGGCTGGTCGTGTGTACAAGTCGCAGCCGGCGCCTCTCAACCTGCCCGTGCCGCCGCACTCTTACGAGTCTGACGACATCATCGTCATCGGCGTCGACCAGGAGAAAGCATGATGAGCAAGTTCATGGACTGGATTGATGCTCGCTTCCCCGCTACCAAGATGTGGGAAGATCACCTGAGCAAGTATTACGCGCCCAAGAACTTCAACTTCCTGTACTTCTTCGGCTCCCTGGCATTGCTGGTGCTGGTCAACCAGATCGTCACCGGCGTGTGGCTGACCATGAGCTTCACGCCCTCGGCGGAAGAGGCGTTCGCCTCGGTCGAGTACATCATGCGTGATGTGGAATACGGCTGGATCCTGCGCTACCTGCACTCTACTGGCGCGTCGGCGTTCTTCATTGTGGTCTACCTGCACATGTTCCGTGGCCTGCTCTACGGCTCCTACCAGAAGCCGCGCGAACTGGTCTGGCTGTTCGGCATGCTGATCTACCTGGCGTTGATGGCGGAGGCCTTCATGGGCTACCTGCTGCCGTGGGGCCAGATGTCATACTGGGGCGCCCAGGTGATCATCTCGCTGTTCGGTGCCATTCCGGTGATCGGTGGTGACCTGACCCAGTGGATCCGCGGTGACTACCTGATCTCGGGCATTACCCTGAACCGCTTCTTTGCGCTGCATGTGGTTGCCCTGCCGATCGTGATCCTCGGCCTGGTGGTGCTGCACATTCTTGCCCTGCACGAAGTGGGTTCGAACAACCCCGACGGCGTCGACATCAAGAAGAAGAAAGACGAAAACGGTATTCCGCTGGACGGCATCCCGTTCCATCCGTACTACACCGTCAAGGACATTGTCGGCGTGGTAGTGTTCTTGTTCGTGTTCTGCGCCGTGGTGTTCTTCTTCCCGGAAATGGGCGGTTACTTCCTGGAGAAACCGAACTTCGAGCAGGCCAACGCCTTCAAGACGCCGGAGCACATTGCTCCTGTCTGGTACTTCACCCCCTTCTACGCGATCTTGCGTGCGGTACCTGACAAGCTGATGGGCGTGATCGCCATGGGAGCGGCGATTGCCGTGCTGTTCGTACTGCCCTGGCTCGACCGCAGCCCGGTGCGTTCCATGCGTTACAAGGGCTGGATCAGCAAGGTCTTCCTGCTGGTGTTCTGCGTGGCCTTCGTCATCCTCGGCGTGCTGGGCGTACTGGCACCGACACCTGGGCGTACTTTGCTGTCGCAGGTGTGCACGGTGCTGTACTTCGCCTACTTCCTGCTGATGCCGTTCTACACAAGGCTCGAGAAGACCAAACCGGTTCCGGAAAGGGTGACTGGCTGATGAAAAAGTTGATTGCAGTATTTTTGCTGGCAGTGATGCCTGCCTTTTCCTTCGCTGCCGAACACGGCCTGGAGCTGGACAAGGTCGATATCGACCTGACCGACAAGGCCGCCATGCAGGACGGTGCGCGTACCTTTGCCAACTATTGCATGGGTTGCCACAGTGCCAAGTTCCAGCGCTACGAGCGGGTGGCTGATGACCTGGGCATCCCTCACGAGCTGATGCTCGAGAAGCTGGTGTTCACCGGTGCCAAGATCGGCGACCACATGCAGATCGGCATGCAGCCCAGTGATGCCAAGACCTGGTTTGGTGCTGCGCCACCCGACCTGACCCTGGTGGCGCGTGTGCGCGGGACAGACTGGCTGTACACCTACCTGCGCAGCTTCTACGAAGACCCGTCGCGGCCTTATGGCGTGAACAACAAGGTGTTCCCGAACGTTGGCATGCCTAACGTGCTGGTCGGCCTGCAGGGTAACCAGGTGATTGGTTGCAAGCAGGTGCAGACCGTGACCGATGGCAAGAAGCAATTCGACCCGTTGACTGGCAGCCCGATTACCCACGAAGCCTGTGACCAGCTGACCATCACGCCGAAATCCGGTACCCTGACCACTGAGCAGTTCGACGAGAAGGTCAAGAACCTGGTGACCTTCCTGGCCTATTCGGCCAACCCGGTCAAACTGGAGAGCCAGCGCATCGGTACCTACGTGTTGCTGTACCTGGCTTTCTTCTTCGTATTCGCCTACTTGCTCAAGCGTGAATACTGGAAGGACGTGCACTGATCACGCAGTAGTTTCTGGTTGTTGAACGCGCCCGGGGCGCCCTAGCAGAATTGCTGGGGGGCCCCGGGCGCGTTTTCATTTACAGTTGCACAAGCATCTCGTGCGAGGAGCCGCTACATGGGCGCAACCAACAGGTTAGCCTGCTATTCCGATCCCGCTGATCACTATTCTCACCGGGTACGCCTGGTATTGGCGGAGAAGGGCATCAGCGTGCAGGTCATCGATGTTGACCCGGCCCGCCTGCCGCCCAAGCTGGCCGAGGTCAATCCTTATGGCAGCGTGCCGACGCTGGTTGACCGTGATCTGGCGTTGTATGAATCGACCGTGGTGATGGAGTACCTCGAAGAGCGATACCCGCACCCGCCGTTGATGCCGGTATACCCGGTTGCACGCGGCAACAGCCGTTTGCTGATGCATCGCATCCAGCGCGACTGGTGTGCCCTGGCCGATACCGTGCTCGATTCGCGCAGCAACGAGGCTGCCCGTGCCGAAGCGCGCAAGGCCTTGCGCGAAAGCCTGACCGGCGTTTCGCCGCTGTTCAATGAATTCGCCTGCTTCATGAGCGATGAGCAAAGCCTGGTCGATTGTTGTCTACTGCCCATACTCTGGCGTCTGCCAGTGTTGGGCATCGAGTTGCCGCGGCAAGCCAAGCCGCTGCTGGATTACATGGAGCGCCAGTTCGCCCGCGAGCCTTTCCAGGTGAGCCTGTCCTCCGTAGAACGTGAAATGCGCAAGCTTTAAGGAGCCGTTGATGAACTCCAGTCGCCCCTATCTGGTTCGAGCACTGTACGAGTGGATCGTCGACAACGATTGCACGCCCCATATGCTGGTCAATGCCGAATTCCCCAAGGTTCAGGTGCCGGATGGTTTCGCCAGTGATGGCCAGATCGTCTTGAATATCTCGCCAAATGCCGTGCGCAGCCTGCACATGGACAACGATGCGGTCAGCTTCGAGGGGCGCTTCAGTGGCGTGGCTCACTCGCTGTTCGTGCCGGTTGGCGCCATCTTGGGCATCTATGCCCGTGAAAATGGCCAGGGCATGGTCTTCGAACTGGAGCCGTCGTCGTTGGACGACGATCTGGAAGACGATGATGATGTACAGCCCGATGACGATGGCCCGCCAGAAGGGGGTGGCCAGCCGCCGCGTCCGACTGGCCGGCCAAGCCTGAAAGTGGTCAAGTAATAAAAAAGGCGATCCAAGCGGATCGCCTTTTTATTTGCCTGTGATTGCTGCGTCGTCTTTTATGGCCCTTTCGCGGCGGTTCGACGCCTCGACAGGGCCGGTGCAGGCAAAAAATCAATCGATGTACTCGAACAATTTGACGATCTTCTGCACACCAGACACACCTTGCACCACCGCAGTGGCTGAGTTGGCTTCTTGTTGGGTGACCAGGCCGAGCAAGTAGACGATGCCATTTTCGGTAATTACCTTGATGCGCGAGCTGGGCACGGCATTGTCGGTCAGCATCTGGGTCTTGATCTTGGTGGTCAGCCAGGCGTCGTTGTTACGCGCCAGGATGGAGGAGGGCTGCATCACCTGCAGCTCGTTGTGCACCTTCTTCACCCGCTGCACCTGGCTGGCGGTTTGCTCGGCCAGGCTCTTGAGGTCGGCGCGCGGGGTCTGGCCGGCCAGCAGGACGATGCCGTTGTAGCTGCTGACAACGATGTGTGAGCCCTTGTCCAGGTCCGGGTTGGCCTTGGAAATATTCACGGCAGCCTTGGTTTCGATCAGCGAGTCGTCGATCTTGCTGCCGATGGTGCGTGTGCCGCGATCGTCTTCAATCGGCGAATTGCGGGTAGAGGTAAGTACCGAGCTGCAGCCGGTGACGCTCAGGCACAGGGTCAGGGCCAGCAGGCCGAGGCGCATAGGGGTCATTCTTCACTCCCGAACAGTTGGCTGTCGATCAGATCGCACAGGCAGTGGATCGCCAGCAGGTGGACTTCCTGGATGCGCGCGGTAACCGTCGAGGGTACGCGGATTTCCACGTCCTCTGGCAGCAGCAGCGAAGCCATGCCGCCGCCGTCGCGCCCCGTCATTGCTACGACAATCATTTCGCGGTCATGTGCGGCCTGGATCGCCTGGATCACGTTGGCCGAGTTGCCGCTGGTGGAGATAGCCAGCAGAACGTCGCCGGGCTGGCCCAGGGCGCGGATCTGCTTGGAAAAGACCTCGTTGTAACTGTAATCGTTGGCAATCGAGGTCAGGGTGGAGCTATCGGTGGTCAGGGCGATGGCCGGCAGGCTCGGGCGTTCGCGCTCGAAGCGGTTGAGCAGCTCCGAGGAAAAGTGCTGGGCATCGCCGGCCGAGCCGCCGTTGCCGCAGGCGAGCATCTTGCCCTCATTGAGCAGTGCATTGACCATGACCAGGCTGGCCTGCTCGATGTGCGGTGCCAGGATGTCCATTGCCTGTTGCTTGGTATCGATGCTGGCCTGGAACAGCCGGCGAATTCGGGATTGCATGTCCATCTGGTGACCTTAAGTGGGGCGGTGGCCTTTGCTACGCGCGACAACGACCAGCCCGCGATACATAGAGCAATAAATACGAAGAGGGTTCAGCATTCGAAGGCGTTTTTCAGCCATTGAAGCGGTCTGCCTGCATGGTGGCTGCCCTGCAGGGCGACTACGTCGAAGCGGCAGGGGTGGTTGCCCCAGCGGGGCTCCTTGTGCAGGAACGCGCTGGCGGCAAGCACCAGCCGTTTCTGCTTGCGCCCGTCGATACTGTCGAGGGCGCCTCCGAAGGCCGCATGCAGCCGGTAGCGGACTTCGACGAATACTACTGTATCGGCGTCGAGCATGACCAGATCAAGCTCACCACCTTTGCATCGCCAGTTGCGTGCCAGCAGCTGCAGGCCCTGCCCTTGCAGGTATTCAAGGGCTTGGGTTTCTGCTGCCTGGCCGGCGCTGGTCGGCGATGCTGCGGCCATCAGCGTGGGGTGTCGGGCAGGCGCTTGACCTGGCCGCCGGCAAATTCGGCCCATGGCAGCTGGCGTTCGACGCGCTGGTTGGCGTTGATGCTCAGGCTGCCAGAAAGCCCCTGGACGCGGTTGTCTGGCAGCGCTTTCAGCTGGCCCAGGCGCGGCGCCAGGCTGTAGGCATCGACGCCCATGGCATACAGGCGGCCCAGGCTGCCGGCAGCTTGTGGCCACTGCTGTACCACTTGCTGGCGCAGGCTGTTGCTGGTGTCGAGCAGCCACGGCGTTTCGCAGAAGCGAATACCGTTCATGTCGTTGTACTGGTTGACGTCACCGCTGGCGCTGTACAAGTTCGAGGTGGCGTAGACCGGTACGTCACCGGCGTACTGGAAGTTCAGGGTCGGCTTGATCTGTTGCGCCTGTTGCGGGGTCGAGGCAAGGAAGATGAAATCGATGTCCTGGCGGCGCGACGGCTGTGCTGCGATGCTGCCGCCTACCGTGCTTTGCAGGCTCTTGGCGCGGCTTTCACTCTGGCGCAGTTGGAACAGGTCAGCGATCTGCTGGGCCAGGGCAACAGGCTGGGCGATACGCTGGGCTGCGAGTACGGTGCCGCCATTGCCTTCCCAGTCCTGGCGGAAGGCGGCCAGTACGCGGTCGCCCCATTCGCCGCTGGGCACCAGGGCCACGGCCCGAACCATGCCGTCGGCACGGGCGCGACGGGCTACTTCGCGAGCTTCGTCTTCGGCAGCCAGGCCGAACTGGAACAGTTGCGGCGGCGCCACCTGGCCGGCGTCGGCGTAGTTCAAGGCCAGGGTGGTGATTGGCAGTTGCGGCTTGCTGGCCAATTGCTTGACCAGTGGTTTCTCCAGTGGGCCGATGACCAGTTGCACGCCGGCGGCTTGGGCCTGGCGATAGAAGTCGTCGAGCGAGCCGATGCGCGAGCTGTCGAACACCTGCACGGCCGGTGCTGGCTTGCCGGTTTGCTGGGCCTGGAAGTGAGCGGCCATGAAACCGTCACGCAGGGCGCGGGCAACGCCGGCCAGCGGGCCTTCCTGAGGCAGCAGCAGGGCGATTTTGGTCAGTGGCTGGCTGGCCAACTCCTTGAGCTTGGTCAGCGCCAGTGGCAGTTGCTGGGCTGCCGGGTGGTCGGGATGCTGTTTGACCCAGGTCTCGATCGCGGCTTGCTGCTGCTCGAGCGTGCCGGCGCTTTTCACGGCGAGGGCCAGGCTGGCCCAGCCGGCCAAGGTCTGGTCGTTGGCAGGCTGCTGCAGTTGCTCTGCCGGCAGCGAGGCGACCAGGGCCCAGATGGCGTCATTGTTGGCGCTGGCGGCCTGGCCGCTGAGCAGCGGGGCCAGCAGCACGCGCTGTTGTGCGGCCGCCAGCGCCTGGCCGTCGGCCTCGAGGGCTGCGGCGTGCACGCTGTAGGTACGCGCTTGCTGTTCTTTCGGCAGCTCGGCAACGCGCTGCAGGCTTGGGTGGGCCAGGGCGGCGAGGGCGGCCTTGGGCTGGTTGCGGCTCATGGCCAGTTCGGCAGCGAGTGTGCTGGCGAACACTTGCTGGGCCGGCTTGAGCGTGTCCAGCGGTACCTGCTCGAGAATGCGTGCGGCGCGTGGGAAGTCCTTCTGCTTGTAAGCCAGGTCGGCCGCGCTCAGGCGCAGCAGCGCGGCGTCTTGCGCAGACTTGCTGGAAGCGGCCTTTTCGAGCAGTTGCTCGATGCTGGCGTCCGGGGTGCGTGGCAGTTCGCCCAGGCTGGATGAGGGCGAGCTGGCGCAGGCAGCCAGCAGGGCAGCGAGGCAAAGGGCTGTGAGCAGCCGCAGGCAAGCGATCATGTAAAGGTCCTGTTACTCGATCAAGTTGGCCGGCAATTGTACCCAAGCACTGGCCGGGGCGCGATGTTGCCGTGTCGATCCTTCACTATAGGTGGCTTGCCACGGGTCGCGGGTGAAGTTCTTTGCGCCCTGTTGCAGGCGCTCGGGCTACAATGGCCCCTTTCATCCGAATGACAGGTGTGCGCAGTGACTGATGTGGCAGGGGCTTCGAAATCCACGGTGGGGACGCTGTATGTGGTGGCAACCCCCATTGGTAACCTCGACGACATGAGCGCGCGGGCGCTGAAGGTGCTGGCAGACGTGGCGCTGATCGCTGCCGAAGATACCCGTCATTCGATTCGCCTGTTGCAACATTTTGGTATCGATACGCCGCTGGCGGCCTGCCATGAGCACAACGAGCGCGACGAAGGCGGGCGCTTCCTCACCAAACTGCTGGCGGGCGAAAATGTGGCATTGGTCTCCGATGCCGGCACGCCGTTGATTTCCGACCCGGGTTACCATCTGGTGCGTCAGGCGCGGGCTGCCGGGGTGAGTGTGGTCCCGGTACCAGGCGCTTGCGCCTTGATCGCCGCGCTGTCAGCGGCCGGGTTGCCGTCGGATCGTTTCATTTTCGAAGGTTTCCTGCCGGCCAGGCAGGCTGGGCGCCTGGCGCGCCTGGAGCAGGTAAAGGAAGAACCGCGCACGCTGATCTTCTATGAAGCGCCGCACCGTATCCTCGAGTGCCTGGAGGACATGGAGGCGGTATTCGGTGGTGAGCGCCCGGCGTTGCTGGCGCGCGAGCTGACCAAAACCTTCGAAACCCTCAAAGGCCTGCCGCTGGCTGAGTTGCGTGCATTTGTTGCAGGTGACAGCAATCAGCAGCGCGGTGAATGCGTGGTGCTGGTGGGGGGCTGGAGTGCGCCCGAGGGCGAGCAGGCCATCAGTGCCGAGGCTCAGCGGGTGCTCGACCTGCTGCTGGCCGAGTTGCCGCTGAAACGGGCGGCGGCGCTTGCCGCAGAAATTACCGGCGTGCGCAAGAACCTGCTGTATCAACTAGCCCTGGAAAAGCAGAAAGCCGAATAGTGGCAGTTTGATATAAATGCCGGTAGCGCTTGTTCTTGGGCGCGTGTGCCGTTAATCTTGTCGGCGGAGAGTCGATCGGACAGTCGCTGCCTGTTTTTGTTCCGCTACTTTGTAGAACAGAAGCGGGGGGAGGAAAGTCCGGGCTCCATAGGGCAGAGTGCCAGGTAACGCCTGGGAGGCGCGAGCCTACGGAAAGTGCCACAGAAAACAACCGCCTAAGCACTTCGGTGCCGGTAAGGGTGAAAAGGTGCGGTAAGAGCGCACCGCACGACTGGCAACAGTTCGTGGCTAGGTAAACCCCACTCGGAGCAAGACCAAATAGGGTTCCATCAGGCGTGGCCCGCGTCGGAACCGGGTAGGTTGCTAGAGGCGTCCAGTGATGGCCGTCGTAGAGGAATGACTGTCCTCGACAAAACCCGGCTTACAGATCGACTCTCCACCTTTCCTCTCCTGCTTGATTCGATAGCAGATCCTCTCTGGTAATACCGAAAAAATCTTACTCTTAATAAATCACTTTAAGTTTCAACTCCATTCGCTTGAGTGGGTTTGATTTTTCTCGTGTTTTTTTCTCCGCGGAAGTCCTTCCACATTCTCTTATCGCGCTAAATCTCGGTCGTGTAAGGCTTTTCCTTCCGAACGTGCCTTGACGGTGCCGCGGGCGGATTCCTATAGTGTGCGCAAGTGGCAGAAAGTGGGATGAAGTGGGTTTTCTGGCACAAAAAAGATAACATTGTGGGGAATCGCAGCCGTGTTCCGCGGAGCCAACGCCGTCAGCCTCGATGCCAAGGGTCGTCTCGCCATGCCGAGCCGGTACCGTGACGAGCTCGATTCGCGTTGCAATGGCCAGTTGATCGTGACCATTGACGCCGTGGACCCCTGTTTGTGTGTTTATCCCCTCGATGAGTGGGAACAGATAGAAGCCAAGTTGCGTGCCTTGCCATCGTTGCGTGAGGAAAACCGCCGCCTGCAGCGCTTGCTGATTGGTAATGCGGTTGACCTGGAGCTCGATGGCAGTGGGCGTTTCCTGGTGCCGCCCCGCCTGCGTGAGTACGCCAAGCTCGACAAGAAGGCGATGCTGGTGGGGCAACTGAACAAATTCCAGCTGTGGGATGAAGATGCCTGGAACGCGGTTTCGGCAGCCGACCTTGCAGCTATTCAACAACCGGGCGCCATGCCCGACGAATTGCGTGACCTGATCCTGTGACCATAGATAGCGGCTTCAACCACATTACCGTCCTGCTCGACGAAGCTGTCGAGGCATTGGCCCTGCGCGCCGACGGTTGCTATCTGGACGGCACTTTCGGCCGTGGCGGACACAGCCGGCTGATTCTCAGCAAGCTCGGGCCGCAGGGGCGGCTGTTGGGCTTCGACAAAGATCCACAAGCGATTGCCACCGGGCAAGCGCTGGCGGCCGAAGACGGCCGCTTTGTCATTGTGCAGCGCAGCTTTGCCGAGCTGGGTGCAGAAGTGGCCGAACGTGGCCTGCATGGCAAGGTCAGCGGCGTGCTGCTGGACCTGGGCGTTTCCTCGCCGCAGCTGGACGACCCCGAGCGTGGTTTCAGCTTCCTCAACGATGGCCCGCTGGACATGCGTATGAACCCGGACCAGGGCATCAGTGCCGCCGAGTTCATCGCCACTGCGCCGGTCGATGAAATTGCCCGTGTGTTCAAGGAGTATGGCGAAGAGCGTTTTGCCGGGCGCATGGCGCGTGCCGTGGTCGAGCGCCGCGAGCAGCAGCCGTTCACCCGTACTGCCGACCTGGCAGAAGTGCTCAAGGTGGCCAACCCGGCCTGGGAAAAAGGCAAAAACCCGGCTACCCGTGCCTTCCAGGGCCTGCGTATTCACGTCAACAACGAACTGGGCGACCTTGAGGCCGGTCTTGAAGCTGCACTCGATGCGCTTGAAGTCGGTGGCCGCCTGGCGGTCATCAGTTTCCACTCGCTGGAAGACCGCATCGTCAAGCTGTTCATGCGCAAGCTGGTAAAAGGCGAAGCCGACAACCTGCCGCGCAACCTGCCGGTGCAGCACAAGGCTTTCGAGCCGAAGATCAAACTCATTGGCAAGGCCCAGTTCGCCTCTGAGGCCGAGCTCAAGGCCAACCCGCGTTCGCGTAGCGCCGTGATGCGTGTGGCGGAGAAGCTGCGGTGAGCAGGCTGTTTGCCAAACCCTTGCCAGGCGGAAGCTTCCTGATGCTTCTGCTGTTCGTTGGCGTGCTGGTTTCGGCCATTGCGGTGTCCTACAGCGCGCACTGGAACCGGCAGTTGCTCAATACCCTGTACGGTGAATTGAACGAGCGCGACAAGGCCCAGGCCGAATGGGGCCGGCTGATCCTCGAGCAAAGCACCTGGACCGCCGCCAGCCGTATCGAAAACCTCGCCTCCGAGCAGTTGAAGATGCGTGTACCTTCGGCTGACGAAGTGCGGATGGTGGCACCATGATGAAGCTCGAAGGCGCACTCTACCCGTGGCGCTTCCGCGTGGTAATCGGCTTGCTGGCCATCATGGTGGGTGCCATCTGCTGGCGCATCATCGACCTGCAAGTGGTCGACCGCGACTTCCTCAAGGGCCAGGGCGATGCGCGCAGCTTGCGTCACATCCCCATCCCGGCACACCGCGGGCTGATTACCGACCGCAACGGTGAGCCGTTGGCGGTGAGTACCCCGGTCACCACCCTGTGGGCCAACCCCAAGGAAATGCAGGCGTCCAAAGAGCGCTGGCCGCAACTGGCCGCAGCGCTGGGGCAAAACCCGCAGCAACTGATCGAGCGCCTGACCCAGCAGGCCAACAAAGAGTTCATCTACCTGGTCCGTGGCCTGACCCCGGAGCAGGGCCAGCACGTGCTCGACCTGAAAGTGCCCGGTGTGTATGGCCTGGAAGAGTTCCGCCGGTTCTATCCGGCCGGTGATGTCACCGCGCACATGGTCGGGTTCACCGACCTGGATGACCACGGTCGCGAGGGGGTCGAGCTGGCCTATGACGAATGGCTGGCGGGCGTACCTGGCAAGCGCCAGGTGATCAAGGACCGGCGCGGTCGGCTGATCAAGGACATCCAGGTAACCAAGAACGCCAAGGCAGGGAAGACCTTGGCGTTGTCGATTGACCTGCGCCTGCAGTACCTGGCCACCCGCGAACTGCGCAACGCCATTGCCGAGCAGAACGCCAAGGCTGGCAGCCTGGTGATCATGGACGTCAAGACCGGTGAAGTCCTGGCCATGGTCAACCAGCCGACCTACAACCCGAACAACCGCCGCAGCATGTTCCCGGCAGCCATGCGTAACCGGGCAATCATCGACGTGTTCGAGCCAGGCTCCACGGTCAAGCCGATCTCCATGAGCGCGGCGCTGCAGAGTGGCCGCTGGAAGCCCAGCGACAAGGTCGAGGTGTACCCGGGCAGCCTGCAGATCGGTCGCTACACCATCAAGGACGTGTCGCGCAGCGAGGGCCCGATCCTCGACCTGACCGGCATCCTGATCAACTCCAGTAACGTCGGCATGAGCAAGATCGCCTTCGACATCGGCGGCGAAGCCATTTACCGGGTCATGTCCCAGGTCGGCCTGGGCCAGTATACCGGCCTTGGATTCCCGGGTGAGCGCGTCGGCAACCTGCCTAACCACCGCGAGTGGCGCAAGGCCGAGACCGCGACCCTGTCTTATGGCTATGGCGTGTCGGTGACCGCTTTGCAGTTGGTGCATGCCTACGCGGCGCTGGCCAACGACGGCAAGATGGTGCCGCTGTCGATCCTCAAGGTCGACAAGGCCCCGGAAGCCGTGCAGGCCATCCCGAAGGAAACCGCCGAAACCGTTCAGGGCATGCTGCAGCAGGTGATCGAAGCGCCGCGCGGCGTGTTCCGTGCCCAGGTGCCGTTCTATCACGTGGCCGGCAAGTCCGGTACGGCGCGTAAAGCCACTGTGGGTTCCAAGGGGTATACCGAAAACGCCTACCGCTCGTTGTTCGCCGGCTTCGGGCCGATGAGCGACCCGCGCTATGCAATCGTCGTGGTAATCGACGAACCGGGCAAAGGCGGTTACTTCGGCGGCCTGGTTTCGGCGCCGGTGTTCAGCAAGGTCATGTCTGGCACGTTGCGCCTGATGAACGTGCCGCCAGACAACCTGCCGCCACCAGCAGCACCCGCACCTGCCGGGCAATCGCAAGTCAATGCAGCAGCCGCCAAGGGAGGGCGTGGATGATGACAATGCCATTAAGCAAACTGTTCGCACACGCCAGCCGTGACCCGCTGATTCGTGAGCTGACCCTGGACAGCCGCAATGTGCGCCCGGGTGACCTGTTCCTGGCTGTGCCGGGTGCCAAGGTCGATGGCCGCGAGCATATCGCCGATGCCTTGGCCCGTGGCGCTGCTGCCGTTGCCTATGAAGAGCAGGGCGCTAACGTGCTGCCGCTGACCGATGTGCCGCTGATACCGGTCAAGGGCCTGATCGCTCAGTTGTCGGACATCGCCGGGCGCTTTTATGGTGAACCCAGCCGTCAGCTGAACCTGGTGGGTGTGACCGGTACCAACGGCAAGACCAGCGTTACCCAACTGGTGGCCCAGGCACTCGACCTGCTCGGCCAGCGCTGCGGTCTGATCGGCACCCTGGGTACCGGCTTCTACGGCGAGCTGCAAAGCGGGCGACTGACCACGCCGGACCCGATTGCCGTGCAGTCGACCCTGTACGACCTGAAGAAGCAGGGCGCCAAGGCCGTGGCCATGGAGGTCTCCTCTCACGCCTTGGAACAAGGGCGGGTTGCTGCGCTGGAATTCGACATCGCGGTGATGACCAACCTGTCCCGCGATCACCTCGACTACCACGGCAGCATGCAAGCCTATGAGGCCGCCAAGGCCAAGCTGTTCGCCTGGCCGAGCCTGCGTTGCCAGGTGGTCAACCTGGATGACGCCTTTGGTCGTCGCCTGGCCGCTGACTTTGCCCGCCGTCCGAGCGTCGATCATATCGATACCCGTCTGCTGAGCTACAGCCTGGAAAACCCTGAAGCCTCGCTGTTCTGTCGCGAAGCTGCGTTCAGTGACGATGGCGTGCGCGCGACGATTGTTGCCGCGCAGGGTGAGCGTATCCTGCGTAGTCAGCTGCTGGGCCGCTTCAACCTGAGTAACATGCTCGCCGCTGTCGCCACCCTGTTGGCGCTGGACTATGCGCTGGACGAAATTCTTAAGGTCATCCCGCAGTTGCATGGCCCGGTGGGCCGTATGCAGCGCCTGGGGGGCGGCGAAAAACCGCTGGTGGTGGTCGATTATGCCCATACCCCGGACGCCCTTGAAAAAGTGCTCGAAGCCCTGCGCCCACACGCCCACGGCAAGCTGCTGTGCCTGTTCGGCTGCGGTGGCGACCGTGATCGCGGCAAGCGCCCGCTGATGGCCGAAGTGGCTGAACGTCTGGCCGACCGTGTACTGGTCACCGACGACAACCCACGTACAGAAGACCCGCTGCGTATTTTCGACGATATCCGCCCCGGTTTCGCCAAACCTGCTGAGGTCGAGTTCGTTGCCGGCCGTGGCGAGGCCATCGCGCACCTGATAGCCACCGCCGCTGCCAACGACGTGATCGTGCTGGCCGGCAAGGGGCACGAGGATTACCAGGAGATCAACGGCGAGCGCCATGATTTCTCCGATTTGACCGAAGCCGAAAAGGCACTTGCAGCCTGGGAGGCTCCACATGCTTAAGCCGCTGTCACTCAGCCAGCTGACCACAGCACTGAGTGGTCAACAAATCGGTGCCGACGCCACTTTTACGGGGGTCAGCATCGACAGCCGCAGCGTCAGCGCCGGGCAACTGTTCGTCGCCCTGACCGGCCCGCGTTTCGATGGCCATGACTACCTGGCCGATGTGAAAGCCAAAGGCGCAGTCGCTGCCTTGGTCGAGCGTGAAGTGGCCGATGTCGAGCTGCCGCAGTTGCGGGTAGCGGATTGCCGCCTGGCCCTCGGCCAGCTCGGTGCGTTGAATCGCGCTGCCTTCGACAAACCCGTGGTAGCCATTACCGGTTCCAGCGGCAAGACCACGGTCAAGGAAATGCTCGCCAGCATCCTGCGTACCCGTGGTTTGGTGCACGCCACCCGCGGCAACCTGAACAACGACCTCGGCGCACCGCTGACCCTGCTGGAAATCGCCCCGGAGCATAGCGCCGCAGTGATCGAGCTGGGGGCTTCGCGCCTGGGTGAAATCCGCTACACCGTCGGCCTGACCAAGCCGCAGGTGGTCATCATCAACAACGCCGGCACCGCCCATGTTGGCGAGTTTGGCGGCCCGGAGAAAATCGTCGAAGCCAAAGGCGAGATTCTCGAAGGCCTGGGTGAGGGCGGTACCGCCATCCTCAACCTGGCCGACAAGGCGTTCGACATCTGGCGCAAGCGTGCTGGCAATCATCGCATCTTCACGTTCGCCTTTGACAACCCGCAGGCGGACTTCCATGCCAGCAATATTGGGCGTGATGCCCGGGGCTGCCCGTCGTTCACCCTGCATGGGCCGGATGGCAACGTGCCGGTACAACTGAATTTGCTGGGTACCCACAACGTCAGCAACGCCCTGGCTGCTGCGGCCGCTGCTCATGCCGTTGGTCTGAGCCTTAGCGGCATCGCCGCCGGCCTGGCTGCCGTGCAACCGGTCAAGGGCCGCACCGTGGCGCAGATCGCGCCGAACGGCGTGCGGGTGATCGACGATAGTTACAACGCAAATCCCACCTCCATGTGCGCAGCCATTGATATACTCGCCGGCTTTTCCGGACGCACCGTCCTGGTGCTTGGAGATATCGGCGAACTGGGGCAATGGGCGGAAGAAGGCCACCGTCAGGTGGGCGACTACGCGCGTGGCAAGGTCGACGCCCTGTACGCAGTGGGTTCCAACATGACACATGCGGTCAAAGCGTTCGGCGCCAATGGCCGTCATTTCGCTACTCAAGCTGAGCTGATCGACGCGGTTAGCGCCGAAAATGCCAGCGACACCACTATCTTGATCAAGGGCTCGCGCAGCGCTGCGATGGAAAACGTCGTGGCGGCATTGTGCGGTGCCAGCGGGGAGAAACATTAATGCTGCTGCTGTTGGCCGAGTATCTGCAACAGTTCCACAAAGGCTTCGCGGTCTTCCAGTACCTGTCCCTGCGCGGGATTCTTGGTGTACTGACCGCGTTGTCCCTGGCGCTGTGGCTGGGGCCGTGGATGATTCGTACCCTGCAAATTCGCCAGATCGGCCAGGCCGTGCGTAACGACGGCCCGCAATCGCACCTGTCCAAGTCCGGCACACCGACCATGGGTGGCGCACTGATTCTGTCGGCCATCGCTGTCAGCACCCTGCTGTGGGCCGACCTGAGCAACCGCTATGTGTGGGTGGTGCTGATCGTCACCTTGGCGTTCGGTGCCATCGGCTGGGTCGACGACTACCGCAAAGTGATCGAAAAGAACTCGCGTGGCCTGCCGAGCCGCTGGAAATACTTCTGGCAGTCAGTGTTCGGCCTGGCCGCGGCAGTATTCCTGTACCAGACCGCACCGACCAGTGTCGAGACCACGCTGATCCTGCCGTTCATCAAGGACGTCACCATTCCGCTGGGCATCGGCTTTGTCGTGCTGACCTACTTCGTCATCGTCGGTTCGAGCAACGCTGTCAACCTCACCGATGGCCTCGACGGCCTGGCAATCATGCCAACCGTGATGGTCGGCGGCGCGCTGGGCATCTTCTGCTACCTGTCGGGTAACGTGAAGTTCGCCGAATACCTGCTGATCCCCTACGTGCCGGGCTCGGGCGAGCTGATCGTGTTCTGCGGGGCGCTGATCGGTGCCGGCCTTGGCTTCCTGTGGTTCAACACCTACCCGGCACAAGTGTTCATGGGTGACGTTGGCGCCCTGGCACTGGGTGCCGCGCTGGGCACCATCGCCGTGATCGTTCGCCAGGAAATCGTCCTGTTCATCATGGGCGGCATCTTCGTGGTGGAAACCCTGTCGGTGGTGATCCAGGTCGCCTCCTTCAAGCTGACCGGCAAGCGTGTGTTCCGCATGGCACCGATCCACCACCACTTTGAACTCAAGGGCTGGCCAGAGCCACGGGTGATCGTCCGCTTCTGGATCATCACCGTGATCCTGGTGCTGATCGGCCTTGCAACCCTGAAACTGAGGTAGATGAGCGTGTCTTTGATCGCTTCCGACCAATTCCGCATCGTTGTCGGCCTCGGCAAGAGCGGCATGTCCCTGGTTCGCTTCCTGGCGAGCCGGGGCATTGCCTTTGCGGTCGCTGACACCCGCGAGCAACCGCCGGAACTGGACACCCTGCGCCGTGATTACCCGCAGGTGGAAGTGCGCTGTGGTGAACTGGACGTGGACTTCCTGTGCCGTGCCAATGAGCTGTATGTGAGCCCGGGCCTGGCCTTGGCCACCCCGGCCTTGCAGCAGGCCGCCGCGCGCGGCGTGCAGCTGTCCGGTGACATCGAGCTGTTCGCCCGTTACGCCAAGGCGCCGATCATTGCCATCAGCGGTTCCAATGCCAAGAGCACCGTCACCACCCTGGTCGGCGAAATGGCTGCCAAGGCGGGCAAGCGCGTGGCCGTTGGCGGCAACCTGGGCACCCCGGCGCTGGACCTGTTGGCCGATGATGTCGAGCTGTATGTGCTGGAACTGTCCAGCTTCCAGCTGGAAACCACCGACCAGCTCAACGCCGAAGTGGCCACCGTGCTGAACATCAGCGAAGACCACATGGACCGCTACAGCGGCCTGCCGGCCTATCACCTGGCCAAGCACCGCATTTTCCGTGGCGCCAGGCAGGTGGTGGTCAATCGCCAGGACGCCCTGAGCCGCCCGCTGCCGGTAGAGGGCCGCCCATGCTGGAGCTTTGGCCTCAACCAGCCAGACTTCAAGGCCTTCGGCCTGCGCGAAGTGGATGGCGAGAAATACCTGGCGTTCGAATTCCAGGCACTGATGCCGGCGCGCGAGCTGAAAATTCGTGGCGCCCACAACCAGAGCAATGCCCTGGCGGCGCTGGCCCTGGGCCATGCGGCCGGTCTGCCGTTCGAGCCCATGCTCGAAGCCCTGCGCGAATTCGGTGGCCTGGCCCACCGTTGCCAGTGGGTACGCGAGCGTAACGGCGTGAACTGGTACGACGATTCCAAGGCCACCAACGTGGGTGCCGCCTTGGCCGCCATCGAAGGGTTGGGTGCCGACATCGAAGGCAAGCTGGTGCTGATCGCCGGTGGCGACGGCAAGGGTGCCGAATTCAGCGCACTGCGCGAGCCGGTCAAACGCTTCTGCCGCGCTGTGGTGTTGCTGGGCCGTGATGCCGAACGCCTGGCCGAGGCTTTGGGTGATGACGTGCCGCTGGTACGGGTCAAGACCCTCGACGATGCCGTGCAGCAGTGCGCCCGACTGGCGCAGGCCGGCGATGCCGTACTGCTGTCGCCAGCCTGCGCCAGCCTCGATATGTTCAAGAACTTCGAAGAACGCGGGCGCCTGTTCGCCCTGGCGGCGGGAGGTCTTGCATGATCTTCGGCATCCTCAAGCCCTATCCGTCGCCGCTGATCAGTGGCCGCGGCATCGACCTGGACTTCCCGATGCTCGCCGGTTGCCTGGCCTTACTCGGCCTGGGCCTGGTGATGATCACCTCGGCGTCCTCGGAAGTGGCTGCGGTGCAGTCGGGCAACCCGCTTTACCACATGTTCCGTCACCTGGTGTACGTGTTCCTGGGCCTGGTGGCCTGCGGTGCGACCATGATGGTGCCGATCGCCACCTGGCAGCGCATGGGCTTCATGATGCTGCTGGGCGCCTTCGGCCTGCTGGTGCTGGTGCTGGTGCCGGGTATCGGCCGTGAAGTGAACGGCTCCATGCGCTGGATCGGCTTCAGTTTCTTCAACGTGCAGCCTTCGGAAATTGCCAAGGTGTTCGTGGTGGTCTACCTGGCCGGTTACCTGGTACGCCGGCAGACCGAGGTGCGCGAAACCTGGATGGGCTTCTTCAAGCCGTTCATCGTGCTGCTGCCCATGGCGGCCCTGTTGCTGATGGAGCCGGACTTCGGCGCCACCGTGGTAATGATGGGCGCGGCTGCGGCCATGCTGTTCCTTGGCGGGGTGGGGCTGTTCCGCTTCAGCCTGATGGTGGTGCTGGCGGTGGTGGCTGTGTTCGTCCTGGTACAGGCGCAACCCTACCGGATGGCGCGTCTGATCACCTTTACCGACCCGTGGTCCGACCAGTTCGGCTCGGGTTACCAGCTGACCCAGGCGCTGATTGCCTTTGGCCGTGGCGAGTGGCTGGGCGTAGGGCTGGGCAACAGCGTGCAGAAACAGTTCTACCTGCCGGAAGCGCACACCGACTTCGTGTTCTCGGTTCTGGCCGAAGAACTTGGCGTGGTCGGCTCGCTGGTGACCATCGCACTGTTCGTGTTCGTCACCGTGCGCGCGCTGTACATCGGCCTGTGGGCCGAGAAGGCCAAGCAGTTCTTTGCCGCCTACATGGCGTTCGGCCTGGCCTTCCTATGGATCGGCCAGTTCCTGATCAACATTGGTGTGAATGTCGGCCTGCTGCCGACCAAGGGCCTGACCTTGCCATTTCTCAGCTACGGGGGCAGCTCGCTGGTGATCTGCTGCGCCTGCGTGGGCCTGTTGCTGCGCATCGAGTGGGAAAGCCGTACGCACCTGGGCAGCGAGGAGCATGAGTTCAGCGAAAGCGATTTTGCCGAGGAGACCAGTCATGGCCGCTGATGGCAAAAATGTACTGATCATGGCGGGCGGCACCGGGGGGCATGTGTTCCCGGCCCTGGCCTGCGCCCGTGAGTTCCAGGCACGCGGTTACACTGTGCACTGGCTGGGCACCCCGCGTGGCATCGAGAACGAGCTGGTTCCTCAGGCTGGCTTGCCGCTACACCTGATCCAGGTCAGTGGCCTGCGTGGCAAAGGCAAGCTGTCGTTGCTCAAGGCGCCATTCACCCTGGTCAAGGCTGTGCTGCAGGCGCGGCGCATCATTCGCCAGCTGAAGCCGGTCTGCGTGTTGGGCTTTGGCGGTTACGTGACCGGCCCCGGCGGCGTGGCTGCGCGGCTGTGCGGCGTGCCGCTGGTAATCCACGAGCAGAACGCGCGGGCCGGTACCGCCAATCGGTTGCTGGTGCCACTGTCGGCGCGGGTTTGCGAAGCTTTCCCGAACACCTTCGAGGCCAGCGACAAGCGTCGCACCACCGGCAACCCGGTGCGCCCGGAGCTGTTCATGGACGCGCAACGTGCGCCCCTGACTGAACGCCGCGCACGCCTGTTGGTGCTCGGTGGAAGCCTGGGTGCGGAACCATTGAACAAATTGTTGCCTAAGGCCCTGTCCGAAGTGCCAGCCGCGCTGCGGCCAGAGGTGTTTCACCAGGCCGGCAAGCAACACGCGCCGATCACCGCCGAGCGTTACCACGAGGCGGGCGTCGCGGCTCAGGTAGAGCCCTTCATCAAGGACATGGCCCAAGCCTATGGCTGGGCCGACATGGTGGTGTGCCGGGCCGGTGCCTTGACGGTCAGCGAGCTGGCGGCAGCAGGGCTGCCCTCGATGCTGGTGCCGTTGCCCCACGCGATCGACGACCACCAGACCCACAACGCCCAATATCTGGCCCGCGAAGGCGCTGCCTTCCTGATGCCACAAGCGACAACTGGCGCAGCGCAGCTCGCTGAACGCCTGAACGAGGTGCTGATGCAACCCGAGAAACTGAACGTCATGGCAGGCACCGCACGGCGCCTGGCCAAACCTGCAGCAACCAGCACCGTGGTCGATATCTGCCTGGAGGTGGCCAATGGTTGAAAGCCAGAAAGCCATGCCCCAGCCGAAAATGGGCCGTATTCGCCGTATTCATTTCGTCGGTATTGGCGGCGTAGGCATGTGCGGTATTGCCGAAGTGTTGTTGAACCTGGGCTATGAAGTGTCCGGTTCCGACCTGAAAGCCTCGCCGGTCACCGAGCGCCTGGAGTCGTTTGGCGCCGAGATCTTCGTCGGCCACCGCGCCGAGAACGCTGCCACTGCCGATGTGCTGGTGGTATCCAGCGCTATCAACCCGGCCAACCCGGAAGTGGCCACCGCCCTTGAGCGGCGCATTCCGGTGGTGCCGCGTGCCGAGATGCTCGCCGAGCTGATGCGCTACCGCCACGGTGTGGCCGTTGCCGGTACGCACGGCAAGACCACCACCACCAGCCTGCTGGCTTCGGTATTCGCCGCCGGTGGCCTGGACCCGACGTTCGTCATCGGTGGCCGCCTGACCGCTGCCGGCACCAATGCCCAGCTGGGCACCAGCCGCTACCTGATCGCCGAAGCAGACGAGAGCGATGCCAGCTTCCTGCACCTGCAGCCGATGGTGGCCGTGGTCACCAACATCGACGCCGACCACATGGCGACCTACGAAGGTGACTTCAACAAGCTGAAGAAAACGTTCGTCGAGTTTCTGCACAACCTGCCGTTCTACGGCTTGGCGGTGATGTGCCTGGACGACCCGGTGGTGCGTGAGATCCTGCCACAGGTGAAGCGCCCGACTGTGACCTATGGCTTCAGCGAAGAAGCTGACATCCGCGCTATCAACGTGCGGCAGCAAGGCATGCAGACCCACTTCACCGTGCTGCGTCGTGACCGCGAGCCGCTGGACGTTTCAGTGAACATGCCCGGCAACCACAACGTGCTCAATGCCTTGGCCACCATCGCCATCGCCACCGACGAAGGCATCACTGACGAAGCCATTGTCCAAGGCCTGTCCGGCTTCCAGGGTGTCGGCCGTCGCTTCCAGGTGTACGGCGAGCTGCCGGTCGAAGGCGGCAGCGTGATGCTGGTCGACGATTACGGCCACCACCCGACCGAAGTGGCTGCAGTGATCAAGGCCGTGCGCGGTGGGTGGCCAAGCCGCCGCCTGGTGATTGTCTACCAGCCGCACCGCTACAGCCGCACCCGCGACCTGTACGACGATTTCGTCCAGGTGCTGGGCGATGCCAACGTGCTGCTGCTGATGGAAGTGTACCCGGCCGGCGAAGAGCCGATCCCCGGTGCCGATAGCCGCCAGCTGTGCCACAGCATCCGCCAGCGCGGCAAGCTGGACCCGATCTACATCGAGCGCGGCGCCGAGCTGGCACCGCTGGTCAAGCCACTGCTGCGCGCTGGCGACATCCTGCTGTGCCAGGGTGCCGGTGATGTTGGCGGGCTTGCCCCGCAGTTGATGAAAAGCCCGCTGTTCGCTGGCGCCAAGCAGGAGAAGTCGAAATGACCCGCGCCTATGAAAAACTGCACTCGACCCTGGACGTGAAAGCGTTTGGCCGCGTCGCCGTGCTGTACGGCGGCAAGAGTGCCGAGCGCGAAGTGTCGCTGAAGTCGGGCGCTGCCGTGATCGACGCCTTGACCACTGCCGGTGTCGACGTAGTCGCCATCGACGTCGGTGACGATCTGCTCGAGCGCCTGCAAAGCGAGAAAATCGACCGCGCGTTCATCATCCTCCACGGCCGTGGCGGCGAAGACGGTAGCATGCAAGGTCTGCTGGAGTGCCTGGGCATTCCGTACACCGGCAGCGGCATCCTTGCCTCGGCGCTGGCCATGGACAAGCTGCGCACCAAGCAGGTGTGGCAGAGCCTGGGTATTCCTACCCCGCGTCACGCGGTGCTGGCGAGCGAAAGCGATTGTTTGCAGGCAAGTACGGAACTGGGCTTCCCGCTTATCGTCAAACCCGCCCATGAAGGCTCTAGCATCGGCATGGCCAAGGTGAACAGCGCCCAGGAACTGGTCGCCGCCTGGCAGGACGCCGCCAGATACGATTCCCAGGTACTGGTGGAACAGTGGATCCACGGCCCGGAGTTCACCATCGCGGTATTGCGCGGCCAAGTGTTGCCGCCGATCGCCCTGGGTACGCCGCACGTGTTCTACGACTACGACGCCAAGTACATCGCCAACGATACCCAGTACCGCATCCCGTGCGGCCTGGATAGCGCCAAGGAACAGGAACTGATCGAGCTGACCGCCCGTGCCTGTGATGCCATCGGCATCGAAGGCTGGGGGCGGCTGGACGTGATGCAGGACGAGCAGGGCCGGTTCTGGCTGCTCGAAGTCAACACCGCACCTGGCATGACTGATCATAGCCTGGTGCCCATGGCGGCCCGCGCAGCCGGCCTGGACTTCCAGCAACTGGTGCTGGCGATCCTGGCCGAAAGCGTGGCGACGCGAGGTTAATCATCATGCAAGGCGCAATGATACGTCAGCAGCAACCCGTAACCGGCCGTAGCAAGCCGGTGCCGCGTGGTGCCAGCCGGCTGGTGGCCGACGAGCCCGTATCGGCGCGCCTGCCGCGACCCAGCCTGGGAGGCCTGAAGCGCCTGCTGTGGCCGGTGCTGTTGGTGGCGGCAGGCTTTGGTGCCTATGAAGGTGCCATTCGCCTGATGCCCTACGCCGACCGGCCGATCACCAAGATCGACGTGCAGGGCGACCTTAGCTACATCAGCCAGCAGTCGGTGCAGCAGCGCATTGCGCCCTTCGTGGCGGCGAGCTTCTTCAGCGTCGACCTGCCGGCGATGCGCGCAGAGCTTGAGCAGATGCCGTGGATTGCGCACGCCGAAGTACGCCGGGTTTGGCCCGACGAGGTGGTGATCCGCCTGGAAGAACAGCTGCCGGTGGCACGCTGGGGTGATGAAGCCTTGCTCAATAACCAGGGCCAGGCGTTCACCCCGCGCGAACTGGCCAATTACGAGCACCTGCCGCAGCTGGCCGGGCCGCAGCGTGCTCAGCAACAAGTCATGCAGCAGTATCAGGTATTGAGCCAGATGCTGCGCCCCCTGGGCTTTTCCATCGCTCGCCTGGAGCTGCGTGAGCGAGGCAGCTGGTTCCTGACCACTGGCGCGAGCAGCGCCGGGCCAGGCATCGAGCTGCTGCTGGGGCGCGACCATCTGGTGGAGAAGATGCGCCGTTTCATTGCCATTTACGACAAAACACTCAAAGACCAGATCACCACTATCGCCCGCATTGATCTGCGTTACTCCAACGGACTTGCCGTTGGTTGGCGGGAACCGATTGCACCGACGACGGCCCAACCCGCCGTTGCGAAGAATTAGAGAGAGGCAGGACCATGGCAAACGCGCATAGCGGCAAAATGATCGTCGGGCTGGACATTGGCACCTCCAAGGTGGTGGCGCTGGTCGGCGAAGTGGGCGAAGACGGCACGCTGGAAATTGTCGGCATCGGCACCCATCCGTCCCGCGGCCTGAAAAAAGGCGTGGTGGTGAATATCGAGTCCACCGTGCAGTCGATTCAGCGCGCTGTCGAAGAAGCGCAGCTGATGGCCGGTTGCCGTATCCACTCGGCGTTCGTTGGTGTGGCCGGTAACCACATCCGCAGCCTGAACTCCCACGGTATCGTCGCCATCCGCGACCGCGAGGTCAGCCTGGCCGACCTGGAGCGGGTACTTGATGCGGCCCAGGCCGTGGCGATCCCGGCCGACCAGCGCGTGCTGCACACCCTGCCGCAGGACTACGTGATCGACAACCAGGAAGGCGTGCGCGAGCCGTTGGGCATGTCGGGCGTGCGTCTGGAAGCCAAGGTTCACGTGGTCACCTGCGCGGTAAACGCAGCACAGAACATCGAGAAGTGCGTGCGCCGCTGCGGCCTGGAAATCGACGACATCATTCTCGAGCAGCTGGCCTCGGCCTACTCGGTGCTGACCGACGATGAAAAAGAGCTGGGCGTGTGCCTGGTGGACATCGGTGGCGGTACCACCGACATCGCCATCTTCACCGAAGGCGCCATTCGTCACACCGCGGTCATCCCGATTGCCGGCGACCAGGTGACCAACGATATCGCCATGGCCCTGCGTACACCGACCCAGTACGCCGAAGAAATCAAGATTCGCTACGCCTGCGCCCTGGCCAAACTGGCTGGCGCCGGCGAGACCATCAAGGTGCCAAGCGTGGGCGACCGCCCGCCGCGCGAGCTGTCGCGTCAGGCCCTGGCCGAGGTGGTGGAGCCGCGTTACGACGAGCTCTTCACCCTGATCCAGGCCGAGCTGCGTCGCAGCGGCTACGAGGACCTGGTGCCAGCCGGCATCGTCCTCACCGGTGGCACCGCGAAGATGGAAGGCGCCGTGGAACTGGCCGAGGAAATCTTCCACATGCCGGTACGCCTGGGCGTGCCGCACAGCGTTCGGGGGCTGAGCGACGTGGTTCGCAACCCGATCTATTCCACCGGCGTGGGCTTGCTCACCTACGGCCTGCTCAAGCAGTCCGAGGACATGGTCCTGACCGGTAACAGCAACAGCAGCAACAACAGCTATGGCGATGAACCGAAGGCCCCAGTACTTGAGCGCTTCAAGAAGTGGGTCCAGGGCAACTTCTAAGTTTCAAAGCAGTAGTGGTAGGCGCAACAACTAGAGAACTGTAAGGAGAGGGAAAATGTTCGAGCTCGTAGACAACGTCCCGCAAAGCCCGGTCATCAAGGTGATCGGCGTAGGTGGTGGCGGCGGCAACGCCGTCAATCACATGGTCAAGAGCAGCATCGAAGGTGTGGAATTCATCTGCGCCAACACCGATGCCCAGGCGCTCAAGAACATCGGCGCGCGCACCATCCTGCAATTGGGCACTGGCGTGACCAAGGGCTTGGGTGCCGGTGCCAATCCGGAAGTCGGCCGTCAGGCCGCGCTGGAAGACCGTGAACGCATCGCTGAGGTGCTGCAGGGCACCAACATGGTGTTCATCACCACCGGCATGGGCGGCGGTACCGGTACCGGTGCAGCGCCGATCATCGCCGAAGTGGCCAAGGAAATGGGCATCCTCACTGTAGCCGTGGTGACCCGTCCGTTCCCGTTCGAGGGCCGCAAACGTATGCAGATCGCCGACGAAGGCATCCGCATGCTGGCTGAAAGCGTCGACTCGTTGATCACCATCCCCAACGAGAAACTGCTGACCATCCTGGGCAAGGATGCCAGCCTGCTGTCCGCCTTCGCCAAGGCTGACGATGTACTGGCCGGTGCCGTGCGCGGTATCTCCGACATCATCAAGCGTCCGGGCATGATCAACGTCGACTTTGCCGACGTGCGCACCGTGATGGGCGAAATGGGCATGGCGATGATGGGCACTGGCTGCGCCAGCGGTCCGAACCGTGCCCGTGAAGCCACCGAGGCAGCGATCCGCAACCCGTTGCTGGAAGACGTCAACCTGCAGGGCGCCCGCGGCATCCTGGTGAACATCACCGCCGGCCCGGACCTGTCGCTGGGTGAGTACTCCGACGTGGGTAGCATCATCGAAGCCTTCGCCTCTGACCACGCCATGGTCAAGGTCGGCACCGTGATCGACCCGGACATGCGCGACGAACTGCACGTGACCGTCGTGGCCACCGGCCTGGGCGCACGCATCGAGAAGCCTGTGAAGGTGGTCGACAACACCCTGCAGACTGCCCAGCAGGTGTACGAGGCGTCCAACCCGGCGCCGGTTCGCCAGGAGCAGCCAGCGGTGAACTACCGCGACCTGGAGCGCCCAACCGTGATGCGCAACCAGGCCCATGCAGGTGCTGCCGCAGCCGCTAAACTGAACCCTCAGGATGACCTGGACTACCTCGATATTCCGGCTTTCCTGCGTCGTCAGGCTGATTAATGGAATTTATCAGGGGTATAAAGGTGATTGGTATTCATCAAAGGTTGGGTCTGTTATCATCCCCAGCCTTTGTTGATACCTGTTCGCAATTTGCGCTGAAGCGGCCAATGCCATGATTAAACAACGCACCCTGAAGAATACCATCCGTGCCACAGGTGTCGGTCTGCACTCCGGGGAGAAGGTATACCTGACCCTCAAGCCTGCACCTGTTGACACCGGCATCGTCTTCCGCCGCGCCGACCTCGACCCTGTGGTCGAAATCCCTGCGCGTGCGGCCAACGTCGGCGAGACAACCATGTCGACGACGCTGGTCAACGGTGACGTCAAGGTCGATACGGTCGAGCACCTGCTCTCTGCGATGGCGGGCCTGGGCATCGATAACGCCTACGTCGAGCTCTCCGCCTCGGAAGTGCCGATCATGGATGGCAGCGCCGGTCCCTTCGTATTCCTGATTCAGTCTGCCGGCCTGGAAGAACAGGACGCAGCCAAGAAGTTCATCCGCATCCTGCGTGAGGTAACCGTGGAAGAGGGCGACAAGCGCGCCACTTTCCTGCCTTTCGACGGTTTCAAGGTGAGCTTCGAGATCGACTTCGATCACCCGGTCCTCAAGGGCCAGACCCAGAGTGCGGTCGTCGACTTCTCCAGCACCTCGTTCGTGAAGGAAGTCAGCCGCGCCCGTACCTTCGGCTTCATGCGTGACATCGAGTACCTGCGCAAGCACAACCTTGCGTTGGGTGGCAGTGTCGAGAACGCCATCGTGGTCGACGAGACTGGTGTGCTCAACGAAGACGGCCTTCGTTCCGATGACGAATTCGTCAAGCACAAGATCCTCGACGCCATTGGCGACCTTTATCTGCTGGGCAACAGCCTGATCGGCGAGTTCAAGGGCTACAAGTCCGGCCACGCGCTGAACAACCAGCTGTTGCGCAAGCTGATTGCTGAAACCGATGCCTGGGAAGTGGTTACGTTCGAAGATGCCAGCACGGCACCGATCTCGTACATGCGCCCTGTTGCGGCCGTGTAAGTTCGAACACTCTCTCTAGTGTTGTAATCAAGGCCACCTTCGGGTGGCCTTTTTTATGGCTTGCCCGGAGCGTGAGCCGCCAACCGCTCCAGTGCTGCACGCAATTTGGGGTCGGCGATGCCCTCGGCAGTGTCGCGCAGGCTCTCGGCGGCACTGTTGGACAGTTCGGCGGCGTGCCCGCCACGCTTGGCCGGTACCAGCGGCGGTTGCACCTTGTACAGGATCCGCCTGAGGTTGCCGAATGCCTCCATGGCCTGGAGTGCCGCGAGCAAACGCTTTTGCTGGTAGCGCAGGCGAGTTGCCCAATGCCCGTCGGTTACCACCAGCAACAAGGTGCCATCGCGCCACGAGGCCACGTGGCAATGCTCGCGGGCAGCCGGTTGCAGCTGGCTTTCCAGCAAACGCTGCAGGTGCTCCAGCCGCTCAGCCTGGTTCAGCAGCAGACGCAGTGGGCGCACCTGGCGCAGCAGGGCCGAAGGAGGCTGGGCGGGGGAGGGTTTATAGGCCATGGGGGTACGCAAGAGGTTACATGGGCGGCAGTTTATCATCTCTGTTGCCTGTGCCGGCCTCTTCGCGGGTGAACCTGCTCCCACAGGATCACCACAGGTCCCGATCCTGCTTAATACCGGTAGGGGTGGGTTCACCCGCGAAGAGGCCGGCACAGGTAACAGAAGATAAGACTAATTCTCGATACCTTTCATGTTGCCAAGCCTTGAACTCAGGGAAAATGCCCCTATCTAAAACAAGCCCCCGCCAAAACGCTGTAATAGCATCGTGGAAATCCACCACTTTCCTCACCATCGTTTCCGGGTAGAATGCTCGTTCGCATGCGGCCTCAGGGCTGCACGGGCGACTCATGGGGCCGCCCTCCATCCCTACGTGTGGAAGATCCTGCCGATATGTTTGCGCCTTTGTTAAAAAAACTTTTTGGAAGCAAGAACGAGCGTGAAGTCAAACGCATGCTCAAGACGGTGAGTATCGTCAATGCATTCGAAGAGAAGATGGTGGCCCTCTCCGACGAGCAACTGCGGGGCAAGACCGCAGAGTTCAAGGAACGCCTGGCCAAAGGCGAGACACTGGACCAATTGCTGCCTGAAGCCTTTGCCGTTGCCCGTGAGGCCGGCAAGCGCGTGATGGGCATGCGCCACTTCGACGTGCAGCTGATCGGCGGTATGACCCTGCACGAGGGTATGATCGCAGAAATGCGTACCGGTGAAGGCAAGACCTTGGTCGGTACCTTGGCCGTGTACCTCAACGCATTGTCCGGCAAGGGCGTGCACGTGGTCACCGTCAACGACTACCTGGCCCGTCGTGACGCCAACTGGATGCGCCCTCTGTACGAGTTCCTCGGCCTGTCGGTCGGTATCGTCTCGGCGTTCCAGCCGCCGGAAGAAAAGCGCGCTGCCTATGCGTCCGATATCACCTACGGCACCAACAACGAATTCGGTTTCGACTACCTGCGCGACAACATGGCGTTCAGCCAGGACGAGAAGTTCCAGCGTGAACTGAACTTCGCCGTGATCGACGAAGTCGACTCCATCCTCATCGACGAAGCGCGTACCCCGCTGATCATTTCCGGCCAGGCCGAAGACAGCTCCAAGCTGTACATCGAGATCAACCGCCTGATCCCGCGCCTGACCCAGCACATCGAAGAAGTCGAAGGCCAGGTCACCCAGGAGGGCCACTTCACCATCGACGAGAAGAACCGCCAGGTCGAGCTGAACGAAGCCGGTCACCAGTTCATCGAAGAGATGCTGACCCAGGCCGGGCTGCTGGCCGAAGGCGAGAGCCTGTACTCTGCACACAACCTGGGCCTGCTGACACACGTCTACGCCGGCCTGCGCGCGCACAAACTGTTCCACCGCAACGTCGAGTACATCGTCCAGGACGGCCAGGTCCTGCTGATCGACGAACACACCGGCCGTACCATGCCGGGGCGTCGCCTGTCCGAAGGCCTGCACCAGGCCATCGAGGCAAAAGAGAACCTGAACATCCAGGCCGAGAGCCAGACCCTGGCTTCGACCACCTTCCAGAACTACTTCCGCCTGTACACCAAGCTGTCCGGCATGACCGGTACTGCCGACACCGAAGCGTTCGAGTTCCAGTCGATCTACGCCCTCAACGTGATGGTCATCCCGCCGAACAAGCCATTGGCGCGTAAGGACTTCAATGACCTGGTGTACCTGACTGCCGACGAGAAATACGCTGCAATCATCGCGGACATCAAGGAAAGCATGAAGCAGGGCCGGCCGATCCTGGTGGGTACTGCGACCATCGAAACCTCCGAGCACATGTCGAACCTGCTCAAGAAGGAAGGTATCGATCACAAGGTACTGAACGCCAAGTACCACGAGAAGGAAGCCGAGATCATCGCGCAGGCCGGTGCCCCGGGTGCGCTGACCATCGCCACCAACATGGCCGGCCGTGGTACCGACATCCTCTTGGGCGGTAACTGGGAAGCCGAAGTGGCTGCCCTGGAAAACCCGACCGCCGAGCAGATCGCCCAGATCAAGGCCGACTGGCAGAAACGTCACCAGCAGGTGATCGAGGCCGGTGGCCTGCACGTGATCGCTTCCGAGCGGCACGAATCGCGCCGTATCGACAATCAGCTGCGTGGCCGTTCCGGCCGTCAGGGTGACCCGGGTTCCAGCCGCTTCTATCTGTCGCTCGAAGATAGCCTGATGCGTATCTTCGCCTCTGACCGGGTGAAGAACTTCATGAAAGCTCTGGGCATGCAGTCGGGCGAGGCCATCGAGCACCGCATGGTCACCAACGCTATCGAGAAGGCCCAGCGCAAGGTCGAAGGTCGCAACTTCGACATCCGTAAGCAATTGCTCGAATACGACGACGTGGCCAACGAGCAGCGCAAGGTGATCTACCACATGCGCAACAGCCTGCTGGCTGCCGAGAACATCGGCGACACCATCGTCGAATTCCGCCAGGAAGTACTGGACGCTACCATCAGCCAGCACATTCCGCCGCAGTCGCTGCCCGAGCAGTGGGACGTGGCCGGTCTGGAAGCTTCGCTGGCCAGCGATTTCGCCATGAAGCTGCCTATCCAGCAGTGGCTCGATGAGGACGATCACCTCTACGAAGAAACCCTGCGCGAGAAGCTGCTGAACGAAATCACCACCGCTTACACCGAGAAGGAAGACCAGGCCGGCATCGAAGCCCTGCGTACCTTCGAGAAGCAGATCCTGCTGCGTGTGCTGGACGACCTGTGGAAAGACCACCTGTCGACCATGGACCACCTGCGTCACGGTATTCACCTGCGTGGCTATGCGCAGAAGAACCCGAAGCAAGAGTACAAGCGCGAGTCGTTCAGCCTGTTCCAAGAGCTGCTGGAGTCGATCAAGCGCGACACCATTCGCGTACTGTCGCATGTTCAGGTGCGACGCGAAGACCCAGCCGAAGAAGAAGCCCGCCTGCGCCGCGAGGCCGAAGAACTGGCCAGCCGCATGCAGTTCCAGCACGCCGCTGCACCGGGCCTGGAAAGCGAGCAACTGAGCGAGGAAGGTGCCGAAGTGGCGGTAGCCGCTGCACCGGTGCGCAATGACCAGAAGCTGGGCCGCAACGAGCCTTGCTGGTGTGGTTCGGGCAAGAAGTTCAAGCATTGCCACGGGCAGATCGAGTGATCTGACCTGGTTGTTGTAACCTGATACATCCTGGGGCCGCTTTGCGGCCCTTTCGCGACACAAGGCCGCTCCTACAGGAATCGCAACAACCTGTAGGAGCGGCCTTGTGTCGCGATGGGGCGCGAAGCGGCCCCGCTTTTTGTAAATCAACCGATTTTTCTAGGAGCGCTCTAATGGCTGTTGGTCTTGGTCCTTTGCCCACCCTGCACCCGGTTCCGGGTTTTGAACTCGGCATCGCTTCTGCCGGCATCAAGCGCCCGGGGCGCAAGGATGTGGTGGTCATGCGCTGTGCCGAAGGCTCCAGCGTGGCTGGCGTGTTCACCCTCAACGCCTTCTGCGCGGCGCCGGTGATCCTGTCCAAGCAGCGTGTACAGGGTACCGTGCGTTACCTGCTGACCAACACCGGCAATGCCAACGCCGGTACCGGCGCCCCAGGCCTGGCCGCCGCCGAGCGCACCTGTGCCAAGCTGGCCGAACTGGCCGGTGTACCTGCCGAGTCGGTACTGCCGTTTTCCACCGGTGTCATCGGTGAGCCGCTGCCGGTCGAGAAGATCGAAGGCGCACTGCAGGCCGCCCTCGACAACTTGTCGGAAAACCACTGGGCTGAAGCCGCCACCGGCATCATGACCACCGACACCCTGCCCAAGGGTGCCAGCCGCCAGTTCCAGCACGATGGCGTGACCGTTACCGTCACCGGTATCAGCAAAGGTGCCGGCATGATCCGCCCGAACATGGCGACCATGCTCGGCTACATTGCAACCGACGCCAAGGTTGCCCCAGCGGTACTCAAGGACCTGATGCTGGACGGCGCCAACAAGTCGTTCAACCGCATCACCATCGATGGCGACACCTCGACCAACGACTGCTGCATGCTGATCGCTACCGGTAAGGCCAACCTGCCGGAAGTCACCGAAGCCAGTGGTGCACTGTTCGAAGCACTTAAAAAGGCCGTATTCGAAGTGTGCATGGACGTGGCCCAGGCCATCGTCCGTGACGGTGAAGGCGCGACCAAGTTCGTGACCGTGCAGGTAAACGGCGGCGGCAACCACCAGGAGTGCCTGGACGTCGGCTACGCCGTGGCCCACTCGCCGTTGATCAAGACCGCTCTGTTCGCCTCCGACCCGAACTGGGGCCGTATCCTGGCTGCTGTCGGCCGCGCCGGTGTACCAGAACTGGATGTGAGCCTGATCGACGTGTACCTGGATAACGTGTGCATCGCCAGCCAGGGTGGCCGTAGCCCAAGCTACACCGAAGCGCAAGGTTCGGCAGTGATGGCCCAGGAAGAGATCACCATCCGTATCGAGCTGGGCCGTGGCCAGTGCAGCGAAACCATCTGGACCACCGACCTGTCCCACGAGTACGTGAAGATCAACGCCGAATACCGTACTTGATGTACTGATCCGAAGGCCTCTTCGCGGGCAAGCCCGCTTCCACAGGTTTTGCACGGCCTGTAGGAGCGGTGCGGTCCCTGTGAGAGCGGGCTTGCCCGCGAAAGGCTGCGCAGCAGCCTGCGGGTTTTGCAAGACAAACCTGATGGAGCCGAACCATGAGCTATCACCTGATCATCGGCGACAAGCTGTATTCCTCCTGGTCGCTGCGTGGCGCCCTGGCCCTTGAACTGGCTGGCGCACCCTATGAAGAAACCCTGATCAAACTCAACCAGCCTGACACCCGTCAGCGTCTTCTTGCCTATTCCGCCACCGGCAAGGTCCCGCTGCTGAAGACCGAGCACGGTGTGATCGCCGACTCCCTGGCCATCGCTGAATACCTCAACGAACGCCACCCCGAGGCCCAGCTGTGGCCAGCTGACGTGGCAGCACGTGCCCAGGCCCGCTCGGCCTGCGCCCAGATGCACAGCGGCTTCTTCGCCCTGCGCGGCGCCATGCCGTTCGACCTGTCGCGCGACGAGGCGCTGAGCGACGTGCCGTTGGACGTGCGGGTCGACATTGACCGTATCGTTGCACTGTGGTCCGAATGCCGCGTTCTGGCCAAGGACGGGGGGCCATTCCTGTTTGGCAAGCCGAGCCTGGCCGATGCCTTCTTCGCCCCGGTGGCCGTGCGCCTGCGAACTTACCGCGTAGAGGTGCCCGCAGAGGCGGCCGCCTACATCGAAACCATTTATCAGTGGCCAGCCTTCAAGGCTTGGCAGCAGGCCGGCCTGGCGGAGCGTGAAGGGTGAAACGGATTCATGTAGTAGCTGCTGTTATTCGCGGCAATGATGGCCGTATTCTGATTGCCCGGCGGGCGGATACCCAGCACCAGGGTGGCCTGTGGGAGTTCCCCGGTGGCAAGGTGGAGGCGGGCGAAAGTGTGGAGGCAGCGCTGGCCCGTGAGCTACGCGAGGAGCTGGGCATCGAGGTGACCCGCTCGCGTGCGCTGATCAAAGTCAGCCATGACTACCCGGACAAACAGGTGCTGCTGGATGTGCGCGAAGTCGACGCGTTCACCGGCGAGCCCCATGGCGTCGAGGGGCAGCCGCTGGAGTGGGTGGCTCCGCGTGACCTGCCGCAGTACGAATTCCCCGAGGCCAACAAGCCGATCGTGGCTGCTGCGCGCCTACCGGACCAGTACCTGATCACCCCGGATGGCCTGGAAGTGCCGCATATGCTCAAGGGTATCCAGAAGGCAGTGGCCAGCGGCATTCGGCTGATCCAGTTGCGTGCCCCGGACATGTACGACCCCAAGTACCGCGACGTGGCGGTGGATGCGGTGGGGCTGTGTGGGGGCAAGGCGCAGTTGATGCTCAAGGGGCCGCTGGAGTGGCTGGGTGATTTCCCGTCGGCCGGCTGGCACCTGACTGCGGCGCAACTGCGCAAGTACGCAGCCAAAGGGCGGCCGTTCCCCAAGGAGCGCTGGCTGGCGGCGTCCTGCCACAGCGCCGAGGAACTGGCGCTGGCCGAGCAGATGGGGGTGGACTTTGTCACCTTGTCGCCGGTGCAGGCAACCCAGACACACCCCGAGGCGGTGCCGTTGGGTTGGGAAGAGGCGCAGCGCCTGATTGCCGGGTTCAGCAAGCCGGTCTACCTGCTGGGTGGCGTAGGGCCGGCTGATCGTGAGCAGGCCTGGGAAGCCGGTGCACAAGGTGTGGCCGGGATTCGGGCGTTCTGGCCAGAGGTCTGAGCAAGTGGGCCCCCTGTAGGAGCGGGTTTACCCGCGAACACCGGCGCAGCCGGTGCCATACACCGTGTTGGATTGTTCGCGGCGGTTCGACGCCTCGATAAACCCGCTCCTACGGGGAATCGTGTAAATATCAGCCTTTTGGTTGCTCGGCAGGCTGCCACAGAACCTCAGGCACCCCCTGCCGTCGCCCGATGATTCGCGCCGCCACAAACAGCAGGTCAGAAAGCCGGTTGATATACGCCAGCCCAACCCCCTCCAACGGCTCTACCGCATTCAACTGCTGGCACCGCCGCTCCGCGCTGCGCGCCAGGCTGCGGCACACATGCGCCTGCGCCACCAGCATCGAACCACTGGGCAAAATGAAGTTCTTCAACGGGCCCAGCTCTTCGTTCCAGGCGTCGATAGCCGCCTCCAGGCGCTCGACCTCCGCCAGGTTCAGCGCCTGGTAACTCGGCATGGCCAGCTCCCCTCCAAGGTCGAACAAGCGGTGCTGACACGGCGCCAGCACGCTGCTCACCTCATCCAGCCCTTGCTCGGCCAGCCCTGCCAACAGCACGCCCAACTGGCTGTTCAGGCTGTCCACCTCGCCAATCGCCTCGACCCGCGGGTGGTCCTTGGGCACACGGCGGCCATCGCCCAGGCCGGTTTCACCCTTGTCGCCGGTACGGGTGTAGATTTTCGAAAGGCGATAACCCATGTCATTGCTCCGTTTTGGCCGGCGCCACCGCTGCCGGCTGGCTGAGGGGCAGGCGCAGGGTAAAGCAGGTGCCCTGGCCGGGCGTTGACTGCACTTCCATCTGCCCCTTGTGGTTGTTGGTGATGATGAAGTACGAAACCGACAGGCCCAGGCCGGTGCCCTGGCCTATTTCCTTGGTGGTGAAGAAAGGTTCGAAGGTGCGCTTGCGCACTGCCTCGGGCATGCCGACGCCATTGTCCTCGACCTGGATTTCCGCCCATGGCGGGTTCAACCGGGTACGCAGGGTAATGCGCCCGGGTTCACACGGTTGTGGGCGCAGGTGGATGGCCTGGGCGGCGTTCTTCAGCAAGTTGAGCAGTACCTGTTCCAGTTCGTTGGCGGTGCAAGGCACCGGCCCCAGTTCGGGGTCGAACTGGCGCACGATGGCCTGGCCCTTGAAGTCGAAACCTATGGTCAGGTCGAAGTCATTGCCGGCAATTTCCAGCGCCTGGTCGATCAGTGCCGGCAGCTCGCACGGCACCAGTTGGCGGTTGCTGCGGCGGCTGAAGCTGAGCATGTGGGTAACGATCTTCGCCGCCCGCGTGCCGGCCTGCTGGATGCCATCGAGCAGTTGCGGTACTTCGCGGCTGTCCAGGTAGCGGTTGATGGTGGCCAGGTCGATACCCAGTTCTTCCGCCTGTTCCTGGTTGCGTGGCAAATCGGCCGACAGGCGCCGACGGATGTTCTGCACGTTGTGCAGGATGGCACCCAGCGGGTTGTTGATTTCGTGGGCCATGCCTGCAGCCAGGCCACCGACCGAAAGCATTTTCTCTGACTGCACCATCATTTCTTCCAGCGACAGGCGCTGGGTGATGTCGTCGATACGGATCACCACGCCGCGCCCGCCGCCACCGGTCAGCGGGTAGAAGGTGAGGGCATAGTGGCGCAGGTCGTCGCCCTTGGGCCAGGTGACCCGCTCGATCTTCGCCACCCGGTGCTTTTCCACCGTTTCCTTCAGTTGCGGCAGGAACGGCTTGAGAGGCTCGAAGGCGATGAACACCGGCTGGTTCAGAGCCTCATCCAATGGCGTGCCGGATAGCACCGTGGCTTCATGGTTCCACTGGGTCACGTAGAGCTGTTCGTCGAGGGCGATCAGCGCCGAGGGCATCGAGTCGATGATGCTGTTGAGGTAGTTCTGGAAGCCGGTGAGCTTTTTCTCGATTTTGCTGCGCACCTGCACTTCCAGTTCCAGCTTGCGGTTGGTGTGGCGAGTTTCCTCGGCCAGGCCCTGGGCCTGGTCGTAGGCGTCCTGAAACTCGTCGCGGGCGCGCTTGAGCTGCTGCTCACGGGCCTCAATACGCGACAGCATGGTGTTGAAAGCCTCGGCCAGGCTGCCGATTTCATCGTCGTTGCCGCGCCGGGCGCGCAGGGCATAGCTCTCTTCGCGAGTCACCTGGCGGCTGAGTTCTTCCAGCTGATTGATGGGCTGGGTGATCAGGCGCTTGATCTGCCGGGCGATGACGAGCCACAGCAGGATGCTGAACACCAAAATGCCCAGGCTGGCACTGAGGGTGCCGGTGTAGAACGCCGTGGGCAGTTCGCTGCTGGCCACCAGCAGCAAGTGCGCCGGCGGGTTGGCGTCACGCGGGATGCGGATCAGCTGGGTGCTGCGAAACTCCATCAGGCGCCAGCCGTCGATGTTGCGAAAGCGCTTGGGCAAGGCCAGCGGCTCGCCATGTTGCAACTGCGCCAGCATGCGGCCATCGCCACCATAGACGGCGGCGGCGCGCAAGGGCGTGTAGCTGTCCAGTTCCTTGAGCAGGGCGCTGGCGGTTTCCGGGGTATCGCCGGCTCGGGCCGCCAACTGCGGGTTGGCCACCAGCCGGCCGATGGTCTGCAGTGCCTGCGGCGCCATGCTTTCCTGGGTAATCCAGTAGGCGGCACTGATGAAGGTAAGGTTGGCCACCAGCAGAATGGTGACCAGCAATACCAGCAGAGCTGCCAGCAGCTTCTGCCCGACCGGGAGGTTTTCCAGGCGTTGGCGCAAGGTCATGGGCTAGGCAATGTCCGTATCCGGTTGAAGGGCCGCGTCAGTCGCAGGGCAAGTTACGCACACGCAGGTTTTCGACCAGGCGCTGCAGCAGGTGTTCCAGTTGCGGCAGCTGCAGGCCATGGCGTTCGCCCGCACGGCAGGCATGGCCGAGCAGGTAATGGACCTCGGTGCGTCGACCTGCATGCACGTCCTGATACATGGAAGAATAGTTGGCTGCGGTGGCGAGGATCACCCGCTGCACTTCTTCGTCCAGCCCGTCTGCCGCTTGCGGTTGGCCGCAGCGACGCAGCAACTCTGCCAGTTCGATGCACAAGGCGTCCACTTCACCCAAGTGCCCCAGAAGCCCGCCGTTTTTGCAGTCGTGCAGCACGGTCAGCGGGTTGATCGCGCAATTGAGCGCCAGCTTGCGCCACAGGCGGGTGAGGATATCCACCGACCACTCGGCGGGGATGCTGGCCTGATGCAGGTCATCGAACCAGGCCGGAGCTACCGGGTTGTGCGGGTCGCCCAGCCAGTTGAAGCCATGGCCGGCAAAGCGCACCTGCCAGTCGCCTTCACGGAATGCGCCTTCGGTGCTGGAGGCGAAGATACAGCGAGCGTTTGGCACTGCCTCTGCCACTTCGTCCTGGCTACCCAGGCCGTTCTGCAACAGCAGCACTTCGGCGCCTTCGGCGAGCCGCGGCGCGATACCTGCAATCGCCGGGGCGGCGTCATAGGCCTTGCAGGCCACCAGCAGGCGGTGAATCGGCCCCTGCGCCTGGGCGGTTTCGGCAGGGATGGCGTAGTGGTGGGGCTGGCCCTGCTCGACCAGGGTCAGGCCGCCAGCCTGCTGGTACGCCTGCAGCCGTTGCCCGTCACGCAGGATCAGCCGCACTGCCTTGCCCGCACGTGCCAGGCGGCAGGCCCACAGGCTGCCCAGGCTACCGGCGCCGAGAATATGCCAGGTGCTGCTCATATGCGTTTCGCAACCCGTTATAATGAGCCCGCATTTTAACCGTCAAACCCAGCGCGCTCCATCTTCAGCCTGAGCGCGCTTTTATTTTGGGAGAACAACCATGCCTTCGTTCGACGTGGTATCGGAACTGGACAAGCACGAAGTGCAGAACGCGGTCGACAACGCCATCAAGGAGCTGGACCGCCGTTACGACCTCAAGGGCAAGGGCACCTTCGAGTTCAAGGACAAAGAGCAGACCGTGATGCTCACCGCCGAAGAAGAGTTCCAGCTCGAAGCAATGCTGGAAATCCTGCGCCTGGCGCTGGTCAAGCGCAAGATCGACGTGAAATGCCTGGAAACCAAAGACCCGTATCCGTCCGGCAAGGAAAAGAAGCAGGAAGCCAAGTTCCGCGAGGGTATCGACAAGGACCTGGCCAAGAAGATCGTTGCCACCATCAAGGATGGCAAGTTGAAAGTGCAGGCCGCCATCCAGGGCGAGCAGGTGCGGGTAACCGGCAAGAAGCGTGACGACCTGCAGGAAGCCATTGCCCTGCTGCGCACCAAAGAGTTCGACATGCCGCTGCAATTCAACAACTTCCGCGACTGATGCGGGGGCGCCCCGGAACCCCGATGGCTAAATGATGTCCATGGGGGCCAGGGCTGCGTAAACGCACGCGGCCTGTTTTACCGTGTACTTGCCGCTCGGCATCAGGAGATGAATATGGATTTGAACGCTGAAGTCGATCAGCTGGTCCGCCAATCGCAGACCTGGATCCCCTTGATCATGGAATACGGCAGCCGTGTGCTGCTGGCACTGCTGACCCTGGCGGTCGGCTGGTGGGTCATCAACAAGGTCAGCGCCCGGCTGGGCAAGCTGGTGGGCATGCGCAATGCCGACCTGGCGTTGCAGGGCTTTATCAGCACCCTGGCCAATATCGTCCTGAAGGTACTGCTGCTGGTCAGCGTTGCCTCGATGATCGGCATCGAGACCACCTCATTCGTCGCCGCTATCGGTGCTGCCGGCCTGGCCATCGGCCTGGCCCTGCAGGGCAGCCTGGCAAACTTCGCCGGCGGGGTGCTGATCCTGATGTTCCGCCCGTTCCGTATTGGTGACTGGATCGAGGCACAGGGTGTTTCCGGTACCGTCGACAGCATCCAGATCTTCCACACCGTGCTGCGCACCGGTGACAACAAGACAGTGATCATGCCCAACGGCAGCCTGTCCAACGGCATCATCACCAACACCAACCGTCAGCCGACGCGCAAGGTGGTGTTCGACGTGGGCGTGGATTACGAGGCTGACCTGCAGAAGGCCCGCAACGTGCTGCTGGATCTGGCCAAGGACCCACGTGTGCTGGCCGACCCGGCTCCGCAAGCGGTAGTCGCAACGCTGGGTGACAGCTCGATCACGGTATCGCTGCGCTTGTGGACCAAGACGTCCGATTACTGGGACGTGATGTTCATGCTCAACGAGCATGCGCGTGACCGGTTGAAGGCCGAAGGAATCGACATTCCGTTTCCGCAGCGGGTGATTCGTGTGGTGCAGGAGACTGTAACGCAGTAAGGCTGTAGAAAGCCGGGGGCCGCTGCGCGCCCTTTCGCGGGTGAGCCCGCTTCTACCAGGACCGCGCCGCTCTCGAATTGCGCGCGGTCCCTTGTAGGAGCGGGTTTACCCGCGAAGGGGCGCGCAGCGGCCCCTCTTTTTCTGCCCCACTTACACTTGTTCACAGCAAACCCCCGCCATTTCTGGCATATACCCTGACCCCACCTGCCACACCTGAAATGCCATCATGAAGCCACTGCTGTACATCACCCCCTTGCGCGCCTTGCTGTTCGGCCTGACCCTGGCGCTGTTCGAACTGCTGACCTACCTGGCCAGCGACGCAGTCATGCCGGCCATGCCGGTGGTGGTGGGCGACCTGAATGCCAGCCCGGAATTCATCCCCCATGCCCTCAACCTGTACCTGCTGGGTGGGGTGGTGCTGCAATGGCTGATCGGCCCGCTGGCCGACCGTTACGGGCGGCGCCCGCTGCTGCTGGCCGGCTGCGCATTCTTCGGCCTGGCCTGCCTGGCCACGTTCTGGGTTCACGACATCGGCTTGTTCAACCTGCTGCGCCTGCTGCAGGGCATTGGCCTGGGCTTTGTGGTCACGGTCAGCTATCCGGCACTGAACGAAGCCTTCAGTGAGGCTGACGCCGTGCGCATGATGGCCCTGCTGGCCAACATCGCCTTGCTGTCGCCGTTGCTCGGCCCGCTGGTGGGGACCTTGTTGCTGCAGTGGTTGGACTGGCGATGGCTGTTCGTGGCCTTCGCCATCGGGGCTGTCATGTGCTGGGTGCTGTTGTACCGGCTGATGCCGGAAACCCTGGGGGTGGAGCGCCGTGATGGTTCACGGCTGGCGTTCACCCCAATCCACTTGCTGCCACTGCTGGCTGGTTACGGCCAGTTGCTGACCAACCGCCGTTTCGTTGCCGGCAGCGCTGCCCTGGGCCTGGTCGGCTTGCCGCTGATTGGCTGGATCGGCCTGTCTCCGGTGCTGCTGATTCACGATGAGGGTTTGAGCACGTTGGCGTACGCCTTGTGGCAACTGCCGGTGTTTGGCGGGTTGATCCTCGGCAACCTGATCATCAACCGGATTGCCGACCGCTACCCGCTGCCGGCACTGGTGCGTGGCGCCCTATGGCCGTACCTGGCGGGGTTGAGCCTGATGGTGCTGACGACCTGGTACTGGCCGAGCGTGACCAGCGTGGTGGCGGGCATGTCGCTGTACGCGCTGGGCCTGGGTGTGGCCAACGCGGTGCTGTATCGCATGACGCTGTTCTCCAGCGAGCAGAGCAAGGGCCTGGTATCGGCGATGCTGGGGATGATCACCATTGCCCTGCTGGGGCTGGGCGGGGCATTACTGGCCATGATCGGCGCCGGGGCCAGTTTGCTGCACTTTGCCTTGGCGGCGGGTGTGGCGGGGGCACTGGCGCTGTGGCCGCTGTGGTTTGTCGTAGGCGGGCGGCCTGGGGAAGGGGCTGTGGCTCAGTAATTTTTTATCGCCTATACGGCCTATTCGCGGGTGAACCCGCTCCCACAGGATTACCACAGATCTTGAAAACTGTGCGATCCCTGTAGGAGCGGGTTTACCCGCGAATAGGCCGGTACAGGCGCTACAAAACCATCAGGGCCGCTCGGCCGCTGAGCTTTCCTCTGCCACCGGCGTACCCCGCCCAGCCTCCTGGCGCCACTGCAGGGCGATCAGGATCAGCGTAGGCACACCCAGCAGTGCGGTAATCAGGAAGAAGTCGTGATAACCGAACTTCTCCACCATCACCCCCGAATACCCGCCAATCAGCCGTGGCAACAGCAGCATGATCGAACTGAGCAGCGCGTACTGGGTGGCCGAGAACTTCAGGTTGGTCAGGCTCGACAGGTAGGCGACGAAGGCCGATGTGGCCATGCCGGAGCTGAAGTTGTCCAGTGAAATGGTCACCACCAGCATTTCCAGATTCGGGCCCATGTCGGCCAGCATCAGGAACAGGATGTTGGTCGCTGCCGAGGCCACGCCGCCAATGAACAGGATGGGCATGATGCCGAAACGCACGATCAGCAGGCCGCCGACGCCAGCACCGACCAAGGTCATGATCAGGCCGAAGATCTTGCTGACGCTGGCAATCTGGTCCTTGGTGAAGCCCATGTCGATGTAGAACACGTTGGCCATTACACCCATGACGGTATCCGACATGCGATAGGTGGCGATCAGGCCCAGAAGTAGTAGGGCTTGCCAGCGGTAGCGCGCGATGAAATCGTTGACCGGCGTCAGCACCGGGGCCAGGCCACGGCGGCCGAGACTCGACAGGCACGCCCAGGTCAGCAGCACATAGAGAATCAGGCGCAGGAAGGCGCGGTCTTCCAGCAGCAGGTCGAGCGGTGTGGCATCACCGGAGATGACTGTGGACCAGCCGGTATTGAACATCTGGGTGAAGCTGGCCGGTACCGACACCAGCAGGATGATCAGCACGAACACCGAGGCCATCTGGTGCACCAGCCCATAGCGCGCTGCCGACAGCTGGGTGCGCAGGGGCACGGGGGGCTCGCGCATGATCAGGGTGGTGAACAGCGCAGGCAGCATCATTACCCCGAACATCACGTAGGTACCGGCCCAGGCCTTGTGCAGATAGCTGAAGCCGGTGGAACCGAACCACTCCGCGAAGAACAGGGCACCGGCCGTGGCGAGCAGGGCGGCCACCCGGTAGCCAGCCATGTAGCTGGCGGCGAGTGCGGCCTGGCGCTGGTCGTCGGCGATCTCCAGGCGGTAGGCATCGACCGCGATGTCCTGGGTAGCCGACGCAAACGCCACCAGCACGGCCATGGCGATCAGCCACGACAGGTGTTGTTGCGGGTCGCACAGGCTCATGCCGACCAGGCCGATGACCACCAGTGCCTGTGACAGCAGCAGCCACGAACGACGGCGCCCGAGGCCGCCGAGCAGCGGCAGGCGCCATTGGTCGAGCAGCGGCGACCACACCCACTTGAAGGCGTAGGCCAGGCCGATCAGGCTGGCGTAACCAATGGTCTCACGGGCCACCCCGGCCTCGCGCAACCACACCGACAGGGTCGAGAACACCAGCATGTAGGGCAGGCCGGCGGCGAAACCGAGCAGCAAAAGTACCAGGGTTGACGGGCTGGCATAGGCAGCAAGCGCAGCGCGCCAGGTTTTACGGGGCATGGGCCAACATCTGCCTCAAGTTTGCGAAAACAAAGCGCGCACTCTAACCGCTGTGCTCCATTGGACGCCAGCCATGGCGTGTCATATCCACACGATTGTTGGTTACATTCACACCCTCCGCGCGCAGTCGCGCCCGTTGTTCATCCCCCGACGGGGTGCCCGTTGCCAGGCTCAGCCGTCCCCCCGCACCGAGCACCCGGTGCCAGGGCAGACGGGTTTCTGCGGGCAACTGCCCGAGTGTGCGCCCGACCCAGCGTGCTGCGCGGCCAAGCCCTGCCAGCTCGGCCAGTTGGCCGTAGCTCACCACCTTGCCTGACGGCACTTGGCCGAGCACCGAATATAACGCCGTTCGTCGGCCCTCGGCCGAGTCGAGGGCGTGCTCATAACCTTCAGACATCACGCCCCCCTTGGGCTGCAGATGAAACCGGACCGGTGGTCGGGCAAATGAGAGTTGAACTCAACGTCAGGCTCCCGGTCTGTCCTTGCTCTGGTCGTTGGTATCTGGATAATGCCCGGCTTTTTTCGTCAAATCGAACCCGTAGTGCGTTTATGTATTCTAGATCCTTGTTGTGCCTGCTAGCTGCCTCCCTGTGCGCCTCCCCGGTGTTTGCCGACACCGTATGGATGAAGAATGGCGACCGGCTCAGTGGCAAGATCAAAGTATTCGATGGCGGCAAGCTGCTGCTGGAAACCCCGTATGGCGGGTCCATTGCCCTGGACTGGAAACAGGTCCAGACGCTGGAAAGCGACCAGGAGATGCTGGTCAAGCAGGACGCCTATAGTGGCGAGAAGGCCAAATCGTTGAAGGCCGCCGAGCCAGGCAAGGTGACCTTGGCCAATGGCGAGGCACCCAAGACCGTGGAACTGGCCAGCATCGAGCAGATCATGAAGCCGAGGCCACTGGTTGAAGACTTCGTCTGGAAAGGCAACGTCGACGTGGCGCTGGACTACAAGCGTGCCGAAAACGATACCGACGATTACGACGTCAGCTTCAAGACTACGGCCCGTCATGGCCGCTGGCGGCACAATGCCGAAGGTGAGTACAACCGCGAGACCAAGGACGACGTCACCACCACCGACAACTGGAGTGCTGAGTACGCCCTGGACCGCTTCATCACCGAGAAGTGGTTCTGGCAGGGGCGCGCGGAGTACAAGCGTGATCGCATTGAAGATCTGGCCCGCCAGCGCACCGTGGGTACTGGCCCGGGTTACCAGTTCTGGGACGATGAGCTGGGCGCGTTCTCGCTGGGCTCGCTGATCAACCGCACCGACTTCGAGTACCAGGACGGTAGCAAAGACAACTTCTACTCCGCCGCCGTGAAGTGGGACTACACCCGTTACCTGATCGGCAAGAACGTGCAGTTGTTCACCAATGGCGAGTTCGCCAAGCCGCTGGGGGGTGTGGCCGACTACTCGCTGGACGCCGAGGTGGGGCTGCGCTACAAGGTTACCGAGTGGGCTTCGCTCAACCTGAAGGCGGAACGTGACATCATCAGCGGCACGCGCGACAGCGACCTGGAGAAGACACGCTATACTGCGGGGTTCGGTGTTACCTGGTAAATCGCCGGGGCGCTTTGTGGCCCAATCGCCGGCAAGCCAGCTCCCACAGGAGTACGCGATCTTCTTTAGGAGCGGCCTTGCATCGCGATGGGCTGCTTTGCAGCCCCATTGGCACTGGAACTGATAATACTTATCTTGTCTGTTATACAGTCATCCACCAGGAGCCGCCCCAAGTGAGTAACACCGCCATCCGCCCCGCCCGGGAACTGCTGCTCAAGGAGTACCGCGGCGTGCTCTCGACCCATTCCAAGTCGATGCCTGGCTACCCGTTCGGCTCCGTTGTGCCGTATTGTCTCGACGCGCAGGGCAACCCGCTGATCCTCATCAGCCGCATTGCCCAGCACACCCACAACTTGCAGAAAGACCCGAAGTGCTCACTGCTGGTGGGTGAGCGCGAGGCTGAAGATGTGCAAGCCGTAGGGCGCCTGACGGTGATGGCCGAGGCGCACAAGCTGGTTGACGAAGCTGCCATCGAGGCCGCCGCGGAGCGCTACTACCGCTTTTTCCCCGACGCGGCGAACTACCACAAGGCCCACGACTTTGATTTCTGGGTGTTGCAGCCCGTGCGTCACCGCTACATCGGCGGCTTTGGCGCGATCCACTGGCTCGACCAGGTGACCCTGGCCAACCCGTTCGCGGGCAAGGCCGAGGCGAGCATGGTCGAACACATGAACAGCGACCACGCCAACGCCATCGCCCATTACGTCGAGCTGACCGACCTGCCACGCCATGCCGCGGCACAAATGGTCGGGGTCGATAGCGAGGGCATGCACCTGCGCATTGGCCAGGCGGTGCACTGGCTGCCTTTCCCAAGTATTTGCAACACGCCGACACAAGTTCGCGAAGCCCTGGTTTTGCTGGCGCGCGCCGACCAGTGGCCGGCTCAGGCGCAAGTCGAGGGTTGAAATTCGCAGCGCAGGCATCCATGTGAGGTCTTACTGGAAGGTCATCTTCCGTCGAGGAACCCTTGATGCGTGCTTTTCTACTGCTGTTTCTGATTTTCCCCGTGCTGGAGCTGTTCGTCTTCGTGAAGGTCAGCGCGGCCATCGGTTTCTTCCCGGCGCTGCTGCTGATCATCGCCGGTTCTGCGCTGGGGGTGCTGGTGATGCGCGTGGCCGGCCTGGCCACCGCCCTGCGTGCGCGTGAAAGCCTGCAGCGCGGCGAGCTGCCCGCCGAGGACATGTTTCAGGGCATGATGCTAGCGGTCGGTGGCGGGTTGCTGCTGCTGCCGGGCTTTATCAGTGATGTGCTGGGCCTGTTGTGCCTGCTGCCGTTTACCCGCCGCCTGGCCGCAAGCAAGATGCGTGAACGTGCCGAGGCCCAGGCCATGCGTCAGCGCGCGTTCCGGGACGACCCGTTCCAGGCCCAGCCGCGTGATGGCAGCCATCGCCCGAATGTGATCGAAGGCGAGTACGAGCGCCGCGACAAGTAAAACACCCCGGGGCCGCACAAGCGGCCCCGGTCTTTTTTGGCAGTGAAGAAAAATTTTGTATAGCAAGCCTTGTAATTGAATATGGCGGCCTCATGTATGTGGTCACCGCAAGGTTTCTGGTGGCAACACCAGACATGACACAGGTGGTTCGCCCTTTGCGGGCCACCTCCCGGCAACGCCGGACAGCATCAACCCGCCGGTTTCGATACCGGCCGATGAAAACCACAATTTGGGAGAGATCGACAATGAAGCTTCGTCCTCTGCATGACCGCGTAGTCATCCGTCGCAGCGAAGAAGAATCGAAAACCGCTGGCGGTATCGTCCTGCCGGGTTCGGCCGCTGAAAAACCAAACCGCGGCGAAGTCGTTGCTGTTGGCACCGGTCGCGTTCTGGAAAACGGCGAAGTACGTGCACTGGCCGTTAAAGTCGGTGACAAAGTGGTTTTCGGCCCTTACTCGGGCAGCAACACCGTGAAAGTCGATGGCGAAGACCTGCTGGTCATGGCCGAGAACGAAATCCTCGCCGTTATCGAAGGCTGATTTCCCCGACTTCCCGTTACTCCAAAGATTTTCAAGGATTAAACGATCATGGCTGCTAAAGACGTAAAATTCGGCGATTCCGCTCGTAAGAAAATGCTGGTTGGTGTCAACGTTCTGGCTGACGCCGTCAAGGCGACCCTCGGCCCGAAAGGCCGTAACGTGGTACTGGCCAAGAGCTTCGGCGCGCCAACCATCACCAAGGACGGCGTTTCCGTCGCCAAAGAAATCGAGCTGAAAGACGCTTTCGAAAACATGGGCGCCCAGCTGGTCAAGGAAGTTGCTTCCAAGGCTAACGACGCTGCCGGTGACGGCACCACCACCGCTACCGTCCTGGCCCAGGCCATCGTCAACGAAGGCCTGAAAGCCGTCGCTGCCGGCATGAACCCGATGGACCTGAAGCGCGGTATCGACAAGGCCACTGCTGCCGTTGTTGCCGAACTGAAGAACCTGTCCAAGCCATGCGCCGATTCCAAGGCCATCGCCCAGGTAGGTACCATCTCCGCCAACTCCGACAACTCCATCGGTGAAATCATCGCCGAAGCCATGGAAAAAGTTGGTAAAGAAGGCGTGATCACCGTTGAAGAAGGCTCGGGCCTGGAAAACGAACTGTCCGTCGTAGAAGGCATGCAGTTCGACCGTGGCTACCTGTCGCCGTACTTCGTCAACAAGCCGGACACCATGGTTGCCGAGCTGGAAGGCCCGCTGCTGCTGCTGGTCGACAAGAAAATTTCCAACATCCGTGAGCTGCTGCCAGTTCTGGAAGCCGTTGCCAAGGCCGGCCGCCCACTGCTGATCGTTGCCGAGGACGTTGAAGGCGAAGCGCTGGCTACCCTGGTAGTCAACAACATGCGCGGCATCGTCAAGGTTGCTGCGGTCAAGGCCCCAGGCTTCGGTGACCGTCGCAAGGCCATGCTGCAGGACATCGCTGTCCTGACTGGCGGCCAGGTCATCTCCGAAGAAATCGGCCTGTCCCTGGAAACCGCTACCCTGGAGCACCTGGGTAACGCCAAGCGCGTGATCCTGTCCAAGGAAAACACCACCATCATCGATGGTGCTGGCGCTGACACCGAGATCGAAGCACGCGTCAAGCAGATCCGTGCCCAGATCGAAGAAACTTCCTCGGACTACGACCGTGAGAAGCTGCAAGAGCGTCTGGCCAAGCTGGCTGGCGGTGTTGCCGTGATCAAGGTCGGTGCCGGCACCGAAGTTGAAATGAAAGAGAAGAAGGCCCGCGTTGAAGACGCCCTGCACGCTACCCGTGCGGCCGTTGAAGAAGGCGTGGTACCTGGCGGTGGTGTTGCCCTGGTTCGCGCCCTGGCAGCCATTGCTGACCTGAAAGGCGACAACGAAGACCAGAACGTCGGTATCGCCCTGCTGCGTCGTGCTGTTGAAGCGCCGCTGCGCCAGATCACTGCCAACGCCGGCGACGAGCCAAGCGTTGTGGCTGACAAGGTCAAGCAAGGTTCGGGTAACTTCGGTTACAACGCTGCTACCGGCGAATACGGCGACATGATCGAGATGGGCATCCTGGACCCAGCCAAGGTCACCCGTTCGGCCCTGCAAGCTGCTGCTTCGATCGGCGGTCTGATGATCACTACCGAAGCCATGGTTGCCGACCTGCCAGAAGACAAGCCAGCTGCTGGCATGCCTGACATGGGCGGCATGGGTGGTATGGGCGGCATGATGTAAGCCAGCCTTACCCCCTGCACCCTAAAAAGCCCCGGTTCGCGAGAGCCGGGGCTTTTTCATTTGCCTTGTCCCGTCCTGAATAAGGTTTACACCTCCCATCCCGAATTTCCGGAGAGTCTGATGGAGCAAGGTGTAAAGCGCACACAGCGTGATTACTCACTGTCTTTTAAATTGGCGGTGGTTGATCAGATAGAAAAAGGCGAACT
>JAAIGF010076984.1_pt1 | contig 114362 bp, 87 predicted proteins | sample 6487441 | NCBI WGS metagenome assembly JAAIGF01 (sample SAMN13974129, study PRJNA590717) | phyllosphere metagenome | biome: pepper field; feature: multiple bacterial spot infested pepper fields; material: pepper leaves; isolation source: leaves from pepper fields | host: Capsicum annuum ... | reverse complement strand
GCATATCCGACAGAATTTTTACCGCGGCAACAATACCCAAAAATATCAGGGCAAAGGTGTCGGCCTATCGATTGCCAATGTTATTTTTACGTTGCATCGCATAGAAATGCATATTTTCTCTGACGGGAATGGCACCACCGTCGCTTTATATTTCTAATCTACTTCTAATCTACCTTAAAATTCCTGTTAATACGATTCCGCTAGTTTTGCAGGAAACGTTTTTAAAAGGTGAGATATATTTGTAGTACAATTTTGGCCATCGTGATGGTTTCGCTGTGTAAAGCGCAGACCTATTCCTTAGCACAATTGGAGGCCAGCTTCATAGAACATAACTATTCTCTTATCGCCAGTAAGTTTGCTATCGGTCGCGCAGAGGCGGAAATCGTGCAGGAAAAACTATGGCCTAACCCTAATCTGGCCATCGGCGAAGTTAATTTATGGGCCAATGCCAATAGTGAAACCATGCCGCCGTTGATCGGAAATTATGGTAGAACACAGCAGGTATCTGTTGAGTTGGAGCAGCTTATCGAAACGGCAGGTAAACGTAAAAAGCGCGTAGCCATCAAGCAGCTGGAGCAACGTGCGGCTGTTTACGAATTTGAAGAGCTGGTGCGAGAGTTAAAAAAGGAACTTCGGCAAACATTTTTTCACGTTGCCAGTACAGTGCAAGAGCGAGATCGACTGGCCTTGCTCGTTGCGCAATTTGCAAAGCTTAATACCCAATACAGCCGGCAAGCTGCGCAGCAAAATGTGTCAAAAGCAGATTACTACCGCATACAAACCGAATTGGTGAGTTTACAACGCGAATTGGTGGAGATCGAGGATGATCTCGCAGAAGGACTGCAAACGCTTCGCGTGCTTACGCGGCAGCAGGGATTAACGATTAAACAATTAGATTTTCAATTGGCAGCCCAACAGCAGATTAAGCCTTTACCTGCGGATGTCAAAGAATTAGCCTTAGCGCAAAATATAGGTCTGAAGCAGCAGCAGGCGCAGGTTGATTTGGCGAATACGCAACTCGTGCTGGAAAAAGCGCAGCGCAAACCCGATGTGACGTTACAGCTAGGCTACGATCGCGGTGGAAACATCATGCAAGATTTCATCGGCGTTGGCTTAAGCTTGGATCTACCCGTCTTTAACCGTAATAAAGGAAATATTAAAGCAGCACAATTTCAAGTAGAAACGGAAAAGGCCAATCAACAAGCTTTGCAATGGACGTTGGAGAATGTGCTCGACCGGTTGAGTAATCAATTACTCAACTATCAGCAAACTTTGGAAGTATGGCCCGTGGAAGCTACAGAGGGTCAGCTGCATATGGTTGAAAACTATCAGAAGCATTTGCAATCCGGGCAAGTTACCTTAATGGAGTTTATCGATTTTGCGCAAGCCGCCCGGGAAGCGCATAAGGCGTATGTGGAAACCTGGGAAAATTATAATAAGACATATGAAGAGCTACAATATTTGGTGGGTGAAGATTTTTAAACAAACAAAAATGGACAGCATAGGAGGATTATCCTTCATCGTTTTTGCAGCGCTAGCTGTTGGTTGTTCGTCAAAAACAACCGAACAAGAAGCGCAAAGCAATAAAAAAGCAGCGGATTCGACGTTTTGCCTAAACGAACAACTAAAGAAATCAACAGAGATCATCACGGTTCACGAGCAACCGATTAATGAGCAATTGACGCTCTCGGGCAAAATAGAATATAATGAGAACGATTTGGTCGCGTTCCGAAGTTTATTGGACGGTGTGGTGGAGCAAGTTGCTTTCGAACTTGGAGATTATGTGCAAAAAGGGCAGGTGTTAGCGACAATAAAATCGACCCAGATTCAAGAGTTGTATCAACAGCAGAAATCGCAGCAAAGCCAGATTAACCTGTTAAAAAAACAAATTCAGACGAAGAAAGAGTTAGCGGACGACGGTTTGCTGACCCTTCCGGAAGTGTTAAGCGCCGAGCAGGAATTAGAAGGTGCACAGATTGAGCTTGATCGTATTCAGCAAAGCTTGCAGCTTTATCGGGCGGCGGGTGAGGGGAGTTTTCATATTCTGGCGCCGAAAAATGGGTACATCATTCAAAAAGCTGTCAGCGCCGGACAAAGTGTGACGACAGACAGCGATCCTATCTTTTCCATTTCCAACTTAAAGGAAGTTTGGGTCATGGTCAATATCTATGCAAACAATCTGCGCTATGTGAATGAGGGCGACGCGGTGAAAATACGCACCATTGCTTATCCCGATCAATTTTATCCGGGGAAAATTGATAAGATTTACAACATTTTTGATGCGAATGAGCACGTGCTGAAAGCACGCGTGGTATTGGCCAATCAAAACCTGAATCTGATGCCGGGTTTAAGTGCCGATATTATTATCAACACGAAAAATAGTGCTGGAAATGCGTTTGCGATTCCAAATCGAGCTAAAGTATTCAGCAATAATAAAGAATATGTTGTTGTGTATAAAGACGACTGCCATGTGGAGGCGCGCCGCATTCGGGCGGTGGGCGAAAATGAAGAGTATACATTTATCAAAGAAGAACTGCAAGAAGGCGAGAAAGTTATTGGCTCAAACGCCCTGTTAATATTCGAGCAACTCAATCAATAATTAGCAAAGGAACGAGGAATGAAGAAGTTAGTACAGGGGGTAGTTACCTTTTCGCTGCGTAATACCACATTTATCTTATTTGCTGTCGCGGCATTATTCTTTGGCGGAATCTATGCGTTAAAGCATACGGCTATTGAGGCTTTTCCGGATGTGACCAACACACGGGCGCGTATCATCACGCAGTGGCCAGGCCGAAGTGCCGAAGAAATGGAAAAATTGGTGACGCTGCCGATTGCAAAAGAAGTAAACAGTATTCCGCGAAAATCTAATGTGCGATCCATATCACTTTTCGGTTTATCCGTCGTGACGATACAGTTTGAAGATGGTGTCGATGATTTTTATGCGCAGCAATACGTTTCCAATAAATTGGGCAGCGTCGATCTGCCAGAAGGCGCCGAAGCATCGATCGAACCGCCATCAGGCGCTACCGGCGAAATTTTTCGCTACGTGATTAAGGGCGACTTACCGATCAAAGAGATAACCGCAATACAAGACTGGGTAATCGAACGGGAGCTGCTAGGTGTGCCAGGTGTTGCGGATGTGGTAAGTTTTGGAGGCGAAGAAAAGATCTATGAAATTAAAATTCATCCCACAGAATTAAAAAATTACGATCTCTCGCCGCAGGATGTCTATGAAGCCGTTTCCAAATCGAATATCAACGTCGGTGGCGATGTGATTCAGCAGGGGGATCAAGCCTATGTGGTGCGCGGTGTGGGTTTGTTGGATAAGTTGGAAGACATCGGGAATATCACCGTTAAATTAAACGGATCTACGCCTATATTGATTAAAAATGTGGCTGATGTCGTCATTTCTAACAAACCACGTTTAGGACAAGTGGGCTTTAACGCCGATGACGATCTGGTGGAGGGTATCGTGATTATGCTGCGCGGCGAAAATCCGTCGGAAGTGATCGATCGCCTGCGTGAAAAGATCGAAGAGTTGAATACGCGCACATTGCCGTCGGGTGTTCACATTGAAACGGTGATTGATCGCACCAAATTGGTAGACAATACCGTGCACACCGTGTCGAAAAACTTGATCGAAGGTATCCTGTTGGTATCTCTGATTGTTTTTATCTTTTTGTACAATTGGAAATCTACGCTTATCGTGGCGTCGGTTATTCCGTTGTCCTTTTTATTTGCGATCATCATGTTGCGCATCCAGGGCTTGCCGGCCAACCTTATCTCGATGGGTTCGCTGGATTTTGGGCTTTTACTGGAAGGCACATTAGTTATCGTCGAAACCGTCTTTGTAGCGATGGCTACGCTCTCGCATCGCGTAGGTCCTGAGCGTTTCGCAAAAATGTCTAAACTGGGCGTGATCAAGAAAAGTGCGGGCAGTGTGGCTTCGTATATCTTCTTCGCCTTACTTATCTTGATCGTGGCCTTGCTACCCATTTTCTCTTTTCAGAAGGTGGAAGGCAAAATGTTTACACCACTCGCATTCACGCTGGGTTACGCGCTGTTTGGATCGTTGATCTTAAGCTTAACCTATGTACCGGCGATGTGTAAGCTACTTTTTACCAAAAATATGGATGAGAAAGAAAATTGGATTACCCGTTTCTTTCAACGCACGATTTACGGCATGTTCGCTACGGCCTTTCGTTACAAAAGAACGACCGTTGCAATCTTCGTGGCGATATTAGGTCTTTGTGTGGTGAAGTTCCTGCATTATGGCTCCGAGTTTTTGCCCAAGTTAAATGAGGGCGCCATCTATATCCGCGCAACGTTACCCAATAGTGTGAATCTCACAGAATCTACGCGGTTAACCAAGGAAATGAAAAAAATCATGGTAGATAGCTGCGAGGAAATTGATTTCATCCTGACGCAAACCGGTCGGCCAAACGATGGTACCGATCCGACGGGCTTTTTCAACATCGAATTTAATGTGCAGCTGAAAGATGAAAGCGCCTGGAATCGTAAGGTCAGCAAGGACGATATCATACAGGAGCTGCGCGAGCAGCTGAACCACTATCCGGGGATTAACTTCGGCTTTAGCCAGCCTATTCAGGATAATGTGGAAGAATATGTAGCGGGTGTAAAGAGTTCCTTGGTGATCAAGATTTTTGGTGACGATCTTTATGACCTGGAAAAGTATGCAAACCGCGTGGCGGCTTCCATTGGTAAAGTACATGGTATTGCGGATATTAACGTTTACAAAAATATCGGTCTTCCGGAGCTACGCATCCAGCTACACGACGCGAAAATGGCGAAGTACGGCGTGTTTACTGCCGATGTACAAGCGGTGATTGCCATGACAATCGGCGGACAGGCTGCTACGAAATTTTACGAAGGTGATCGGCAGTTTGACGTGGTTTTGCGCTTCAACGAAGCTTATCGTGATACGCCGGAAAAGATTAAAAATATATTGATTCCCACCAGTAGCGGCCAAAATATTCCCCTACAAGAAATAGCGACCGTGGGTTATCAAACGGGCCCCGCTTTTATTTATCGGGAAGGAAATAGCCGGTATATAGGCGTGGGCTTTAGTATTGAAGGTCGTGATTTGGGCAGCACGATTGAAGAAGCCAAACAGGTCGTGGCGCGTGAAGTTTCTCTTCCGCAGGAAAACCATATGGAATGGGCGGGCGAATTTGAGAGTAAAGAGCGGGCAGCCAAACAATTGACGCTCGTGGTGCCTATTTCGCTGGTGCTGATTTTGCTGCTGCTTTACGTCAATTTCGGCAATGTAAAAGATACGCTTATCTCGTCGTTAACGCTGGCTTTTGCCTTTATCGGTGGCTTTATATCGCTTTGGTTCACAGGAACTATATTCGGTATTTCAGCCGGTATTGGTTTTATTATTTTGTTTGGTGTCGCGACTATCGATGGTATTGTACTGATTGGTGTGATTCGTGATAATATAAAACATAAGATGCCGTTGCTGGAAGCTATTCAAACGGGTGTCCGTAGTCGTATCAGGCCAGTCGTGATGATCGCTTTAATGGGATCGATGGGCTTGCTGCCCGCAGCGATGTCTACAGGTATGGGATCGGAGATCCAAAAACCATTGGCAATTATGATCGTGGGTGGATTGTTGATTTGTCTGGTCTTGAGCTTTACCGTGATTCCCGTTGTTTTTTACTGGATCAATAGAAAAGATAAACAGCCGGGTGAATAATTACAGTCATTATTATTTACCTTTGTGGCATGAATAAAAAAGACAAAAAGCAACGCCAGATTCCTACTTTTGACCGACCTGTTGATCGTTATTTTTACGAGATGGATCAGCAGTTTGGTCAAGGTAGCCTAATAGGATATGCCGTTGCTTTGGCTTTGGTATTTTTTGGGGTGATGGGTTTGATCTGGATGATCCCGTTTCCGAAACTTGTCTTTTTGGAAAATCTCCAAATGCAGAATTTTCTAAATTGGGGTTCTTTTTATATAGCTATTGTGATTTACCTGTACCTGCGCTTGGCACCCACTTTATCTTATGCCATGTTGTTCAGTATCGGAATCATGAGTTTTCTAATCGTACAACTGGAATATCTGGAGCGCGCAGGAGGCCCGGCTGTTTGGCTGCTGTCGTTGTTGTTAGCGCTTGGCGGTTTGGTATTAAGCTATTTTCAAGCAAAAAAGCAATTAACCACTTTATCGCCCGCCACTTTTTGGCGACTGCTTACCATAGGGCCAATATGGCTTTGGTCAAAAGTTTTTGCGAGTCTGAAGATCAAATATTAACAATTATCGATATTTTTAGCGGTAATTTATTGATCATACACACAGGTTCATGGAAGCATCGCCCACTATTCCGTTAAATTATCCGTTGCAATTCAAATTTCAGGTTGCCACTTTTGCCAATGATTTTGTCGCGACAGATGCGCTCGGCAGGGAGCTTTTCTACATGCGCGAGAAAATCTTTACCTGGCGCGACACCGTGAAAGTGTATCGCGATTCCAGCAAATCGACCTTGCTTTATGAGTTAATTTCCAACAAACTGATTGATTTTCAGCAAACCTTTACTATTACCGATCGTAGTGGACGAGTTGTCGGCAAGGTACGCCGTAAATCGATTCGCTCGCTGTGGCGTTCTACGTTTAATTTGCTGACCGATACTGATCAGCATGATCATACCATCACAGAGAAAAATCCGTGGACCAAGATGTGGGATAGCATGTTTGGTGAAATACCGATTATTGGCGCATTATCCGGTTATGTTTTTAATCCGGGCTATATTTTGCGCGATGCAATGGGCGAAGAACTTTTTGAAATACAAAAAGAGCCTTCGTTTTTCGGGCGAAAATTTTCGGTACATCGGCTTACCCAACGCCCGTTAGATGAAGAACGCTTACTGCTGAGCTTGATGCTTATGGTGCTTACCGAGCGTAGAAATGGTTAAGCGTTTTTTACGTGACGCATATTGCTTGATGTAATCGCAGATCTGTGCAACGATGTGTTGCTCATATTTTCTTCATTAGCTATTCTCCAGCACCGCCGCTGACCGAAAATTGAATAAAGCGTGGGTGAAAATTTACGTGACTTTTTTAATAAATTCGGCTTCTCCGTCGGTGAGTTGGATTGATTTTAGCAACGAGATAACCATTATTTACTAACTCAATCTTTGCTTAGCTACGCTTTTCTTTCGTTTGCTGTTGTATACGAGTAAAGCAATTCCGCCAAGGATAAACGGGATGCTCAGTATCTGTCCCATATTAATTGGCAAACTATCTTCAAATGCTTCCTGATTGATCTTAAAGTATTCATCAACAAAACGGAATATAAAAAGCAAAATGAGCAACAGGGCAAAACTATTACCTTGTATTCTTTTTATAGACGAATATCTCCACAGACCGTATAACAAAGCAAAGAGAAACAGGCAATAGATGGCCTCATACAGTTGCGCCGGATGCCTCGGAATTGGATCAATTTTTTCAAAGATAAATGCCCAAGGTACATCTGTAGGTTTTCCAATCATTTCCGAGTTCATCAGATTTCCTAATCGTATGCAGCAGCCAGCTAGCGGTACAACAATCGCTAACCTATCGGCTATCCATAAAAAGTCCAGGTTCGTTTTCTTCGAAAATAAATACATGGCGGTCAACAAACCAATTCCGCCACCATGACTGGCGAGTCCGCCTTCCCACACGGCTAAAATTTTTGCGGGATTACTAAAATAATACGACGGATCGTAAAATAGCACATGTCCTAACCTCGCACCAATTATGGTACCGAGCAGGATGTACCCCGCCAGTTTATCCAGCAATTCAGCCGATTTGTTTTCACTTTTTAAAATCTTTAGTAAAACACCATAGCTCAATATGATGCCCAATAGCCAAAACACGGCATACCAACGTATAGGATGATGGACGATTGGTAGTATAAAAATGTTTGGATCGACATCCCAACGGATAAACGATAAGAAATAGTAAAGCATGGTCAATCTCTTTTAAGAAAAACATGAAAAGATAATAAATTAATTCGATGTTAATATGGAATAGCTTAGGTTTATTTTAGTGCTTTGATCACCGTGCAGGAGATCACTACATGCAAAGATAGATCGTTTAAAACTATTTGCGTAATTTCGTTATGCACAAATGAATAAGCGAATAAAATCTTACGGTAAACAAACTGGCTAACATGATGGATGAACTCCTAGACAAGCTAAAAGCGATTATAGACATCAACCCGAAGGAAATTGCGTTTATAAAGCAGCTGTGGAAAGAAAAGTCTATTAAAAAAGGTGATTTCTTTTTGGCAGACGGACAGATATGCAAGCATGTGGGGTTTATCGCAAGCGGGCTTATGCGGTATTATATCAATCACGACGGCGAAGACAAAACCTACGCTTTTGCACAGGAGCAGAATTTCATTTGTAACAACGAGAGTTTTATCTCACAAACGCCCACAACAAAAATAATCCAAGCATTAGAAGATTGTGAAATTTTGCAAATATCCTACGATGACCTGCAACTATTCTATGCCACTGTCGCGCAGGGAGAACGGCTTGGCAGGCTTATTATCGAGCAGGTTTTTATCGATACCTTGCAGGATTTAGGTTCATTTTATACCGATACACCCGAACGTCGGTATGAAAAATTTATCAAAAAATATCCCGGTTTACACCAACGCGTTCCGCAATATCATATCGCAGCATATGTAGGTGTAAAACCACCACCCTTAAGTCGTATTCGCAAACGAATGGTTAATAAAAAATGATTTATTAACCCTGGTGCATCAATTTCCAGTTTAGTGTAACCAATTTTGTGTCATCATTTTAATTGATATGGTATGATACGAAAAAGTATAAGCGCAGTTGCATGGCTAATAGGATTGGGATTAGTTTTTATAGGCTTGCGGTTTTTAATAGCGCCGGAGAAAGCGGAGATAAGCTATGGAATACAGTATGCGGAAGACGGTGATTATTCTTTTCACTACATAAAAGGTGTCCGAGATTTGCTCTCGGGACTATTGATTTGTGCTTTTGTATGGGCTAAACAGCGAAAGGCGCTGGCAATAGCTTTGTTACTCGGCACTATGGTTCCATCTGTTGATCTTCTTATCGTATTGAGCCACGGATATACTACGATAGCTCCAGCTATTCCCCATATCTGCGCACTTGTTTTGTGCTTTGGGTTAGGAGTGATGCTCTTGATCAATAAAACCAGAAAGCCGATAAAGCAGCATAAAACAGTAGAAGTGGTTCGTTCGGCAGCCACGGGCGAGGAAAGTGTGATAGAAATGACTATTCTTCCAGATGAAAAAACACCTTTACATTATCATCATTTATTCTCGGAAACATTTGAAATTTTGAGCGGAAATTTAATAGTAGGGAAAGGCAAAAATATGCTGCAGCTAACCTGTGGAGATCGTGTGGTGATAGAAAGGAATGAACGCCATTATTTCCACAATAAATCAAATAAAGACTGCAAGATCAAGGTTACCATACGTCCGGGTAACACGAATTTTGAGCATTCGCTTTTGATTGCAGAAGGGCTGGCAAACGACAACTTAGCCAGCTCGACGGGGATTCCTAAAAAGCTCGTTGACCTTGCTTTATTCATCTTTTTAAACAATGCTAACATGATCGGGTTTCAAAAGTTAGCGCAGCCTTTTTTTAGCTATCTGGCAAAAAATGCGATTAAAAATGGACGATTGCAGGAATTGCTACGTACGTATGGCAAGGGGTAAACTTCATGAAGCGTTATTAGTGATAAAAAAATGATTTATTTTTAATTGAGTGTATTATATTAGCGAGGAACTTACCAACTATTGCATTGCCTGGCATGAACTTACTTAAGGATTTTGCTTTTTTTCTGTGGTTTTCGCCTGAACGGGTGCACGAACGAACGACTTCGCTATGGTATCGTTTTGGCCTAATCCTCCGGCTTCTTTTTGTTTTGCTGCTCGTTAAATTGCTATGGTCATTCTCCACGCTTTTACTACAACGTTACCAACTTATTGATGTAGTCGATACTGCTGGTGGCTTGCAGGAGCTCGTGAAAGACGTTTCGTTAACGGCTTTTTTCGCACAAGTGGCTTTATTTGGTCCTGTTTTCGAAGAGTTGACTTTTCGCGGTATTTTACAACGCGGCAAGTTCGTTTTTGCGATTTCGCTGGTCGTGTTTTTGTATCTATTGGTTTCGCGCGTACTTGCAGTGGATTTTTATGCTTTGTCGCTAACGACTGGTGTTATTTTCTTCTGCTCCGCAGGAAGCGTCTTATTGATTGCCAGCGGAAGATTTTTAGACAAAGTACACCAGTTTGCGCTGCGGCACAGCCGTATTTTGCTCTGGCTGAGTGCTGTTGGTTTTTCGCTGTGGCATTATCCTAATTTTCAATGGGAATCGGCAAGCTTGTTGAGCAAACTGATTTACCTGTTCCCATTTTTTTTCTCTGCATTAATCTTTAGTTGGGTGTCTTTTCGCTTTGGTTTGCGTACGGCTATATTGCTGCATATCCTTAACAATAGTTTGCCAGCAATTTTTATGTTAGTCGTCCATGCTAGGTAGGGCCGTGATACGCTTCATTGATCGATAGTGTATCAGACCTTAATGCGTGCTACAAAGAGCCAGAATATAGTATGTTAAAATCATTTTGATCGAAATTTGCTGTCGCAAAGGCTTACGTTGCTTTCGTGGTACAATGATTGATATGATTTCAAAAACGCAGCTCTATTTATTTTTTATTTATGCATGTACGTCTTCGTTATCCGCTAGTTAGCATTCTATTTTTGTCTTTTCTATTCTCATTTTCCAAAGCCTTTTCGCAAGCCGATTCAGCAGCTTACAATTTCGAGAGTCACATCGATTTAACCTATAAAGTCAGCGCCAAAAACGACTCGCTTAAGCTTGATCTTTTTTTACCATCTTCGACAGCTAAGGAAAAAAAGCCGCTAGTCATTTTGCTGCACGGCGGCGGTTGGGCTTTTGGCGATAAAGAATTGGAAAGCATCTATTTCATGCGTGCCCTGAAAGCGCAACTGCTGCAAAATAACTATGCTGTGGCGAGCATCGACTATAGTTTGGTGTCTGACAGTGTTCATTTTCCGACGCCAATTGCCGATTGTAAAGATGCTGTAAAATGGTTGTATAGCCAGGCTGATACCTATCAGCTGGATACGGCTAATTTCGGTATATGGGGAGGATCAGCCGGAGCACATTTGGCAATGCTCGTGGCGTATAGTGATGCCGACGAATTTGTAGGCGATAAGCAACTGGCCGCTTACCCAAGTCGGTTAAATTATGTGGTCGATAATTTCGGCCCGACGGATCTTAATAAGTTGTTTAAAGTTAATCTGAATGGTGTATCCACCCTTATGTTCAAGCTTTTTGTACGCAAATTGTACGATATCCGTAACAATTTAACGTACGCTATGACGGGTTATCGATTTAAAGACGAAAAAGACAAAGTAATTGCGGCAAATGCATCGTATTCGCCACTGCAATATATTGATGAAAACGCTGCGCCGACGTTGATTTTGCATGGCACAAAAGATCGTATCGTAGCTTTGGAACAGTCGGAAGCGTTATCGAAAGTTCTGGATCAATATCAAGTAGCGAATGAATTGGTCATCGTGGAAGGTGGCGATCACGGCTTTGGCAATATCGGCAATGATAAAACAGACGAGTTGGTTTCAAAAACAGTAGCCTATATCAAGCAGCATACGCATTGATAAGACAATCCGCTTTTTGCGAAAGTTAATCGCATTCCATGTTAAACATCCGTTACTTTTCGTTACTTTTTACAGAAGATATACAATAACCTACCGCGTTAGGAAAAAGATTGCCGAAAAGCTATTGGCGACTGGTTTGTTTTTTGTTTGAAGAGTCGGCTAAACGACTGCGCATGTTCAAAGCCAAGCTCGTAAGCAATTTCGCTAACCGATTTTTCGGTGGTGCTGAGCTGTTCTTTCGCGTAGTGCAATATACTGTTTTGAATATGTTGTTGCGTGTTTTGCTGTGTGTGCAAACGCAAAAGTGTACCCAGATAGTTGGTCGATATATGTAACCCATCGGCCAACATACTTACGGTAGGCACGCCATGCTGCTGCAGTTGCTCCCGACGAAAGCAGGAAGCAAGTAGTTCTTCAAAACGCAGCACAATTTCGCTGCTTGATTTCCGTCGCGTAATAAACTGTCGCTCATAAAAGCGCTCTGCATAAACCAGGAGCAACTCGAGTTGTGCAATAATAATCTCCTGGCTAAAGCGGTCGATATTGGCTTGATACTCCTGCCGGATACGCTGTAAGATATCCTCGATCACTCGCTCTTCTTTCTCAGACAAAAAGAGAGCTTCATTGACCGCATACTGGAAGAAATCGTAATGTTTGATTTTTTTCGCCAGTGTGGTATTCCATATAAAATCGGGATGGATGAGCAACAACCATCCCGATGGTTCGACCTGTGCTTGTTGATTGATCTCGACCTTTAAAAATTGCAGTGGTGAAATAAAGGTGAGCAGGCCCGCATTAAAATCATATTCTTGTTGACCGTAATTAAACTTAGCCTGAACATTTCGTTTCAACCCCACAGAGTAGAAATGCTGTATCCATTGCAGCTCATCCTCATCTACCGGATAATTTACCTGGCTATAATCGATCAAACTGATCAACGGATGATCGGGGCTTGGTAAATTACAAAACGCGTGAAATGCTGCGATAGCGTTGAAACGAAATGTCTTTTTCATCCTACTAATTTAGCCAATTGCCGTTGATAAGGAGAGACTTTTCCACGATTCTACATCAGCAGCGAGCAACTTTTGTTTAGCAGCTAACAGTTGCAGCGCATCTTCGCCCAGTAACAGGTGTACCGGTGGGTTTTCTTCCTGGCTAATGGCAATCATCGCGTCGGCTGCTTTGTCGGGATCATTGGGTTGCTGTCCATTAATCTCCTGGATATGCGTTTTTTCCGATGCTCTGGCCGTTTCGTAGGCCGCGATTGGATTATTCGCCGTCTTGATCGAATCTTGCGTTAAAAATGCCGTGCGGAAGTAACCTGGGTAAACGACCGTAGCCTTCACTCCAAATCCTTTCACTTCTTCGGCAAGTGCTTCCGTAAAGCCAACAACCGCAAATTTTGTTGCGCAATAGATGCCCCAACCCGGGAAATTACCAGAAAAGCCAGCAACGGAAGCGATGTTGATAATATGCCCAAAACCCTGTGCGCGGAAATACGGCATGACCGCCCGAATACCGTGTAGTGAGCCAAACACGTTGACGTCGAAATTTTCTTTGACTTCGGCATCCGAGAGTTCTTCCAGCGTACCCATTTGTCCATAGCCCGCATTGTTGACCAACACATCAATCTTACCGAAATGTGCTACGCTTTTTTCGATGGCTTCTTTTACAGCTTGATCTGCTGTTAAATCGACCTCTAGCGGAAGGAAATCAGTTGATGCCTGTCCAACGGCTTGCTCTAGTGCTGCCAGCTGTCGGGTAGTCGCAGCAACCGCCATTCCCTGTTGGATCAATTTTTTTACCAGTGCCAAGCCGATACCTTTGGAAGCGCCTGTCACAAACCATACTTTCTTTGTTTCCATGTTTATTTCTTTTGTTAGACTACAAAATTGCGTAAGAAATAACGCAAGCAAGTGTGCAGATCGGTTGATGATGTAACCAAATCGTGTATTGTGCTTATTTGAGAAATAAAAAAATCCCGCACGATAAGAGGCGGGATTTAAGTGGGTTTACAATTTGTACACGCTTATTCGGCGATAGACCAATCGTTGCTATAAAAGCCAGCCTCTAAAACGGCTGTGGCTCCATCTTTCAGCATATCTGCTGTAAAAAACATATAATCAGGAAAGCCGCTGGCTCCGGCAAAATATTGATTAGCCGTTGCTGCGCGCATACCATCTAGCCCTGTGCCCGTAATTACGCCGACCGACAGATCTGCGTGGTCTGTTCTTTTCCACTGGAAATAACCGCCGATATTGGTGGCTTTCACCTGTTTGCCCGCCACCGTTAGCTGACCCGCTTCTACGCGTATAGGACAGTCCAGCAATAGTTCTTTCCAGGCACTGTTGCTGTTTGCATGGCCGATTAAAATAATGTTGCGATCGCCATGTTTGCTGCTGTCAAATTCGCTATCCGCAATCATGTCAAAAGCGCCATTACCGCGATAATACCACGATTCGGCATCGTACCGTGCTTTTTCTAATGCCCAAGCATTTTCTGCCGCGGTGCCGTGTGTGCCATAGACATAGAGCATGCGTTTTTGAAAGGCTTCTTTAAATGTTCCGTTTCGATGCGGGCCTTTATCCGTCAAGCTTGGTGGCGGAATGATTTGCCAGCCACCCGCACTTTTACGCAAGTACACAAGCGTTTGCTGATCATCTGTGTTGGCATAAGCGACACTATTTAAGCTGTCTAACTGGATCGATACTGGTTTTCCTTTGCTAAAACCGGCTAGATCTAACGCCAATGTTGCAACGTTGCTGGTGGTGCCGGTAATGGTGCTTTCGTCAACAGCGCGTCGGAGCTGTATGCGCGAATAAGCCAATGGCGTGATTTGCTGATAAATCGTTGCCCGATAGTGACGTGCAGAAATGCCGGGATTGGCGGTTGTAAAATCAATCTCTTCTACCGCACGCGCTACTTTCCGCTGGTGCCATTTGAAGTAATCAAACAAAGGCTTCCAATCCACGCTTTCGTTACTGTACCAATGGGAACCGCCAGGGTATTCGTAATAATTGAAATCGGGATGAAAAGTACCGAGCAGCTGACGCATTTGTCTGGCGTAATCCACAGACACGGTGCGGTCTGCATCACCATGTAAAATATAAACACCCAGGTTTTTGTAATTGGATGCGTAAGCGATCACGTCGCTCTGGTTGCTGGCGCGCAACAAGATTTGCTCCATGCTGTTGCTTGCTTTGTCTGGCACCAAACCATCTGCTGAGCCGTAACCTTTTAAGGTAGGATAGCCAGCACAAGGTGCTATAGCTGCCCATTTCTCCGGATAGGTCGCACCTAAAAACCAGGTGCCATGCCCGCCCATAGAGTGGCCTGTCAAATAGATTTTTTGCGTGTCAGGTTGTAAACTGGTCTGCGCCAGTTTCAATACTTCCAGAGCATCTAGCCGCCCCCAGTCTTCCCAATTGAATCCGCGCGGTCTACGATTGGTTGGTGCCACAAGCGTGCCCCAATCTTTGGCTTCGTACGCTTGCGCTTGTCCTAGCGCCTCGACTCCGGCACCGTGCACAGAAAAGAACAGCGCTTGATTGGCTTTCTCACCGCCCTTGGCCGGATTAACAGCGTAATATTGTAGACTGTTATCTATCGCGCTGATAAACGTTATTCGGTACGGCATATCGGCGCTCACACTACGTAGCGTGATGCTGGTTTGATTCAGCTGTTTCTTGCCTTGCCACAGTTGCAGTTTGCTGCTGACTTCCCCCAGGCTATGAATCGCCGAAGCATCGACCGCTACAGCTACTTTCCGAGTCGATCGTGCCGGAATAGATGGAATGGCTGAGCGTATTTTTTTTCCGCCTACGGTCGACTCGACTACCATATTATTCAGGCGTGTTGCACTGTTATTCACAATGACGATGCCTACTTGTAGCGCGCTGTTGTTTCTACCGGCCACAATATCCGGGAGAGTTAAGTCATCCGTAGCAAAGAAAGCTTCGTTTTCTGGAAAACTTAATGACGCTGAAACGAAAGCTCCACGCACGTAAAATTCATTTAAGCCTTTTTTCAATTGTACGGGAATGTGTAGCCAGCCCATACGGTAAGGATCACCAGCATGCATTTCGCCATTTATCAGAACAGCACTGTTTCCTTTTATATTAAGAATAGCCGACTGCGTTTTTTTTGCGGTGAACGTGAGGTAAAGGTAGCTTGATCGTGGTCCGCGATACGTTTGTTGCATGGAGGTCTGTTGTTGCGGCTTGCTGTCCGTCGCAATCCTGCCTGGCCCGGGCGGGTTGTTTGGCGAGCGCAGGTTGCCGGTCGCCGCTCGCTGCGGTCTAAAAAATCCGGAAGTATCGGCTTCTATAGCTGTCCAACGGCCGCTTTCTTTTTCGTTGGTCAACGGTCTGTCCAGCACAGGCTTTTGAAAATCATTACGGTAGTAACTGTATAAAAATGCGTCGGTGTAGATGGCTTCCCGGCCATAATTGTACGGCACTTCCAGGTAAAGCCCTTTGGTGAATAGATGTTGTTCTTGTGCCTGTGTTAAAAACTGGAAACAAGTTAGCAACACGAATAGTAGGTAATAAGGTATGATTTGGCATCGTTTGTTGTGGCTTTTCATGTAAAAGTCGTTTAGGATGAATGAAGTGTGGGTGAATTTGCAAATAATTTTTAAACAAAACAGCAATCTCCTGGAGAAGATTGCTGCTGTAATTAAGTTTTTACTTTTTATCTCATCAAATGCTACGCTATAAGCTTATGGTTGACCAATTTTGGGTGCTAATACGTTTTTGTTCATCGCCGATTTCTTCTTCTCAGATTTGACATCTCCAATAACCAGATAATTGACTATAAATCATCGTGGAATGCTCACGCTGTACTTTCATTTATGCTATTTTCAACCTTCAATTCGGTGTTTTTATTGGCTCTTTCAGGAGTCAAGTTGTTGTTTTGTTTTCTTGTATATTGGATTTAATTTTTTTTAAAATATTTTTATTCGTTCATTAACAATGTATTAACAAGTTTTATTTAGCTAAACTATTAACTTGATGATGAATTAGCTAATGATTGTATAAACAGATTAACCACGTAATTTATTTAAACTATGAAAGCAAGTATTTATGTAAGTTGTTTTGTCTTGTTTGCCCTGTTGTCTTCCTGTAAGCAGCAGTTTGTAAAGCCAGTAGACGAAGTTGCGGAAGAAGAATCGGGCAATACCTTGCCCGCACCACCAGCAACCTGGCAAGAGAATTGGTTTGAACACGACCAGGTGGTCAAACGTGTTTTTTACAATGATCGTATTGCAGTGTATTTCGATGATGATGTGGATACGGTGCAAACCACCTGGATGTTTCCTTTTATTGACACGGTGTGGTCGTACACCCGATCGGTGTATGGCGACTTTGGGGCGAGCGACACGACAAACCGCTTGTTTGCTATTTTTCATACCGGGAAATATGGCGGCGGTCACCCATTTATGTATTACGACGCTAACCGTCTGTATAGAAATGGGATTGACATTGGTTCTGGTGCCGATGCATGGATAAACCAAACAAATTGGGAAACCAACACGATTATACATGAGGTGGCCCATGTGGTGGAGATGGCTGGTAAAGGCGTTAAAAATTCGCCAGCACATTGGTCTATTTGGGGAGATAGTAAATGGGCGGAGATTTTTGTATACGATGTGTACAAAAATACACATATGACCAGTAAGATGAACGACGCTTACACGGATTTTTACAATACGACAGATAATTTTCCGAGGGCAAATACCGCATGGTTTAAGCATTGGTTTTTACCGATCTACCAACAGTTTAATGAGGCAACTGTGCTTAACGCCTACTTGGAAGCATTGGCGGCCGCTTTTCCTAAACGACCGTATCCGGTTATTGGGCAAGAATATACGAGGGAGCTGAACTTTGGTGAGTTTGTACATTTCTGGAGCGCAGCTTCTGGTGTAAACTTAAGTACACGTGCACGCTTGGCTTTTGGGCCTAATGATCGCAATAACGCCAGTTGGCTAACACAGTTTACGCAGGCGCAGGCCGATTTTGGCTCGTTGTCGTACGCGGCAGTAGATCCATTTTTTGGTGCAGATTTATCGCAGCAAGCAACCATTTCCGTCAGCGTGGAGAATGTCGGTGGGGCAACAGGTACTGAAGGCTCTGGAAAATTGAATGATTTTGATATCCAGACGAAGTTTTTTGCTAATGGCTTTACCTCAGGTTTTTGGATACAGCAAGAAGTCGCCAGTCCTGTCATTGCTAACGCTTACCTAATATCTTCAGCAAATGATGCACCCAATCGCGATCCCAAATCGTGGATACTGCAAGGATCGCATGACGGACAGCAGTGGACGGCGTTGGATAGCCGACAAGGTGAAACGTTTGAGGCGAGGAGAAGCTACAAAGTATACGATTTTGCGAATACGACGGCTTATCGTTACTACCGCTTGCAAATCAGCGAAACGTTAAACAGTCCGGATATACAGCTGGCCGAATGGCGAATAATGCGCAAATAGGTTTGTGTTGGATGCGATTTTCAGGGTAGCTCAATATCGAGCGCCCTTTTGTATGTCATGAAGTAATGAGCCTATGTATTTTTAAATAATTCTATATTTAAAAGAATTAAAGATCAATTTGAACGAAGCGATTCCCTCCGTTGTTCAAGGGGTATAAATTAAATAGACATGGAAAAGAAGTCACAAGTTGTATACACGGATTCAGGAAAGGAAATCTTATTTCAATACGTTATCGTAGAGAAAGATAAAGATAGTTTTGTTATCGCAGATATCGACAAAGAAGGGGAGCATGTGCCCGATATTCGGGTTTCTCGTCCAGCGGAGGCCGAACATCCTAGTTTTGTTTCAAACGATGATGAACGACCGATGACCATCGTGGATGAAAACAGTCCGCTGATGAAATTTTGTCGACTGGTGCTAGCTGATGAGCTTGGCGACTAGTGCCGTATAAATTAATACGGATAACTGGGTAGGCCTGGTTATCCGTATTTTTTTCAAGAGCTTTTCTCTTAGTTTATACACGATTGTGAATCTCCTCATTAGAGGCCACACATACCACTTTCCTTACAGGTCTGGCTATATCTTTTTATAAAAAACTAGTGTTTTACAGAAATAAGTAAACCCAACTGCGAAGTACCACTAGCGATATTAATTTTTTATGAAGATATTACTGATCTTACGTGCTATTTCATCCAACTCAATAGATCTTCAATAGTTTTATTTTTTTATTAACTATTGTTTAATCATTTATTCTTTTGTTTGTTTTTGGGTAGGCCTTAAGTGTTGCTTATTTTCATTTTAAGCGTTATATTTACTTTCGTAGTTATTTTATGGATTGTAAAGTCGCAGTGATAACATCGTGATTTTAGCACTGCTTAGCATACTATAAAACGGATAAGCTTATGGAAACCAAATACGGATTTACCAAAATGTCGATCGATGAATTTATCAGCTGGATGCAACAAGTATCGATATCACGCACCATTTTAGCCGTCCAGCAACATCATACCTATTTGCCTGATTATACCCATTTTGACGGAAGTAATCATTTTGAACGCCAAAAAGCGATGAAAGATTATCATGTGCTAAATAACGGCTGGAATGATATTGGTCAGCATTTTACGATTTTCCCGGATGGTAGCATCCTAACGGGGCGCGGCTTGGAAAAAGCGCCTGCATGTATTTATGGGCAGAATGCGCATGCCATTTGCTTAGAAAATTTGGGGAATTTTGACATTGGTCATGACCAAATGACGACATGGCAGCAAGCAAGTATTGTGGCTGTTACGGCTGCGCTCTGTACACGTTTTAATTTGCGGCCCTCCATAGAAACCATCGTCTATCACCATTGGTTTGATTTAACAAGCGGCGCGCGGAATAATGGCACACGAAACAATAAATCGTGCCCCGGAACAGGTTTTTTCGGTGGCAATAAGGTTGCTGATTGTCAAGCGAATTTTATACCGCTAATCCAATCCAAACTGGCCGGCCATATTATGCGAGAAGATACTTCGGATGTACAAAGCTATGTGGCTGTCACGGCATCTGCCCTGCGCGTCCGATCGGGGCCAAGTACGCAACATCGTGTAGCTTCTGATGTTTCCAGCGCGCAATATGGCGCCATCCTGCGGGTGTATGAACAGCAGGATGACTGGTTAAAAATTTCGAAAAGCAAACAGCATTGGGTGTCGGAACGTTACACCGTGCTCGTAGAGCGCGCTATAGTCAGCGCTGATGTACTTCGCGTCCGTTCCGGGCCGGGCACGTCGTTTGCCGCAGTCGATAACCGATATAAGGGTGAAGTAGTTTTTGTTTCCAGACGCGAAGGCCAATGGTGTAGGATAGCGCTAGACGATCGTTGGGTTAATGGAGCATCTTTGGAAATGGATTAAGCGGTCTTGCAAAATACTGCATGGCGCTATTTGACTAGAAGTCGTTGTCAAACGAGTAGCTATTATGGCACCTGCTGCTCCGTTTATAAAAGTTTTATGTCGTGAACGTACGGTAATTAAGATCTTTTTTAATTACAAGCTATTTCGTGATAGGAATGGCAAAAACGGCGTAGTTTATAAAGGTATACAATGAAGCGTATTTTGAGCTTATCGGCCGAACGGCAGAAATCGCTTAATGCGGTAGTGCGCGCAAAGTTTTCTTTACCGAAAGTCAGAAAGTAAACGGTCTACTGCCAGATTTAGTATATTCTTGCTATTTTTGCCTAAATCAAGTAGAAAGAGAAGAAGATATGCCTGTCAAAATACCTAACAATTTACCAGCCATAGAGCTTTTAAAGAAAGAGAATATTTTTGTGATGAGTGATCTGCGTGCCAATGCGCAAGATATTCGTGCCATGCGTATGCTTATTCTGAACTTGATGCCATTGAAGATTTCGACAGAAACGGATTTCGTACGCTTGCTTTCCAATACGCCCTTGCAGGTGGAGGTGGAGTTTTTGCGGCTTGATACGCATACGCCAAAAAATACGCCCGAAGAACATCTGGAAATGTTTTACAAAGGGTTTAGTGAGATTCGGGAGAACAATTACGACGGCATGATTATCACCGGAGCACCTGTGGAGATGATGAAATTTGAAGAAGTGAGCTATTGGAATGAGATCACGCAGATTTTTGACTGGGCAAAAACACATGTGACCTCTACATTGTATATCTGTTGGGCTTCTCAAGCGGCGCTCTATCACTTTTATGGCGTAGAAAAGGTGCCGTTGAACAATAAGTTGTTTGGTGTATTTAAACATCATGCAACAGAAAAGAAAAATCCATTGTTCCGAGGCTTTGATGACGAGTTTTATATACCACATAGCCGGCATACTACAATTTTAAAAGAAGATTTAATAGCCAAAGAAGAGATTAGTGTTCTTTCCGAATCAGAAGAGGCTGGTCTTGCCATTTTATCTTCCCGTGGTGGACGCGAGTTTTATTTGACAGGGCATTCGGAGTATGCGCCGTTGACACTACACGATGAGTATGTGCGCGATATGGAAAAAGGTAATACGATCGCGCCGCCGCATAACTATTATGCACAAGATAATCCTCAACATTCGCCGGTAGTGCGCTGGACAGGCCACGCGAATTTGTTGTTTAACAACTGGCTGAACTATTTTGTTTATCAAGAAACCCCGTTTGACTTGGCAGAGGTTCCGCTGCTGGGCGAAATTAAAAATAATGGTTGATCTGCTTTTTTAATTGGAAGTCGTGAAAAGACCTTTGCTAAGCTGTATTATTTTATTCTTTCTGGTGAGCACCGTCGCGCAGGCAAAAGTGCCTAGTCGCTCTTCAGTAATTGATACCATTCCTTTTGAGCGAACAGCCTATAATAATTTGATTATGGATGCCGTGCTTAATAAGATGGACAGCGTTCGCCTGATGTTTCATACTGCTTCGAATGATGTTACGCTTATTGCCGAATCTGCGGCAAAACTAAAGAGTATACGTTTTGAAGAAACGGTTGGAGGGGTGAAAAGTTGGGGCGGAGAATCGAACGATTCCCGAATGAGCCTAAATAATACCATCGACATAGCAAGTCTCTCCTGGTTGAAAATCCCGATTTGGGAAGATCTTACTAGCGGACAGGGCACCGATGGTAAATTTGGATTGGGCCTTTTGCAGGGCAAAGTCGTAACATTGGACTTTGACAGCAGTTACATGCTTGTTTCGGATAATTTGCCCGTAGACATTGCCATTTATGAGAAATTACCGCTCTCTGTTGAAAATGGCAACTTATTTGTCAACATCCGTTGCTCTGACGGCAAACTGGAATGGGAAAATAGGTTTTTAATCCATACTGGATATGCCGGAGCATTGATGTTTGATGACGAATTTGTTGTTGAACACAGACTCGATAGTGTGCTCCATCCGGTCGGTGAAAAGGTGCTGCATGATGCATTTGGCAATGCCGTCGTTAGCAAGAAAGTCGTGGTGCCATCTGTTAAACTTGGTCAACAGCAATTGACCAATGTGGCTGCCGGATATTTTAAAGGCGCTACCGGACTTCAACGCATCAGTATTTTGGGAGGCGATTTTCTTAAACGTTTTAATCTGGTGATTGATGCGGATCGAGCTTTCATTTATTTGAAGCCTAGTCGTTTATTTACTACAGCATTTACTTCGCTCTAATTTTTTGATAGGTGCCAGGGCATCGCTGATGAATAGCGATCAAGCTTTCTTTTGATCCTTCACTATCTCCTTAATTATATTTCATTTTTATTTTCCTAAAACTGTAACATTTATTCTTATTCGTCGACATATACCATCGATTGTGAATTATAAAAATTGAATGTTTACCTTATGATCAGACATTACGTCTTTTTGCTTTTTTGCATACTCAGCGTTTCGCTGCATGCGCAAACTAAATTATCGGGGAAAGTGACCGATGTGAATGACAACCAGAAATTAACAAATGCTACACTCATGCTGATCACGGCTAAAGATTCTATCTTGGTCGATTTCACGTATGCTGATGCCAGCGGTGCCTTTAGCATGGCGCAACCCGACACCGGCTCGTATCTTTTGATCGCCAGTTATCCGAAATACGGGGATTTTTACACCGAGATTCTTCCTAAAAAAGACTATAGCAATCTTTTTATCGAGCTCACAAGTACCGCGCAGCTGATCGAAGAAGTGGTGGTTACGGGCCGTATTCCAATCAAGATCAATGGAGATACTACGGAGTATGATGCTGGGAGCTTTACCGTGGAACAAAATGCCAAAGTCGAAGATTTGCTGAAAGTATTACCGGGCATTACGGTCGATGCCGCAGGAAATATCACGGCACAAGGAAAAACCGTAAAGCGCGTTTTGGTCGATGGTGAAGAGTTTTTTGGCGACGATCCGACCTTAGTGACGCGCAACATCCGATCGGATATGGTGGATAAAGTACAGGTGTACGAAAAGAAATCAGAACAGGCGGAGCGCACAGGCGTTGACGACGGGCAACGGGAGCAGACCATCAATGTAAAATTGAAAGAAGATGCCAAAAATGGCTTGTTTGGTAAGGCTCTTTTGGGCGGCGGCACCGACGAGTATTACATGGGGCAAGTGATGGTCAATAAGTTTAAAGGCAGCCAAAAAATTTCGGCTTACAGCCTTTTTGGTAATAATGCGACAACAAGCTTAGGGAGAGAAGATGCCGAAAAGTTTGGTGGAGATAGCGGCGTAACCTATGGCGATGATGGCAGCACCTGGTTTACCAATGTTCAGGATCCGTTTTCTGGACAAGGTGTGATTGGTGTGCCGAATGCAATCAACACGGGGGTGACTTTTGCCGATCAGTTTAAAGAAAACAAACATAAGGTAAATTTGAATTATAAATACGGACGCCTTGCAAGTGATGGGGAAGAGGAAACAAATATGAGCGGTATTATTAATAACAATACCTTAAAGCGTGTGGATACAAAAAATGACCAACACCGCGTAAACTTGAAATATGACCTCAACCTGGATTCGCTGAATAGTCTGACGATCGCGGGAAATGCTACGCGTAAAAACCTCTGGGCAGATAACACCGTGGCATCAGAGCAGTTTACGCCAAACTTGGATACCGCCATTGTAAACAATAGCCAGGAAACTTCGGAATCTGACCTGACTTCATTCACCTTAAATGCTTTGTATACGCACAAGTTTATGAAAAAGGGACGTTCACTGACATTTAACGGTCAGGTAAGTCGCGATGAAAATCAAGGTGGTGGAACGCTATACAGCGTTGTGAATAATTACCTCAGTGGTACAGACTCGATCACCGATCAGGTGAAAAACAGATTGCAAACAACCGAAAATCAACGGGCTTCCCTAACGTATACCGAGCCACTTACGAAAGCATTCAACCTTTCCCTTGGTGCCGGAATAGAACGTAACCAAAATGCGTCTTTGGTCGAATCTTTTAATAGAGGTGTGTCGGGCGCTTACGACGAACTGGACGTTCGCTTTAGTAATAATTACGACTTTAATCGCTTAAGCAGCAATTATAAACTGGCTTTGAATTACACCAGTGAAAAATTGCGGGCAAACCTGACAAATAGTTTTAATAATGATGGCCTGGATCAGGTAAACAATTATACCAATGTAGCGCTTTCGCGTAGCTTCTTTACTTATAACCCCTCCTTGAATGGTAGTTTTTCATTCACCAAAAGCAAAGTGCTTTGGTTCAATTATAACGGACGAAACCAATTGCCGTCGTTAAGTCAAATTCAACCGATCTTAGATAATACCGATCCGTTAAATCGTTATATCGGAAATGAAAACCTGACGCCATCCTTCAGTAACTCGTTTAATATGGGGTATAATAGCTTCAAGTTGCTTACCGGAAGTTACCTTTACGTAGGTGGTAATTTTGTCTTGCAAAAAGATCCGATTACGCAAAATATTACGACGCAAAACGCGGTGAACGTGTATGAGTGGAGCAATATTATTGGTGAAACAAATATCAATGCGAGCGCCTGGGCTGGACATTATTTCAAATTGAATAAAGATCTGGGAATTGGCAATTCGCCACAGGTATCTATCGGATTGAATGAAAATTACAATTATTTCAATGGCGAGCTGAATAAAGTAAATACGACAAACTACAATTTCACTTATAACATTTTGCGCGATACCAAAACGGGCCTGAATTTCAATATAGATGTAAGTCCGCAATACCGCGTTATGAATTCCAGCTTACAAACAGATGTAAATAGCAATGGCTTTGTATTTGGGTCGAGCGGCAGCGTAGAATACTTTTTTTCGAAGACGTTGAAATTATATACCAACTACAATTACACCTATGAAGCGCCAACGCAGGCATTCGATCAAAAGTTTGAGCAGTTTTTGGTGCACCCTGGGGTCAGCAAGAAGTTTCTGAAAAACGAATCGTTGATTGTTGATTTTATGATTAATGATGTGCTCAATCAAAACAGAGGATTTAGTCGTTCGGCCGTTAACTCCATCTTTACACAGCGACGTTTTGATACCATACGTCGTTATTACATGGTGAAAGTATCTTGGGATTTTGCAAAAATGTTTATTAAATAGTATCAAAACATGAAGATTTTAAAATATATATTATTCATTTGCTGTTTAGCCACCGCAAATACAGGACAGGCACAATATGCCTTGTTTGCCAAATCGGGGACGATCACGTACGATAAAACGATGTACATGAAGAATATTGTGTCTAAACAGTTTATCGAAAAAGCAGATGATCGGTCGCGCGGCCAGTTCCAAAATATGCTCCCTACCATTCCACAGCAAGTGGTGCTTAAAAAGACGCTAAAATTTAACGAGACAGAAACGCTTTTTGAACCACAAAAAGCCGAACTCGATCAAAAAACGCAACAACTGATTATGATGTTCGCGTTGGACTTTGATGCAACGACGCTATCCAATTTAAAAACAAAGGAATACAAACGTTATAACGATTTGATGGGAGAGAAAGTCATTATCCAGGACACGGTAAAGCGTGTGAAGTGGCGAATTACCAACGAATATCGGGATGTTGCCGGGTACACATGTCGCCGAGCGAATGGCATCACGCCAGACAGCACATATGTAGTGGCTTATTACAGCACGGAGATGCCCGTAAGTGGCGGACCGGAATCCATCAGTGGACTGCCTGGTATTATTTTAGGATTAGTGGTTCCAAGCCAGCACGTATCTTATTTTGCGAGTAAGGTAGAGCTCAGCGACAACGTGATGCTGGACAAGAAAGTGTTTGATGCGAAAAAAGTGAAGGTGATGAGCCGACAACAAATGATCGATCAGTTTTCTGTAACGTTGAAAGATTGGCTTAACAAAGAAACGGTCGATTATATCATGAAATTGGGTACGTTATAATCAGCTAGATCACAACGGCCGGTGGGCCGGATATTACCGATCAACTGTCGCAACGCGCAAAGTAGCTTACACTACTTTGCGTTTTTTTTTGTTCATTTTTAAATCTCGACCGTATCATTGTTTCCAATAGCTAAGTGCGCATCATGAAAAGAAGAATGCGGTTTGTATTATTTTTACTTTGCACCGTAACACTATCGGTACAAAGCCAACACATGGAAACCGATATTTTTGGCGATTTGGTATATCATCATCGAACTAACAATTATAAAGCGTATCTCCGGAAGAATATTTTTGAGGACTCGGTGTTTCCCGATACGCGTAATAATAGCATCAAGATGGACAAAAGTTACTGCACTCACGTCCGGGGATTTGCGGCCTTGTTAAACCAATTTTTTGATCTTGCTGAATGGTAACGAGGTAACTAGGCGACACAAAAAAGGCCTGTAATTGTACAGACCTCATTGACTTAACTACATATTGGAGAAATAACCGCTATTACGGGTATGTCGTAACGACTTTACTAACTTTCCAACCGTCCTCGCTTTGGTTTAATGTGATGTAATCTACGCGTGTAAAGTTGCTAAATTTCATCGTAGCTTTTGCTAAACACGCCCGGCCGCTTTCGTCTAAAATTTCGTAAGTTGTCTCACAATCAAATTTTACGCCCTTATTGTCTCGCAAGTACTTGCTGTATGCTGCTTTTCGGTAAACATCATTATTTGCTGTATTACGATATTCAAAGTCTTCTGCGAATAAATATTTATTCAAATCGGTTGTGCCTAATGTTATCGCTTCCAGGTATACGTTAACCAAGTTTACGCTATTGTGATCTTTTAGCGGGTTTTCAATTTCAGCAGCGTTTGCGTTACATGTTAAAAGCATGGTTACTGCTGCGGTAATGGTGACGATCATTTTTTTCATGACTGTAATGCGTTGAAGGTATATTTTTTATTTTTAACTGTTTGTACAATTTTGTGTTATCTGTCTTCAGATATGGACGGCTCTCCATTCCCAACACACTTCCCTTCGCCCTGATTTCATGATTCAAAATTAACATGCATTCAAAAAATAGTGAAGGTCAATTAGACCAACCCAATTATTTTGTCGGTGAAAACGGTAAAGTTTTCGGCGAATGCAGTTGTATTTATTAACATAGCTACCATTTATAATGGTGTAAAACAATCGTGCTGTTTTACGGTGTAAATATACAAACATCGCTGTTGCTACATTGTTAAGTGTTTGTTATGTAATAGGTTGTGTCGGTGTCGGGGTAAGCGCGCAATGGAACAAAACGTACTGAAACCTGCATATAAAGGCCCGGGTTAGTGGCGAAGGTCGTAAAGAGAGGAAGAAGTAGACAGGATGCGGCAATACGTTTTTAGCCACGATTCGTACACGCTGATAAATAGTAAAAAATACAGCAGACTACAGCTGCTTATGCACGTAATTGAAGTGTTTGCCGTTCACCTGTTTCACAAGCGCGATAGATAGCTTCGATGATCTGCAGATCTTGCAAACCAACTTTTCCGTCTACCGGAAGCAACGGCTTTTTGTTCTGCAAAAGTATCTGAGCCATTTCATCCATCTGAACGGTTTGGTGTACAACATGCGGCTGCTTTAAATCACCGGCTTTGGTGCGTCCTTTGATCGGTCCATAGCCCGTGGATGGTTGCATTTCTGCAAAATCTTTTTCTCCACTTAAGAAATAGCGATCAAGAAAGTCGATGTTATACGAGGAAAGACACGAAGCGATAGCGCCACTAGGAAAACCGAGTTGAAATTGGATGGTTTCGTCCACACCTTCCCGAAATTTAACAGGATCTGTTTTCGTTTCCTGCGCAGTTACCCAAATAGGTTCTTCGCCAACCATATAGCGAGCGCCATTAATGGCATAAATACCGATATCCATAAGCGAGCCACCGCCGGCAAGCGCTTTGTCCAATCGCCATTGGTTAGGATCTCCGGCTACGAAACCACACTGTCCCTGAAAGAAGCGTATAGCACCAAATTCACCAGCGATACGTTTTTTGACAACCGCTAGCGTATTCGGCTCGAAGCGCATGCGATAGCCTACAAGCAATTGCACGCCAGCTGCTGCACAAGCATCCAACATATCTTGTCCTTCTTGCACACTTATGGCCAGGGGTTTTTCACAGATGACGTGTTTTCCGGCTTTTGCAGCGCGAATGACATGTTCGCGATGCAAGGCATTCGGCGTGATCACGTAAACCGCGTCTACATTTGGATTGTCCTTAATGCGGTCGAAATTTTGATAATTGTATCGGCTTTCTTTCGGCACGTCGTACGCAGCTCCCCACTTGTCGAGTTTGCTCGGCGTGCCGCTGATCAACGCCGTCACTTTCGCATGTTTACATTGTTGCATCGCTTTTGCTACGCGTTCGGCGTAACTTCCTAAACCCATTAATGCCACGCGTAGCATCGGCTGATCCGATGATGACGGCTCTGTAAATTGTGTAAAATTGTTGGCAAAAGTGGGCAGTACCGGTAAACTAACGGCAGATAGGGCTAAGCGATGAAGAAACTGACGGCGTGAAGCGTTCATAAGCGATAATTATTGATATGTTGTTTTAGTAGAACAAAGAAATGTACCGAATGGTTTTAGTTCGATTTTGTCAAGCTGTATGAGATGATAGCTAGCGGCAAAAAATAATGCCTGTCCAAAAAAATGGACAGGCATTATGCAAGTTTTGCTCACTTGCCGTTTCTTTACGAAGAATAGCGTTACTAACTATAGCGTACTAGGACCGCGATCACGAATAGGGTCATTATGTTTTCTGCTGGAGTCAGTCGCTGGTTCAGGTGTAGGCGGTATATAATCCATACCTTTACCATCTTTTTCTGTATTCTCGTTATCTTTTTTCTCTTTTTGTTCTTTATCCTTATCGAAAAGAATACCTTGGTTATCTACTTTTTTTTCTTGATTTTCCATTATATTATTCTTTTGGGTTATAAAATCATCTACACGGTAGACAGTTACTATTAAAGAAACACGTGAAAAGAAATATCGTTTACCATTTTTTTTGTTTAGGTGTTTTTCGGATAACAACCCGTATAAAAAACGGAACCCTCCACAACCGGGCGGCGTGAAGGGTTACCAAACCAATTATTAACCTGTCCACACAATTGCAATATCTGTGCCATAAATTGTGTGTGATAGAAATATCTTTCATATTTTATCATGCGTTGACCGAAGCGTTTTCAATATTTTTTGCATTTACTTTGCCATGTTGCGGCTTTTTTCCCGGCGTGTAGCGGTTATAAGCGATAGCGTAACGTGATACAATTCCATAAAGCACGCGCAAAATTAGGATCTAATTCCGTGCCGTCGATGTGCCAGGTACCAACCTGATCTTTCGATAATCTCATCGGAATACCATCTAATAGAATGTTTATTTCGGTGGTTTCACGTGTTAGCTTTTCTTTGCCTAACCTGACACTGAAATCCGTATTACCCGCATGAATACGAAAACGTAAACCGCTGTATGAATCGTTAACTAGGGTATGATATTCCATGATGTTGAGAAAAAGTGAATTATTTGTTAATGAAAAACTTGGTATTTAGCTGCTTTCCATACGTTGTGAGGCAGTGTTTTCGATCGGTACGTCGATTTTGTGATCAGCAATAACATGTATATATTTTAAACAGTTTATGTAGCGCTGTTGCTGAAATGTATCGGGCTAGACCGCTTCAGGTTTATCTATATTATTCTATAGGCATCGTTAAAAAATTAATATCCTGCATAATTATGTAACTAACTAACCAACGACCTGTACTTTTTTTGATTTGCAAAAATTTAGCCAGGCTGTGCCGGCTGTGCTTCTTGTTGTACGGCGCAACACATTCACTATTAACACAAACGTCGGCGGTATAAGTTTTAAAAAAGAAATAAAAAATAAAAAGCTCGTTTTGTGTCGTTCTGACACAAAAAACTAAACAGCAAGACAGCTGTTATACTACATAATAGCGACTGTGAATAGACCTACACAGGTTTGCCGCATAGCCTCGGCTACGCATAAAGCAGCATCTCTTGTATAGGGGATCGCATGAAATTGATGAAATAAAAAATTTTTTTGAAGTATGGAACTGATCAAACGATTGGATAGCTATAATTTACATTATGGGTTTTTGGAAAATTCGAAGGACTTTGATTTCAAAATTCACCCGGAGCGTATCATCATCCGAAATGATGCATTACGCACCAATGATCGGCAGCTGTATGCCACATATGTGAAGAAAAAGTTTCCGAAACAGGCCGCGGCAGCTTTGGCTTCTTACGACAGCACGGCTGCGCGCTTACTAAAGCTTACGAGAACAGAGGCTGCCGAGCTTTTTAAAACACATGGCGTGAATATTCTTCGCAGCGATATTTCAACGGAAGAGCAGGATGCTATATTCAAGGCTATGGTTATTCCGGATGACGAGTTGCCCACCAAGCCAGAAAATACGAAGGAAAAACTTATCCATAATTGTGTGCGGCCGGAAGTGGTGTTGGGCAGGCCTTATATTTGGATTGATGCAAGCGGTCTGCCGGAATAAAAAAGGGCTCCTAAAAAGTGATTAAATTTCGTCGTTGCGAGAAGGAGGAAGGACGACGAAGCAATCTTACCAAATAAAAATGCGTCTTTGCGAGGAAGTATGACGAAGCAAAGACGCATTTTGAAGTTAATCGATTAGCTTTTTGGACAGCCTCTTTTTTGCTTTCTTATACGCTTTGTGGTGTTATCACAGGGCTAATTTGTCTAACACGGGTTGCTTAACTGTGTGAACAGTTGTTTGCGAACCGCGGTTGGCCTGTTCAAAAATAGCTAGGCTGTTTTTTCCTTTGCGAAGATATACGCCCGGTATAAAAAGGGTTTGCTGCGGGCCAACTTTCCAATACCGACCAATATTTCGGCCGTTGATGTATACAATTCCTTTTCCCCAGGCTTCCATATCCAGAAATGTGTCACCAACGTCGGTGAGTTCAAACTCGCCGCTATACAATAAAGGCATGTCTTTTAGCGCACTTATTTTGTTGAAGTTTGCTGTTTTTGCCGATTTCAATAGATTTTCGACTTCCTCGGCATGGTTGATCGGCAATGCTGTGCTTACCCAACTTCCAGTTATCTCGATATCGTTGATGTGTACAGGCGTGATTAAGCCTTTATTGTTGTGCACGATCTCGGCGCCGTAATTAATACGTCCCATATTTTCGACAACGATTTGCAAAGTCGAATTAAACGGCACGTCAATATCCAAGGCGTAGTTATTGAAGTAACGATTAAGTTCGCCTACCGGCTCGCCATCCACATACACCATCGCGTAATCGCGTAAACCTTCAATCGATAGTGTGCCTTGGATAGGTTGATTAAATTGTCGGCTGTACACCACGTAACCAAACGGATGGTCTAGCTGTTCGAAAGTCAGCGGTTGATCCGCTTCCTTTCCCGGGAGCGTAGCCACGGCATCCAAAACATTCACCACCTTGTTGAGTTTTATGGAAGGAATCTCGATAACCGGGAGCGCTGCCGGAACTTCCGGAACCTGATAAGCGACGTGCTTCAGCATAACTTCGCGTATCGCATGATATTTCGGCGTGGCCCAGCCTGCTTCGCTTACCGGCGCATCGTAATCGTAACTGGTTAAATCTGGTTGTATGTGATGCTGTTTGTTATAATTTGCACCACTGGTAAAACCAAAATTTGTTCCACCATGCACCATATAATAGTTGAAAGAAACCTGATTTTGTAAGTAGAGTTCGGTCTGTGTGGCTATTTTTTCTGCCGAAACTTTCGGGAACGGTTCTGCCCAATGGCTTAACCAGCCGGGATAAAACTCAGCCACCATATAAGGGCCTTGACCACCGTGGTATTGATTGACCGCTTTTTTCAAATTTTCGATATTGTCCTCGCCATTTGCTGTAGGTAGCGCGCCAGCTGTTGCACCGCCTTCAAAAAGCCAGGTGCCGTCTGACGTAAACAACGGTACTTGGAAGCCCGCATCTTCCAACTGCTTTTTAATTTTAGCATTGTAGGCTTTATGCTCCTCCAATGGAATATCTCTACGCTGGCTAACGTAAGAACCAAATTCATTTTCCGCTTGTACCATGATAATCGGTCCGCCTTGCGTAATTTGGAGATGACCAATCTCTTTTGCAAGTCTGTTTAGGTATTTTGCCGTGTAAGCTAGAAAGGGCGCATTGTCGCGTCTAATTTCCAGTCCGTCTACCTTTTGCAGCCACCAGGGGTAGCCGCCAAATTCCCATTCGGCACAAGCGTAAGGTCCTGGACGTAAGATAACCATTAACCCTTCTTCCTGCGCTGTTTGAATAAATTTGGCTAAATCGTGATCGCCTTCAAAATCCCATTTTCCCTCTTGCTCTTCGTGAAAATTCCAAAAAACATACGTAGCTACGGTGTTTAAGCCCATAGCTTTAATCATTTGTAAACGATGACGCCAATATTGATGCGGAATACGTGCGTAATGCATCTCGCCCGCATGTATTCGTACCGGCTTACCATCGTATTGAAAGTTTCCGTCCTGAATGGTAAAGCTGTGTGTGGCTTTTTGCGCATGTGAGCCGTAGACGGAACCAAGAAGAAGAGCAGCTAAGAAGATTGATTTGTTGAATTTCATTGTTATTTATATAAAATATCCTTACCCATCACAAAAAAATAGGCTAAGGCAAGCGTTTTTCGTGTTACGAACTGTTCAAATATACATTTTTTTACAATCGCACACCGAGACACTGTACGTTCTTTTTTGCGGCAGTAATTAGTACAACCTGTTACTTTTATGATAGGCGATACAGCCTGATGCTGTTGACGATACGAGAACTACGTGGACAAGATTGCTGCGATGTGCATTCGTTCTTTTTCAGCTAGCGGTAGCGTCTGCTCGATAACCTCTAAAATACGTGATCGCTTCTCCGTTTGAAGGAGCAAATCAATAAAGCCCAGATAGGCTTTGATGTAGTCTGATTTCATGCTGGCGAATACCTTGGGCTCGGCAATACAAAGCTCTTTAAGCAGGAGCAGAAGTGTCGTTTTTCGTTGTTGATCGCTAGGTCTTTCGGTATACGTAGGTAAAATATGCTTATTGAGTAAGTCCGTTAGCATGTTTTCCGCAACTTCCTCCCGCACAAATTTTTTCTGTTTCCTGTCCAGTAAACTACGAAGCTCGCTGTTCAGTTTTTTAAAGACCAGGTGCTGGTGCAAGCTGCTGAAGAGGTTTTCATCGCGGCTTATTTCGACCGTTTCCTGATCAAAGCCGTTGAAAAAGGCCGATTGGATGTATACACTGTGATGAAAATCAATAGCATTGTTGTTGAAACTCGTCAGTTCTTTTGCGATTTCTGTTTTGTGTGCGTTTAAAAAATAATAGTAATAGCGGTCACCAATATTTTCCTTCCAACGAATGTAGTTGACGGTAAAGCTGTATGCATGCTCGTCATCGCCTGCAATATCCCATTTCACAATTTCGTTTTCAGCGATAAGCTGCTGATAGGAAAGTGGCTTGCCATTTAAGGTTATTTCAAAATTTTGTTCTTTGTTTAAAAAAAGAAACCAGCCAAACTCTTGTGCCAGGAAATGATGGAAGGCATCCGACGTTAGATAGGCTGCATCCAGGCCGAATATGCCTTCGAGCAGGAGCGTCGTGCCGGGCTGTTGGTCTGTAGCTTCCACTTGAAACGAATCTTCATAGGTTTCTTTTTGATGCCTATCGATGATGATGTCGTAGGAGCGTACGGCTGCGCTGACATCCCGATAGCGGGTTTTCCAGGTAGCGCGCGTGGCAAATAACGAAAAGGAGAAGCGACCTTTTCCTTTTTTACCGCGTGTGTAGGAACTGCGCTTTAAGCTGTTGCGTTTGATCGAATCGAGAAAGTTGCCGAATGAACGGTTTAACGTGCTGTGATCGATGCCTTCGCCATTGTCTTCAAAACTAATTTGCTGAAGATAGCCCAGTTCGTTGCTCTCAAATCGGATGGCTACCTGCGTGGCTTTTGCATCAAATCCGTTCCAAATGTATTCCGCAATCGCATTTTTGTAATCTTTAGGCAGTCCCGCAGATTCTATACTCGCATTGGTAATGTTGGTATTGTTTTTCATTTCGCTTCCGGTGTAGAAGCGAAGTTACTATTTTTTTTAGTAAGCTGTTGGTGTCCGACAAAAAATCGCATGCCGATTACTGTGGCGTAGCTTGTTTACGAAGTTTTTTTTGCATACGACCAATACTGATTGGCGATATTCGCAACCAGGCTATGGAAATCCCAGCCGATACTTTTTGCTGCAAGCGCTGTTAAACTAGCTTGGTCGTGCCGATGGGGCCTCGACGGGCCAGTCATGTTGGGTTTCATATTGAGGTCAAACAAAAAGAATTTACCGGCGGCATTTGCGCGGCAATCGATGCGTATGGGTGCACGGGCATTAACGATGCTCGCCGCCATCTCGCATTGCGCAGCCAGCTGTTTGCTGCTATCCATTTCGGTTTCAAATGTGCTAAGCACCGCACTATTGTGAACCACGGCAACGACACCGTTGTAAGGCGCAATCCCGTTTTGATGGTTGAAGCGCCTAACCGGTGGCAACGCCCAATGTGTCGGTTTAACAACAGCTTCGTTGTTGATCTGGTAGGTGCCGGGCGGCATAACGGTAATGGTTAATTCTTCGCCCGGGAGAAACTCTTCGACATACAATACATCGCCGTATTGTCTCTCTGCAAACATCTCCTGCAACAAGCTATGCAGCATTTCTTCGCTTTCCACGAAATGAACACCTTGACTGCCGCGTCCGCGAATTGGTTTGGCTACGACCGGATACGGAAAATTAAGCAAGAAATTGCTAACATTTTGTCCGGTAATGATCGTAGACTTCGGTATAGGCAGGTGGTTGGCTTTTAATAATCCGTTGGTAACCCATTTATCGTCGAAACGATCAACCGCTTCGGGTAGCTGACCGATGACAGATATGCCGTTTTCCAGAAATCGCTCGATCGGATGTCCTTTATATAATACGGTGTTAAGCCAAATAACAGTAGCGCCCAGTTCGATGGCACGCTGTATACCAATTGTAGTGTCTGGAAATACCCAATCCAAATCGTTGTCTATTTGCGGCGAATTGGTTGGTGTAATAACATTTACTTGTTGTGCTTTTAGTGCGTAAGCGATGTCGGCACCACTATCGGCATAACCACCATTTTTCATGGGCTTGATCACACCGTTGGTTTCTGGTGCTGCGGCTGATTGGTAAAGTAAAGCGATTTTTATTTCCATAAACAGCTAGTGTCAATAATCCTGCCATCCGAAGGAAAGGCTGTCGATCGCGATCGGATGGCAAGATTACGGCAGTAGCACATGTAGTTTATTCAATTTTTTTTAAATTGTTGTCGTACAATCCAACCAGCAGGCTGTTGCCTTTACCGTCGATCATTAAGCCGCCGTATTTCGCATTTTCATACTTCTGCGCATGACCTTCTTGAAAAAAGTAAGACTCGGCGCCCAGTTCTATTGACCAATTGCCAGGCGAGGTGTAGGCTAGAAGTCGTTCATCTTTAGCGAGCGGCGTTGCCGTCTGTTGAAAACGTATGCATTGTGTCGTGTTATCCGGAAGCACGCGTAGCACGCAATAGCCTCTTCTACCTACACTATCGGGCCGGATGCCCTCGGTAATCGCATAACGCAATTGCATGTAATCGCCCTGCATGAGCGAACGCGGATCTACTGGCGCTAGTTGTAATAAGATCAACTGTCCATCGGCTAAAATTTTTTCCTTTTGGAAGATGCTGTTGTTAAAATAAGCTAACAGCAGGAGGAGATTTAAGACGATAATCGCGCCCTTATATTTTTTGATGTTGTTCATGATATTTAGCGATAAATAAATATAAAATAAGAAAGAAAACTCCCGATGCAAACAGCAATATCGATTTGGTTAACAAGCTGTATTGCAGATCGTAATAGCATTGGCCAATAAAATAAAGTAAGGAGATGGCAGCCACGACAAAGCCCGTTCTGTAATTGGTTAAGAAGCCAAGTAACAGCAGCAATAGCGCGCCACTTATGCCCGGCGTTATGGCCGTGGGTACAAGCGTAAGCAAAATGAGCACGTAAGCCAGCGCTTTTGTCGTTGTACGTTCTACAGCCATTAAAAGAAGTATATGGCGCGTTAGATAAAGAGTGAGCAATATGCAGGTGATGGATGTCGCGAGTAAATAGTAGGGATGTACGGCACCTAAAAAGGCAGCGCGCAGAAAGGCAAGCCCCGATACAAAAGTAAAAATAAGGGCAATTTTCACCGGATTGTAGCGTATCGCTATCGATGAGGTAAGCAGCTTCGCTTCCTTGAGGTGTACGTAACAGACGGCAATGCCGATTAGCGCGACGTAAATCGGTAATAGGTTTGCTTGTTTGCTGTTCAACAGGTAAGCGATGATGCTTCCGTGAATAATCAGTGTGCATACAAACGACAGCATGTAATTTTTAGCTAATGCAAAGCAGAGTATCGCCAGGAAGATAAAGCATAGCGGGATTTTTTTCTCTGGAAAATTCCATTCGGCTATAGCCGTACCAATCAGGATAAAACCAATGATCAACGAAGATACGCTTAGGGTATCAAGTAGTATATTATCTCGTTGCCTGGAGAGTATGATCGCTGCCCCGATCGCGATGACGCCGTAAATGGCCAACAAGATATTCGAGTAATACCATCCGGAAATTAGTAAGAAACCGAAGAATGCAATGGCCGCCAGTAAACCGCCTAAGACGGATAGTACCTTGATTGGTAGCGTTTGTTTTGGCGTTTGCACGGTATACGCGCGTTCAATAGCTGCGGTTTGAAATTTGGTTTGCTCCGATGTTCTGGATTGGAAATAAGCTAAAATGTCGCTATGATTATGCTGTCGTGCCATGTGTTTTTGTTTTTTGAAGGTGGATAAGAAGGTGTACCACATAGGTTACGCTGCCGATAAGGAAGCCACTTACTAAAAGAATGCTTGTTAACTGTTCTAAAATGTCAAGCAAGATGGCAGAAGCAATGATGATGAGGCTGAACGAAACGATGGCCATGTAAAAACCGTTTCCTTGTTTCCATGCATGCCGCAGGGCGAAGGTGTAGCCGAGCGCGGTAAAACTGGCGGCTATAGCGAGCTGCGTAAAGGCGTGTTCGAAAATCCCGATCACGATTCCGAGCGTCGCAAAGCTTACCGAAGCAAGCGACAGCACATTGGAAAAGTAAGTGGGTATACGACGTGGTGTTTTTGATTTTGATAACCCAATGCCTGTGCATAGTGCGGCAGCATTGATTAAAGCGAGCGCCATATTGAACAGCACAGGCGACCAATCTGCTGCTACCTGCTGTTGGTATAGAATAAGTGTGCTGTTGATCAGCAGCAGGAAAAAAAGCCACAGCGGCGTGAAATTAGCGATTAGTACCCAAATGCTGATAAAGACTGTCCAGGCGAGAAAAAAGTCGTAAGCGTTAGCGCCTGTCTGATAGATTTGGCCGAAGACAGCAAATAGTAAGCCGACAATTAGCGCGCTTCCGCTTAGCACTATTTTTCGGGTTTGTGGACTAAATTTCGGATAAAGGGCTGCGCCTGTCAATAAAATAAGTAAGCCCTCGACTAAGCCTAGTTTGGTAAACTTGGGTAAATCTGCCCAGTTGTACGCGAAAAAAAAGACGATGCCCAGCAGGCTAAATCCTACACCGAAAATCAACAAAAATAGGCGTAGAAAGTCGTGCCAGGCATGGGCTTTTGGATAGACCTGATCGCGCAAAGCGGCGTCAATCGCATTTGCTGAAAGGTTGCTATGTTTTGCCACTAAATGGATGTCCTCCCGTTGAATATTTTCCATGTTATGATGTGTTTATACTATTGGTTGCCTTGATCTGGCTAGCCTAAGGTCGTGTTTCTTGATGAATGATAACGCTTTTGAAAAAGCGCAGGGCGATTATAAACCCCGCAGGCTTGCCGGGCAAGACACTGCAGGGTGGCAACCGCTACGTTACAGCTCTTTATCTGCGAGCATCTTGGCATCGCGCGTGTTTTTTTGTACAGCAATAGCCGAAAACACACTCAAGCAGAATGACATCGCGTAAAATCCTTTTTCGCTGAGCGCCAGGTCGGCATTCCACAGTCCGACGATCAATAAAATGATGGCAGCGATTGTAGCAAACCAGCTGAGACCATAGTATAGATCCGTAACGGCAAGTCCTTCGGCCCGATCGCGCACGGTTTTTTGTACGGATATCACGGCAAAAAGGCCGAATAGCAAGATCGTGAAGTAGTATCCTTTTTCATTCAATTCCATGCTGGCGTTCCACAAGCCAATGCAATACCCCACCGTTCCTGTGAGTAAAGCAAACCAGGATGCGCCAATAAACGCTGGCGTAGGTTGAAACGGATTTCTGGTTTTTTCCTCGTGCTTGGTCGTTGTCGAGTGATCTTCTGTTTTGTTTTTTAGCGGTTCCATTTCTTTCTGTTTTAATGATTAATATGAAAGCAAATATCCACTGGAAAATGCAGGTGTGAAAGGTAGATTTATGAAAATACTGACGATATAATCATATAATTATACCTATTTTTAACACATATAACGAGGATATGGATACGCTTTCGGAATTAATTGGTCTCCTAAATGATACTGATGAATTGGATTTTAAGCAGTTTTTGAAACATAAAAATAAACGAAACGATGTGAAGAATATCGATTTGTTTGATTTGATAAAAACTGACGATATAAATGCTCAAAAATCGCTGTATAAAAAGGCTAAAAACAAGGATGCTTACCATGCTTTGCGCAAAAGGTTGCAGGATAGCTTGTTGCTGTATTTATCGCAAAAAACATTTGAAAGTGACAGTAGCGAATGGTATGACGCGCTTCGACTGCTCGTCGTTGCGCGATTTTTGTTTGAGCATGATTTAACCAAGCTGGCGCTAAAGTGTCTTGGTCGGGCAGCGAAAATTGCGGAGAAGCTCGAGCAATTTAGCTTATTGCATGATATTTATCTGTTAAGGCTTCAATATGTGCATCTGGAAGATGCGCAGGAACTGGAGCAATTGACCGAGCGCTTTCTTAGCAACCAGGCACATATGCAGCGCGAAGCAAAGCTGAATTTGGCTTATGCTTTCTTGCGTCGGGAATTGCAGGAGGTCAATTTAAAGGGTAAAATAGTAAACCTTACGGGCTTGATACTTGCTACGCTTAGAAAGTATAAAATTGCGTTAAGCGAGTTGATGACATATAAGGCGCTCTACCAGATTCTGTATATCGCAAACGAGTATGCAGCGATTTATCAAAATTATGGCTTGGTAGCGCGTTTCGTAAAGCGGACGTATGATTTTATGCAAAGCCAAAACGAACGGAAACCGGGCCATTTTTTTTATCACCTTTCTATTATTTATTTTTTGGCCAACTTCCAGTTGCGTAACAAAAATTTTAACGCTTGCGCGACCTATCTCCGGGAGATGGATGTCTTGATGGACGAGCAACGTGCATATCGGTCGATGTTTTTCTTGCGGCAACAGTTGCTGCTGGCGTTAAGCTTACATTTTTCGGGCAAAGCGGATCAAGCTTTGGACATGATTGAGCGGGCGCTTGCTACGGTGAGTAAAAAGTCGAAATCGGAAGATGTAGATGATTTACGCATTTGCCTGGTTATGTTTTTGGCCCAGCATAATGATCGGGCTTGCCTGCGGCCGCTTGCGCTGCTCACGCATACCGACGCCTGGTACGAGAAAAAGTTGGGGATGTTATGGACGATCAGAAAAAACCTGATGGAAATAGTGGTGCAGGCGCAGTTTGGGCATATTGATCTCGCCGTATCGCGGTTAACCAGCTTCAAGCGTCGGTATAAAGCCTATTTGCTGACGATAGGCGAGGAGCGGGTTTTGCATTTTGTGGGATTTGTGGAAAAATATCTCGATCAGCCAAACGTAGCATCGGACGCTAACTTCCAACAGCAGGTATTGGCTATGCTGCATGTTACGGCCAATACTGATATTTTCAACTTGAGTTTTATCGCCTGGTTGATCGCGCGTTGGAAAAAGAAAACGCCTTACGAAATTACCCTGGAGCTGGTGGGGGGTGAAAATTAAAAATTAAAAAGTCAAAAGTAAAAAGTGATAATTGAAAAGTTAAAAGTAAAAAGTGATAATTGAAAAGTTAAAAGTAAAAAGTGATAGTTGAAACGTGATAATTGAAAATTAACTCCCAAAAATTAAAAAAAGTGATGATTGAAAATACGATTTAAAATCATCACTTTGTAAGTTACAGATATCTCGGTGTTTAATCTTTCGAGTCTGTATTGCTATTTTCTTCTTGGTTTGTTGGGTCGCTTGACTCGGTGTTTTCTTCCGCTTGCATTTCTTCTTCTTCCTCTTTTTTTCTGCCAGTAATTTTACGCCACACGTAGCTAAATCCGCCAACACTAGCTACCGCAATGATTTTCCAAAACTTCAGTAAGACGGCGAAAAAGCCTGCCTTTGCCAATACTTTTCCGGCAACTAAGCTGCCTATTGTCCACGAAGCGATTTGATCGCCGCTGGCATAGTCGCTGTAGCGATCACCTTCTTTAAAGCTTATGCTGGAAATTACCGGCTCGATACTTTGTTGGACCTCCGGAAGCTGGTCAATAGCTGCAACGGCATTAATCAAATAAATTCCATGACGCCCTAATATGCGCAAATTATAGTTTAACGTATGCACGCTGTCTTGTTCGAAACTAATTTCTTTTGCCCAGTGCAACACTTTTGCCTGATCGTCGTAATACGGTTTTGATGCCCAACCGATCAAATCTGCTGTTTGATAACCGGCTTCTTTTCTGCTGGCGTTCTCCGCTTCAATATCTTTCTTACTTTCGGCAAGCATCTCGTCGTAGTCGATTTCGCTAGCGTCTTTATCTTCGACATAGCCCATAGGGTCGTACATGATAGTAAAGGCCCAACTGCTGGCGCGTAATACACCTTTTTCTTCGGGTACGAGCATGCCGATAATATTTTCATCTTTCGGGTTTCCCCAAAGGTCGGTCAGCACGTATCTGCTCTGCTCGCCGTTCAGAAACTTAAAACCTTTCGGGACAACGATGGTTCCATTCCCTTTTTCCAACGAAATAGTTCCGGTGGTGTAATGAAATGTCTTCTCTATCTCGTCAATTTCGGCTTCGGTGCTGTCAACGGTTTGCGCGCGCACGATCACAGCGAACACGCTGATCAAAAGGAGTAATAGTGTTTTTCTCATTTTTCGGTTAAATATTGTTTGGTGATAATTCAATGCGCAAATATAAAAAACGGATCATCATTCTTGTATATAATAGCCTGATTTTTGTAGGAAATATATGATGAAAAGTTCGATAACAAAAAATCCTCCGGCGATAGCTATATGCGCGGAGGATTTTAAAAAACTGAAGCCAAAGCCCAGTGTCGATATGTCGTTTCGCTAGTTTGTTTTTAGCACATTTCTGTAGAGATATTTTGGGTAGATGTGGCGCTTGGCAAATCGGGCAGGTGAATCGGCGTTGACCAATTTGATGTATTCGTTGCGCGGTACGTTGAAATATTCATACTTGCTTCCGTCCAGAAAAGTGATCGTCAGGATATGTCCTTTCCAATCAAAATCGGCAATATTAGACGTTTCTATCGTGTTTTTATACGTTGGTAGCTGGTTCTCTATTGTTTCCGGGCAGATACTAACCAAAAAATGATAAGCTTCGATCATCTCCTTGCTCTTCTCTTCAGCAGCCAACAATCCTGCTTCATCATTGACAAACTTATCGGGATGGCATTCTTTCATTATCTGCCGATAGCGCGATTTCAATGCGCTGAGATCGGCTTTGCTATCTAAATCCAAAAGTTTTCTGTAGTCTGCTATTTTTTTCATCGCTGCAAAGGTAAGTATTCTAGTTAATTATACGGTGTGTCTTGGTTAATTGTTTATGGACAGCGCGGAGCGTCGAAAGCTTTATTGGTCTTAGATTGGGAGCCGTTGCCGCAGCATTTGCCAATTAAGCCTTTTTTTTCTGCTGTATTCCACGTTACCAAAAGAATAAAAATCGTTGTACCGCCTTTATTGATAAGGAGAGGGGCTGTTTTTAATCTTTGCTATGTTTTTCTAAAAATTTGTTTTATAAAAAGTCATTCAGCGAAATAAATTATGTTGTAATCGTTGTTTAATTGTTTTTGTGACCTTTTAAATTATTTTTATTAATCATAAAATAACATAATGTTAACGAATGGGAAATATGTTCTTCTAAACTTTGTGTCGCAATAAAATAAAAACTATTTATTTTCAAATTAGGAACTTGTGCTTGCAAATTTTTTATTCGATTTAACAATTATGAAATTTAAACGCCGTTTGTGCGTTTATGTGCTTTGTTTGATTGGTATCCTTTCTTCTTGTCGCAAAGAAACGGATGGAACCGCATCGCTTGACGAACTTCAATTTCAGACAGTCGTTTCAACCACGGCGTCTCAGGAGGATGGACAGCGCCTTTCTCAAACGCAAAGTATCGGGCTGTTTATGACGATGAGCGGCCAGAATTTACAGGCAGACCGTGTACTGCAAGGAGTAGACAACAAGCGCTTTATTACCGATGCGTCCGGTATTTTTCGGTCTGAAAACCTTTCAGTACAGTATCCAGCTAACGCCGGAACTGCTTTTGATATTATCGCCTATGCACCATTCCGTCGCCAACTGGATAACTACCGATACATCATAGATCTTAACGACCAAAACCAACAGGAAAGTCTGGATTTTATGGTCGCTGATAATTTAATGGGGATCACGCGCGGCGAACCACTGCCGCGATTGACTTTTCAACGGCAGCTGGCTAAAATACAGATCAATGTAAACACTGCATCAGGCGAATCGACCACGGGACTTCGTGTCGCATTACAGGGTATGCGTACAGAAGGCGTTTTCGATTTTGGGCAAAAAACGTTATCATCTTCCAGCAATTCGATCCGCGATATACAAGCCAAAGTAACGCCACTTTCCGCAAATCAAGCTTTGATTGAAACAACCATTTTTCCGGTCACTACCACCAATGGACAGCGTTTTGTGTTTACGCTGCAAAATGGTGTATCCTATACCTGGACCTTGCCAGTAGATAGCACTTATCATCGCGCCGCACGATATGTTTACAACATTACGCTACAGGACGGAGACGGCAGCATAGCGCCCGTATCGCCGCCGCGTATTTATTTTGAAACGCCCGAACTCACGCACGATGGGCAACGTACGCTATATATTACGCATATGATGCCCGAGAATAATGCCATACGTAATTATTCGATGCTTTACGATACGCAGTATAAAATGGCTTATTGGGTAGCGTATCCCATGCATGCTTCTTATCTCGGGACTTCCGGTCGTACGGATGCCTGGGCATATGATCCGCTGATCGGAACAACGAACCAGCCCACTTTACTTTCGGGTTTCGGACTTCCGAATGTCGATCGTGGACACCAAATAGCCAGTGCAGACCGAACATCCAGCGTGCGAGCCAACGCGACCACTTTTTACTACTCCAACATGACGCCGCAACAGGCGCGGCTAAATCAAGGTTTGTGGGCGAATTTGGAAAACCGAGTGCGTGGCTGGATTAACAGAACGGATACATTATACGTGGTAACCGGAGCGATGGCCACGAGCAGCAGTGATCCGGCGGTGCAGTACGTAAGCGATAACACAGGTGTACAGGTGGCTGTGCCAAAGTATTACTATAAAGCACTCGCCGCCCGACAGGGAAACAATTATGAAACGATCGCTTTTAAAGTGGATAATGTGCAGCCGGTCAACAACGATTTCATCCAGCATCGGATCACCGTAGAAGAGCTGGAACGGGAGACGGGTTTTCGCTTTTTTCCGACGATACCAAACAGTGCTAAACAGACTATAAACATGGCTTTTTGGCAATAAATCACGTTTTTTTTAACCTTAATATTATACTATCATGAAGAGAATGAATGTAATGATGCTGATTGCGCTCCTAATGACGCTAGGCATTACGTCTTGTAAAAAAGACAACCCGAATGTTGAAGGTGAACAAGATGAGGTACAATTCACTTCCTCCATCATCGGGCAGTTGCAAGGCCGGATGACCGGCAGCGCTTTTGAAGTAGAGGATGCTATCGGGGTATTTATGCATCCTGCCGGATCGACGCTTTCGAATGCTACGGCCACAAACAGACGGTATATTTTTGGTTCTTCCGGAACGTTCACGGCACAAAATGCCGAGGAGCGCATCTTTTATCCGGAGCAAGGTGAAGTTGATTTTACCGCCTACTATCCTTATCAGGATGGTGCTACGGCGAGATACGCCATCAATGTGGCTAATCAAAGTAATCTCGGGGACATCGATTTACTGTATGCGCGCATAGCGGGTGTAAACGGGGCCGCATCAACGGTGCCGAGCTTGCCGTTCCGTCATGAGCTGTCAAAAGTGATTTTCAATATTAGCGGACAAAACATTAATCTTAACGGGCTGGCTGTGCGTTTCAACAACATCAATACGACAGCGAATTTTGACTTGGCTACAGGACAAATCAGCGGAAATGGCGGAGCAGCAAATGTGTCTGCGCGTGTGAATGCAAATGGCACACTTGCCGAAGCTATTTTATTACCTGGCGAAATGGGTGGACAGTCGGTAACGTTTACCTTGGGCGATGCGACCTACACCTGGACAATGCCTGCTGGAGCAGTCTATGCGCCAGCTACGCGTTATACTTATGCTATTACATTGGTTGGTAGTGAAGAAGGATTAACGGAAGTAACATTAGGACAATCAACGATCACCGATTGGACAGAAGGTGCTGGCACTTCACAAACGTTAACAGCAGACGAAGGTGGCAATGGTGGTACAGAGCCAGTTGGTCCAGGAACCGAAACATTGCTTTATGAAGAGACATTCGGTGCTACAGCAACCGTCACGACAGCCTTGATCGGTAACTACACGGGTTATACCGCAGCAGGTTTCCTTAACGGAACGATTACCTATAGTAACGTAGGTGCTGAAACGGGCTTTGGTGATATCCGCTCGACATCCTCAATTAATCCAAATCTTTGGTTACCAGCTAACCGTCACGTTACTTTCCAGGGAGCCGGTATTGACGCCGCAAATGCCACCAATCTTCGACTGGAGTTTGATATTGCGGCGAATAATGCAAACAATGGTAATACGCAAAACGCAAACAACGATATTATCACGGTAAATTTTAACGGCACCAACTATCGGCTTTCGCCAGTGACATTTACAGCAAACAATGCTTATTCTCCGGTCAGTATTCAGCTATCAACAGCAGGGACGGCGAGCAGTACCTTGCAATTTGTATCAACGTATGATGCTACGGCCGCAACGGGTAATACGGTTGGTGTGCGTGTTGATAACGTGCGTTTGTACGGAACGCGATAATATCCATCATAAATTTAATACAAAGGGCCTCCGGTTAAGGAGGCCTTTTGATAATTTTTAAAGGAAAGACAAATAACGCTATGAAACAAAGGCTACTGACCTTTTTCTTTATAATGCTAGTGACCTGTTGTAACCTGAAGGCACAAGAAACCAAAGGGTTTGTCCTCCGTGGCCGGGTGGTTGAGGAAGGGACGGAAGCGCCCATAGCCAATGTGACTTTAACATTGGAACAGAACAACCAATCGGTGACGACCGACGAGGCGGGGCGGTTTTACTTCCAAAATCTACAACGGGGCGAAGATCGACTACTGCTTAAATCAGCACAGATACAGTCGAAAGAAATTATCGTAAAAATTGATGGCGATACAGATTTAGGCGATATCGTTGTCGTGGGACTCGAAGCCAACAGGGAGCTCAATAATGCACTGGTAGGCATGATCTCTGAAGAATTGGTGGAGGACGATTTTGAGTCTGCGGTGCAGGGTGTCAGTCCGACATTGATCTTATCGAACGATCCTTATCTCAGTTTAGCTGCTTTTCAGCTTTTTCCGTTCAGGTTTCGTGTGCGGGGTTACGATAATACCCGACAGCGTACGTACATCAATGGTGTACTTTTTAACGATCAGCAGCGCGGTGTTTTTAATTTTGCTGCAATTGGAGCACTTAACGATGTCACGCGGTCTGGTACGGTGATCAATAATAACTTAACAGGTGATTTTTCTTTTGGCGCGCTTGGCGGGGCCGAAAATATAAATATGCGTGCGGCAAATTATGCTCGCGGTGGCAAAGTCACCGCGTCGTATACCAATAGAGGTGCTTATTATGCGCGCCTAATGGCAACTTATGCTACCGGCCTGCTGGATAACGGATGGGCTTTTGCCGGTTCTGTAGGGAGCCGCTATGCCGATGAAGGTGCGCTTCCTGGCACGTCGTATCGCAATTTGTCGTACTTTTTTGCCGCCGAAAAACAGTGGAACAACGGCGAGCACAGCCTTTCGTTCGCCACATTCGGTTCGCCGGTCGTGCGCGGAATGCAAGGCGGTACCTTTCAGGAAATAGCCGATTTGGTTGACGATAATCTCTATAGTCCGAACTGGGGTTATCAGAATGGACAAATGCGAAACTCACGCATGGTCGATGCTTTCGATCCCACAGCTATCTTATCGCACATCTGGCGGATTGATGAAAGTACCAACCTTACCACCGGTCTAGGATTTCATTACGCACGTTACGGAAATTCGGCACTTAACTGGTTTAATGCAGCCGATCCACGGCCAGATTATTACCGATATATTCCATCCTATCATAGCAATAGTCCAGATGATTTAGCGCTGTACACCGCTTTATGGGAGGCCCGTGATCCGGCTGTAACGCAGGTGGATTGGGATGCCATGTATCGGGCAAATATGCTGAATGTATTTTACGGAAATGGTCGGGCATCATATATGCAGCAAGAAAGACGAAGCGATTTATACGAGACAAGCCTGAATTCCACATTAAACAAGCAGTGGAGCAACAACAGCAAGCTCACCGCAGGCATTGGTGCACGCCATACGCGTTCGCACCAGTTTAACACGGTCAAAGATTTGCTGGGCGCCAGTTATGTGCTGGATGTAGACCGTTTTGCCGAGAATGACTTCCGCGGAAACGAGGACATTATCCAAAACGATTTGCAAAATCCTAACCGACAAGTTGTGGAAGGGGATCGTTTCGAATATGATTACGACACCTACATCAACTCCGCCAATCTTTGGTTGGTCAATGAGCATACGGGATCCCTATTGGATTTCTATTACGGCACACGGCTTACGTATACCGGATTTCAACGTAATGGCTACATGCAAAACGGACGTTTTCCAACCGAGTCGCTAGGGCGGGGCCGCAAACATGATTTTGTAGATTACAGTTTCAAAGCCGGTATGGTGTATAAGATTAATGGTCGTCATTTCTTTTCAGTAAATAGCAATTACATGACCGAAGCGCCACTGTCCAATGACGCGTATATCTCTCCGCGTTTTCGTGATGCTGCCGTGGCAGGATTAGAAAGCGGTAAAGTTTTCGCTTCTGATCTGAATTATAATTATTCATCCATCAAGCTGGCGGCAAGGGTGTCGTTGTTTCAAACAAACTTTTACGATCAGGTAGAGCGCGCCACCTATTTTGATGACGTACAGCGTACGTTTATCAACCACGCGCTTACTGATGTGAATACGGTGCACCGCGGCGCCGAAATAGGTTTTGTATACAACATCAATAGCAGTTGGGCCATCAATGCGATGGGTACCTGGTCTGAAAACTATTACAGTAGCAATCCCATGGGTACGATTGATGCCGAGAACGGTTTGTTTAACAATGTGCAGGAGATGGTGTACATGAAAAATTATTACGTGGGCGGTATTCCGCAAACGGCTGGCGTGTTCGGTGTGCGTTATTTTCACAACTATTGGTTCTTCAATGTTTTTGTGAATGGGTTCGACCGTACGTACGTCCAGTTGGCACCAATCAGAAGATTGCAATCCAACGTAGCCGGTCTAAACCCCAATGACGAAAACGACTGGCTGGCCTATCAGCAGCTCACCACGCAGGAAAGATTTGCCGGTGGGTATACGTTAGATCTATCCGTGTCGAAAATTTTATACTTACGAAATCGGAACGCCTTGAATTTCCAACTAATGGCTAATAATATACTCAACAATACAAATCTGCGAACGGGCGGGTTCGAACAAGGGCGCCTCGGACGGTTCACGTCAACTACGACCTGGGATTTTCCTCCCCGTTACTTCTATGCACAAGGCGCAAATGTCTTCTTAAATATGAGTTATCGCTTTTAAAATACAGCACACGATGAATACGATAAATAAATGGATAATATGCAGTTTGGTTCTATTGACGACATTGGTAGGTTGCGAGCGTGAATTTATGCCGCCGCCTTTGGTGATGCCGGAATATAGTTGGCCCCCAAGTAATACCACCATAGCGGAAGTCAAAGCACGGTATGCACATGTCAATACAGCGCCTATTCGCATCGAAGAGCCGCTGATCTTGCGCACCGTGGTAACGAGCAGTGATGCCGGAGGTAATATCTATCAACAAATTTACTTGGAAGATGCAAGTGGTGGGATAAATTTTGGCGTGGCCCAGTTTAGTATTTTTAATACCTATGCAGTCGGTCAAGAGGTCTTTGTTAATCTGGAAGGTCTTTACATGGTACGCTACGGCGGCGAACTGCAAATTGGTTATGCAGAAACCAATGCAAACCGAATTTCATGGGAGAATTTTCAACAACATGCACATATGAACGGCTGGCCAGACGGTTCGCGTGCCATACCGCAGCGCGTAGACTTGCGCAACCTGACCGATGATATGGTTGGCCGATTGGTACAGGTAGATAGCGTTTATTTTGTGAACGGTGGCGAGCGCGCATTTGTAACAAACAATGCGGCAACGAATGAGCCTATCCGAAATGCAAATGGAAATTCGTTGGATGTGCGCACCAGTCAGTATTCAACCTTTTCGGCAGATCGCTTGCCCATTGGTTATGGCACGGTAATCGGCATGTTGGGTCGCTTTAATGGTAGCTGGCAGCTGATGATGCGCACGCTTGCTGATGTGCGAAATTTTGACGGGCGGCAGCCAGATACGGGAACACCAGTTGATCCGACAACGGCAGTTATTTTTGAAGAAACTTTCGGGACGGGCGAATATCCGTCGGGCAACAGGCCGACGATTAACGCTTTCACCGATTTCGATATGCGTGCTCCCGTGGTTTACGCAGATGCCACTGGTATTGCCGATATCCGTAGCCTGGCGAGCGTACAAAGCGGCGCGCACGTGTGGCTTCCGGCCAATCGCAGCTCGGGCTTGCGGATATCGGGCATCAATACGGTAAATCGCACGAATCTGGTATTAAGCTATCAGCTTGCGGCAAATTTGTTTGATGCAGGATCGGCAAGTAACCTAAACGTGATTCGGGTATTGGTAAACGGTACAGCCATGACCATACCGAGCATACCCGTAACCAATGCGGAAGGCGATAACAACGTGTTTCGCACGGTAACGTTGACAAACCTGCCTGCCACAGACAATCTGACGATCGAATTTGTCTCTGCAGGCGATGCAAATACGGTGGGCTTCCGGCTGGATAATATCCGCATAACGGCGCAGGCAGACGGTAGCAGCGGCGGCAACGGCGGTGGCACACCGATTATTATTCATCCCAATCAATAAATCAATAGGAGTAAAGCATGAGAAAATGTGGTTTATATCGTGTGTGGTTTGCTGTTTTGTTCTTCTGTTCTGTCGGTGCAGATCAGGGACTTGTTTTTGCACAGCAAGGGCAATACCAGGTGTATGCGGTCGCTTTTTATAACCTCGAAAACTTATTTGATACGCAGGACGACCCGCATAACACGGGCGATGATGAGTACACGCCAAAAGGGACGTTGCGATGGACGGATGAAAAGTATGAAAAGAAGTTAACGAACATGTCATATGCCATCAGTCAGATCGCGCGGGAGCATAGTCCGGTTGGGCCGGCGGTGCTCGGCGTCGCCGAAATTGAAAATCGCCAGGTGTTGGAAGATCTGGTTGCACGACCGAGTATGGCGGATATGCACTATCAGATTGTGCATTACGAATCGCCAGACCGACGGGGGATTGATGTTGCACTTCTGTACAATCCGGCTTTATTCCAAGTACGTTCGTCAAAGGTTTATCCTTACATCGATCCGGAAAGTCCAGGCTACACCACGCGCGATCAATTGCTGGTTTCGGGAATGATGGCAGGCGAGAAAATGCACATTATTGTCGCGCATTGGCCTTCGCGATACGGGGGAAGCAAATCGTCGCCCCGGCGCGAATTTGCAGCCTCGATTTCTCGCCATATCATGGATTCGCTTTACCAGGACGATCCAAAAGCCAAGGTCATACTGATGGGCGATTTAAACGACGATCCGAACGATAAAAGTGTGCGCGAGGTGCTTGGCGCCAAGAAAAAAAAGGCCGACGTGCAAGCAACAGGTTTATACAATCCGATGTGGCCTTTATTTGATAAGGGGATAGGCTCATTGGCTTACCAGGGGCGTTGGAATCTCTTCGATCAGATAATCATATCGTCGGGTCTATTACAAGAAGATCGCTCGACGTTGACGTTTTGGAAAGCAGAAGTGTTTAATAGGCCTTTTTTGGTAGATCAGGAAGGGCGGCTGGGTCGTCTGAATCGGAGTAATAAAGGATATCCGCTACGAACGTTTATCGAGAATACGTTTATTAACGGCTACAGTGACCATTTCCCGACACTGATCTACCTCGTCAAAAAAATATAAGTTTCGTTTTAAAACGACATGCAAAAAAATAATAAATACCACAGAAGAAAAAATTTCCTACCTGCTTTATATGGGGTTTTGTACGCTGCGCTGAGCATATTGTTGCTTGGCGCTTGTGCAAAAGAAGACATGCTCGAAGTGCAAAAAGCAAGAACGGTTATGGTTTACATCGCTGCCAATAACAATCTGGTTTCCGAAGCGTACGACAACATCAATATGATGGAAGAGGCCTTCTTGGGTGAAGAGGGAAATCTCGTTGTGTACGCCCGACTGGCCAACACGGAGCCCGCTTTGTACGAGATATCGCACGATACCAGTCCGTTTATTCGTAGCAAAAAAATAAAATCTTACCCGGAGCACGATTCTACCGATCCGCGCGTGATGCAGCTCGTTTTTAACGACATGCAAAGTCGTTATCCTGCAGCCTCCTACGGTGCTATATTGTGGTCGCATGCTACATCGTGGTTGCCGCCCGGATATTCGTCGTTGCGCTTGCGGTCGTTTGGCGATGATGCTGGTCGTTCAATGGATATCCGGGATCTAAAAACGGCGTTGCCGTCCAACCTGGATTTTCTGATTTTTGACGCATGTTCTATGGCGAGTGTCGAAGTGCTCTTTGAGTTAAAGGACAAAGCTGCCTGGATTTTAGCTTCGCCAACAGAAGTGGTCGCTAGCGGAATGCCTTACGATCGTTTGACCCGCGATTTGTTTCGTACGAATATAGCGGAAGGCTTGCGCAGTGCGGCAACACACTTTTATACGTATTATAATGGGCAAACAGGTCTGAACCAGTCTGCGACGATTGCGCTTATTGAAACGCAATATCTAACAGAATTAGCACAGCGTACCCTCGATTTGTTGCAGCAACGGCGACCGCATTATCCTGATTTTCGGATAGGACAATTGCAGCGATTAGATTTTCTTCCTGGTTCGCCAACAACCAGCGTTGATTTTATGGATTTTCTAACGCAAAATTTTGAAAACGACGCGTTGTTGCAACCTATCCATGCTACGATGGAAAAGTTAGTGCGATATCGAGCGCATACGCCTTTTTTTAATGGACAGCCAATACATACGTTCTCCGGCATCTCTTGCTATGTGCCGGGACTGCTGGCTGACGAAGCTGCTGTTGAAACTTATTACAAAAGCTTGTCATGGTACAGGGCGGCAGGACTGTCGCAGCTTTTTTAAGCAAGAGCAGGCGTTGCTGTAAAGATCCACTCCTGATCAAAACGATGACGTAACGCATAGTCATGCTTTAGTGAAGCAGCCGTCGCAAAAGTTGGCTAATTTCTTCTGCTCGATTTAACGTCATGAAATGCCCGGCTTGGTCAATAGGAATGGCGTTTTTGATAAATCGATACGGCAATACATGATCGGCGGTGCCATGTATATGGATAATTTCGGTCGGAATGACTTCGTTTTGCCAAAGCGCTAGGCGATGCATTGCCCAAGTAAGAAATCTTGGATCAGTATCGTGCAATATTTGCTGCAATAAGCGCTGATCTGCTAAAGACGACGCGCCGAATAACCAGTACGTAAGTTTATTTGTCTTCTTCAACCAGGTTACTGGAATAAATCTGTTCAGTCCGATACGTGCTGAAAATCGATAATAGGGCGGGATTTCATGTTTGTTTTTAACCGATCCCAACAAGATCACTTTCTTGACGGAAAGTTGCTTAGCGACTTCTAAAGCCATTATGCCTCCAAAAGATAAACCGACTAAAATAGGTTCGGGGCTGGTGATTTGTGGCATCAACCGAGCTGCGTATTGCGCAAAAGATTCTGCTTTCTCAGGCACAAGCCACTGAATATAGCGTGTAGCAGCATTACCCAAATCCAGACGTTGAAAAGCGCGCTCATCAGCGCCAAGTCCGCTAAAGAAGTAAACGGTCGGTTGGTTTTTTGAAACAATTGCTTTATCCATGCTGCGGTAGGCTGAATGTATGGAGCAGGTGTACTTTTTCGTGACGCTGATACCAATCGTTGGCGACCAACTCGATACGGTCAACCGTAAAGGTGCCAAAGTCATGGTCACGGTATTTTTCGAGCAACGCCAGAAAAGCCGGTTTGTGGGTTAGCGGACGGGTGAGTCTGCAGACAGTAGCATGCGCGGTACGAATAGCGTAACGTTGATCGATGCTATGCTCTAGGCGGGATGCGCGGAAGTTATCGCGCAAGTTGTTGCGAAAGTCATTTAAGCTATCGTCCTGAAAAAAGCCTTGAATAAGTACGCAAGAGGGCGAAGCGGTAATGCCACGAAAGCTGATCTGAAAAGGCGGTATTCGGGCCAGGCTTTTCTCGATCAGGCTCTGGTAATCGGGCAGGTAAATAGTGTCGAGTGCAAAGTCTGCATAGCAGGAGATAATCGACATCACGGTGATATGCATATCCGACTGGCGGTAAAAATATTGCGATGGCTCGATGGTTTGGAGCGCCTGCAGAAAGGCAGATATGCGGTCTTTCGTCGCCTGATCGGGGCGTATCACGAGTGTAATGCCAAAACGCGTATCTGTAGGATCAGCAAGTTGTGTATCTATTTCGTAATCATCTGTGCTAAATTTTTTCAATGCGTGCGCATACAGTTGTGCATAATGCCGATTCAATGCCTCATTTTCCATAGTTTGTGCTAGTTTTTCTCCCACCAATTTGTAAAAGTCTGTGTGCTATCATGAAGAAAAAGCGGTTCGCCGATTTTTGGTGTAAGCAATGTGTACTGTTTCGCCTTTGCCGCTTCGGCGATTTTTACCAAAGGCTCATACCAGGCATGGCGTGCGAGCGCATATTTTGAATGATGTACGGTCATCAAACGGTTTGGTTGTAAATCATCAATGGCTCTGACCAAGTCTTCAGGAAGCATATGAATATACCGCCAGTCTTCGTTGTATTGCCCATTTTCCATGATCGCGAAATCAATATTTCCAAATTGTTGTTTGATCTTTTTAAAATGCGCGTCATACCCGGTGTCGCCAGAAAGCAAGATGTTGCCAAAAGATGTCTGCAACATATAGCCAGCCCAAAGTGATTTATTAGACGTAAGACCACGGCCGGAAAAGTGTCGAGCTGGTAAAACAGTCAATTTCATATTGGGCAGTGGATTGCTCGCGTCAAACCAATCGAGTTCGCGAATAATTTTGGGATCGTAGCCCCAGGAGATTAAATGAGCACTCACGCCCAAAGGACAGACAATTGCTTTTACGCGATCGCGCAGCGCGCGGAGAGTTTCATAATCGAGATGATCCCAATGATCGTGTGTGATAAGGAGTAAATCGATCGACGGAATAGCTTCCGGTCGATAAATATCGCTGCCGGGAAAAGCTTCGTTAATACCGGGTACAGGCGATGCGGATACAAGCACCGGATCAATCAGAATACGCGCACTATCCAAATGTAAATAGAGCGATGAATGGCCCATCCAGACAATCAAATCTTCCTGCAAAGGCAAGGCGTTAAGGTCCGTTTTGACGGAGGGTAGTGGCTTCTCCGGAATGAGGTCTTTCACGTCGGTAAATAGAAATTCCCAGACACCTTGCAACCTCGATTTGTCACCAACCAGCAATGTTGTCGGCGATGTATTCTTAAACTCGCCTTCCACGTAATGTGGCGAACGGCTTATTCGTTCGAGTTGGGCTCCCGTAGGTAAACTGCCAAAGCGAGCTGTATGCAGAAAAATCGACGTCGCGGCGCCAACGAGTAGTATGACCGCGATAAGGAAGTAGCCGATTAACCGTAGTCGATTTTTATTTTTTGATTTCATGCTGTGTTGTCGAGCGTGCAGCGGTGGTTTTACGTTTTTAGCTGTGCTGCGCACGCTGCTTTGAAAGTAAAATAAAAATATGGGATACGAAAGCATTTTTCGCTTTTTGCACTTTGTCTTTCGCTTTTTTTATAGTATTTTGCAGTAGTTTGACGTTACCCAATTAAGAAGAAAGGAAATAACATTATGGCAAAGCAATTTTTCATTCCGACATCAAAAAATCTTGCTGATATTAATGTCGACGAGACCGAGGAAGTTTTTTCATATCTACGCAATTTAATAACGTCTAATCCCAGCGATGTATTGACAGATCAGCCTGTATATTCGATGAGTTACATCGATAGCAACAATGACGAAATTGTGTACCGAGTAGGCAAGGAGCATCCACATAAAAGCGTATCTGTTTTGGCTATTCTTAAAGTAGGAGAAGTATACCATGTCTTCCCGGATGAAGCAAATTTACAACCCGAGCGTTTAGATTTTAGCGGCACGGTGCTGCGGGATGTACAGTTTTTTGAGTAAACAAAGTTTGGCTCACAGCCGCCTCTTTTGGCTGTTGATGTTTTTAATCGTAACTCATCTCCTGCAGGTTTACATGTTCTTCATCCGATATAAAGGATCAATTAATACTTTTGTCTGTCACTTGGCGGACAAAAGTATTTTTGTTTAAAGGGATAGAAAGCAACGTGGCGAATATCTTGTTTGTCAATAATGAAAAGAGAGAAAATTAGAAAAAGCACGTTTAGACGGATAAATGACTGGCTGCATCTTTGGCTAGGACTCGTTTCAGGCATCGTCGTTTTTATGGTTAGTTTAACAGGTTGCTTCTATGCATTTCAACAGGAGATAAAAGATGTGCTGGAACCTTGGCGTTTTGTGGAAGCGCAAGATAAACCCTATGTTCCGCCCAGTGTTTTACTGGATACGGCGGCACGTTATATGCCCGGTGTGCAGCCTACGGGCTTGACTTATAGCCATGCAGAAGGTGCAGCAGCAGTAGGCTATCTTATGGAAGAAGCTGGCAACAGTCGTTTTTCGGTTGTTTTTATGAATCCTTACACGGGTGTTTTTTTAAAGCAGCAGACAACCCTTGGTGGCGATGAATTTGATTTTTTTCAGTTTGTGATCGACGGTCACCGTGCACTCTGGTTGCCCTATGATATTGGTCGGCCTATTGTAGGTGTATTTACGCTGATTTTTGTTTTACTTCTTATCAGTGGCCTGGTGATGTGGTGGCCAAAGAAGTGGAATAAAGCCAACAAGGATAAAAGTTTTAAGATAAGATGGCGAGGTAACTTTAAGCGAGTCAATTATGACCTGCATAATGTGCTTGGATTTTACAGCCTGATTTTCGCCTTGATATTAGCCGTCACGGGTTTGGTGTGGAGTTTTTCCTGGTTTGAAAAAGCGATTTACTTCGTTACATCTGCTGGCATGATAAAACAAGCGCATACCCATCCGCATTCTGATGTTCAGCAAAAAGAAAACGCATGGGAAGGCGATATGTCGCCATTGGACAAAGCCTGGTATCTTACGCTGGAAAAAGATCAGCAAGTAGAAGGCATGTACATGACGCCCATTTTGCATGACGAGGATGATCCTATTGAAGTGTTGGTATATCATGATCGCGGAACTTTTTATAATCATAACGAATATTTCTACGATCGATACAGTTTACAACCCCTGGAGCAAGATGGCAGCATATACCGCACGGCTTCCGTTGCTGATAAACTCTCGCATATGAACTACGATATACATATTGGCGCCATTGGTGGTTTTCCTGGTAAATTATTTGCTTTTCTTATTAGTTTGCTGTGTGCGAGTTTGCCAGTTACTGGTTTTTTGGTTTGGTTTAATAAAAACTATAGATAGATCTGCTTCTACATTTGTTTTTGGTGTGTTCTTTTGTTTGTTTTTAGCGTTTATTGCTTGTTGTTTTTTAAATTGATCTGCGATAGTTCGATTATGATTCGTGTATGTTGCGTTTATGTGTCTTTTCGTGTTTTTCTATCTTGTTTTTTTGGGGTAATTTGATTTTATTTTTTTGTTTATTGTAAAATAAAGCCTGTAAAAATAAAATATCGGTAAAAATGCAATGCTTTATTGATTTAGCAACTATGATATCTTACATTTGAAGCAGATAGACAAACCGCTTAAGATTTTTTGATGCGTTTATTTTCTGTTTAATAGTAACGCATCATAAGTGGAGAGCAACTGCCGAATCGGCATTAAAGATTAATTAGAACTGCATTCTCCCCAGAATGCAGTTTTTTTATGAATCAAATTTTCCTGGATTACAGGCCGTTTAATGGCTAAAAGGCGTATAAAAATAAAAATCCCGAGCTTGGGAATCTCGGGATTTTCTATCTAAACCGTATTTTACATTCATGAAATGAACTTGCTTATAGAACTGGTTTAGTGAGCTATAGTTTTTGAAATAAAAAAATAACAACAAAAAAGTGGGCAGGTCGAAATATGCCTGCCCATCATGTGTAAAGTTTACGCTAACTTATGAGGCCGATGGCGCCTTATATGGTTTCTTCGCAGCTTCAATCAATTCTTTCATTTCCAGTTTGATATAATCGACGTTAGGTGTAGATCCAGTTAAGAAATAACGAATGTTACCTTCGGCATCAATGATAAATTTAGCCGGAATACCTTGTACGCCAAACTTGCCAGCCATCACCTGTCCTGTTTGTGGGTCTTTTTGATCGTCATACAATACTTCAAACGGATAGTTGTGTTTTTCGATAAACGAAACGACATTTTTCTTGTACTCCTTGTCGCGTTCCCAGGTGTTGATAAACAAGAATTGTACATCTGCATCGTCTTTGTACTCCGCTTGTGCAGCTTGCATACCCGGAAAAGAGCGAATACAAGGCTGGCACCAGGTAGCCCAGAAATCAAGCACCACCACCTTGCCTTTTAAGCTCGCCAAGCTTACTTTCTCGCCTTTCAAGTTAAGAAGCTCAAACGAAGGTGCTACTTTGTAGGTCTCCATCTCTTTGATGTGTTTCTGGATAGACTCGACTAATTCCTGTTTTAAAGTTGCATTAAAACGCTCGTAACCGCGCATAGAACCGTTAAGCTCGGCATACAATTGCTTTAAATCATCTTCTACGTTAAACTGTCCTTTGGCGTAAAGTTTTGTCAGAACATTGTAGGCCTCCAGTTTGCGGCCTGTACCCATCAACGATTTGTAGTATACGGTAGCTAAACCATCGGCTTGCGCTGGCGCTACGGTCATCGCTTTTTCGATAAGATCGAGCGCTTCCGCATACGATCCGCGGTTTACCAAAATACCCACGTAAGACGACATGCTGCTGGCGTAGCCCATCGATGCAAATCGTGCTTTATTGTCTTTCTCTGCTTCCGGCAGGCTGATGTAGTAATAAGCATCGTCCATCGCTGTTTTTAGCAAGGGAGCTGCGGCCGTTGTATCGCCAGCTGCCAATAAGGTTTGTCCTACAGGGAGGTAGCCGTTGCCGCGCCAAAAGCGCTCCTGCATTTGCCCAAGGTAAGTCACCGCTTCTGTCGACTTTCCTTCTTTGGCTAATGTTCCGGCCAAATTGGCAAGTAAATAGTCATAGGTAAGCTCTTGCTCTGGGAAGTTTTTCACGGGCCATTTCTTGGTCACTTCGCGATACGCTTTCTCTTTGGCAGCGCTACCTTCCGCATTATAGAATACATCGGTAATGTATGCATCTCGCGTCAAGCTGCCTTTCGGATATTCTTTCTTGGCAATGTTGCTTAGCGCTTCCATTTTATCTTCATGCGCCAACGCCCGAAGGATGTTGATCGTGCTTCGATATTCTTCTTCGGTCTTGAAGTTTTTGGCGTCGCTGAAAAGCACGTTGGCCAGCGAATCTTTTTGTGCAAGCGTTCCTTTTTCCAAAATAGGGCGATACCGTTGGAATAGGTCCGGCTGCTTTTGTTGTGCATAGCTCAAACTCACCGTTAATGTGAGTAGTGCTAGAAGGTTCTTTTTCATATGCTATGTTTTTTATTAAAATGTACGTTGTTATGATGGTTAATCGTTGTATCCCGGATTTTGCGTGAGGTTTCCGTTGACCACGATTTGCGCATTCGGAATAGGGAAAAGTACATCCGTGGCTTGCCAGTTGGCTTTGACCGGCGATAACACGGCTGTAGCCCGATTGGTTCTTTTCAAATCCAACCAACGGTGCGCATATTCGCCAAAAAACTCATGCAAACGCTCTGTTTCAATCGCCGAAAGCAGTTGTGCTTGTGTGAGGTTGGCCGGCAATGCGCTCAGACCGGCACGAGAACGTACCGCGTCAATATCTGCTTTTGCGCCGCTTAGATTATTCCGGTTGGCGCGTGCTTCTGCACGGATAAGGTATTGTTCGGCCAAGCGTAAAACCACGTGGTATTCATTGCCCGTGCCTGCCGTAGCTTTATATTTGGTAATGGCATAATATGCTTTGTTAGATACCGTTTTCGGACTCACCCAGGTTGTTTTCCGAAGATCAACGGTTGGCGTTGTTTCAAAGCTGTCGTAAACGGCATTGGGTAGGCTGTAAGCAGGAATAACTGTCGGGAGCGTTATATAGTTTGTTGCAAACACGGTGATACCACTGAGGTTGGCCAGCTGAAAAATGATTTCGGTGCTGGTATTCGTAAAGTTGCTTGTCGCAGCAGGGAGACTATACATGCTCTCTTGCAATACTTTGGATGCATAGGTTTCCGCATTTGCGTAATCGCCCCGATAAAGGTAAACGCGTGCGAGTAATGCACTAGCGGCGTGCTTGTTCACACGCGCACGAAAGGTGCCCTCGTAGGCTGCTGCAAGTTTATTTTCGGCATCCAGCAGATCGGCGGTTATTTGACTGTACACCGCATCCACGGCTGTCCTGCCCAGCGATGCTTCGTCAAATATTTCCAGATCGCTCTTCAAATGCAAAGGCACATCACCGTAGAGATTGACCAGATATAGATAAGCGTAGGCGCGCATAAATTTGGCTTCACCGATTAACTGATCTTTGACCGCTGGCGTGAGCGTGGCCGACCTTTCCAAACCGACAATGCTATTGTTGGTGTTTTTTACCAATTGATAGAGATTGGCCCACAGATTATTGACATAGCTGTTGGTATTCAACAAACCATTGTTGGCAAATTCCAGCAAACTGGCATCTGCGGCATTATACTGCAGGTCATCAGCTGCAATGCCCGAATAAAAAGTCGTGGTACCCGATATATTGGTATTGACGGTGGATACATAAAGTCCTAAGATGACGCTGCGCGCCGAGGCGTCGGTGCTGAATGCATCGTCTAAAAGCACCTGCGTTGGCGGAGCGCCAAGTTCTACAAATTTTTCGCAAGATGTAGCGAGTAGCGCGCTGGAAAGCAAAGCTATGGGTAGTATATGTTTATAACGTATATTTCTCATGATGGTAGTTTAAAATTGACAGTTAAATCCAAAAACGATTGTTCTGAGCGGCGGCAATACTTGGCCGATGGTGCCGGTCCCCAGCCCCGATGGCCCGCCTTGTACGGTGGTCTCTGTATCGAGTACATATTTGTTTTTTGCCCAGGTAAAGAGATTTTGCCCTTGTACGAAAACGCTGCAATTAGCCATTTTGGCTTTTGATATCCAGCTGGATGGCAAATGATATGCTAAATTAACAGAGCGCAGTTTGATGTATGAAGCATCACCATAAACCGCATTAGAGCTGCTGTACTGATTGTAAGAAGCGTATAAAGGCGTGCTGGCGGTTGCAGTTGCACCCGGGATATCAGAAGTATTATTTTCAGCCGTCCATCGGCCTAGCCAATAGTCGTTTTGGTTAACCAGTGCACCAGGCCGCGTGTTCAGGATTTTGGTAACGCCAAAACGGTGATTAAATTGAAAAAATACGCCCAGATCAAAACCTTTGTAGGAAAATGTATTGTTAAAACCACCGTAAAAAGGCGTGCCGATATCCGCTACATAACGGTCATCATTGTTAATGATGCCATCACCGTTGCGATCTTCATACGTCGCGCGCCCCGTTGCCGGATCAACGCCCTGATAGTTGTATAGCCGGATGAGGTTGATGGGTTCGCCAACAATGTAGCTGCTGGCGTAAAACGATTGTTCTAGCCCCGGAAATTCCAGCAGTTTGTTTTGGAAAAAGGTAAAGTTAGTCGATGTTTTCCACGTAAAATCGCGACTGGCAATGTTGGTGCTGTTCAATTCCAGTTCCAGTCCGGTATTTTGTATAACGGCCGGCAGATTGGTGGTATAGCTGTTGTAACCCGTTTGTGTAGGCATAGCCGCTGACGTAATTTGATCGCCTGATCGATTACGGAAGTAGTTTGCGGTAAATAGGATACGGTCTTTGAAAAAACCTAGGTCTACAGCAAAGTCTACCTTTTTCGTCGTCTCCCAATGAATATACTCGTTAGGTAAGGTCAGTAGATTCATCGTTGCATTGCCTAGATAAGCGGTGGATGAGGAATACAGTTGTAAATAGAGGTAGTTCGATATCTGATCATTCCCGGTAGTACCAAAACTGGCACGAAGCTTACCAAAACTTAGGAAATCGATGTTGTCTTCTATAAAGCTTTCCTTCGAAAATATCCAACTTACACCCACCGCGCCGAAATTACCAAAGCGGTTTTTCGGTCCAAACCGCGAAGATCCGTCACGACGGAATGTACCGTTAATTAGGTATTTCTCTTTCCAGTCGTAGTTCAACTTACCAAACACGGCATTGTATTTATAGTAAACGAGGTTGTTGTTGGCGGTAAACAAACCCGCCGCATTCAACGATCCGAGCAGCGCGTCGTTACTGTAGTTGGTGCCGTTGGTGGTCTGCGATGCAGAGGAGTTTTGCTGAAAGCTGGTACCGACCAATGCCGTAAGCTTGCCCTGGCCGATGGTTTTGATATAATCTAAAGTCGGTTCGATAATCCAGTTTTGTGCTTTGGTATTGGAAAACGAAGATGAGCCCAGCGTGGTAGCCACCGTATTATTTACACTGGTGGACGGCGTTTGGTTGTTTTGCTGCAATTGCGTAATGGTGTAGCCAAAATTAGCTTTTGCGGTCAAACCCGGCATAATTTTGTAGCTAAGGTTTGCATTGGATATCAGATTGTTGGTTTTGCCGATATACGTACGTTCCAGCATGGCAAGCGGGTTATTGATCCCAAATGATGATGGTAGCCAGTAATAGGTGCCGTTTTCATTGTAGCGCGGGTAGTTGGGCGCCAGGTTATAAAGCGATGTCACGTCAGAACTCGGCATATCGGAGGCATCATTGGCATAGCTTACCGATAAGGCCGCATTAAATTTACCATCGCTGGAACGGTGATCCAGGTTTAAGCGGGAAGAAAAACGAGCATTTTGACTATCGCCATAAAATACGGTAGTTTCTTTCCGGTAACCCGAGTTGAAAAAGAAGCGTGTATACTCGTTTCCCCCCGATAGGTTAGCTTGCACATCGGTAATGCGTCCCGTGTTGCCGATCAGAAGTTTCTGCCAATCGGTGGCCGTATTTTGATCCCAAACGGTAAGATCGGGCGCGTTGGCCGCCGTTGGCGTAACGCCATCATTGGCAAAAGCTTCTTTGCGTAAGGCCAGGTATTCTTCGAGATTCAACATCGGGATAAAGCGATTAACTTCTGTGATACCGGTGTTAAAGTTTACCCCAATGCGGGTGCTGCCAGCTTTGCCTTTTTTCGTGGTGATCAACACGACGCCGTTAGCGCCCCGGCTACCATAAATAGCCGTAGCATCGGCATCTTTCAAAATGTCAATACGCTCGATATCTGCGGGATTGATCATGCTAAACGGACTCAGTCCGCCCGCTGAACCCGAAATGCCGAAAGCATTGAGATTATCTGTAGCAGGTGCGCCACCGTTAAAATTGGTGAACGGAACGCCATCGATAACGTAAAGCGGAATGGAGCCCGATGTGGTGCCGCTTAGCGAAGCTTGATTTCTGATCTGTATTTGCACGGCACTGCCCGGCACACCGTTGTTTTGTGCAATCAACACACCGGGCATTCGGCCGGATAGGCTGGCAAGCGGATTGCTAACGGGCTGTGTTTCGATATCTTTTGCCGTAATGGAAGCTACTGCACCGGTATTTAATCGGCGCGTCGTGGTGCCGTAACCGATGACGACAACCTCTTCCAAACTGCCTTTTTCAGGTTGTAATTTAATTGGCGTGCTATTTTCCAGCAATTGTTTGGCCGGAATTTCCAATTTTTGATAACCCACGAAAGAAAAAATCAGCGTCACATCCGGATCAGCCAACAGCATGCCCCAAATGCCGTTTACGTCGGTTGCGGTGCTGGTTTGCGTGTTACGATAATCCAGCTTTCGGTAGTCTTTGATCAGCACCGACACACCGGCTAGCGGCGTACCGTTTTCATTGACCACCTGCCCGCTGACGCGCGCTTGCTGCTTTGATTTTTCTTTGATCGCGATAATGTCGTTGTTCATCAGTTCCCAGGTCAGGTCACTGCCCTGCAATGATCGGCTCAACACCTCTTTTACCGTGAGTTGCTTGCCAACAAGGTTGATCGTCGTGTTGGGCAGTAAGTTTTTGCTGAAGAACATCTTGTACTTACTGTGCTCGTTGATGGTCTTGAAAACATCTTCTAATTGGCCATTTCGAATAGAAATATCCAATTTTTCGGTTTGAGAGTAAGCATATCCTGAAACATCCAAGTTGCTTAAGCAGGATAATAGCAAGGCTAACCTCGCTGTTTTGGTCAGTTTAGGTAATTTATTATTCATAATGTTATTTGGGTACTACGCGTTGTTGCTATGGGTATATTTCGATGTTTTCTTTTGCATCCTTTTTGTATCGAAACGGCGCAACCGTTTGGAGCCCTTTAAGGACATCTTCAATGCGCTCATTGTCAAATGTAGCCGAGTAAATTTGATCGGCAACGGCTTTGTCATTGATACTGATCTTGACGCCATACATCCGTTCAAGCCGTAGGGCGATTTGCGTCAAGGTTTCATCTTTGATCGTGATACGCTTAAACATCCATTCGGTTTCCACCGCGTTGCCATCGGCCTCCGAAATGGTAAATGGCTGGACAGATACTGCGGCCGGTCGGGTTTTCGTTAGCGGTGTGTTTTCGCGTCGAGCTGCGGAAGTGTTTGCTGACTCGGCAAGTGTTGACTCGGCCAGTACAAATTTTTCTTGCGGTTTTAGAATGAATTTTTCGGTGGTTTTGCCCGCTTCCCAGATTTCGACCCGACCATGAACAAGTGCTGTCGCTGCGTGCTGCTCGTTTTGGTAATCACGCACGTTAAAAGACGTTCCCAACACCCGAATTTCCATGCGCGGCGTGTGGATAAGAAAAGGCTTATTCGGATTCTTGGCCACATCAAAATACGCTTCACCTGTCAGCGTTACTTCCCGACGATCAGCATCTTTGAATGATTTTGGGTAGATGAGTTTGCTGGAAGCGTTGAGCGTGATTTTGGTGCCGTCTTCCAAAACGACCTGCCGCATTTCTCCATTTGCCAGTTGCACTTCCTGCTGCTGTTTAAACGGACCGATACCAAAATAATAACCAAATGATAGAATGGCGAGTACCGCTGCTGCCGCATAGGCTAATCTATACATGCTTTTTAGCTTACTGCCCGTAGACATACCACGCTTAATTGTTGCCGCTACCGTAACCAACTGCTGATCAAGATCGTGATCAGCAATCTGCGCTGTCGATTTTTTGGCATAATACACATAAAAGCTATCAAGCCATTGCTTTTCAGCAGAACTCAATTGTTCGCCGTTGCGATATCGTTGAAGCAGTTGCGCGATGTCTTTTTTATCCATATCAGTTAGGTGTGTTTTCCGTCATTGCTGGCGGTTAGTTATTGATATGACGGGCAACTTGCGTAAAGGGAGTACTAAAAATTTGAAAAAAGTATAAAAAAAATAAAAAAGAGCAAGGTGCTAAGCTTCGTGCGTAAATAACGTAAAGCATTATGCACTTGTTTTTTTGCCGTTTTTTCTGATATGGATAGTTTTTGTGCAATTTCTTTGTAGGAGAGTTGCTGTTCCTTGTTTAGTTCAAATATTTCACGCGTCCTTTGCGGTAGCAGCGCTTTATTTTCTTCGATCAGTTCAAGAAGTTCCTTTTCCAGTATTGATTCTTCTGTAAAACAGATTCCATTTTCATTAAAATCGACAAAATCATGCATATAGCGCGATACCACCTTTTCATGGCTGATATGATCGAGCACTTTATTGCGAACGGCTTGATACAGGTAAGCTAGCGGAGTGCTGCTGACGGTCCATTGCGTGTGTTTAGCCCAGACTGCTAAAAAAACCTCTTGTATAATATCATTGCAGAGTTCGGTATCGGCAATCATGCGGTATGCATGTCGATACAATACAAGCTTATGCCGATGAAACAATTCTTCAAAGGCACGGTGCTCCCCCTTGTTGATCAGCGCTACAAGCGCTTTATCGTCCAATGCTGTATACCTATTGTTCAAGTTGCTGTGCTGCTTTAAGAAATCATTAACACCGTATAAATTTATTGTATTATCGGCTGACTAGCAAACGAGTGGATAAAAATCGTCCTATTAATTTTTCAATAGTTAAATTTTAACCTACATCTTTCTATGCAGGAAAACGACTGCAGCGCCGTCACATCAGCTGCTGACAGGCGAGTTGGCCTTATCTAACACGCTTCGTTGAGCTAAATAGATATTGACAGCATTGATAATCAGCAATACCGCCACGATGAGGAAGATGTAATTGAAATCGAACAGTATGGCGATGTAGGAGCCTATAAGCGGCCCCACAATATTGCCGATATAAATGGACGATTGATTGTAACCGAATACGGTGCCGTAAATGCTTCGATCCGTATGTTGAAGCAACAGACTTTGTATGCAGGGAAATAAGGCGCCCTCTCCAAAACCGAGTAAGAAGCGAAGAAAGCCCAATTGCACGACTGACGTAGCAAAAAACGTGATAAATAGGATTACTGCAGTGAAGAGTAAAGCGGCAAACAATATTTTTGGAATGCCCAGTCGGTCGCCAAGCTTGCCGAGCACGGGCGCAGCGAATAAAGCCGAAAAACCCGGAGCAGCACTGATGATGCCGCTGGTAAAAGCCAGGTTATCTAAAAGCGGGTCGAGCTTCTTGACATAAAGTAGCAATATAGGATTGATCGAGCTATTGATGACTTGAATAAGCATAGAAGCGAAGAGCAACGCGATAATTAAACGAACGGAGCTCACTTGCTTGGTCCAGGATACCCGTGGTTTTTCTTTTTCTTTGGGGAGGATAGCTTGTTGTTTATCTTCTTTTATCAGAAACATACTGATAAAAAAACTCCCGATAAGTAACACGGATGTGCTGATAAAAACAGCAGAAATATTTACCGTATCGGCAATAAAACCGCCCAGCAAAGGTCCGATAAGTACGCCGGATATTTGCGCGGTAGACAATACGCTTAAGCCCCAACCGCTGCGCTCGCCTGGTATTTGCGAGCCGATGAGGGCGATAGCCGTGGGAATGTAACCCGAAGTAATGCCCATAATGCCTCGCAAGGCGAGCAGCTGCCATACATCGCTAACAAAAGCCTGGCAAAAGATAACAATGCTCATGCCCAATGAAGCGCGGAGCAGCATGACCTTGCGACCATAACGGTCAGACAGTTTTCCCCAAAAAGGTGTGGCAATAGCCGAAACTAAAAACGTAATGCTAAAAACGAGTCCGGACCAAAGGGTTTCGTTGTCGTTTACGCCAAGCTTCATCACAAGCAATGGCAGAAAAGGTAAAACCATGCTGATGGCGATGCCTGTAAAGAAGCAACCCAACCAACAGGTGTAGAGATTTGTCTTCCAATTAACCATGGTAAACAAAGGTTGCAAAAATTTTATCGAAGCAGGCATCTTCGTTCAAAAAAATGCCTGCTGCCTGCAATTGCTGTTTTTTTGCGCGCTATTGTTTGATGGCGAGATGGTATCTGTTTTTCAAATGGGCATATCGTTTCCGGTATTCAGACGGTGTGCAACCAAAAAGCTTGGAAAATTGCTGACGAAAATGTTTGATGTCGTTAAAGCCTGCCGTATAGGCGGCTTCGTTGATATTCGCATTGGTGTCAATAAGCGTCCGCGCTACGTTGCGCAAGCGGATGTACCGGATAAATTCATTGGCCGATTTTCCAGATATCGATTTGATTTTACGGTAAAGGTTGGAATGGCTCATCCCGAGTTTATCGGCCAAGGTTTTCACCGTAAAATCGCTCTCCAAAATATGCGTTTCGACAACTTGCATCGCCTGTTGCAAAAAATCTTTGTAAGCGGCCGGAACTTTATAGTCGTTGGTTTGGAGTGTAATCTCGCTATGGAAATACTGATGCAAGCGATGCCTGTTGTCCAAAAGATTGCGTACCCGGGCGGTGAGCAGTTCCTTTTCAAAAGGCTTCGTAATATAGTCATCAGCACCACCCTCGATGCCTTTCAATTTTATATCTGCCGAGAAGCTGGCGGTAAGGAGGATGACGGGAATATGGCTTAGCTTGCTGTTTTTCTTGATTTTTTCGCAAAGATCAATGCCGGATATACCATGCATAACAACGTCGCTGATGACAATGCTCGGCTCCATTTTGCGCAAAAGTGTAAGCGCCTCTTCGCCATTTTCGGCCTGTACAATATCAAAATCGGCCTGGAAAATCTTGCTGATGTAGGTTCTGATTTCTGCATTATCGTCGACCAACAGCATAATGTCGCGTTCTGTTGTCAAGTTGCTGATATTGGCTTTTTTTTCCTCTTCGTAGGACGATACGGCTGTTTCGGGTATCGGGATATGTTCCTCTTCCATTAATTCGTGCAAGAATACCGAGTGCTCTGCGACATCTTCATAGATTAGCTGCTCTTTGCCAAAGGCGGTTGGTAGGGGCAATTCGATGCTAAAACTTGTGCCGCCTATCGTGTTGGGCGCAAAGCGTATTTCACCGGCGTGTGCCTGCATAAACTTTTTAACTAAAAATAACCCGATGCCAAAGCCTTCTTTGGCTTTGCTGTTGCTACCGTAATCCCGTTGGAAAGCTTTGAAAATATCATCAGACAGGGGCGTGTACTGGCCGTTTCCGGAGTCGGATACGGTGATATCGACCATCCCTTGCTTGACGCAGAGTGTGATGATAACGCGGCCGCGACTTGCCGTAAACTTGAGTGCATTGTGAAAAAGATTAAATAAGCAGATTTCTAATTTCTCGCGATCGCCCAGTATTTCGCAGCTCTCTGCTTCGCTCTGAAACTGATAGTCAATTTTTCGGGCATGTGCTAATTGTTGGAAACAATAAAATACTTCGCGACTCAAACTAACGATATCAAGGCGTACCAAGCGTAGCTGATCGAAATCGCCATCGGCTTTTTGAAAAAGCAGTAGCTTATCCACGAGGCTGAGCAGGCGCTTCGCATTATTGTACACCTGATGCAGCTCCTGTGGCGCCGAATGGCTGTCACCTATGTCGGCGGGATAAAGCATTTCTTTTATCGGGTTGACGATCAGGGTTAGAGGCGTCCTAAACTCATGCGCGATATGGGTAAAAAACGTGATTTTTTTCTGATGCAGCTCATGTTCCTTATCTCGTTCAAATTCACTGGTTTTCAGTTTAAATAAGAGGGCTGCTCTATATTTTACATAATTTCTGTATATATAAAGGGCGGCGACAACGAAGCTGGCATACAATAAGTAAGCCCATAAACTACGCCACCAGGGCGGAAGAATGCGTATCTTTACTTGTCGTTCGGCCGTGTTCCATTTGCCACTGGCATCGGTTGATTTGATGCGTAGGGTATACGTTCCTTCTTTGAGATGAGAGTAATGTGCTGTACGCTGCTTATCAACATAGTTCCAGTCTTTATCCCAACCTTCAAGAAAATATGCGTACTTAATTTTATCTGGAAAAGTGTATTCCAAAGCGGCAAATGAGATAGACAACACCGCTTTATCATACGGAATAGTGAGATCGTTGAGGTTGGCCAGCGGAGCGTTTTGGTAGTCATGCAGGTTGCTGTACGGTTTATTATCGATAGAAAGCTGCGTGAGTGTTACGGTCGGAAAAGACGCTGAGAAGATTAAATCAGCAGGGTAGAAGTAGTTGAAACCGCGTATACCGCCAAATACGAGCTCCCCACTTTGGCGTTTTAAGGCGGCATTATAGCTAAACTGATTGCTTTGTAAACCATCTGTTTTATTGAAATTTTGGAAAGTCAATCGCTCGGGATCAAACTTGGAAAGCCCATTGTAGGTGGAAATCCACAGGTTTCCTTGTTCGTCTGCTAAAGCATTGAGCAGGGTGTTGCTCGGAAGTCCGTCTTTCTCGGTGTAGCGCTTAAATGTGCCATCGTGTTTGTTGAAATGCAATAAACCGCCGCCTTCTGTACCGATCCAGGCATATTGCTGGCTGCTGTGCAAGATAAAACGTACAGGCGTACCTATCGTGTATTTCTTTCCGATTTTTCGGCTCGGGTCATAGTGAAATACTTCTGCCCACGAACCAAACCAAAAGCTGTTGTCGTTTTCCTGTGAAATGACCAATATGTCCCGAATATCTACATCGACTGCTGTAAATTCATTTTTTTGCTGATCCAGTTTGTATAGGTGGCCACCGTTGAGCGTGGCAGCCCAAATCTGCTGTCGGCTGTCTTTGTATAATCGCCAGATGGCTCGATTGGCATAGCTGGTGTGTGGATAAAAGCAAGAATACTGTTTGGTGGCTCCGGTTTTGGTATCCATGCGCACAATGCCTTGGTCGTAGGTTGCTATCCAAAGCTGTTGATCGTCATCTTGCACCATATCCGTCACGAAAGCTTTGTTGATCGGATGGCTTCCGGGAAGTGCGATGTTACTAAACTGTTGTTTTTGCATATCCCATTGTCTGATGCCAGCACCTTCGGTTCCTATCCAAAGTTTGTCTTTATCCGCTTCCGCAATAGACAAGACAAAGTCTTTTGCATCAATTTTCTGCTTGGAAGCGCTGTTAGTCGCTAGTTTGAATCGGCCTTTGTTGGGGTCGATAACATTGATACCGCCGCGTAACGTGCCGATCCATTGACGGCTGGAAAGATCTTCATAAACAGCAAAAACAGCATTGCTGGTTAGTAAGTTATTGATGCCCTCGTCGTTGCTGATAATTGCGCCGCTGTGAATAGCTATTTTCTGTATACCGCCACCGTCTGTACATACCCACATTTTTTGATCTTTACCAAAGTAAAGGTGCACGATGCGTTCGATACGTAAGCCATTGGCCGCAGAAAAATCCGTAAACGTATTGGTTCCTGGACGGTAACGCCGCAAGCCCCAATTGGTAGAAAACCAAATATCGCCATCACTGGAGCTAGTCATCGTGGTTGCATTAAAGTTTCCGCTAACTTTTAAGCGCAAGCTGTGACTGGACTGGTCGTAATAACATAGACCCACACCTTGCACCACGGCCCACAACTGGTCGCCAGCAGTTTTGCACATGGCATGCACATTATAATGATCTTGTGGATCTTGATTGGCTAGCTGTAGGGGCACTGTCTTGGCGCCGAAACCACTTTTACAATGCTCAATGACCAGCAAGCCAGCTTGTCCGCTTCCGGCAAACAAGATGCCGCGTTTGGTTGTCTCTAATTGATGTATCGAAAAGTCTATCGTGTCCAGTTGATTGGCTTTGTTCCACAAGCGCAACCGACTAAACGCTTTTTGATTTTTGTGTAACACAGCCGCGCCTACTTTCGTCGCAATCCATAAATTGCCTTCCGCATCTTCGGTAATATCGGTAATCCGATTGTCCGGCAGCGAACGGCTGTCTAACGGGATATTTCGGTAATTGATAAATTCGTAGCCATCAAAGCGGTTTAAGCCACCATTGGTGCCAAACCACATAAAACCGCCCTTATCCTGATAAATATCTGTGACATAATCATTAGACAAACCCTGCTCAATACCGATATACTGCACGTTGTTTTGTGCGAGTGCGCCTTTCATAAGGCAAAGCAATACAAGGAGAAGTAAGTTCTTCATATTTAGATCGGTTAGGGGTAGTTGACTGCCTAAATATAATTACAAACTGTAAAATCTGCAAAGCGATCTTGCTGCGTAACTAAGAAAATACAGCTGATTTTAGCAATTGGTTAATATACGGTTTGCAAAGGCTAAAATCCAGCAACTAACGTAAAGAGACGAATAAGTCGACTATTTTTTGCCTAGTTTCCCCCCTGTTTTTAGCTAAATACCCCCTGATTATTTTAGCAACAACTACCGATTATTGTGCTGCGGCATAGCTAAGGCTGCATATAACTAACCAAATTAATGTATAATGAAAAGATACAAAGTGCTTTATCAAAGCTTAGGACTATTGCTTTGCTTTATGGCGATGTGCGGCGTTACGCAGGCACAAAACCTGAGCGTGAAGGGGATAGTGACAGGCGGGGCTACTCCGTTGGAAGGAGTAACCATTGGTGTCTTGGGAGGCGAGGCGCGCGCGGTGACCGACGTGAACGGCGCCTACGTAATCAGCGCTCCCGCCGGAATGACACTCGTTTTTAGCAATGTCGGCTATTTACGGCAAGAGATTTCTTTAGCAGGAAAAGTTGCCGATGCTTCGGGTTCGCTAACGCTTAATGTGTCGCTCCAAGAGGACGATAGCGTCATTGAGGATGTGGTGGTCACCGGATTTGGGCAACGCGAGAAACGAGCGTCCGTCGTGGGGTCAATCACGACGGTAGATCCCAAACAATTAAAAGGGCCAACCAGCAATTTAACGACGATGTTAGCCGGTCGTGTAGCCGGTATGATTGCGTTTCAACGTTCGGGTGAGCCTGGCTCAGACAATGCCAATTTCTTTATTCGTGGCTTAGGCACGTTCGGTACCGGAAAGCAAGATCCCTTGATTTTGATCGACAACGTCGAGTCGAACGCCACAGAAATGGCGCGTTTGCAACCGGATGATATTGCTTCCTTCTCGGTATTGAAAGATGCAAATGCCGCAGCAGTATACGGTGCGCGCGGTGCTAATGGTGTCGTACTGATAACCACCAAAATGGGTACCGAGGGGCAAACCAAATTTGATTTCCGTATGGAAAATTCGCTATCGACGAATACGCGGAATTTCAGGTTTGCAGATAACATTACCTACATGGAAATGGCTAATGAGGCCTTTTTGACCAGACCGGCAAATGCAGCCAGCGGACAATTACCATATTGGCAAAGTAAAATTGACCATACCAAGGCTGGTGATGATCCCTTATTATATCCAAACAACAACTGGATCGACCAACTGATCAAGGATAATACTTTAAACCAACGTTTCAACATGAGTGTAACCGGTGGTGGTGCAAAAGCACGTTATTACCTGGCGGGGACGTATAATATTGATAACGGTATTTTAAAGGTAGAGGGGCTCAATAATTTTAACACCAATATCAAGCTGAAAAACTATTCATTGCGCTCTAACGTAGACTTGAATTTTACGCCGACGACTACAGGTATCGTACGTTTTTATGCACAGTTTGACGATTATATCGGTCCTATTGGTGGATATGACGATGATGGCAATCGCATTAATGGCGGTACAGCAACTTTTAGACGTGCTTTATGGTCTAATCCGGTCGCTTTTCCGGCGGTTTATCCAGCGTCTATGATGCCTTACATACAGCACCCATTATTCGGAAACGCGCTGACCAGGAACGGCGGTCTATATGTCAATCCCTACGCCGAAATGGTGCGAGGCTACCAGGAGTATAATTCATCCACGATTATGCCGCAATTGGAGATCAAACAAGATTTAAACCACTTGATACCGGGTTTAACCTTGACCGGAATGGCTTATGTAAAGCGTTACGCTTATTTTGAGGTGAGTAGGCAGTATAATCCGTTTTACTACTCGGGCTCGGTAAGCCCAGATGGAAATATCGCTTTGCGTGTGCTGAACGATGGCGGTACGGGTTCGATCGGTACGGTAGGAACAGAATACCTCAACTACGCCGAGTCTGAGAAAACAGTCAACTCCATGTTTTATGCGCATGCTATGGCTAATTATGGGCATAGCTTTGGCAAGCATCGCGTAGGCGGTATGTTGTTAGGCTTGATGCAGAGTCAGTTGAGTGGTAATGCCGGAAGTTTACAACTGTCGTTGCCCTCGCGAAACATGGGGCTGTCGGGTCGTTTCACCTATGGTTTTGATGATCGCTACCTGGCGGAGTTTAACTTTGGGTATAACGGATCGGAGCGCTTTGCGCAAAATAACCGTATGGGTTTCTTCCCGTCCTTTGGTTTAGCCTATAATATTTCTAACGAGTCCTTTTTTGAACCTTTAACCAAGGTGATTTCCAATTTCAAATTGCGCGGTACCTACGGTTTTGTCGGGAATGATCAGATTGGAGAGCGATCAGAACGCTTCTTTTACTTATCTGAAGTCAATATGAACAATAGCAACTTTGGTGCTGCATTTGGCGAGCTGGGTGGCTACGCTCGCCCAGGTATTTCGGTGAGCCGTTACGCCAATCCAGGCATCACCTGGGAGCGATCCAAACAGATTAACCTGGGGTTAGATTTGGAATTTGTAAATGGCTTATCGATCAATGTAGATGCTTATCAACAAACACGAAGCAACATATTGACCGGACGATCGTTTATCCCGGCCACGATGGGCTTGCAGGCAGCGATCATTGCCAACACCAATAAGGCAGAAAGCAAAGGTGTCGACCTTACCGTAAATTATCAGAAATCGTTTGGCGATGGTTGGTATGTAAACGGTCGAGGAACATTGACCTATGCAAAGAGTAAAATGCTCATTGTTGATGAGCCGGCTTATGCCGAATCATACCGATACACCCAAGGTTATCCGGTGAAACAATACTTTGGTTACCTGGCCGAACGTCTTTTTGTGGATGACCAGGAAGCTGTCAATTCGCCAATGCAATTTGGTACGCCAGGCGAGGATTACCTCGGCGGCGATATTAAATATCGCGACCTGAACGGTGACGGAGTTATTTCTGATTTGGATAGGGTAGCGATTGGATACCCGGAAAACCCGGAATTGATCTACGGCTTTGGCGGTACATTGGGCTGGAAAGGACTCGACTTCTCTTTCTTTTTCCAAGGATCTGCGCGGTCTTCTTTTATGATTAATGCGCAAAATATATCGCCTTTTTACTTAAATGGCGGAAATCAAAACGGACTGTTGCAAGCGATAGCAGATAGTTACTGGAGCGAAGATAACCGGGATTTATATGCTTTTTGGCCACGCTTGAGCGAGGGCGTAGTAGCCAATAACAACCAGTCGTCGACATGGTGGCTGCGCGACGGCGCATTCCTGCGCTTGAAGAGTCTCGAGTTGGGCTATAACGTAACGGAAAGATTGCTGAAACGTATTCGTGCAAACAACCTGCGCCTGTATGCCAATGCAACCAACTTGTTTGCGATCAGTCGATTCAAATTATGGGATGTAGAAATGGGCGGTAAGGGATTGGGATATCCTGTACAAGCAGTCTACAATTTAGGCCTTCAATTTTCATTTTAAGGGTTATCAGCGAATAGATTATGAAAACGAAAATAATAAAATTGCTTAGACACGGCTTGCTAATCGTTGGGACAGCGATAGGTTTGAGTGCCTGTCAAGATTATATCGATGTAGTGCCGGATAATTTGGCCACGATAGAAAACGCATTTACCTTGCGTAACGAGGCTGAAAAATACCTGTTTACCTGCTATTCCTACCTACCGGAGAATGGCGATGCGCTCAGCAATACGGGCTTATTGGCTGGTGATGAGGTTTGGATTCCGTTTGCACAACGCGAATTGTTAGGAAGCAACTGGCACATTGCCCGGGGAAGCCAAAATAAGGCTAATCCGCTGGTCAATATTTGGAGCACGTCCATGTGGCGCGCCATTCGGGATTGCAATATTTTTCTGGAAAATGTCTCGAATACGCAAAAAGTGTTAGACTTGACGCCAAATGACCGTTCCCGCTGGATTGGCGAAGTGAAGTTTCTAAAGGCTTACTATCATTTTTTACTGATGCGGGCTTACGGAGCTATTCCGTTGGTCAAAGAAAATCTTGGAATCGATGCGACAGCAGAACAAGTGCGCGTGGTGCAACGCCCCGTGGATGAAACAACGGATTACATCGTTAGTCTATTAGACGAAGCGTTGGAGACATCGGTGCCCACGGTTATTCAAGATCGCGGATTTGAACTGGGAAGGATTACGAAACCTATCATACTTGCGGTTAAGGCGCAGGTGCTGTTAACTGCTGCTAGTCCGCTTTTTAATGGAAATAGCGACTATGCGAACTTTACCAACTCGCAAAACGAGCTGTTGTTTAACCAAAGCTACGATGAGCAAAAATGGGTTAAGGCGGCTGAAGCGGCCAAAGCGGCGATGGATGGGGCAGAAGCGGCGGGTTTTGCATTGTTTCGTTTTAACAAGGCACAGTATGGCGCATTGACTATTTCAGATCAAACAGCGACGACGTTAAGTGTTAACCTGGGTTTTAACGAACGTTGGCAGACTGAACATATCTGGGCCAACCCAAACAGTCTGGCCTGGAATATCCAGCGGGATGCCATGGCTCGCCTGGAAACCAACGCTGCGGTGACCGATGCGCGCTCACACCTGGCGGCGCCGGTGAAGATTGCCGAGATGTACTACTCCAGGAATGGTGTGCCGATCGGCGAGGATAAAACCTTGGATTTTACCAATCGATTTACTTTACGTACAGCAACCGAAGCAGAACGCTACTATATCGAGCCGGGCTACCGCACCGCACGCCTTAATTACGATCGGGAACCACGTTTTTATGCACACCTCGGGTTTGACGGCGGCGTATGGTTCAAATACAGCACACCTAGCAACTCTGATGAGGATACTTACGTGCTCAACGGAAAGCTGAATCAGATGGGTGGATTTAATACGTACGGTTGGGGAAATGAAACCGGATATTTCCTGAAGAAATTGGTGAACTGGGAACAAAATTTCTCGACCAGTGGTGTCAGCTACAAAAATTACCCTTGGCCAGACATTCGTTTAAGCGACGTGTATCTGATGTTTGCGGAGGCTGCTAACGAAGCCTATGGCCCATCGCAAGATGTTTACGATGCGCTTGATAAAATACGCGCACGCGCTGGGCTCGCTGGTGTATTGGAATCGTGGGCATCATTTTCCACCAACCCAGGAAAACCGACGACCAAAGACGGACTACGTGAAATTGTGCAGCGCGAAAGGATGATCGAGTTGGCCTTTGAAGGGAAACGCTTTTGGGATTTACGCCGCTGGAAATTGGCCGTGAACTATTTAAACCAAAATATTACGGGTTGGAGTGTTTTCCAGGAAGTGACGACCGACTATTATCGTTTGCGAACCATCTATCCGCAAACTTTTGTGGCGCCGAGAGATTATTTCTGGCCGATATCCGAATATGAGTTAACCGTAAATCCAAGTTTGGTGCAAAATCCAGGGTGGTAGGTCTAAATTATTTATGAAAAGAACGTTGTTATGAAAAAAATTAAATTCTTCACTTTCCTGCTGCTAGCTATTTTCCTGATGGGATCGTGTGCAGAAGAAATAAAAGAAATTTCGGAAAAGAGCACCACGCCGCCGGGTGTGGTGACGGATGTACGGGTTACGAACTTGCCAGGCGCGGCGAAAATTGAATATCGACTACCGATAGATAAAGATTTGCTGTATGTGAAAGCGGTGTACACGTTGGCTTCAGGCCGCAAGATGGAGGTAAAATCTTCGTATTATAATAACTCCTTAATGGTAGAAGGCTTTGCCGATGAAAAACCGTATACCATCGATGTATACGCGGTAAACCGAAGCGAAGTAAGTTCGGAAGTGGTGCACGTCACGATCGAACCTTTAGAAAACCCTATATGGAAAACGTATAGAAGTTTAGAAGCCATTGCTGCATTTGGTGGAATACGCATTACGGCAGAAAATGAGGATCAAAAAGATGTCACCATTATGGTAATGCAAGATTCGCTGGGTGAATGGGTGCCATCAGTAGATAATATCTACAGCTCGGTCAAACAGATTAACCGTACGATCCGTGGGCTTGATACGATACCGCAGACATTTGCCATCGTGGTGCGCGATAAGTACCTCAATTTTACAGATACGCTGGTTACCAAGTTAACGCCTCTGTACGAAACTACACTTCCTAAATCGCGCTACAGTGCCGTGACGCTGCCGACCGATGTGGAGCAAGAGTTTGGTTCGACCTCTTTAGCAGCCATGTGGGATGGGCAAGCCTATCACTGGCCCAATGTTTCGATCACAAAAACAAATGTGATCGTTCCGCAATGGGTAACATTTGACACCGGCGTATTAGCGAAGATGAGTCGCGTCGTGATCTGGGATTATGCAGAGTATACAAACTCCGGGAGGATGTATTATTACGGGGGCAATATGCGCGATTTTGAAATATGGGGCTCGGATAATCCACCTGCCGACGGAAGTTGGAACAATTGGATCCTCTTAGGAAAATTTATGAGTGTGAAACCATCGGGTTTGCCGTATGGACAACAAACAACGGAAGATTATGAGTTGGCCTACAATGGTTTGAGCTATGATTTCGACGTGACGGCGCCCAAGGTACGTTACCTGCGCATCAAATGTAATAAAAATTGGATAGGTTCTACATTTATGTCGATTAATGAGTTGCAGGTATATGGCGACCCACGGTAAACTTCAAACGATCAAACAAGTTAAAAACGAAAATTATGAAAAGACATACGATATGGAAGCTTTTTGCCCATGCAGCGTGGTTACTGCTCCTTTGCGGTTTGAGCAGTTGTTCGAAAAGCGACGATTACAGGAAATACCTGGAAGGAGGTGAAAAGATATATACCGGTAAAATAGACTCTGTACTGGTTTATTCTGGTCGGGAGCGCGTTTACGTAACCGGCTTATTCATGGCCGATCCTAAAATTGTTAAGTTGCGCGCATATTGGAACAACGGGCAGGATTCGATCGAGGTACCGGTAACCCGTACGGCTGGTATTGACACCTTAAAGCTATCGATCCCCGTGCCGGAAGGTGTACACAATTTTTACTTTGTGACTTATGATGCAGACGAAAACGCCTCTTTAAAAGTTTTTAAAACAGGTATTTCCTACGGCTCACGCTATATTTCCGGCTTAATCAATAAGCCCTTTTATACGGCCGATTATTTTGCAGGCGATCAAAATACAACGATATCCTGGGGTGGAATGGACCTCACCAGCGGTGCCACATTTACCGAGGTTGAATACACCAATACGCAGGGCGAGCTGGTGACGCAGCGTGATTCCATCGGGTTTACAGAAAGCACGCTACGAAACTACATGCCTGGCGACCCGCTGCGATATCGCACGGTTTTCATTCCAGACACCTTGAGTATCGATACGTTTTACACCAATTATGCGTCTAATATTTCACCGCGCCTGGCCTATCTGCGTAACATCGATTTTCCCTTTCAGCGGAACACATGGGATAATGCGCGCTGGGGCACACCTGCTGGCTGGACGGTAAATACAGCCGCGAAAAATGCTGGCCCTGGTAACAGTACCTATGGTGGTTACGAGCTGCGTAACGGTGTTGGGGTACTTTCGCTCGAAGGCGGCTGGGGACTGCCAGGCGTTGTGAATGGGAAAATTTATCAAACGACAAATCTGCAGGCAGGGCGCTACCGCATTACCATCAACGCTATTGATCGCGGCTCATCAGGAACGGTGTATTTTGCCGTGTCATCGGGCACGTCCATACCGGATCAGGCAGGACTTGCTTCTGGAACCATTGCCTATGTAAATTGCTCGGGCAACGGTGCAAAGTCCCTGGAATTTACCTTGACTGAGGCAACGCAGCTGACGGTAGGTTTCGTTGGTAACATGCCCAATACAGGATCTTATTTTAAGGTGCAGGGAAATATTGTTTTTGAAGTTTTATAAATAACCAAACATGATGATTTCAAGAAATATAAGTAGTTTTTTAATAGTGCTGGCGCTGGGCGTACAGAGTTGTAGTAAAACAGCAGATCCGGTTTCACCGACCAGCGAGGAAGAAAGCGTTGGAGAAATTGCGTTGCCCGCACTGGGTGTCTTAACCATTGCTGATATTACGACGACGGGAGCAAGTGTAAAAGGCATGGTTACCGCAAAAGGCGGCGCTTTGGTCACCAGCCGTGGAATCTGTTGGAGTACAACACCAAATCCAACGATTGACGCAAATATGCTAGAAGCAACGTCGACAAAGGGCTCCGGCGAGTTTGGTTTGCAGCTCAGCGCGTTGACGGCGTCGACTACCTACTACATAAGAGCCTATGCTCAAAATCGTGGTGGCACGGCTTACGGGCAACAGGTTGTTTTACAAACAACGGATATTCAGTCGGTCGAATTTGCGAACAGTCCGATGTTTATTATCGGTTCTACGCTGGCGTGGTATGATGTTGATATTTTGAGTAGTGGCGGCGGTGCTGTGACAGAACGTGGTATTTGTTGGGGAACAGAACAAAACCCAACGATAAATAACCAGAAAATTAATCATGGTACGACCGGAAACGGGAAGTTTCGGATTGGTTTGACCGGTTTGACCGAAAGAACGGACTACCACATGCGCGCTTACGCGATCAATGAAACGGGGGTAAGTTATGGCGCAGATGTAGCATTTCGTACGATTGGCAAGGGTAATATGACCTACACATTCAACAAAGCGGCTAATCCTACGGAAGTGCAACTGGCTGCCTACGCGCGTTTGCAGGTAGCGATTGATAGTGCAGTCTGGTATGTTAACAATTATACATCGGCGACGAAGCATGTATGGTTGAATTATGACGCGGCAGTGCCGACGGCCGATGCGAATAATGAAGGCTGGATGCGCTTTGGCGCCAATGCAACTTATCAAAATATCCGCACCATGCTGCACGAGATGAACCATACATTTGGTACAGGAACAACAAGCTGGTGGTCTGGGCAAGCCATTTCAGCCGGACAGTACCGGTTGCCGTTTGCCAATGAAATGCTTAAGTTGATCACACAAGATGCCAACGCCGTAATTAATGGTGACGGGCAGCACTGGTGGCCTTACGGCTTAAACCAAAATGCCGAGGTAACCTCTAGTTGGGATTATGTGTATAATTGTTTGCTTATTGAAGCCATGCGAAAAGACGGCATGACGCATAGCGGAGCTTACATGCCTTAAGATAAGGTTTCTGGAGATTAGTTGTCGCCAGAGAGCCGCTTTATCATCGGCTATCTGGCGACTTTTATAGGATTTAATCTAAAAATAAGATGAAAAAAGTATGCAGTCTATTTAATTGCTGTGCTATCGTGATCGGTATGACGATGTTAATCAGCTTTTCCTCTTTTGTGTCGCTAGAGACGCTGTCGAAAAAGAAAGTCAAGTCGCGTATGGTCGGTGTATGGGAACTTGTTTCTTACGGCAGCCAAAAAGCAGATGAGCATCAGGCAAGTCCGGGCCAACTGAAGGTCTTTGGGCAGGATGGTGATTATACGTTCGTGCAGGTAGGACAGGCAGGAACGGAGCTGGCGCATAAAGGAACGTTTCGTGTACAGTCGGACAGTACCTACACCGAGAAGATCGAATTTGCCGTCAGACAAAACCTGCGCGGCGTATCTTCGACCGTTCATTATGTATTCCATAGTGAAGAAGAAATGCTGGTACACGGTACGGTTAGCGATATTGTTTTCCATGAAAAATGGCGCAAGGTCAAATTGCACCTGAAGTAATTGACCTGACCCACGTTAGAGCAATAGCGTCATCAAGATGTGACAAAGAATAGGGGATACGCTTATTATCCCCAACTTATTTGCAGAATATGCCCCCTTTTTGCGCAGTTTTATCCAATAGTTTTGTGAAATGCGTTTATTTACCAATCAAAAAAATACAACTAGCAAGTTTGAAACGATGAAAAGATATGTCGCTGTTATTGCTTTCCTGTTTTCGTGCTTCTCTACTATCGCGCAGCAGCCTGCCCCTGCTGGCTATGTGTTAGTCTGGGCTGATGAGTTTGATCAGGATGGAAGTCCAAATGCCAATTTTTGGAACTTTGAAGAAGGCTTTAAACGAAATAGAGAAGATCAATGGTATCAAAAAGAGAATGCTCACTGTCAAGACGGTTTTTTATACATAACCGCGCGGAAGGAAGTAAAACCTAACCCTACTTATCAAGCGGGGAGTAACGACTGGGCATTATCCCGAAAAAAGATACAATACAGCAGTGCTTCGTTAAATACGATGGGCAAAAAAAAATGGCAATACGGGCGCTTTGAAATGCGCGCTAAAATACCCGTTGGATCAGGCCTTTGGCCTGCGTTTTGGACGCTAGGCGTCGATAAAGAATGGCCGTCAAACGGGGAAATCGATATTATGGAGTATTATCGCGGTGATATCCTGGCCAATATTGCAACGGGCACAAAAGAACGCTGGAAAGCAGCCTGGCACACGGCCAGCAAAAAAGTAGCTGCGCTTGGTGGAGAAAAATGGGCTGACGAATTTCATGTATGGCGCATGGATTGGGACGAAAAAGAGATTGCACTGTATGTGGATGATAGCTTGATGAACAAAGTTGCGGTTGATGCGCTTGTCAACCAGGATGGTACAGGGTTTAACCCATTTAAACAACCGCACTACCTGCTGCTCAACTTTGCTTTGGGCGGCATAAACGGCGGCGAAATCGACGATAAACTGTTGCCAGCGCGCTACCAAATAGATTATGTGCGCGTTTACCAACAAGCAGCAGATACAGCCGCAAAGGCAAGCGAGTTTACGCCAGGGGCACGTTGGGAAGATCAAAACGGCGAACATATCAATGCACATGGTGGTGGAATCATCTTTCACGAGGGAACGTACTATTGGTATGGCGAAAAACGTGGCGGAAAAACATCGCTGGGCGTCAATGTATATTCCTCTAAAGACCTTTATAACTGGCGCTTTGAAAAGCTGGCCTTTTCACCTTCTGATGATCCGTCAAGCGCGATTGCCTGGGGCTGCATTATGGAACGCCCAAAAGTAATATACAACGCTGCAAATAAAAAATTTGTGATGTGGTTTCATTTGGAGTTAAAAGGACAAGGTTATGCCGCGGCACGCGCAGCCGTTGCGGTAAGCGATACGCCGACCGGGCCATTTACGTTTGTAGATAGTTTTCGCCCCAATGGCAATATGTCTCGCGATATGGGGCTTTTTGTAGATGATGATGAACAAGCATATCACATTTATTCATCAGATGAAAATTATGCCCTGCGTCTGGTGCGCTTAACGTCTGACTACTTGCAAGCAACTACCGAAGACAAGCTGCTTTTCCGTAACCATCGTGAAGCACCTGCCTTGTTTAAATACAATAATAAATACTACCTGTTTACCAGCGGATGTACAGGCTGGGCGCCTAATAAAGCCGAGCTACACGTGGCCGATAAGCTATTCGGACCGTGGCAGTCGTTGGGCGACCCGATGCGTGGACCACAATCTACGCTGACATTTGATGGCCAATCGACGTATGTTTTGCCTGTACAAGGTAAAAAAGATGCCTTTATTTTTATGGCTGATCGCTGGAAACCTAACAACCTGTTAGACAGCCGCTATCTCTGGCTGCCGATAAGCCTGGGAAATGGTGAAGTGACCGTCAACTGGCAAGATCAATGGGATTTAAGCGTATTTGATTAATCTACTACAATACCAATAATTTAACATGAAGTTCCCCTCGAAAATTAGTTTAGCACTTTGCTTTTGTCTTTCCATTGGCCATGCGCTTTATGCGCAATCTAGTGTCACACTTTCCGGAAAAGGCCGCGTACGCAACCAAGAACCTGAAATTGAGCGAAAAGGTATTCCCTGGTTGGATGAAACAATTGTCGAAGAAAATAGAATGCCCATGCACGCTAGTTATTACGTTTATGAAAATGAAACGCTAGCAAAAATAGGCGATTGGAAACAATCTGCAAATTACCAGAACTTGAATGGTGCCTGGAAATTTAAGTGGGTAGAAGCACCCGCCGATCTTCCGGAAGGTTTTGAAGCAATCGACCATAACGATCAGGAATGGCCCGAATTTATGGTGCCCGCCAACTGGGAGCTAAACGGCTATGGCTTCCCGATGTATACCACTTCTGGCTTCGAGTTTACATACCTGATTGGCAGACCGAGTCCGCCATTGGTGCCGATGCGGTTTAATCCGACAGCGGTTTACCGGCGAGCGGTGCTTATTGACGAGGCTTGGGATGGTAAACAAATTACGTTGCATATCGGGGCTGCAAAATCTAATCTATCTGTCTGGGTAAATGGCCAATATGTAGGCTACGGCGAAGATAGTAAGTTGCCTTCCGAATTTGACATTACACCTTATTTGTCGAAAGGCAAAAACCTCATTGCCCTGCGGGTGATGCGTTGGGGCGTGGCCAACTATTTGGAAGACCAGGATATGTGGCGCTTGAGCGGTATCACACGCGACTGCTATTTAGTCGCGCGCAATAAAGATCAAATCTATGATATTGCGCTTGATCCGCAACTGAACGACGATTTTACAGCCGGCACCTTACATAGTAAGATCAGCCTGCGCGAGCAACCGCAAAAAGCGCTGACCGCGCGGGTAGCAATTTATCAAGACGGCAAACTTTTGCAAAGTAAAGATCATTCGTTTGCCGGAAAACAAGAAATCATAAGCAACATACCGCTGAATAAGCCGGCATTGTGGACCGCAGAAACACCCAACTTGTATGATGTAATAACCACGCTGCAGGACGATCGCGGAAACGTAGTGGAGGTGATTCCGCAGCGTGTAGGCTTTCGCAAAGTAGAAATTAAAGACGGCCAGTTTTTGGTTAATGGACAGCCGATTTTAATAAAAGGTGTCAACAGGCATGAAACCGATCCTAAAACGGGGCATATTATTTCGCGCGAAGCGATGCTGCGGGATATTCAGTTAATGAAACAATACAATATTAACTCGGTAAGATCAAGTCACTACCCAAATAGTGAGCAGTGGCTAGACCTGTGCGACGAATATGGTTTATACGTTATTGATGAAGCCAACATCGAGTCGCACGGTATGGGTTATGATCTTTCTTACACCATGGCCAATCGGCCAAGTTGGGAAAAAGCACACGTATCGCGTGTAGAGCGTATGATGGATCGCGATAAAAACCACGCTTCGATCGTGACCTGGAGTATGGGAAATGAAGCAGGGAATGGCTATAATTTTTATCGGGCTTACCTGCGCATGAAAGAGAAAGATACGTCACGACCAGTGCAATACGAGCGTGCTGTGGTCAATTACGGCGAGATGCGCTTTGATTGGAATACCGATATGGTGGTGCCGATGTATGCTAGTCCGGCAGCTATGCTAAGCTACGCAAAAAATAATCCTAAGCCCGCGCGTCCTTTTATCCAGTGTGAATATGCCCATGCAATGGGAAACTCGCTAGGCAATTTTAAAGATTACTGGGATATAATACGGGCAAATAAAGGTGTTTTTCAAGGAGGTTACATTTGGGATTTTGTCGACCAATGTTTTCAACGGGTTAACGAGAAAGGCGATACCGTGTACACCTACGGCGGAGATTATGAACCCAAAGAAGCTATAACCGGTTGGAATTACGCATCCAAAGGTATTTTCTATGCCAACCGTACGCCATATCCGCACGCGTGGGAAATGAAAAAGGTCTATCAGGATGTGCATACCACGTTGCTAAATGCCGATTCTATAGCTATTTACAATGAAAAGTTTTTTACCGATCTGCGTAACGTAACACTCGATTGGGAAATTATCGTAGATGGCAAAACCACCAAAAAAGGTCAGATAGCAAATATCCATGTCGCGCCACAACAAACCGCTCGTGTAGCATTGCCATCGGGCGGCATCGGGCAGGGAGAGACATTTCTCAATTTGACATACCGATTAAAGTCCGCCGAGCCGTTGCTGCCCGCAAAACACATCATAGCAACCGAGCAGCTATTTGTTTCCGGAAGTTACCAAGCAACCGGTGTAAAGGCCGCTACCGTCGTGGGGAAAGATAAGATTAACCTGCAGGAAGATGCTACGAGCGTACGGCTGTCTAGCAAACAATTGACACTCGTATTTGACAAGGCAACAGGCTGGATAACGAATTATAAGGTTAAAGGAACTGATTTTCTGGCAGCCGACAAGCCGTTTAAAGCAAATTTCTGGCGTGCACCAAACGATAATGATTTTGGCGCAAACACGCCTGAAAATTTGAAGGCCTGGAAAGCGAGTACGGCTGCTACGACCGTAAAATCTATCGTGGCCGAGCAGCGAGATCAACTGATCGCTGTGAAAGTAGTACACGACTTGCCGGAAGTGTTTGCCACGTTGGAGATGAATTATTTGATCAACAGCGACGGACAGCTCCAGGTGGAGCAACACTTGCATGCCGATAGCGCGCAGAAGGTAGAGGTATTGCCTCGCTTTGGTATGCAATGGATTTTGCCTGCCGGATTTGAAAAAGTGGCGTATTTTGGTCGTGGGCCGCATGAAAATTATCAAGATCGTGATTTTAGCGCACATGTTGGTCTATTTGAGCAAACAGTTGATGAACAATATTTTCCTTACGTCATGCCACAAGAAACCGGAAATAAAACCGACCTACGCTGGTGGAGCATTACAAATAAAAAAGGAAGCGGATTGATGGTCGTGTCTGATTCGCTTTTTAGCGCCAGTGCATTGCATTACTTTGACAGCGACCTGGATGATGGAATGAAACGAAACCAGCGCCATGCGGCCGACTTGATCAAGCGTAAAGAAACGCAGCTTAATCTGGACTGGAAGCAGATGGGCGTTGGCGGCATCAACAGTTGGGGAGCTTGGCCAACCAAAGAATATCTTTTACCCTATCAAGACTATCGTTTTTCTTTTGTTATAAAACCGATATAAAAGCGAAGCACTTAGCCGATGCTTAAGGCGGAGAGTTGATAAGACTTCTCCGCTTTTTTTATCGTAAGATTTAACAAATTGAATTTCATTTATTTTAAAAAGGAGCAGTATATTTGCACGATTACGCAATCGATTGATTGAATTTCGATTAAATATGTTTTTCAACGTGAAAGAAATTAAGGTTGTTTCAGCGAAAGCCTTGCATGTAGCGAACAGATTTAACTTTTTTGTATTCGCCTTTGTGCTCTCGCTTGTTATCCATTTATTTTTTTTATTTCGTATACACAGCTTGCCATTTCCCGTCTTATACGGGCCATTGTTGTATGGCATGTTTTTAGAAATACGCGAGTCGAACCACCGGAAATGGCTTTTCATCCATTTTCTTCCATTTGTCCTTTTTCTGATCTGGAATATCAGACTTAATTTTGAGTTTTATTGGCCTTATTTCGAGTGTTATCTGCCGGCAATGGCCATTTCCGTAAGCAGCTATCCTATTTTTGCTTTAGTAAAATTAACGCATAAAAGCGTCAATGCTTATGACCCGAGAGTCATTCTTTTAAAACAAATGAGCGGCTATGGTATAGCTATTGCCGCGCTTATCGGGTTGCTGATGGCAAGCCAGTTGATTTTGCTCACCTTGGATATTAACCCGTTGCACCTGGTCGGCCTCGCCATGTTTTTCGCTGCGATGTTGTTGATCCATTTTCTATACGCACACCACGATGTCTCGACCAAGCTAAGTCAGCATGGTATAACGGTGACCTGCGCGACATGGCATAACAACGAGTTGATTCAGTTATATGAAAACAGGTTGAACGAAGCCATGGCCAGGCAATTGTTTTTAAATGCCCGCTTGACGGTGGATGATCTAGCCGAAGCCACAGACATTCCGAAAGCGCACTTGGCCGATTATTTTCGAATCTATCAAGGACAAAGTTTTTACCAATGGTTGGCACAATACCGTATACAACACGCGCAGCAGCTGCTAGGTTTGACTAGTAAGTTGCTTAAAATTGAAGTGGTTGCTAAAGAAAGCGGCTTTCAATCCAAGACGAGTTTTAACAAGTATTTTAAAGATGCGCTAGGCATGTCGCCCTCAGCGTATAGACAGGAGATGTGGAGTAATTGATATGTGGAGTACTGTCTTGCATACGGCGACTTTATTGTTGTCTTTCGTGGCGTTGCATCTGTACCAAATGCTGCCCAAGCCTTCTATATTGCAGAAAATAGGCCGCTGGTATCTGTGGCTTAATTTGATTCAAGTGCTCGTTTATTTCCTAAGCGTTTTGTTTTTCAGTAAGATCGATGTGTATTGCATTCCTCCATTTGCTTTGCTATATGGGCCAATAGCTTACTTTGTATACATCGCTTTGTTTAGCGAAAAACTTAGCCGGCGAACCGTTTATTATCATGTTATGCCTTTTGTCGTGGTGGCGCTGTTGTACATCGTTCTTTTGCTTGATTTCGGTTTGCAACAAGCCTTTGCAAAGGTATATTATATAGGTTTGTCGGGTTTAATGGTCGTTTCATGGTGTATTTATCCCATATTTATTCTCGCTAAAGGAACCAACGGCAACACCTTTTCGCTCAGGCTGTATCGCATCGGATTGCTGATTTTAGCAATGTTGACACTCGTGATGCTGCCATTCGTATGGACAGAGACTAGCCGTAAGCTGCCTAATAATCCTTACATGTTCAATTGGATTACGTTGTTGGCTATGCTTATCGGGTCATTTTTGGCGTATATGTATTTCTTTCGGCAACTTTCTACGGCGGTGTGGCCGCAGGTTTCGTTGGATCAAAAGCAGCCGAGTAAAGATGATGATGATCTAGAAATAAATACCGTAACGAAAGAATTGTCAGCTGCACATAAACAGCTTATCCAGGCATACTTAGATCGACAAAAGCGATTTTTGGATCCTAATTTTCGCCTTGATGATATGGCTCGCGAGTTAGGTTTGGGTAAAAGCATAATCTCTCAGTTTTTCCAACAAATGTATGGTGACGGATTTCTGAAAACGATTAATAGTTGGCGGGTTGAGCAAGCTTGTTTATTGTTACAGGATGAAAGTCTCGATTGCACGATGGAAGAATTGGCGACAAGATGCGGATTTAATTCACGCGCATCTTTTTATCGTAATTTTAGTAAAGAGCGGCAATGCAGTCCGATGGAGTTTAGGGAAAATGTGCTGCATAATGACTAGCAGCCACCATCAGTTTAAAAACAGATAGACGGGGTTGTTGGTAAATTGTTGTCTAACAGGTTTTTAAATAATTATGGGTTGTCTCATTTTAGCATACTGAACAACAAGATATGAAATGAGACAGCTGTTGCCGTTGACTTTTGTCATCTTTGAGTATCGATTACGATGGAGTATACAGCTAGTGAAAAAGCGTCAAAAGACGCGTGTTAAGATACCGTTTCTTATGAAACATTATGAAAAGCATAATTGCTTAATTGGGGAGGAGCTGTTTTGACTGCGCTAGCAGTTTGCAGCTGTTTGTAACATGTCGCCCTAACCTATTTCACTCGAAAATAGGCTAGGGCACATGTTTCTGAAAGGAGATCAACATTACTTCATCAGCGTAGGAGGGTAAACATCTTATTTCCCAAATTGACTTATTAATGGTTTTCCTACCGAATAGTTTCCGGTAGCATTAGCCGATGACAAATCAGTCGCCGATATCCTAACACCTAATTTTTTGCGTATTTATGGATTATTTGTTCCTTTTCAGAACCAGATTTAATGCTGTTATTTGTATTATATTTAAAGTCTACTAAAATTGTAGATTATTTTGTAATCAGACTAATTAACTAAACTACTATATCCAAGGGGATGGACAACTGGGCAAAACAGACTATCAAAAACTCACAAAGAACATGCTAAGATGTATGGCTGTAACGTGTTGGTAGCGCTGTAGACGTCTAGCTCATCACACTTCAAAAAGACATTACGAAATCTCGTGATGTCTTTTTCGTTATGAAGAATTGCATGTAAAACAATAGACAGAAGCATTAAAATACGTTAATTTTTTACGCTTATCTCGTGCAATCGGTATATTTAGGCTAACGCTTATGTTCCAGACAGATAAACAGACACTAACTGATATTAATGCGTTGGATTGGAATTCAGCCAGTTTGCTGCGCTTTTTCGACCACACGCAAACCCTAGGCGGGCGCGATATGCTCTATGCCTGGTTTCTGCAACCTTTACACGGTAAAAGGGAGATTATTGAGCGGCAACAGGCCATTGCTTATCTGGCCAAAGAACCTATTGAAGGTCTTTTTGATAAATATATGATGGCTGACTTGGAACGCTATGCCAGCACGCCGACGATTCCCGCGACTACACCCACACTGTCTTACTTTATCGACAGCTTTTGGTCCGTTTTTTCTGGAAGATCGCACCAAGTTCATCGCCTTTTTATCCGGCAATCGGTTTGCGAAATTGCATCAATCTGTTTAACGATCCATGCACTGGTCGAAACATCCAAGACATCGGGTGAGCAAACAGGTGTCTTCAAACGTATGGAACACCTGCTAACCCAATTTTTAAACGGATTGGATTTATCGGCATTGAGCAAACTAACCGACGGAAAAACGCATCGGGCGCTTATCTTGCAATACGATAAGCTTTTTAGGTCTACAAAGCGACGCGATTTGGCCAGTCTGTTTGAGATACTATATACGCTGGATGCTTTGAGCGGTATCGCGAAAACACTGCATAGCAATCTGCTAAGTTTTCCGGTTATTAATGAGCAAAAAGACACGAGCAGCTTACTAGAAATTCACGGATTGTACCATATAGCTCTTGAAAACTCGATTAAGAATGACGTGATCGTGAGGCGTGACAAAAACATCTGGTTTTTGACAGGTGCTAACATGACCGGTAAATCGACTTTACTGAAAAGTGTCGGCAGCTGCATATACCTTGCGCATATAGGCTTGCCCGTTCCGGCTGTATCCATGCATACCGCGCTTTTTGCGGGTATGTTTACCAGTATCAATCTGGCCGATCAAATGGCTACGGGATTTAGCCATTTTTTTGCCGAGGTAAATCGTCTAAAGACTATGGGTAGGCATATTGCTGCGCACGGCCCGATGCTGATATTGCTCGATGAACTGTTTAAGGGGACCAATTACGAAGATGCTTACGAAGCTACGTTAGCTTTTTTGGACAGTGTAGACGGTATTGCAGATAGCGTTTTTTTCGTTTCTACGCACATAACGGATCTCGGCGTGTTGCTGGAAAAAAGAGCGCAGGTGGCATTAAAATGCTTGGGTACACAAACCGACAATCAAAATGGTATCACCTTTACTTATAAATTAGTGGATGGTGTAGCGACAGCTAAGCTGGGTATGTGGTTTTTAAAGCGGGAGCAGGTTTTCGAAACATTTCGATCCATCGGTGCTAACAATAGATGATCGTATGATGTTGTAAAATGCAGAGCTTACGGCGGCGACTATTCCTGTAATTTATCCAATAAACTTGGCTACCGCAAAATTGTTGCTTAATTTTAGTCGGTACTAGTACACGAGCGATGATATCCGAAGAAATAATGCGTCTGGAAGCGGTCGAGAAAGTTTATAAAATAGGCGATTCGACCATTACCGCCTTGGCCAAAACTTCCCTGTCTTTAGAGTCGGGTAAGCTGACCTTGATTATGGGGCCTTCAGGAAGTGGCAAAACAACATTATTATCGATATTGGGTTTCGTGATCTACCCCACGTCGGGTCGTGTTATTTATCGAGGAAAATCCGTATCTGCAATGAGCGTTAACGCGCTAGCAGATTTACGCTTACGTGAAGTAGGCTTTGTTTTTCAGCAATTTAATTTGATAGAACCACTCAGCGCGTTAGAAAATGTGATGCAGCCGTTGCGTTTGCAAAAGGAAAGTCTGGCGACTGCGCGATCGAAAGCGATGGCCGCGTTGACCGCGCTTGGACTGGCTGATAGGGCGCAAAACTTGCCCAAGAAGTTGAGTGGCGGACAAAAGCAGCGTGTAGCGATTGCGCGCGCGCTGGTTACCGCACCGGCGATGTTGCTTTGCGATGAACCGACGGCCGCGCTAGACGCCAAAAGTGCGACCCAGGTGATGAACGAACTGCAAGCATTGGCCAAAGGCGGAAAGGCCGTTGTCGTGGTTTCGCATGACCTGCGGCTTCGTAAATTTGCCGATCGAACTATTTACGTGGAGGAAGGCATTGTTTCAAATACTGTATCAAATGAAGCTTTTTATAAATAAATATCCATTCCTGCTGATTGCGCTGGTCGGCTTGCTATATGCTGCTTGCAAACAACGGGGTAAGCCCCAGCAAGACACCGAAACTACGGAAACGATGTTGGCTAAGGTAAACACTGTGGTGGCCATTGGCAAGGTTGTTCCGGCAAATGGCTATGAATGGTTGGCCAGTCCTGTTTCCGGACTGGTTAAGGAAGTCATGGTAAAAGAGGGCGACCATGTTGACGCGGGTGAGGTCGTTGTTAAACTTTCCGAGCAGACAGCTCCGCTGGCGGTCGATCTTTCTAAAGTGCAATTGGAGCGGATGCTGGCGCAAAACAAAAGTAGCCAGAGCAGTATACAGGAAGAACAACTTAAACTTGCCGAGCTGCGCGAAAAATATGAAACCTCGCATACTCTTTATGCCAAAAATGCGGAGACACGCGAAAAAATGCAGGCTGACTCGAACGCCTGGAAGCAGCAGGAACAACGCTTGTTAAGCGTACAGCAAGATATAAAGGCTACGGCTGTTGACCAAAAAGCGCAACGCATCAATATTCGTAAAGCCGAAGAAGATTATCAAGCCTTGCAAGTTAGGGCCAGCGGAAGTGGAACGATCGTAGAACTGCTGGCTGAGGTTGGCCAATCGGTCACGCCCAGCACGACATTAGGACGCGTGGCAAATACCGATTCGCTATTGGTTGAGGCCGAGGTCGATGAGCTTTTTGTGGATCGGGTAAATATAGGTCAATCGGTTTCCTTTTTTGCGGTCGGGAGCAAGCGAGCAGTTGGCACCGGCAAGATTGTGTACGTTAGTCCGACATTAATGGATAAGTCAATGCTATACGAAAGTGCCAATGAAGGCGATGACCGCCGTGTCCGTCGCTTGAAAATAAAACCAGATCGCTCGGATGGTCTATTGATCAATGCCAAGGTCGATTGTCAAATCAATATACAATAATATGCTAGCTTTAGCCTGGAGGTTTATTCGATTTGATCGCGCTAAAAGTATTGGTGTAGTCACTGCGGTAGTCATCAGTATTTTCTTGATTGGCCAACAACTCAGTTTGCTATTTTTTCTGATGGGCTTAATGGGCAACCTCGTTGGTAACGCGCCCGTGAGCACAGCCGATGTTTGGATCATAGAACGGCAAAGCAACAATATCAACAGCGTCAACGCGATTGACCGGCGATTTGTTCAGGAGATTGCCAGCTTACCGTCGGTGCAATCGACATCTCCGGTTGTGGTAACAAGCGCGCAAGCCAGTTTTCTCGACGGAAACACGGCGCCGGTAACCATTGTAGGGAGTGAAGCGCCATTCTTTGTAGCTGGACCAGTAGATCGCAAAATTATGTCGGGCACACGAACACGTCTTTTGGAACCGGAGGTAGTTTCTGCTGAATTTTTTTCGGCAAAAAACTGGGGTACTAATTTAGTACTCGATAAGCCGATAGAAATCAATGGTAAACGGGCAAAAATTGGGCTGATCACCAAAAATGCGCAAGGCTTTGGCGCGAGCTTAATGTACAGCACATTGGCTAACGCGCGTCATTACGGCTCATTAGCGCCATCGAAAGTAAGCATTATTATTGCGCGGCTGCATGAAGGTGTTGATAAGGCCGATGCGATTAAGGAGATGAACAACTTCTTTCCGCATCTACAGGCCTGGGATGCCGAGAAGCTGCAACAGTCTACTGTTAAAGAAATTTTGATTGCTTCCAATATGGGTATGAGCTTTGGCACATTGGTGCTATTTGCCATGTTGAGCGGTTTCTTTATTATCGGGTTGACGTTGTATTCTTCCGCGCTCGATCGAATAAAAGATTATGGAACATTAAAAGCCATGGGCGCACGCAATAGTTATGTAAACAAACTCATCATTGCGCAGGCTTTTTTGTATGCGCTGCTGGGCTATGTTGTTGCCCTGTTGTTACTTTTTGGCTTCAAGATGGGGGTAGCAAAAAGCGGCTTACTGATCGATATTTCTATTCCCTTTGCGCTGTTTTTACTGCTCGTTACCCTCCTGATATCGATCGGAGGATCGTTATTTGCCGTAAGAAAGATTGCTAAACTTGAACCTGCTGCTGTTTTCTAGAAAATGAGATACGTCTTTTTGTATATTATATTCACATTGCCCTGCTTTTTATCTGCACAGTCATTAAGTATCGAGCAGCTATGGCAGCAGCTTGAGGATAATCGTGCTTATGAAAAAGAGACGCTGCGCGTGGAGCTTCAAAAAAGCGAACAGGTGTTGAACCGATTGGATCGTTTGCCGCTAGTTTATGGTGATTTGAATCTGCAACGGAATCTGATTGTCCCGACAACGCCCGTTCCAGCCATCGCATTTGATCCTGCAGCACCGGCAGGCAGTTTTATCCCGCTACGTTTCGCAACCGACTGGTCGTCTAAAGTAGGCGCACAACTTGAATGGCGATTGTTTGATCCGTCGCGAAAAGCAACCGAAGCGGAGGCAAATCTGCTCACCGAAAAAGCAACCATTAGCGCACAAGATGCGAAGCAAACCTGGCGGCGCGAGGCGACGTTGGCCTACGCTGCTATCGTTTTGGCGAGCGCTCAATATGAGATGGCCATAGCAGACTCGAGCACCTATGCGGAATTGTTGCGCATAAGTCGGGATCGGTACGAAGCCGGGCGCGAAACGCTGGAAAACTATCTCGATGCGCAGCAGCAGATGGAGCGAAAAAAAATACAATTGGCCGAAGCCTGGTCGGTTTTGCTCGTGGCAAATATCGATTTGGCCCGGTATGCTGATGTAACGTCGTTTACCAAACTGAACTCCGGGTTGGAACATATTATTTCGTTGTTGAAAAGCTATGAACCAACGTACTATGGCAAACTTCTAGCCGACGTAGACAAGCGCTTAGCCGATCAGCGTACCCGAGATGTCAGACGGCAGTACTTGCCCACGTTAAGCTTTAATGCCTACCTCGGTACGCAGTATTTTGCCAATGAATTGCAGTTGTTTAACAACCAGGCTTGGTATGGCAATAGCTACGCTAATATTGCCTTGCGCCTGCCGATATCCCAGTATTTCCAACGGCAGACTGCTTTACGGAAAGCGACCATGGAAGGAGATTTGCGTAAACTAGATTGGGCAGATGAACAGCAACACGAAGATATCACGCAGGATAAAAGAATGGCCAAGTTGCAGGCTGTCGAAAAGAGAATTGCAGGATTAGAGCATATTGTTTCCTTGTGTGTTGAAAAGAAGGCTGTTTTATTGACCGCTTTCCAGGCTGGCAAAATTTTGCTGGCTAGCTATAATGTAGCTAACAGCGAGTATATTAAAGCACAACAGGAGCTTTGGCAAGCACAATACGATTGGATAGACAACGCGATGAAATGATGGATTACTAGGTAATATTTCGTCCTACTTTGAAAACAATTTCCTTGTTATCTTTAAAGCATGTTACCGGTGGTTTTGCGTTTCGGTTTTTTAACGATCGATGCATTACGCTTTTTTCACTTCGTGAACTTGATTTGTTTATCTGGGATATAGCAAATGAAGCTCGCCCAACGCCAATAAAGAAGGTGCCCCAAGTAAAAGGCACCTTCTTTCTTTATAGTCATGTCATAAAACAATCTTGCGCTACGGATGATCTATTTGTTTGCTCTTTAGCGGGCGAGTTTTTTACGAGCTTTCATCGTGCAAGCTTAAAAAGCTAACAAAAAAAGATTCCACACGGGGAGTATGGAATCTTTTGACTAACCAATGGTAAAAACCTTATATTCTTTTATGATACCACAAATATAACACTAAAAATCAAATAAAAAATTAAATCTATAGAATTAGTAGTCTTTATGTAAATATTTCTATATTTGCGCAGGATGTTCCAATTGGCGTTGGTAACAGCAAGGTATCACTATTAAACAATTTGAGATTATGAAGAGAAAAAGCGTGTCGTTTTATTTTTATTTGATTGCAACGGCTTTGCTTTGTTGCCAATTTGCGCCGCTGCATGCGCAGGTAGAAACAAAGCCCATCATTAATGCCTCGCTGGAAGGCACCGTGCTGGATGCCGTAACAAAAGAACCTATCGAGGGTGTTACCGTGCAACTAGAAGCGGTAACGCATACCGTAAGAACCGATCGTGATGGGCGATTCCAATTTGTAACCGGCCAAAAATTGCCGTTTACTATTATTTTATCTTATGTGGGTTATGAAAAGCAGACGATCGTGGTTTCTACTTCGCCATCTGTTATTGAGCTGAAGCCGATCGCGGAAAGCATCAGCGAGGTTGTTGTGACATCGCGACGCCGCCGTGAGCAACTGCAAGATATTCCGATTCCCGTTTCCCTTATTCGCGGTAGCGCCATTGAAGATGCGGGAGCCTTTAATGTCAATCGTTTGAAAGAATTGGTGCCCACAGTACAGTTGTACACCTCCAACGCGCGTAATACCACTTTGAATATCCGCGGTTTAGGATCGACTTATGGTTTGACAAATGACGGTATCGATCCTGGTGTGGGTTTTTACCTGGATGGCGTATACATCGCGCGGCCTGCTGCAACCTGGCTCGATTTTATTGATATAGAACAAATAGAGGTTTTACGTGGTCCACAAGGAACATTGTTTGGAAAGAACACAACGGCCGGCGCGTTCAACATCACCTCGCGGTTGCCACAATTTAGTCCGGAAGCAAATTTCGAATTAAGCTATGGTAACTACGGATTTATTCAGGCAAAAACATCCTTGACCGGTCCGATTACAAAAAATTTGGCGGCGCGTGTTTCATTTTCAGGCACGCAGCGTAACGGGACACTGTATAATGTGCATACCAATCGTGCGATAAATGATATGAATAACCTGGGTTTTCGCGGACAGTTGTTGTACACACCGAATGAGAATATTAAGCTTGTGTTAGCTGCGGATGCGACCGCTCAAAAACCAGATGGTTATGGTTGGGGTGTAGCGGGTGTGGTGCAAACGCAGCGCGCAGATTACCGACAATTTAACGCCATTATTGCCGACTTGGGCTACACGTTGCCTTACGCTAGTGCTTTTGAAAGAAAAGTTGATTTGGATACGCAATCGAAAGCAGATAATGCGTTGGGCGGCATCTCGCTAAATGCCGATATCAAAATCGGAAACGGTACGCTGACGTCGACTTCTGCATGGCGTTATTGGAATTGGGTGCCGCTAAACGACCGCGATTATCTGGGTTTACCGGTATTCACGGTTTCGGCAGGTAACTCGGTGCACGATCAATGGTCGCAGGAGTTTCGGTATTCCGGAAAAATCAACGATCGAATCACGGGCGTAGTCGGCTTGTATGGTTTGTATCAGGATTTACGGACGGATCCGGTGCATACCGAAGAAGCGGGCTCGGCTTTGTGGCGATTTGCGCAAAACTCGACAAGCGCCTTGTGGCAAACGCCAGGTTTGTTTGACAATTATGGTATCCGCACGCAATATGGTATTAAAACAACCAGTCTTGCTGCTTACTCGCAGATCGACTGGTCGGTAACCGACAAACTTCATGTATTGCCGGGCTTACGTTATAACTACGATAAAAAAGTGGCAAATTATGATCGCCAGCGTTACGGCGGACTGGAAACAGATGACCCTGCTTTGCTCGCGTTGAAAAATGCTATTTACACGAATCAATCTTTTAATACCGATGCATCTGCCGGCAACTGGTCTGGTCAATTATCGGTACAATACAAATTTAACCCGCGTTTGAACACTTTTGCTACGTATTCTGTGAGTTACAAACCGATTGGTATCAATGTGGGTGGATTGCCAACGGCCAATGGCGAAGTCCTTTTAGATCTTGCGCGCGTGAAACCGGAAGCGGTGCATCACAAAGAGCTTGGCGTAAAGACAATTCCGACACGGAATGCCATCTTAAATTTTACAGTGTACAGAACAGATATTAGCGATTACCAAACATTGGTACAGACACCTGATCCAGGCGTAAACCGAGGTTATTTGGCTAACGCCGAACAAGTCCGCGTTCAAGGTGTCGAGGTAGATGGAAGTATCCGTTTGTTTAACGCGCTTACGCTAAATGGAGCCTTCGCCTACACGGATGGCAAATATGTACGCTTCACCAACGCGCCTGTGCCTTTGGAAGAAGTTGGCGGAGCAGAAGCATTCAAAGATATTTCTGGTGGAGAGCTGCCAGGTATTTCAAAATGGTCGGGTTCGTTTGGTGCTGAAGTAACTAAAAAAGGCAAGCTCATCGGACTGACCGGAAGTTATTTTCTAGGTGCTGATATCTTTTATCGTTCTACATTTTCATCCAATCCTTCACCATCGGCCTATTTGAATATCGAAGGCTACAGCCTGCTCAATGGACGCGCTGGTTTTCGCGCTTCCAACGGATTGTCGATACTCGTTTGGGGGCGTAATATTGCCAACACCGATTACTATGAGCAATTGCTCGCTGCGCCCGGAAGCTACGGGCAATATGCTGGTGTCATTGGTGACCCGAGAACTTACGGCATTACGTTGCGGTACAACTTAAAATAACCAAGCGTTAGCGTTACTTTTTTCATCGATCCGTTGGCCAGAATATGGTCAGCGGATTTTTTTAATAAAGCTCATATATTCGTCAACACATTTTTTCTTTTTGCGGCGTACAAGGTGATACGTTGTTCGGGCGAAAGAATGTCTACTAAAAAACGCTATTCATCTCTGCCAGTTTAGCTGATGCGGCAAACGAGCCTTTATTTTACGCTAACAGGTGTTCGGTACAAACCAGATCGCCTGATTGTTAGATAATGCCACAAAATTTCGTAAAAAACAGTAGCTTTAGGCATTGCCACCATGCAGGTCGAGCAGTTTTGCTATGCAGTACTATTTTAAACTCCAATATCGTATTATCCGTCGTTCGATCGAAGAAACAGGCATTCCCTTTATTGTCGGATTTGGCTTGTTCTTCGCGATGTGCATTGCCGGTTATTACTTGCTCTTGCATTATGCATCGCTAGCACAATATTTACTTCCCTATCTTGCGGTTTCGCTTTTGTTGACCCTCTCTGATGAGCAACGGTTGGATCATTTGCGCACGCTGTTTTCAAAAAGAAAATTTTATCGGTTACGTGTATTGGAAAATAGCCTGCTTGTTGCACCTTTGTTGTTATTAGCTTGTTTAGCAGGCTTGTGGCATGCTGCATTGCTTAGCTTCGGATTGGCTTTGCTCTTTGCATCGTTTCACCCTAAACTAAACTGGCACCGAGCCATGCCTACGCCATTTCGCCGACATCCCTTTGAATTTATTATTTTCTTTCGCCGGCGTTTTTGGTTGTTGCTCCTGTTCAGTGCGTTGCTTGCTATTGCGATGTATGTGGGTAATTTTAACCTGGCTATCGTGCTGTTTGCTATTATTACACTGACTGTGGTTGGCGAAGTTTATAACGTGATAGAGCCTGAAATCGTTCTATGGAACTTCAGCGATCCGGCGGCTCTTTTTCTACGACGTAAATTAGGTAGGGGAGAAAGACAATTACTACTACTGTTGGCACCCTTTTTTATCGGTCTGAGTTTACGCTTTAGCGAGCAGCTAACCTGGCTTTGTCTAGCCGTGCTGTTGGGCGGCTTATTGTTGGCGCTTTTGCTCTTCGTAAAGTACGCGATTTATCCCAGACAAGCAGGCTTGTTGGAAGGATTGATCTTTGTATTCGCAGCAAGCATGCCAATTGGCTTACTTATATTATTTCCCTACTATTTTCGCAAAGCGAAACGAAATCTAGAAAAATATCATGATCAAGATAGATAAGCTACAAAAGAAGTTTGGCGAAAAGGTAGTGTTAGACAATATCAATGCTTTGTTTCTGCCCGGCCATGTATACGGCATTGTGGGCGCTAATGCGGCTGGGAAAACGACCTTTTTTAGATGTCTGGCCGGACTCGAATCGTATACTGGACATATAGAGGCAACGACCATGCCGATAAAAGACAGGTTAGGTTACTTAGTCGCTGAACATTATTTTCTGCCGAAAATAACGGGCGAAGAATATCTATTGCTGTTAACGAGCGCACGCGGACAGCAGGTGCGCGACCTGCATACCTATAATATATTTGATCTTCCGTTGAAGAATTACGTGAGCAGCTACTCCACGGGTATGAAGAAAAAGCTTGCTATTATGGGCGTGCTTTTGCAGGATAACGATTATTTTATTTTCGATGAGCCGTATAACGGGCTTGATTTGCAAAGCAGCATGATGCTGACCACGCTGATTGCTGCACTTCGCGAGAAAGGCAAAATAATATTACTTTCTTCGCACATATTTGCTACGCTCAAAGAAAGCTGTGACGAACTTTTTTTGTTGGAAAAGGGTACATTCGCGAGGCAGCTGGAGAAGGATAAATTTGCCACGTTGGAAGCCGAACTGAAAGCACACACATGGTCTGCCGACTTGATGAAGCTTATCAACCGCTAGCGGGCGCTAATAAGCGCTGCCAATACGCGGTAAGGGCGTGGGAACGAAGCAAATTTTACCAATACTACACGTTTAACAGCTGTTGTTGCTGAATAAGTTGCAACGTAATATAAATGCAAACAGAGATTAAGATTAACATGCCTAGCATGCCGAGGTTTAGTTTGTTTTTATAAGATGTATTTGGCATTTTATTTTTGTTTGAAGAACAACGCTAAGCTAATCTTCGTTTTATTTTTTTTATCTCATTCAAAAAAAACTATAGACAATTGCACATCATAATTTTCGTACCAGGTACAGGCGTTTCTATGACGTAAGTTGCGACTTCGGTGCCGTCGATATAGTTTTGAATCGACTAGTGCTGTTTGTTACCCGAAATTGGTTGACAGATGAATCGCGCAAGGCATAAACAAATAAATAGGTATAGACTGGCGTAGAGTAAAGATTTAGCCGACACAAGTTCGCCGCTAATGGAGAATTGGAAACCTATTTCTGCTCTTAGGTTATTAATTCTCTTATAAAGACTTGTTGACAGCTTGGTAAAAGGTCCTGGGCCAACCTTTTTCGAAAACTTGTGTGGATGTCCTGTGCCTGGCAAAGCTTATTTTCTGCCAAAAGTAATAGCTAAAGCACAAAAAAAGCGGCCCCGCCCCATGTCACGGCGACCGCTTCGGCTTGGTCCTAAAGCCTAATTATTAAACTGCTATTGCATTAGGAAAAAAACAATTTGATGCATAGCCACGATTAATTTTTTGTTCGTTTTTTAAGCTTTTCTCTTTGCTCGCTCTTCGGCCCCGCGGGAACGGGGCACGAGAGCATTAAGCAAACAACTAACCTAAACATGAAAAACGGTTATATCGTATACATCTGAAAGAATAAAATAGAATTTAGTATTTTTCAAATGTTTGATTTTAATTTTTTGTTAAATAATGGTTTACTAATCTCTTTAATTATTGTGTTTCGTATTGTATTGTTAAATATACCGTTAAAAGTATTACAAATATTTGGGAAAATCAATAGACAGCGTTAATCAATCGATTGTTTAAAATGAATGTTTAACTTGTAAAAACGTTTTAGTGGTGTTTTTTGTAAAAAAAATTAAATTAAATGTATTTATAACATTTTATGGTTAGTTATTTAGTGCAGGGTTGAATTGTTGTGCAGTTATAGAAAATAATTAAGCGTGAGGTGGCGGGGGGTAAACTCAAAGTTTTGTTAAATGTAGCAATTCATGTAGCAATTCACGTTTGCCCTCGCAACATCCTGCAAGGGCAATAGCCGTTTATTGTCATCGTATCTGCAAGGTAATATGCGTACAACAGCCTCACCCTGTTTATCACTATAAATTTGCAGACAATAGCGCAAGTAATTAGGCAGAACGAAATATGGACACCTACCGAGTTATATGTACGAACCTATATTGTCGCTATGCAATATGTTGTTGCCTACAGCTATTTTGCAAGTCGCTGAAGCATTTTGTTTACAGATGTGTTGCTTAGATAAGTATACACATGGTATCGTTTAGCCGGCATCGTTAACCAGAAAAGCAAGTACATTTTCTCTTACTTCCAGTACCAGCGGATTTTTCAGCGGCAGGATGAGCTCATCGTCCAGATGCATATACTTACTATCGCAATCAATTGTTAAGGCAGCGGCATGAAACGTGTTGTATGCAAATCCCGGATCATTTTCGCCATCGATCAGTCGGCCGACGTATGCTGCAAACGCCTCTCGTTGCTCTTCTGCCACATACACCACATTGAATACTCCGTCGTCCGTTTCTGCCTCGTTAGATAAGATCAGGTTTGGCCCGATCGATCGGATATTCATCACCTCTAACAGCAGGCATTTCCCTTCGTAAACTTGCCCATCTGCCTGAAGCCAAAAATCTGCAGCTTCTGCCGTCAATACCAGCCGCTGTAAAACGGTTAGCGCAAACTTAAGTTCATCTTTTGCCGTCTCTAAGCCGCTTTTGTCTTCGGCATCCATAGCCTGTATCAAATTTGGGAAAAGTCCATATCCAGCGCTTTCCATGAAAAAGTCGGTCGTATCGGCATTTTTGATAACCCCAAGGTCGAAACGCTTGAGCCGACTTGTTTTCCAGTTTTTAATGTGGGTTTCACGGGCTTCCTCATTATCAATACCCAAGGTTTTTGATAAATTATTTGCCGTTCCCATAGGCAATATCGCAATGGGTATTTTTTTGTCCAAAGCGTTTCGTTTAACCAACTGCTTGACGACTGTTCGCACCGTCCCGTCGCCGCCTGCAACGATAATAAAATCAGCTTGATCAAGTTGGGTTTTCCAGCTATCATCTTTCTTGATGGAAAAATAGACGCATCCGAAGCCTTCCTGTTCAATCGCCTGAATCAGATCCGATTTGACGTGATCTTCATCGCCCGCTCCGGGGTTGTGTAGTAAAATAGCTTGTTTCATATGATAAGCGTAGGTAGATCTTTGCAATATTTCTAGGTGAACCATTTTGTAGGCTCAATTGTTGTATAAATGTGCAAATTGTTTAAAAAAAATAGAATTACGATGAGAATATTAGTAACAAACGACGATGGTATATATAGTCCCGGGATAGCAGCTTTAGCAAAAGTGGCAAAAAAATTTGGCGAAGTACGCGTGGTCGCGCCAGATGTAGAACAGTCGTCTATGGGGCACGCCGTGACGCACTCCAGACCTTTAGGCTATAAGAAATCGCCGGTAGAATTTAAAGATATGGAAGCATATCGCGTGAATGGAACACCGGCAGATTGCGTGGCTATGGGAACGCATCTTTGGAGCGATGTCGATGTCGTGCTCTCGGGCATTAATATGGGGCCAAACTTAGGCAATTCCATGTGGCACTCCGGTACGCTGGCAGCCGCAAAGCAAGCGGTGTTGTTTGGCATTAAGGGAATCGCATTGAGCACGCCTGTAGGCAAAACCGAGCCAGATTTTGAAGCGTTGGAATCTTACGTAGAGCAAACGCTGGAGTTGTTGTTGAAAGATACTGAACTCGCGTTATACAATGTGAATTTTCCGCCGCAACCGCGTGATATTGTTTGGACACGGCAATCTGTGCGTTTATATGATGGCACGATTATGCCGGGCACAGACCCGATGGGAAGAAAGCATTACTGGTTTACCGTAACACCATTAGAACCGGCTGATGAAGGAACCGATCGTTGGGCTGTGGAACATGATTTTGTGTCGATCACGCCGCTGCGCCTTGACCTGACGGATGAGCAAATGTTACAGGATAAACTTTCGAAATAACTTTTTTCGCTCCATAAATTTACATTGCCGCAGCTGCATTGCCTGCTGTAGAAATCAGCGCAGGCTACACCCACAAATTGCGTCAGCCGACGCTTTTGAGGTGGTCAGCATCTGCGGCGACCGAGTAGGCGTCACACCATGCTTGGAATGTGCACCATAAACTTGGTAATATTAACTCAGGTGGAGGATTGTTTTTCAAGATGAAGCGTAAATTATTCATCTTTTGCGCAGCGAAAAATAATGGCTTATTCGGGTTCTTTAATTCAACGCTTATCGACAGGAAATGTAGTTATGTACTGCTTTCTTGCGAAAGCGTACTGTGCTGGCGAGTGATCAATCGTTTCGCGAAATTGCCGTAGCACTGCGCTAATCTTTTTAGGGCGCATCCAGACGCCGTTATCGCTTAGTCGCACAGCTGAGGTCATTGAATCTTATGGGATTGCAGTTTTTGTAGTTTTCATTGGCGGTTGAAAATTTTCACCTTTATTATTATCTTCGGTGCATATTATTAACCCCATGAAATATAAATTATTTGCCGTCGTCGGTTTGCTTCTTTTCTGTCAGTTGCATGTCGCTTATGCGCTGGTTCCAAAACTTACCAAAGCGGCTACGCCCTCATGGGTACGACCTACGCAAAAGCAGGTGCGGACACCCGATTTAGCAGATGTTAGTGACGGGTATTATTATGAATCTATCGATTATCAGGTTAATTTAGGCTTGCAAACCCGTTTTTATCGCGACGTGAAGGTGCTGAGTGATCATGCAGGTGCAGAAAATGCCGGCCAGGTAAACATTGTCTTCGACCCGCAATACCAAAGCTTGATTTTGCATGAATTGGTTGTTTTGCGAGAGGGCAAAAGACTTGATCGGTTAGCGTTAGCACGTTTTAATTTGATGGCGTCTGAGACCGATCTTGCGCGTTCTATCTATAATGGTACGTACGCAGCGCATCTTGTGTTGGATGATTTGCGGAAAGATGACAAAATAATACTCGCCTATTCGTTGAAGGGATTTAATCCTGTATTTGAAAATAAATTTTTCGACAGTTATTTTTTAGAGGGCTCTGAGCCTATAGGCTTGCTGCATGTTCATTATCTGGTGCCCGAAGGGCGGAAACTACGGTTTAAAAGATTTGTTGGCGCTGCACAGCCAGCTCAACAGGCTGTTGGTAATGCCGTGTCGTATTATTGGGAAATTGCCGGAACAGGACAAACAGCTTACGAAACTAACGTGCCGTATTGGTATACCAGTCGCCCTTGGATTCAATGCTCGGAGTTTGCCACATGGGCGGAAGTTTCAGCATGGGCAATGCGCGTAAACCCAATTCCCGTTATTTCGCCAAGTGGTAAACTGGCGAAATTTGCAGATAATCTGTGGGAGAAAAACGGGCGAGATTCGCTAAAGTACGTTGAAGCGGTGACCAATTTTGTGCAAAATGATGTACGTTATATGGGCATTGAGGTTGGCGAATATTCGCATCGCGCTAATGCGCCAGAGAAGGTTTTTGCACAGCGCTATGGCGATTGTAAAGATAAGTCGGTGTTGTTGGCCGCCATCCTAAAACATAAAGGCATTGAAAGCCAGTTGGTGTTGGCTAACACGCTCGAGGAATATGGATTGGAAAATTACCAACCTACACCAGGCGCATTTAATCATATGCTGGTATTTGTTTCGGTAGATGATCGGTTGGAGAAGATCGATCCGACGATGAGTAATCAGGGTGGTTCATTCCACGATCGCTATTTTCCGTTCTACGGAAAAGTATTGCCGGTTGGTAAACATGGCAAAATGCAAGATACCGATAAATCGGTCAGCGGTACGATTCGGGTGGAGGAAAAGCTGCAACTAAAAACTGATGGTGGCGCTACCTTTGACGTGCGGACGATTTATAGCGGTTCGGATGCCGATCGTATGCGCAATTATTTCCGGCAAACGGCAAAGAATCAAATTGAAAAATCGTATTTAACATATTACCAAGGTATTTACAAGCAATTGGATCGATTGGCTCCGTTAACTTTTAAGGATGATTTGCGCACGAATGTACTGTGTGTGGACGAACATTATACGATCAAGTCGCTAGCCGAAGTGGAGGTAGGCACTAACCGACCGTATGTAAGCGTGTATGCAACTAATATTCTCAATTACCTGCCGGAGGCAACGGCTTCGCGCACTTCGCCAATAGCGCTATCGTATCCTTTATCCATCGAGCACGATATTTACGTGATCAACCCGGATGCTGTCGATGTGCCGGTATTTGGGGAAAACCACTTTATGGATCGGGAAAGTTACTATTTCGCGAAAAATGTGCACACCGTAAAAGATACGTTAAAAATAGCTTATCGGCTTGGCTTTCACGAAACCTATGTAAAAGCCGATAACGTATCGGAATATTACGCCGACTTTGCAGATAAAGATGCCTACTTCGGCGCGGTGGTTTATCTGGATGGTGATGGTTTTATAACGGGCTCCAATCAGCAACAGGCAATTTACGCGTTCGTGATTATCGGCTTTATATTGACGTTTGCATTGCTGACCTGGCTTGTTCATCGTTTTTATCATCAACGGTCTGCGTCATCCATAGTACCGCTGTATGATGAAGTGCAGCACGATCAAATTGGTGGATGGCTCATTGTGCTGCTTATCGGGTTGCTGCTATCGGCGCTCATGGTGTTTGTAGACGGTATAAAGTTATTCTTTGACGATCTTGTTTGGTCGTCCCTGGAATTCAATCACGGCACACCGCCCGTGTTTTTCAAGGGATTGATATTTTTCGAATTTTTTGGTAATATCTTCCTGCTGTTTCTTTTGCTTTATTCGGCTTATCTGTTGGTTTGCCGAAGGGATATTTTCCCACAAACCTTATTATTCACGTTGCTGTTTCGCTTGTTGTTTCTGGTTTTGGACACGGCACTATCGTATGCCATGTTCCATCAACCGTTTGATAGCGTGGATATTTATTCGACTGCTATTCGTGGATTAACCTTTTCTATCGTATGGACGTTGTATATCTTTAATTCTACACGGGTTAAAGGTACATTTCTTGTGCGTAGCCAATCGCAGCAGGCACGTGAACAGTTTGAAGCAGCAAAATTGCCGCCTGTTCCCGCGCTACCGCCATTACCGCAGGCGCAGGACGATCGTACTGATCCGGAGATCAACGAAGATCCAAATAATAAGCCTAACGATGCTTAGTGCGGTATTTATTTTGCCAGCGAAGTCGTATTTTGTTTTCTAGCGTTATTGCGCGGTTAAATGGACGGTTTCTGTTTTTCCATCGGCGTTCCGTACGGTGATTGTCGTTTTGTCTTTATTGAATAGCGGATCAAGGTAAACTGAGCAGATATCTGGTAAGTTGGTGAGGTCTAACTCGTCAACTTGCACAAGCTCTTGTCCGATTTTGAGGCCTGCCTGATCTGCTGGCGAATTGTCGTAGACGACTGAAATAACGGGTTTTCCATCGTTCAATAATATGGAAAAGCCAAAAAAGATTGGTGGTTTAAACTGTGCGGTAGTTTGGTAAGGCTTAAAATAAAAGCGCTTTTTAAGGTAGTCAATCGTGACGCTGCCGTATTCTGCGAGCGACATACCAACGGCATCTGTTTTTTTATGTTCCGAAGCGGTCGTGACCACATCAGCTAGCGAAAAGCTGCCTAAGCTAAACGTTGGTATCGATACTCGATACTCTGCGCCCTGATCGCTGTTTCCAAACAAACCTGCGGAAGCAGCTCCATGACCGGTATGCAGGATGTGTGCGCCGTTCTTTTGTGCTAATTTCGTTAACGTTTTAACAGCAAGTGTACAGAATTTGTTGGATCCGCTATCGAATAAAGCATGTACAGGATGCTTGCCGCCTACGTTAACGTTTATAAATGGTCTGCCGGTAGCGTCTTGCTTCAGCTTAATGGCGTTGTCGCCAGAGCGCGCAAGATCATTTTCATGCGATACGACGATAATTTTCTTTTCTACGTCGATATGCAAAACGGTATGTTTGAAGATCACACTGCCGATTAGACCGTCTACACCGGAGCATGTTAAATAAATATTGCTATCGTTATCGTACACCAATGCGGTCGTGTTGGAAAATTTGGTGCTGCCCAATGTTAAACTATCGATGGATACCATCGCAATATCTTGCGTTTTTCCGGAAACATCGGTGACCTTCTGTTTTTTCGCAGCATCTAATTGCAGGGCTTCCTGAAACGAGCTGCTGATCAGGAAAGGAGCGCCCGTATCTAAAATAAATCGACCAACGCGATTGTTGACGACGGCTTTGATGATTATTTTATTTTTTACGTATTCAAAGGGAATGGTATCACAGAAATTAGTTGATACCATGCTGCCTGACGTTACCTTTTGTGCATTTGCCTGCAAACCAAACAGCAGCGTTAAGCTGCTAAGGAAGAGCCGGTATAGCGTAAGCGTATTTTTTTTCATTATTCATTACCTTGATTTTTTCAAGATAGTGAAAATCAAGTGTAATCGTAGGTTAAAATTGATTTCTTAATATCGCCGGGTTTACGGGAAACCGTAAGCTTATTCAGTTTTGATGGATTACCTTTGCGTTGCTGTTTATGGAGATTTACGGTAAAACAATTTTGGTTGATTGTCTTTCTTGGAAAGGCGGAGCGGCTTTCGTCTATCAGGCGAAGCCGCTTTTTTTAAATAATGTGTTAACTTTAGCACGCCGCGCGCTAAAATCGCGGCAGTGTAGAGTCGTCTCGTGTATCAAGCGCTAACCCGACCGGTGTTCCCGGAGTTGATATATTCCTTTCTGGCTCCACATTCCCATTATCAGATAGTCGAAATCGGAGAATCCTTCTCGAGCGATCGGCAACGTAGAGATATTGGCCATTCTCCCTGGTATCGAGCGCAACGTCCACAGGCTGTGTAAGCATGGTAGCCGGACCGGTGATAATGCGAGTAGGCGTAATCTGTTGATTCGAAATCATCGTACTGAACGAATCAAATATAAGAATACGACCTGTTCCGACAGTTTGTCCATCGGTATAATCGGTTACCGCTAATACATTGTGTAGCGTGTCGTAAAAAATGCCGTGTAAGTTTCTAGCATCTTCAATAGCCAATGTGCGGGCTGGCGAGATATTGGCTGTAGAGTCTGCCGTATTCACACCTCGCGTAGCAATATCTTCAAAAACATAAATACCGCCGTTTTCACCTTGTTTCGATACAAAAAGTCGGTTGGCGCTGTAGGCTGCTCCCCACATCGGAAGATCGCCGGTAAAAAATTGCTTAAATGGTTTTCTCGTAGCGTTGACGCTTGTTGGGCGATTAACCACAAAGATGCCCGATCTATTTCCGTCGCTATTGACGACAAACAGCGCATCAGAAGCGCGGTGATATGTCAACCCCCTGATTTTTTTAAAAAACGGGCTCGACATGCTTGCCGAGTTATTTAATATTGCTTGATTGTTTATGTTAACCACATAGAGCGCAGAATCTCGTTGTTCAGTCGTGTTGTAACTGGCGTGCATGACCGCCTGCAAGAAGGGGTTAAAATAAATCACACCACCGCCTCTCGCCTGGGATACGTGCACAACGGAATCCAGGCCAAAATGAACAGAGTCTGCCCGGCTAATTATCCGGATATTGGTGTCTGGAATACCGACACTTGATGTGCCATATTCTTCGAAAGAAATATATAACCTGGAAAAATCCCGAACCTCATTTTCGGGTGTGATAATATCATCAGAACAGGCGAGAAAACATGCAGTTGCCAACAGCAATGCGAAAAAACAATATCTTATCATTTCCACTAAATAAATCGTAGTCTACTTTTACAATTCGAACGTTAAGGTACAACTTTTTGTGACAACCTTTGACAAAATTCTTTTTCGATGGACGAAATAGTGCATTGGGTCAGCTTGTTACGGATAGCACCTGTTTATATTTTGCATCTACTAGTGTTAAGCCGTCGCTTTTGTGCTTTTGGCTTAATTGCGAATAAGTTGAGCTACATGATGCTCCAGATGATCAACGTAATCGATAAATAAATCGCTGAGGTTTACCTGCAAATCATTCGGTAATCTACATGTTTTGGCCAGCTTTTGTGGCGGCATGTTCTGTAGCAAACGAAGCAGGTGTTTGTTTAATGCCAACCAAAAGACGATCAAGTCTTGCTTATTTGCAGACTGATAGTCGTTTTCGTCGACCCATTTGTCCTGATCGTATGAAATCAAAGGCCGATCTTCATATTGCGCTTTTATAAAGCGATGGTGGTTGTTGGAAGCGCTATCGATCAAGTGTCCTAAAATCTCTTTTTTACTCCAGCTACCAGCTGCTTTTTTCGCGGTAAAATCATCTTCACTGAGTTGATCTATTTGGGTGGGAAGTGTACTTATTAATCGCTCCAGCCGAAATAAAGTGTGTTCAATCATACGGTGTTATTTTTTGAATAATATGTGGCAACCTGCCCGTACAAGTTTACCGAAATCGTTCAGCATCCTTTTACGCTACTAGTTTTGTCTTAGACGTCACAATAACTTTCGTCTAAATATGCCAGTCGTAATTTAAAGCTAGACAATTATTTTTATTTAAGCATCTATGCCATTCGAATAGGCTGCTAGTCATTAAACAATGACAGCTTTTATCTGATCTAAACTGCTGCTAACTTTATCGAATCGCCGTTTTTTTAGAACGAGCCACAGATTGTAATAAAACCTCAGCTTAAGCATAGTTCAGATAGAATATCCATGGTGCAGTTGCACAAGAACCCAACGCGTGGTGTCAGTTTTGCTATCTCTACCGACTATCCTGCATTTTCGCAATCATCTTTTTTAAAATACAACCTCAGGTTGTGGTATTACTCGACAGACTGCTGCATTTTTGTATTGCTGTTATTAACCTGAAGGCGGGTAGGAGGAGCGTGTACCGTGCCATGGTAAGATGTTCCTCCCTATGCTCGCTACTTAAATTTTTTTAGTAGCAATTTTACGTAATACCAAACCAGCCCGTATAGATTCTCGCCGAAAATGTTGCTGGCAGCAGATGGCGGGAGTAAATCGTAAACACTTATGCCCAAATGGTCGGCAATTTTGTAGAGCTGCTCTACCTTTAGCTTGGTCTCGTTACGTTCAATTTTCGAATAGGCAGCTTGCGACATATCCAGTGCAAAAGCGACAGATTCTTGTGAAACCTTTAAATTTTCTCTCGTTTTTCTGATGTGTGTGCCTATCTCGTGATTAGTCATGCGGAATAGTATAGTTTTAATATTGTGCAAAAATACCTAGATAGCGAAATATTCGCAAGAATAGGTATCCTGTTAGTTTGTCCAGGCCTTGACCAAGTTGGGTAAAGACTCCCAGCGCACGCAAAGGGCCAGTAGTGATCCGACAAGAAAACCTATAATGTGAAGTTGACGGTTTATTTTTACCTGTTTGATAAAAGATAATAGCAACATCATGATCAATGCATATAGCCAATAATGTGCTGAATTTTTGATGAAAGGAAAAATGGAGTGACTGGTTTTTTGCAAGGGGAAATAAAAGAAAGAGAAGCCGAACAAGCCAAAGGAAAGACCGGAAGCGCCTAGCGCGGTAAACATAAAATCATTTCGCTTAATCAACGTCTGCAACAGGTTAGAAAAAACGGTAATCGCAACGAATAGTATGGGGGTAGCGAAAACGGCTATCCAAACACCTTGTTCTTGCGCTAGGCAGCCATACATATCGTAAGCTAAACCATATATCACAAAAAAATTAAATAGCAAATGCAACCAGTTACGATGAACCAGTGCAGATGTAAGTAAGGTATGCCAACGATTTCCCCGGCAAATTTCATAGGGATGCAAGAGTAGTTTGTAGCGAAAGTTTTTGGAGTAGATACCTATGATGCCCGTAATGAGCAACATCGGAGCAATAGTGTATGAATAAGGAGATTCTTCAAACGTTGGAAATACATCAAAAAAAGACATGGCCGAAAGATAGTTCAAAGGGCGGTTATTTACAAAAATTTACGCCATTCGCTGTTTTTTTTCTAGTTTTTACGGTTTATTTCCCAAGCTAATAGACATTTTTGGTCGATCTGACAACGTAAAAACACCTAAATTCAAATATAAGTGTATTTTTATTTTGGAATTACCGACGCTTTACTGTAATTTCACCAGCAGGAGTTCTTCCTACCCAATCTATGTTACCAATACATGAGCAAATACGCAGGCTAGAAAAATTTTGATGCATCTAGCGCTTAAAAATATGGCCGCCAACAGTTGATCGGCTTTCGATTGTTTCATTTTTGTTGTTTAGTAATCTAGTGATTGCTCTTGTGCCCCGTTTTCTTGCGGGGCCAACGAGCGATTCACAGGAAAATCTATTTACGTTAATGAGGACAAGTGATTCGCTGGTGCCAGATAAATTTTTTGGGGTGAATTGATGACTCCATTATCAAAGTCAGTTTTTTGAAGCTTCACGCTGAATGCATTACATCGCTATAGACTTGCTTTGTAAAGCATATGCAAAGATAGCGGGCGTGGCAGTTTTACGCACAAGATATCACAATCTATAGTCGACCCCATCAAGGTAACGTGAACACCATAGCATTTAATCTTCTTTTTTTGTCTTTGCGGCTAGTCGTTTGCGTATGGTGCTGACAAACTCTGGCGAGACACCGAGGTAAGAGGCGATATAATACTGCGGCACACGTTGGGAAATCGTCGGGTAGAGATGAATAAATTCCAAATAACGGTCGGTCGCGGGCTTCGAAATCGTATGAATAAGTCTGTTTTGCAACACAGCCAAACGGCGTTGTACCAACAGGCGAAATACGCGTTCGAATTTGGGAAGTTCCGCCAGCAATTTCTCCTTGCTTTCTGGATTTAAGAAATAGATTTCACAATCTTCCAATGTTTCCATGTACAGGCTGGAAGGTTCGTGGTAATGAAACGAAGCAATATCGCTGATCCACCAATCTTCAACCGCGAAGCTGAGCGTCACTTCAAAACCATTTTCGTCGAGGTAATAAATCCTGACACAGCCTTTTTGGATATATCCCTCAAACTGACAGATCTCGCCTTCCCGCAGCAGCATAGTCTTTTTAGGTATTTCACGCCGACTAAGCAACGTGGTAAACAATGTTACTTCGTCGTCCTGTAGTGGTATACATTTGGTCACATTGGCCAAGATTTCTTCAAACATGATCGGTTATTCGTTTAAGTTGCTAGTTGGGGGAAAGCGCTAAATATTTCATTTTTTAGCAGACCGCTACCACCACCATAGTGCATAATCACTTTCGTCTTGATATTCAAATGTAAGACAAATTGTATGATTTCCTTTTCAAAAGCTTCGCTCAATCCTGAGCTTACAAGCAAAGCATCGGGCGGATTATTCTCCAGATACGATAAAACTTCGTTTTCCTCGCTGGAGATGGTGGCAGACCAACCGTTTGTGTTTTCGATAAGGCGTTTCAGTGTTTCCAAAATCTCCTCATTTTTACCCACGATTAAAAATTGTAGTGCATCCATGTGTGTTGTTTTTTTGAACTGATGGCAATGTAACGGAAGCTTTCCGCTCGCTACGATAGAGCGGAAAGCTGAAAAAACGCGTTTTACTGATGCTGATTGGAAAGATAAATGCTAAGACTTGTTGAAAATAATACGATTAGCCAAATCGATTTGCTCCTGATTAATGCTGTGGCCAAAGCTTTCATAAACCCGCAAGGTAATGTCGGCTTGCATAGCAGCAAGAATAGCGACACTTTCCTTTACTCTGGTTAATGGCACATGGGCATCTGGGTCGCTTGTTGCCAACAGCATAGGCGTCTGTTCGAAGTTTCCGGCGTAAGCAGTATGATCGATTTGCTCACCGATCAAACCACCGATAATGGCAATGGCGCCTCCATAGTGCTTTGCATGTCGGCCTAAAAACTCTAGCGTAAGGCAAGCACCTTGTGAAAAACCGAAAAAATAAATATTCTCGGTCGGTACACCAGCATCCAACGCCGTTTTTACCGTTTCTTCGACCATATTTAGCGCGCTGCTCAGCCAGGGCTCATTATCCTGTTTTGCAGCCATAAAAGAATACGGGTACCAACTGTGGTTTGTCGCCTGCGGAGCGAGCAACGTGTAACCGTCTATATCAAAGTGTTTTGCTAAGCTCAAGATATCCGAACTCGTCGATCCGCGACCGTGTAGCATAATCAAAACCTTGTTATCGGCCTGTAACGGTGCTCCTGCATGTTCGATGGAAAGGGTATGGCTCATATATATGTTGTGTTTTACAAGTTTGAGAAAGTATGGAAAGAAAATCGCGTTAAATTAATCTAATACGGGTAAAGCCTTTTCAATATCTGTACGGATGCCTTCGTATTGTCTCGGCAATTTTAAGGCACTGCCGAGTTCTGCTATCGTCTCGTCGCGTGCAAAACCTGGGTTGTCGGTAGCAATCTCAAACAACACTCCTCCAGGTTCTCTAAAGTACAACGAGAAAAAGTAATCCCGATCTATTTTTGGCGTAATTTGCAGGCCGGCTGACAGCACTTTTTCCCGGTAAGCCATCAATGTATCCTCATCTTTCACGCGAAAGGCAATATGGTGGTTGGTGCCTGCAGCATTGTATCCACGTTTGGCACCATTATCTTCTACAATATCTACAATATTGGCGGTAGCGATAGCCGAAGTAGCAAAGCGAAGTGTGTTGCCTTCTTGCTTTTCAAAATTATAACCGAAGATATCGGTAAGCACCTTTGCCGTAGCATCATGTTTTTGCAGCGTTAAGGTAACATTATGAAAACCTTTTAACGCAGAGCTTTCGCTTATTCCGGGCGCCAACCAGCCGGAGCGCGTATCAGCGGCGCTGGCTTCCATTAGTTGAAGTTGAAGTCCATCAGGATCCGTAAAAGCAAGCACTTTTTCGCCGAAGATTTCCGCTTGTTCTGCTTCTACGCCTTGTTCTCGCAATCTAGTCGCCCAGAAATCAAGACTGCCGATAGGAACAGCATAGCCAATGTTGGTCGCCATGCCCGCACCATTTCGTCCTTTATCTACGCCTTCCCAGGGAAAAAAAGTTAAAATACTGCCTGGTGTGCCGATTTCATCGCCGAAATAAAAATGATAAGTACCCGGGTCATCAAAATTTACTGTCTTTTTTACCAGGCGTAAACCCAATACGTTTGTATAGAAATCTAAATTTCTTTTAGCTTGGCTGGCTATCGCCGTGATATGGTGCAATCCTAAAATTTTATTTTCCATGTCCTTTAATTTTTATGCTAAATTAATCAGTAACAGCGAAGCTCGCATTGAACTAGATTAAGAAAGAACGTTCGAAAGATTTCGCTACTGCTTAGCGTGAATCAATTAGCTTTTTGTATTTGATGTTTAAACAGCAAATATGTAGCCAAAGCTTTTGCAGTAAGCAAACAAATATAAGCTGTCTTCATTACGAGGTTAAACTGGATAGGGTGGTCAATGCTTTTGCAGATGATGGTTGTATATTGGTGATTTTTTTCCGACTCGAGCGGAGTCGTATGTCGCTATTGTCCCTTTCCGGGACGGGGACTTCCTTTTGAAGGCCAAAAGGAAGCAAAAGCCTTTTGTTTCATCGAGGCGATTTGCCGCACGAATCCTTCCCACACAAGCCAATTGCCGCGCAGGCTAGAAATCTTGATAAAAAATCTTTTTGTTTTTTTATCAAGATTTCTCATGCCTTTCCCACACACAACCAGCGTCAATTGCTTGTTTTCCATCGCTTGATGAAACGTGGATGATGTTGTTCGCGGAGCGTTAATTGACTGCAAGCGTTCACCACTTCGCAAAGCGATATATTAAATGTCTCATGTAGTGGTGGGGAAAAAAACGATAGGCGAGGGCTTTTGTGTTGAGGGTAAAGCCTAGGAATCATATCGAAATCCCCTGTAAGGGTTTCGATGTTATTCCAGCTTTGTGAGCCTATTGCTTTTTGTGTGAAGGCTTGTGCGACAAACCACCTTCATGAGACAGAAGAACCTTGCTTCCTTGGGTTCTTCCAAGGAAGGCCTTGCCGCGGCGAGCGGCGGAAAGGTTTGTGTGAGGGAAAAAGATCGTTTCAACATACTTTTTGTCCCTCGCCGGGACAGGGCAATACTTTTTGTCTGGACACAAAAAGT
>JAAIGF010139836.1_pt1 | contig 115346 bp, 100 predicted proteins | sample 6487441 | NCBI WGS metagenome assembly JAAIGF01 (sample SAMN13974129, study PRJNA590717) | phyllosphere metagenome | biome: pepper field; feature: multiple bacterial spot infested pepper fields; material: pepper leaves; isolation source: leaves from pepper fields | host: Capsicum annuum ... | reverse complement strand
GGCAAGCTGGATTACCAGCAGGGCATCGCGAACCTCGACCTGCGCCGGGGCTTCGACGTCGCAGCGCTGGCTTCGCCGCTGGAAGTAAGTGCCGGTGCCGAGTACCAGCATGAACAGTACGAGCGCGGGGCAGGGCAGTGGGAGTCGTACACCGGTTTCGGTGCGGCGGCCTTCGTCGGCTACTCCACCGCCGATGCGGTGAAGGCCACGCGCAACAGCAAGGCGGTGTACGTGGGGGCGGCCAGCAACATCACCTCGCGCTGGTACCTGGATGCAGCCGCGCGCTGGGAAGACCATTCCGACTTCGGCAGCGTGTCGACCGGGCGCCTGACCACGCGCTTTGATTTCACCGATGCGCTGGGCGTGCGCGCAACGGTCAGCAACGGCTTCCATGCGCCCAGCCTGGGGGCACAGTTCTACCAGGCCACCGGCAGCTGCCCGTGCGGCACCACGTTGGTCGCGCAGGTGTCATCGCCGGCGGCCGTTGCCCTCGGCGCGACGCCGCTGAAGCCGGAGAAAGCCACCAACTACAGCCTGGGCGTCACCTGGGATCCGAGCCCGGCCTTCCATCTGGCGGTGGACGCCTACCAGATCGACATCCGCGGACAGCTGGGCCAGTCCAGCCAGATCGGCTACAACGCGCAGGATCCGGCCAACATCACCGACAACAGCGGCACGGTGCTGACCGCGGCGCAGAAGAGCACCATCGATGCGCTGCTGGGCACGGCCGGCATCAGCATCCTGCCCGGCGATGCGTTCTATGCCAGCTACTTCACCAACGTCGGCAATACCCGTACGCGCGGCGTGGAGCTGACCCTGGAAGCGAACCAGGACACCGCGTGGGGCAAGCTGCGCTGGACCTACGCGGCCAACGTCGGCCGCACCACCATCCAGAAGGTCAGCGACATTCCTGCCGCGCTGCAGGGCCTGCCGAACATCAACCTGCTGACCAAATCCAGCGAATACGCACTGCGCTTCCGCACGCCCAGCTATACGCAGGTAGCGGGCCTGGGCTGGCAGAACGGACGCTGGCGCTCGAACCTGGACTTCACCTACTACGGCCCGATCAAGCGCCTGAACAACGGCGTGGAATACAAGCAGCCGCCGGTGCTGGTGACCAATCTGTCCGGCGGCGTCGAGCTGGGCGGCGGCTGGAGCGCGGCGCTGGGCATCAACAACCTGTTCGACAAGCGCACCCGCAAGGTGCCCGAGTACGCACGCAGCGCCAGCGACGTGGCCAGCATCGAGACCACCTGGGATACCGGCGATGTGCTGAGCACCGTGGGTGCGTTCTGGTACGGGCGGGTCAATTACCGGTTTTGATTGAAGCGAAGTCGAGCATGGCTCGACTCTACAAAGGAGGTTTACATGTCATCTGCATTGAACGTGGTTGCATTGATTGGCTCGCCGACGAGTTCGGCGACGTCGCGGACGCTGCTGCTGGTGCGGCACCTGCTGGACGCACTGCAGGAGCGCCTGCATGCCAGCGTCACCCTGGTGGAGCTGGCGCCGATCGCGCGCTCGCTGGGCCAGTCGCTGACGCGTGCCGAGGTTGAGCCGGCCGTTGAACAGGCACTGGCCACCGTGGAATCGGCGGATCTGCTGGTGGTGGCCACGCCGGTGTATCGCGGTTCCTACCCGGGGCTGTTCAAGCACCTGGTGGACTTCATCGAGCTGGAAGCGCTGGTGGACACTCCGGTGCTGCTGGCCGCCACCGGTGGCAGCGAGCGCCATGCACTGGTGATCGACCACCAGCTGCGCCCGTTGTTCAGTTTCCTGCAGGCGCACACGCTGCCGATCGGGGTGTATGCCACGCCGGCGGATTTCGATGGCGCGCAGATCAACAGCACGGCGCTGCAGGCGCGCATCGAACTGGCGGCCGAACGTGCCGCTGGGCACCTGGCGGTGCAGGCGGTCGCTGCACCGGCGCCATTGCGGCGTATCGCGTGAGCGGCGAGCGCGCGGCATAACCGGCGGCGCTTTGCTCATGGCCAAGGCGCATCTGCGTGGCCGGATCTGACCGCCGATTGTCGCGCGATGGCGCAGATGCAGCGCCGGCCTTCTCTAGCATCGAAGACGAAGCGGCACTGCGGTGCCGGACCTGATGAGGACGACCCAGTGGCTGTAGACGCAACCTCCAAACCCATCCTGTTTCTGCTGGACCGCGAATTCGAGGACGGCCAGCTGCCCGGTCAGCGCTTCTTCTGCCGCCACAGCCTGCTGCTGGAAGGTGCGCTGTCGAGCATCGATGGCCTGGATGCACACCCGGACGTGCGCCGGATCGGATTTGCCCGGCCGCGCCGCGAAGTGATTGCCGAGATCGGCGAACAGGACCAGTCGCTGCCCAAGCTGGTGCTGCCGCAGGGCGTGCACAGCGAACACGCCAACGGTGCCCATCACGAGCGCCAGTACGTGTCCGGTGCCGAACCGATCCTGGTGGCGTTGCACGGGTTGCTCGGCATTCCCGTGGCCCACCCCTGAGCGAGGACGCGCGCATGAGCTACCTGATCAGCGTATTGGACAAGAGCCCGGTGGCCGACGGCGGCACGCCCGAGCAGGCACTGCGCAACAGCGTGCAGCTGGCGCAGCGTGCCGAACAGCTGGGCTACCACCGCTACTGGTTTGCCGAACACCATGCCGCGCCGACCCTGGCCAGCCCGGCGCCGGAAGTGCTGGCGGCGTGGGTGCTGGCGCAGACCCGGCGCATCCGCATCGGCAGCGGCGGGGTGATGCTGCGCCATTACGCACCCTACAAGGTGGCCGAGAACTTCAACCTGCTGGCAGCGCTGGCGCCGGGCCGCGTGGATCTGGGCGTGGGCAAAGCGCCCGGTGGCCTGCCGGCCTCGACCGCAGCGCTGGCTGCTGGCCGACCGGCCTTCGCCGACTTCGCCCAGCAGCTGCGTGACCTGGAAGGCTATCTGTCCGGCACGCAGGAAGACGCGCAGGCGCGGCCCGTGCCGCAGAGCGCACCCGAGCGCTTCCTGCTGGGCGCCAGCCCGCAGAGCGCGCGACAGGCGGCCGAGCTCAGTTGGCGCTTCGTCTATGCCGCGCACTTCGATGGTGATCCAGCCCATATCGAAGCGGCGTTCGAGGCCTATCGCGCGGTGTCTGCACAGCCGCCGCTGCTGGCCACCGTCGCCTTCGCTGCGCCCACGAGCGAAGCCGCCGCACGCCACATCGGTGCACTGCGCGTCCACAAGCTGCACCTCGGCCCGGGTCAGACGGTGAACCTGCCCAGCCCGGAAGCCGCCGCCGAGTACGCACGGCAGGTCGGGGTGAGCGATTTCCGCATCGAGGAAACCCGTCCCAGCGTGCTGTCCGGCGATGCCGCGCATGTTCGTGGGGAACTGGACGCACTGCACCGGCGCTTCGGCGTGGGTGAATTCATCCTCGACGCCCCCGTGGCCGACCTGGATGCTCGCCTGACATCCCTTGAACTGCTGTCGCCCGCGCCACGCGCGGCGGTGGCCTGACCTGCAGGAGCGACCCCCATGAGCACCCCTCCGCGCCACATTCCGTTCGGCATCATGCTGCAGGGCCCCGGCAGCCACATGCATGCCTGGAAGCATCCCTCCAACCCGACCGACGCCAGCGTCAACCTGCAGTTCTACATCGACATCGCGCGCACCGCCGAGGACAACGGCATCGCGTTCGGCTTCGTTGCCGATGGCCTGTACATCAACGAGAAGTCGATCCCGCACTTCCTCAACCGCTTCGAGCCGATCTCGCTGCTATCGGCGCTTGCCACCGCGACGAAGAAGATCGGCCTGGCCGGGACGCTGTCCACGTCCTACAGCGATCCGTTCACCGTCGCCCGTCAGTTCGCCTCGCTGGATCTGCTCAGTGGTGGCCGCGCCGGCTGGAACGTGGTGACCTCGCCACTGGAAGGCTCGGGCCGCAACTACGGCCGCCCGCACCCGGAACACGCGCTGCGTTACCAGATTGCCGATGAGTACCTGGACGTGGTGCAGGGCCTGTGGGATTCGTGGGATGACGATGCCTTCGTGCGCGAGCGCGACAGCGGCACCTTCTTCGCACCGGAGAAATTCCGTCGCCTGGACCACAAGGGGAAGTTCTTCCAGGTGGAAGGCCCGTTGAACATCCAGCGCTCGCCGCAAGGGCAGCCGGTGATCTTCCAGGCCGGTTCCTCGGACGATGGCATCGCGCTGGCCGGCAAGTATGCCGATGCGGTGTTCACCCATTCGCCTTCGCTGGAGGAGACGCGTGCGTTCACCCAGAAAGTGAAGAACTCGGCGATTGCCCATGGCCGCAGCGGCAACGACGTGAAGATATTCCCGGGCATTGGCCCCATCGTCGGCCACACCGCGGCCGAGGCCGAGGCCAAGTACCAGGCCATTGCCGCACTGGCCAGCCTGGATGATGCGCTGGCTTACCTGGGGCGCTTCTTCGACCACCATGATTTCAGCCAGTACGACCCGGATGCGCCGTTCCCTGAGCTGGGCGACATCGGCAGCAACTCGTTCCGCTCCACCACCGACCGCATCAAGCAGGACGCCCGCGAGCAGGGTCTGACCCTGCGCCAGGTGGCACAGCAGGCGGTGAGCCCGCGACCGAACTTCATCGGCACGCCGCAGCACGTGGCCGACGAACTGATCCGCTGGTTCGATGCCGGTGCCAGCGATGGTTTCATCCTCGGCTTTGCCGCGCAGCGCGAAGGCCTGGATGATTTCGTGAAGCTGGTGCTGCCGATCCTGCAGGCGCGCGGCTACCACCAGCGCGAGCTGCAGGGGCAGACCCTGCGTGACCATCTGGGCCTGCCGCGCAAGGCCAGCCGCCATGCAACCGACGCCGAACCGGCGCGGAAGGTGGGGTGAGACGATGAGCGGAGAACTGCCGGTCGCGCCGGGCCATGCCCGGCGGAACTCGACGGCAACGGGTGTGCTGCCCGAGATTGCTGCACGCGCCGAAGAAGCCATCGCCCTGCGCCACGATCTGCACCGCCACCCCGAACTGGCGTTCGAGGAACATCGCACCAGCGCCCGCGTGGCCGAGCTGCTGCAGGAGTGGGGCTATGCGGTGACCACGGGCGTCGGTGGCACCGGCGTGGTGGGCACGCTGCAGCGTGGGCAGGGCAGTCGCCGGCTGGGCCTGCGCGCGGACATCGACGCACTGCCGATCCAGGAGGCGTCCGGCCTGGCCTATGCCAGCCAGAACGAAGGCCTGATGCACGCCTGCGGCCACGATGGCCACACCGCCATCCTGCTTTCGGCGGCGCACTACCTGGCCCATCACGGGAGCATCGATGGCACCCTGCAGCTGGTGTTCCAGCCGGCCGAAGAGACCGGCTCGGGTGCCTCGAAGATGATCGAAGACGGCCTGTTCGAGCGCTTCCCGGTGGATGCCATCTATGGCCTGCACAACTGGCCGGGCGTGCCGGTGGGGCACTTCGGCTTCGTCGATGGGCCGGCGATGGCATCGGTGGACTGGGCGCGGCTGAAGGTGATCGGCAAGGGCGGCCACGGCGCAGAGCCGCAGGGCAGCGTCGACCCGATCCTGGTCGCCGCGCACATCATCACCGCGCTGCAGAGCGTGGTGTCGCGCAACGTGGACCCGCGGCAGATGGGCGTGGTCACCGTCGGCTCGATCCACGGCGGCCAGGCGGCCAACGTGATTCCCGACGTGGTGGAGCTGAAGCTGACCGTGCGCGCCTACCTGCCGGAAGTGCGCGACATCCTGCGCCGCCGGGTCACCGACATCGCCGAGCAGACTGCCGCTGCGTTCGGTGCGCGTGCCGAGATCGAATTCCCGCGCGGCTTCCCCAGCGTGATCAACCACCCGCAGGAGACCGCCTACATCCGCGAGGTCGCGCGGCAGGGCTTTGGTGACGCGCAGGTGGTGCCGACGTTCGCGCCGCGTACGGCCAGCGAGGATTTCGCATTCCTGCTGCAGGCGCGGCCGGGCAGCTTCGTCTTCGTCGGCAACGGCGACAGCGCGCCGCTGCACAGCCCACGCTACGTGTTCAACGACGCAGCCATCGCCCCGGCAGCCAGCCTGTGGGCACGCCTGGCCGAGCGCTACCTGGTGGAGGACGCGGCATGAGCGTGCAGTTCGACAACGAGCGTTTCCTCTACACCTCGGTGGATGATCCGCTGGCGCGGCCGCTGTTCGACGGCCTGGAGCAGGAGTACGACAGCCGCTACGCCGATGTGCGCGGACGCGTCGGTGGCAGCGCACGCGAGGAGCTGCAGCGCTACCCGGCGCAGGCCTTCGCCGCACCGGTGGGGGCCTTCGTGCTTCTGCTGCGCGATGGCGTCGCCATCTCCGGCGGCGCCTTCATGCCGCACCGCGACGCGGACACCGCCGAGTTCAAGCGGATCTGGACGCTTCCCGGCCTGCGCCGGCAGGGTATTGCCCGCCGCGTGCTGCAGGAGCTGGAAGACCAGGCCACTCGCCAGGGCTATCGCCGCGTGTTCCTGACCACCGGCTTCCGCCAGCCCGAGGCGGTGGGCCTGTACCTGAGCCATGGCTACACCGCGCTGTTCGATCTGAACGCGGACCCGGAGTCCATCGCCCATCTGCCATTCGAGAAACACCTGCACGCCGCTGCGCCATTCCCGGCCGCCGGTGCTGCACTGCTGCACGGAGCCCATGCATGAGCACGCCTTCCACCGCGCTGGAGGGCATCGCCGCCCGCCCGGCAAGCGCTCCCGCGCCCGCCTTGAAGATCGTACCGGCGCGGCATCCGCTGCAGACCTTCGGTACGGTCCTCGCGCTGGCGCTGATCCTGATCGGGCTGCAGTCGGTGCTGGGCAACCCGCGCTGGGGCTGGGGCACGTTTGCCGAATGGTTCTTCGCGCGCCCGGTGCTGGAAGGGCTGGGCCGCACTCTCCTGCTGACCGCGCTGGGCACCGGCCTGGGCTTTGCGCTGGGCACGCTGCTGGCCCTGGCCCGCGTCTCCGGTTCGCCGCTGCTTTCGGCGGTGTCGTGGGGCTACGTGTGGCTGTTCCGCTCGATCCCGCTGCTGGTGCTGTTGCTGCTGTTGAACAACCTCGGCTACCTCTACAGCACCATTGAACTGGGCGTGCCGTTCACCGGCATCAGCCTGTTCTCGTACCCGACCACGCAGCTGATCGGTGTGTTCACTGCAGCCGTGCTGGGCCTGACATTGAACCAGGCGGCGTTCTCGGCCGAGGTCATCCGCGGCGGCATTCTGTCGGTGGACCACGGACAGTACGAAGCCGCCGCGGCGCTGGGCCTGCCGCGCGGTCGCCAGGTACGCCGGATCATCCTGCCGCAGGCAATGCGCTCGATCCTGCCGGCCGCCTTCAACGATGTGATCGGCTTGGCCAAGAGCACGTCGGTAGTCTACGTGCTGGCGTTGCCGGAGCTGTTCTACACCGTGCAGGTGATCTACCGGCGCAATCTGGAAGTGGTGCCGCTGCTGATGGTGGCCACGGTCTGGTACCTGGTCATTCTCACCGTGCTGTCGCTGCTGCAGCGGCGCGTGGAGCAGCGGTTTGCGCGCGGGCAGCTGCAGCGCGAGCGCAGTGTCTCGCGCGTTTCCTCACCGGTAAGGCCCGCAGCGCAGGGGGAAGCACGTGTGGCCAGCCGTCCGCGTGTCGCGGCCCAGGTCGAGCCCGGGCAGGGCGCCGCGGTGGCGCTGCACGGTGTCGGCAAGGTGTTCGGCGAACAGACGGTGCTGGAGGATGTGAACCTTGAGCTGCGCGCCGGCAGCGTGACCGTGCTGATTGGTCCTTCGGGCGCGGGCAAGTCGACCCTGCTGCGGTTGATCAACCATCTGGAACGCGCCGACGGTGGCTATGTGACCGTGGGCGGGCAGCTGATCGGCTACCGCCGCGACGGGGACACGCTGTACGAGCTGCCCGAGCGCGAGATCCGCCGCCGACGTGCCGAGGTCGGCATGGTGTTCCAGGGCTTCAACCTGTTCCCGCACCTGACCGCGCTGGAAAACATCATCGAGGCGCCGATCGCGGTGCGCGGCCTGCCGCGTGCGCAGGCCGAGCAGCAGGCGCGCGACCTGCTGCAGCGTGTCGGCCTGGCCGACAAGGCCGATGCCTTCCCGCGGCAACTGTCCGGTGGCCAGCAGCAGCGCATTGCCATTGCCCGTGCACTGGCGCTGCAGCCGAAGGTGCTGCTGTTCGACGAGCCGACCTCGGCGCTGGACCCGGAACTGGTGGCCGAAGTGCTGAGCGTGATCGAGGAACTGGCCAGCTCCGGCACGACCCTGGTGATCGTCACCCACGAACTGAGCTTCGCCCGCCGCGTGGGCGACACCGTGGTGATGATGGACCAGGGGCGGGTGATCGAGCAGGGCAGCCCCGAGGCGCTGTTTGAACGACCGCGCCAGCAACGCACGGCCGATTTCCTGGCCAAGACCCTGTAACCCGAGGACTTCCATGAGCCCTGCAGCATCCCGCCGTCCCTCGCGCAGCACCCTGTGGATCGGCGCCGTGCTGGTCATCGGCATCGCCGGCATCGTTTACTCCCGCGTGCGCGGGCCCGCAGATGCGCCTGCCGCGAGTGTGACCCTGGCCGGTGCCGATGCGCCTGCGCTGACCGGCACGCCTGACCCGAAGGCGCAGGCGCTGATTCCGGCGGGCTATCGTTTCGTGACCCCCGGGGTGCTGACCGTGGCGACCCATCCGGCGCAGCTGCCGCTGGCCGACTACGGTGCCGACAGCAAGCAGGTGGTGGGTGTCGAGCCGGACATCGCCAAGCTGATCGCCGATGGCCTGGGCCTGAAGCTGGTGCTGGTGCCGGTGGCATGGCCGGATTGGCCGCTGGGGCTGGAATCCGGCAAGTACGATGCGGTGCTGTCCAACGTGACGGTGACCGAGGAGCGCAAGAAGAAGTTCGACTTCTCCAGCTACCGGTTCGACCTGCTGGGCATCTACACCCGCACCGACGGGCCGATCCAGAAGATCGAGAAGCCGGCCGACGTGGCCGGGCTGAAGGTGGTGGTCGGGGCGAGCACCAACCAGGACCAGATCCTGCGGCACTGGGACCAGCAGAACATCGCCGCCGGCCTGAAGCCGGTGGAGTACCAGTACTTCGACGATGCCGTGGTGGGGCGGCTGGCGGTGATCACCGGGCGTGCCGATGTGTCGTTCGAGCCGAACGCTACGGGTGCCTACTCCGCACGCGACGGCAAGGTGCGCCGGGTGGGGCTGTTCCCCGGTGGCTGGCCGGATGCCGCGGCGATCTCGGCGACCACCCGCAAGGGCAGCGGCCTGGCCGATGCGATCACCGCAGCGTTGAACACGCAGATCCGCAGCGGCACCTATGCGCAGGCCCTGGCGCGCTGGAACCTGGCCGAGGAGGCCGTGCCGCAGTCGCAGACCAATCCGCCGGGCTTGCCGGATCTGTGAGCACGTTTGATTGCCGTCGACCTTGGTCGACGAAACGCGCCAACCAAGGTTGGCCTCTACCAGAGCGCGGGCAGCCTTTGCTCTGGTAGTCATCGACCTTGGTCGACGAGATGCGCCAACCAAGGTTGGCCTCTACCAGAGCGAAATGCGCGCCAACCAAGGTTGGCCTCTACCAGAGCGAAAGGTGCGCCAACCAAGGTTGGCCTCTACCAGAGCGCGGGCAGCCTTTGCTCTGGTAGTCGTCGACCTTGGTCGACGAGATGCGCCAACCAAGGTTGGCATCTACCAGAGCGGCAGAGGCCAACCAGGGTTGGCCTCTACAGCGCTGCCAAACGCTCCCGCAGCCATCGATGCGCGGGGTCGCGGTGCACACGCTCGTGCCAGAACAGCATCATCTCGAATCCCGGCACGTCGATCGGTGCCTCCACCGCCTTCAACGCCGGATCGGCCTCCACCATCCGCGAAGGCATCATCGCGACCAGGTCGGTGCGTAGCAGGGCACTGCGCAGGAACAGGAAGTGCGGCACCGACAGCACGACCTCGCGGCGGGCGCCGACATGTGTCAGCGCGCTGTCCGTGTTGCCGTGGAAGCCGCCGCCATCGGGGGACACGATCGCGTGCTGCAGCGCGCAGAACTGCTTCAGCGTGGGGCGCCGCTTCAATTTCGGATGGTCGCGCCGGCCAGCGAGGACATAGCGTTCCTGGAACAGCGGACGCTGGTGCAGTGACGGCGGCGCTTCAGACGCGATGTGGATGGCAAGGTCGATCTCACCGCGCTCGCCCTGCGCCACCATCTGCGCCGGCGCCAGGCTGACCACCGCCAGGCGTGTGCCCGGCGCGGCATCGCGGATGGCGGGGAGTGCAGGCAGCACAACGGTGGATTCGCCGAAGTCCGACGCCATGATCCGCCAGGTCTGTTGCGCAGTGGCAGGATCGAACGCCTGCACCGGCGCGACGGTACGCCGGACCGCATCGAGTGCGTCGGCCAGAGGCTCGCGCAGCGCCTCGGCGCGGGCCGTGCAGCGCATGCCGCGCGAACCCGGCAGCAGCAGCGGGTCATCAAACAAGTCACGCAGCCGCGCCAGCTGGATGCTGACGGTGGGCTGGGCCAGGTGCAGGCGTTCGGCCGCGCGGGTCACGTTCTGTTCTTCCAGCAGCGCCTGCAGGGTCACCAGCAGGTTGAGGTCGATGCGACGCAGGATATTGTCCATGGCAATGGGGGGAATTGCGGGAATTCATTTCAACTATAGCGTGATGCTGCCTATCGTCATCGGCATTCCCCACTGTGGTGACTCATGAACGTTCTGCTTGTCTACGCCCATCCCGAACCCACCTCGCTCAACGGCACGCTGAAGGACTTCACCGTGCAGCGCCTGCAGGCGGCGGGCCATACCGTGCAGGTGTCCGACCTGTACGCAATGCGCTGGAAGGCGCCGATCGATGGCGATGACCATCCGGAGCGCGATCCGCAGCGCCCCTTCCATGCCTCGCTGGATTCGCGCGAGGCCTATGCCAATGGCCGGCAGAGTGAGGACATCGCCGCCGAACAGGACAAGCTGCGCTGGGCCGACACGGTCATCCTGCAGTTCCCGCTGTGGTGGTTCTCGATGCCGGCCATCCTCAAGGGCTGGGTCGACCGGGTCTATGCGTATGGCTTCGCCTATGGCGTGGGTGAGCATTCGGACCGCCACTGGGGCGACCGCTACGGCGAAGGCGCGATGGCCGGCAAGCGCGCGATGCTGGTGGTGACCACCGGTGGCTGGGAGTCGCACTACGCCGCCCGCGGCATCAACGGTCCGATCGATGATCTGCTGTTCCCGATCCAGCACGGGATCCTGTTCTATCCCGGTTTCGATGTGCTGCCGCCCCACGTGATCTACCGCAGCAGCAAGGTGGGCGAGCAGAACGTGGCTGATGTGCTGGAAGGGCTGGGCAGGCGATTGGATGGCCTGGCCAGCGACGCGGTGATTCCGTACCGGCGGCAGAACGCAGGGGACTACCTGATTCCCTCGCTGGAGCTGCGGCCGGGTCTGGCAGAAGGAGCCGAGGGTCTTGGGATTCACCAGCAAGGGTGATCGGCCGCATGCGCCCTTGTAGCCGTCAGACCTTGGTCGACGGAGAGCGCCAGCCAAAGTTGGCAGCTACCAGAGCGCGGGTGTCGCTGATGGCTCTGGTGCTGCTGTGGCCAGGCAGTAGGGTCGAACGTCCCAGTGCGTCCCAATGGTTGTCAGTTGACAACCTTGGTGCCGCTCGCCAGACTCCGAGGGAAAGGAATGCCCCGTTCGCGCCATCCAGACAAAGACATCGAAGCCGCCCTTCGTTTCGCCGAATCACGTGGCTGGCGCTTACGCATTGGCGGCAGTCATGCCTGGGGGCGGATGTACTGCCCCTACAACGACAAGGACTGCCGGTGCGGGGAATTCTGTGTCGTGAGCATCTGGAGCACACCCCGGAATGCACTGAACCATGCAAGAGCCCTGTGCCGCGTTGTCGAAAACTGCAGCCGCGAGCAATGACGCACCTGCCATCTCCCGGAGACTGTTCATGATGGAATTCACCTTCACGCTCAAATACCGCCTGGCCGACATCAATGGCGACGCGGGCAGCCTGGAGCAGCAGCTGGCAGACGCTGGCTGCGACGATGCGCTGCTGGGTATCGGCAGGCCGGGCAGATTGGCGCTGGAGTTCTGCCGACAGTCAGCCACTGCGCAGGAGGCGGTGCTGTCCGCCTTGGCCGACGTGCGCAAGGCGGCTCCCGGTGCGGAGCTGATCGAAGTCAGCCCCGACCTGGTCGGCCTGACCGATGTGGCCGATCTGCTTGGCATGTCGCGTCAAAACATGCGCAAGCTGTTGCTCGCACACCCACAGACGTTTCCGGCCCCGGTCCACGAGGGAAGCGCGTCGATCTGGCACCTGGCGGATATTCTTTCGTGGCTGCAGGCGCGCGGCAGCCACAAGGTCAGCGGCGAGCTGCTGGAGCTCGCCGCCGCGGCACTCAAAGTAAACGTGGCGAAAGAGCAGGAGCGGTTGCTGCAGCACCCCGGATGAAAGCGACAGCCCGGCCGCGCGTCAGCGTTCAGCCGTCTCCCACCATCGCGTACCCGCCACAGGCGCCTGCATGTCCAGCGCCTGGCCAATGATCGGCGTGGCCACGGGCACGTTCTTCGCCGCCGCCAGCGCGGTGATCCGCTCGAATGGCTGCTGCCATGCGTGCAGGGCCAGGTCGAAGGTGCCGTTGTGGATCGGCAGCAGCCACTTGCCGCGCAGGTCCAGGTGCGCCTGCAGGGTCTGCTCCGGCTGCATGTGCACGAAGGCCCAGCGTTTGTCGTAGGCGCCGGTCTCGATCATGGTCAGGTCGAATGGGCCGTACTTCTCGCCGATGGCCTTGAAGCCGTCGAAGTAGCCGGTGTCGCCGCTGAAGAAGATGCGGAAGTCGCCGTCCTGGATGACCCACGAGGCCCACAGGCTGCGATCGCTGTCACCGAGGCCGCGGCCGGAGAAGTGCTGGCCCGGGGTGGCGGTCATGCGCAGGCCATTGGCCTCGGTGGACTGCCACCAGTCCAGCTGCTCGACCTTGGCAGCATCGACGCCCCAGGCAATCAACTGGTCGCCCACGCCCAGCGGCGCGATGAAGCGCGCGGTCTTGCCGGCCAGCTGCATCACCGCGGCATGGTCCAGATGGTCGTAATGGTTGTGCGAGAAGATCACGCCCGCGATCGGCGGCAGGTCTTCAATGCTGATCGGCGGTGCGTGGAAGCGCGCCGGGCCCATCCACTGCACCGGCGAGGCGCGCTCGGAGAACACCGGGTCGGTCAGCCAGTACTGGCCGCGCAGCTTCAGCAGGATCGTCGAGTGGCCAAGCCGGAACAGGCTGCGGTCCGGTGCGGCGTCCAGCGTGGCCCGGTCCAGCGCCTGCACCGGGATCGGGTCGGTGGGCACGGTGCCCTTGGGCCGGTTGAACAGGAAGGTCCACCACAGCTCGACGCCCGCGCGCAGGCCCATCGCCGGTTTCGGTAGGACATTGCGGAATTTGCCATCACGGTACTGCGGCGAATCAGGGAAGTCGGGCAGGGACCACGACTTGCAGAAGGTATAGGCGGTCACGGCAAGGGTTCCGATCAGGAGGATGAGGAGCAGGCGCTTCATCGGGGACGTCCGCTGGGTATACTGCACAGTGTAGTTTCCGATTTCAGGAAAGTACACTGGTCGGTGTAAAATGTGCGCATCCGTTCAGTTTCCTGGTCCCTGCCATGTCCCGTGCCCCGCAACGCCTGACCGACCGCAAACGCGAAGCCATCGTGCGCGCGGCGGTGGAGGAGTTCCGCAGTGCCGGCTACGAGGCGACCAGCATGGACCGCATCGCCGCGGCGGCCGGCGTGTCCAAGCGCACGGTCTACAACCATTTCCCCAGCAAGGAAGAGCTGTTCGGCCACATCCTCGAAGAGCTGTGGGAAAGCAGCATGGCCGCCGTCGTGCTGCCGTACCGCGCCGACCAGCCGCTGGACGTGCAGCTGCTGCAGCTGCTCGGGCAGAAACTGGACCTGCTGGGCGATGCCAACTTCATCGACCTGGCGCGTGTGGCGATGGCCGAGATCATCCATTCGCCCGAGCGTGCGCAGGCGATTGTCTGCCGCATGGGCGAAAAGGAAGGTGGCGTGAGCGCATGGATCCACGCCGCCATCGCCGATGGGCGCCTGCGTGAGGTCGATCCGGAATTCGCCGACCACCAGCTGCAGGGCCTGGTGAAGGGCTTCGCGTTCTGGCCGCAGGTCACCATGGGCCAGCCGCCGCTGGGCCCGGTCGAACGGCGCAAGGTCGCCGAATCGGCGGTGGCGATGTTCCTGGGGTTCTACGCACGCTGAGCCCACGCGGCAGCGACTGCGACATATCAGCGCATCGCTGTCCACTGATGCAATGTTGTGACGTGATCGCCATCGGACCGACTTGGCCATCTGCGACACTGCGTCAGGATTCCACGGCAAGACCGCCTTATGTCCTTCGCGTCGGCGCAGCAGATCAATGAAGTACTGCAGCAGTCCTACGGCATCACCGCCACCGCGGTGGTCCCGCGCGTAGTGGGTGCCGACGCCAACGCGAGCGTGTTCCGCATCGATGCGCGCGGCAGCCAGTGGTGGTTGAAGTGCCGCAGCTACCAGGTGGCGCCGCAGGTGTGGGACGGTCTGCATTGGCTGCGCGGCACGCTGGGCATCGAGGAGATCGTAGCGCCGTGGCCGGCCATGACCGGTGGTGCGTCGGTGCAGCGCTGGGGCCTGCAGTTCACCCTGTTCCCGTATATCGAAGGGCAATCCGGTTTCGAAGCGCCGTTGAGTGCGGCGCAATGGCAGCGTCTGGGTCAAATTCTCCGCCGCCTGCACACGGCGCAGCTGCCGGAGGCGCTTGCCGAAGGACTGCCGCGGCAATCGCTGTGCTGCGAGGCACTGGAGATGGTAGGGCACTGGCTGCAGGAACCGGCGACCTTGCCCGCCGCGCAGGATCGCTGGGGGCGTGCCTTCCACGCGGTGTGGGCGCGACAGCGCGTGCGCATCACCGCGCTGCACCAGCGTGTGCTGGCGCTGCAGCAGGCGCTGGCCGACCGGGAGCCGCTGCTGCATCCCTGCCATACCGATCTGCACGCGGGGAACCTGCTGATGGGTCACGACGGGGCGCTGCACCTGATCGACTGGGATGGTCTGTCGCTGGCGCCACGCGAGCGCGATCTGATGTTCGTCGGGGCAGCGGTGGGCGGCCGCTGGGGGCGCGAGCGCCCGCATGGGTTTGCCGAGGGGTATGGCGATGACCTGGGTGATGCGCAGTGGATCGCCTGGTATCGGCATGTGCGCATCCTAGAGGATCTGGTTGCGTTCCAGCAGATGTTGATGGGGGTGGAGGGCGGTTACCGGCCGCCGCAGCAGCGTCGGCAGGCGCTGCATCATCTGGGGGAGTTGTTCGCGCCGGGGAATGTGTTCTGTGCGGCGGAGCGGGCCTACCGCGCGGTGTAGGGGTTTCGGCAGGGCTGCGCCCTGCACCTGCCGAAGCCAGAGCAACTTCAACTTCAACTTCAACTTCAAAAGCGGGCTTTCCGTGGGATGGCGGGGTGGGTCCGGCTGAGGGGGGCGCCGTAAATACGTCCATGTAGGCTTGGTCGCGGCATCCATGCCGCTCACACCCCCTCAACCGGACCCACCCCGCCTTCGACAGTTCTCCGCGATCTGTCGGAACGGCGTTCTGCTTTGGTGGGTGCCGACCGTTGGTCGGCACGGATGAATTCATTCGATATCCGATAGAAAAATCGTGTCGACCAAGGTCGACACCTACCAGCCGCCTGTCGCAGTAGAGCCACGCCATGCGTGGATGAATTCATTCGACATCTGACAGATGTGCCGACCAACGGTCGGCACCCACCACCAGCAGTTCCCATCAGCCGCGTGAACCTGTCGAAGGCGGGGCGGTGTGGGTGGGCAGGACCGTTGGCGCCATGGATGGCGCCATCGAGCCCCCATGGATGGGTTTACGGCGTGTCCTGACCACCCACACCGCCCCGCCATCCCACGGAATGCCGCTCTTGATCTTGAGGTTGCCGGCCAGCGGCCGGCACTACCAGCAGGTGCAGGGCTGCAAGCCCTGCCGAACAACCCTTACTCCGCCGGCTTGGCCGCCGCCGTCGCTGCCACGCTCGCGGCGCGCCGCGCCAGCACTGCCTCGCGGTGCGCGATATACGCATTCGCCGCCAGGATGATGCCGGCACCGATCAGCGTCCAACGGTCCACGCTCTCATCGAACAACAGCCAGCCACACAGCGTCACCAGCGGCAGCTGCAGGAAGCTGATCGGGGTCAGGGCCGATACCTCGCCCAGGCGCAAAGCACGCGTCCACAGCAGCTGGCCGACCGTGCCCATCACGCCCGTCGCCACCAGCCACACCCAGGCCAGGCCCGAGGGCCAGACCCACACGAACACGGCCGGCACCAGCGACAGCGGCACCCAGAACACGTAGGTGTACAGCACCACCGTGTCGGCGCTGTCCACGCGGGTCAGCTGCTTGATCTGGATCGCCACCAGCGAACTGAGCAGGGCCGCGGCCACGGCGATCAGGGTGCCGGCGGAAAAGCCCGCCGTGCCCGGCCGCACGATCACCAGCACGCCGATGAAACCGACCACCACCGCCGCCCATCGCCGCACGCGCACGGTTTCACCCAGCCAAAGCACCGCGGCAATGGTCACGAACAACGGTGTGGAATAGGACAGCGACACCGCCTGCGCCAGGGGCAGGTGGCCCAGCGCCCAGAACGCGCACAGCATCGAGCCCAGGCCGATCGCACTGCGCACGAAGTAGCGCGGCAGCTGCTGGGTCTTCAGCGGCGCACGGCCCGGCCGCAGCAGCATCGGCAACAGTGCCAGCAGGCCGAACGCGTTGCGGAAGAACGCGACTTCCTGGGTCGGCACGTAGCGCGTCGCATAGCGGATGGCGATGGCCATCAGGCCAAACGCCATCGTGCTGGCGAGCATCAGCAGCGCCGCCCGCGCCGGGGTGGGGAGCGCGGGCCGTGCCGTGGCGTTCACCACTGGGCGCCGAGCAGGCGCGGCTCCGGTTCGATCGGCACGCCGAATTTCTCCAGCACCGAGGCGGAGATGCGTCGTGCCAGGTCCAGCAGTTCGGCGCCGGTGGCGTTGCCGTGGTTGACCAGCACCAGTGCATGGCTGGGGGCCACGCCGGCGTCGCCTTCGCGGAACCCCTTCCAGCCGCAGGCCTCGATCATCCAGGCCGCCGAGACCTTGCGCTGGCCATCGCGCTCGGCCGGGAATACCGGCAGCTCGGGGAAATGCTGCTGCAGCACCTCCACCTGTTCCAGCGGCAGCACCGGGTTCTTGAAGAAGCTGCCGGCGTTGCCCAGCACGTCCGGGTCGGGCAGCTTGCGGCGGCGGATGGTGATGACCGCATTGGCCACGTCCACCGCGCTGGGCAGCTCCACGCCCTGTGCCTGCAGCTCCTCGCGGATGCCGGCGTAGTCCATGCGCAGGTCGTGCAGCAGCGGCAGTCTCAGTTCGATGGCGGTGATCAGGTAGCGGTCGGGCTGCTGCTTGAACACGCTGTCGCGATAACCGAAGCCACACTGTTCGTTGTCCATGCGCACCCAGGCCTGCTCCTGGCAGTCCCAGGCTTCGACGGTCTGGATGAACTCGCCCACCTGCGCGCCATAGGCACCGATGTTCTGGATCGGCGCCGCACCGGCCGTGCCGGGAATCAGCGCGAGGTTTTCCAGGCCGGACAGGCCTTCCTGCAGCGACCACATCACCAGGCCGTGCCAGGACACACCGGCGCCGGCGCGGATGACCGCGTGGTCGGCACGGTGTTCGAGGAAGCTGATGTCGCGGTTGCCGAACACCAGCACGGTGCCCGGCAGGTCATCGGCGATGAGCACGTTGCTGCCGCTGCCCAGCACCAGCAGCGGGCCATTGGCCACGCTGGGCAGGGCCAGCACGTCCGGCAGCAGGGCAGGGTCGTGCAGTTCCAGCAGCTGCGCCGCGTTGGCGCGCACGTGGAAGGTGTTCAGCGCCTGCAGCGGGGCGTTTTCGGTCAGGGTCCAGCGCAGCGGGGCGGCGGAGGTGTCGTGGTCGTTCATGGGCGCGCTCACAGCGGCGCCACCGCGCCACGGCTGGGCGCTTCGCGGCGGCGACGGATCGCCTCCACGCATTCGGCCACCAGCGACGGGCCACGGTAGATCAGGCCGCTGTAGCACTGCACCAGGGCGGCGCCGGCGGCCATCTTGGCCACCGCGTCGGCGCCAGAGAGGATGCCACCCACGCCGACCAGGGGCACCGATTCGGGCAGGCGTGCGCGCAGGCGACGCAGCACCAGGGTCGACTGGTCCAGCACCGGCGCACCGGACAGGCCGCCGGCCTCGCTGGCCAGCGGATCGCCGGCGATACCGCTGCGATCGATGGTGGTGTTGGTGGCGATCACGCCGTCCACCTGCAGTTCGCCCAGCACGCGGGCAGCGGCGTCGATGTCGCGCTCGCTCAGGTCCGGCGCGACCTTCACCAGCATCGGCACACGGCGACCGTGCTGCGCGGCCAGGGTTTCCTGGCGGTCACGCAGCTGGCTGACCAGCTGGCGCAGCGCGGTCTCCTCCTGCAGCTCGCGAAGGCCGGCGGTGTTGGGCGAGGAGATGTTGACGGTGATGTAATCGGCCAGCGCATACACCTTGTCCAGGCAGGTGATGTAGTCATCGACTGCCTGCTCGTTGGGGGTGTCCTTGTTCTTGCCGATGTTGATGCCGAGCAGGCCGCGACGGTTGCGCGCGCGCTCGACGTTGCGAACCAGTGCATCGACACCGGCATTGTTGAAGCCCATGCGATTGATGATGGCCTGGTGCGCCGGCAACCGGAACAGGCGCGGCTTCGGGTTGCCTTCCTGCGGGCGCGGGGTGATGGTGCCGATCTCGACGAAGCCGAAGCCCAGCGCGAACAAGGCATCGATGTGCTCGCCGTTCTTGTCCAGGCCGGCGGCCAGGCCGACCGGATTGGGGAAGGTCAGCCCGAACACGGTGCTCGGCATCGGCGCGATGCGTGCGGCCAGCAGCGGCGTGGTGCCGGTGCGGTAGGCCGTGTCCAGTGCGGACAGGCCGAGGCCGTGGGCGCGCTCGGCGTCGAGCGAGAACAGGAAGGGGCGGGCAAGCGAATACATGCGTCGGTTCAGTCCAGCGTGCCGAGGAAGGCTCGGGTTCGATATTCAAAGGCGACCTGTCCATCCACCGCATGGGCGTCGAACAGGTCCTGCAGCGCAGCCAGCATCGGCGCATGGCGCTCGTGCCCGGGCTGCGGTGCGTAGGAGGAAGACAGCAGGCGCCCGCGCAGGGCGTCGAAGTCCAGGTGCTGCACGTTGGGCAGCTCGATCCTGCCGCGCAGGCCGGGGCCGAACCAGGCCTGCATGGTGGCATCGTCCTGGTAGCGCTCGGCCACCGCGGTGTAATCGGTGCCGTAGTCCAGCAGCAGCTGTTCGTAGCCGACCAGGAACGGGCTGGCATCGAGCAGGCGTGAGTTCCAGTAGATCAGGGCCAGTCCGCCCGGGTGCAGGATGCGCTGCCATTCGGCACGCACCGCCACGGTGTCGAACCAGTGGAAGGCCTGCGCGGCGCTGACCAGATCGACGCTGGCCTCGGCCAGGCCGGTCGCCTCGGCGCGGCCATCGACGGCGCGGAACAGCGGAAACTGCGGTGCCAGCCACTGCTCGGCGGCCGCGCGCATGGGTGCATTGGGCTCCACTGCCACCAGCGGATGACCCGCGGCCAGGAACTGGCGGCTGGAAATGCCGGTGCCCGCACCGATGTCGGCGACGAGCGCCGCGGTGGGCACGGCCATCGGCCCGTGCAGCCAGTCCATCAGGGCAGCGGGATAGTCCGGGCGGTAGCGCACGTAATCGGCGACCCGGCTGCTGAAGCGTTCAGTGCTGTCCGACGCGCTCATGGCGGTCAGTTCGACAGCGTGGCCAGCCAGGCCAGACCGCCGAAGAACAGGACGAGCACCAGCAGGCCCAGGCCCAGCATGATCACGTTCAACCAGCCCAGGATGAGGCCGGTCAGGGCCAGTCCATCGCCTTCCAGCTCGGCGGGGCGGCGGCGGATCTCGCTGCGGGCCATGTGCCCGGTGATGATGGCCACGATGCTGGCCACGAAGGGCAGCACGGTCCAGCTGGCGATGCCCAGCACCAGGCTGAGGACGGCCAGGCCGCTTGTCTGTCGGGGTGCCACGCTCATGGGATCCTCCTTGGCAGTGCACACATGATAGTGCCTGCGGGCCGGCAAGCCCATGGGCGATGCCAGGGTGGGCGTCGACCTTGGTCGACGGAGAGCGCCAACCAAGGTTGGCAGCTACCGGGGCCTCGCAGCTGCGCCTTTGGTAGGCGTCGACCTTGGTCGACGAGGAGCGCCAACCAAGGTTGGCCACTACCAGGGTGTGGGCGTCAGCCCATCAACACCTGGCCACCATCCACGTTGAGCACGTGGCCGGTGATCCAGCGCGCCAGCGGCGAGCACAGGAACAGCGCGGCGTCGGCGATCTCGCGCGGGTGGCCGAAGCGGCCGAACGGGATCCGCGCCAGGGTGGCCTGGTACAGCGCGGGATCCTCCACGCGACGTCGGTCCCACAGGCCATCGGCAAACTCGATCGAGCCCGGCGCGATGGCATTGACCCGGATGCGGTCCGCCGCCAATGCCAGCGCCTGCGAGGTGGTGTAGTGCGAGAGTGCGGCCTTGGCCGCCGCATACGGTGCGCCGCCGGGGCGGGGCTGCTGCGCGGCGATCGAGGACAGGTTGAGGATGCAGGCGTCATCCGAGGCCCGCAGCCAGGGCAGGGCCAGGCGGGAGGCACGTACGGCCGCCATCAGGTCGATCTGCAGGCTGGCCGCCCAGCCGTCCTCGTCGTCGGCCATGCCGTAGCCGGTGGCGTTGTTGACCAGCACGTCGATGCCGCCGAGCGCGTCGGCGGCGGCCTGCAGCCAGCCACCGATCTGCTCGACCTCGGCCAGATCGGCCGCGACAACATGCACAGGCGTGCCCTGTGCCTCGGCGTCGGCCTGCAGTGCCTGCAATCCGGGCAGGCCGCGGGCGCAGACCGAGACCCGTGCCCCGGCGCCGGCAAATGCCAACGCCAGTTCACGCCCGATGCCCTTGCTGCCGCCGGCGATGAGCACGCGGCGGCCGCTGAAGTCGATCACCTGTAGAGCCGAGCCATGCTCGGCTGCACTTCCTGCAGTGTTCATGGCCCGTCCTGCCGAGCATGGCTCGGCACTACAAAACAACGTTACAGGTCGAACTTGATGCCCTGGGCCAGCGGCAGCGAATCCGAGTAGTTGATGGTGTTGGTCTGGCGGCGCATGTAGACCTTCCACGCATCCGAACCCGACTCGCGACCACCGCCGGTGTCCTTCTCGCCACCGAAGGCGCCGCCGATCTCCGCACCGGACGTGCCGATGTTGATGTTGGCGATGCCGCAGTCGCTGCCGGCTGCCGACAGGAACTTCTCGGCGGTCTTCAGGTTCTGGGTGAAGATCGAGGACGACAGGCCCTGCGGCACGCCGTTCTGCATGTCGATGGCTTCATCGAGGCTGTCGTACGGCATGACGTACAGGATCGGCGCGAAGGTCTCGTGCTGGACCACCGCATCGCTGTTCTTCAGGCCCGAGACAATGGCCGGCAGCACGAAGTTGCCTGCACGATCGATGCGGGTGCCGCCGGTTTCGATGGTGCCGCCGGCGGCCTTGGCCTGGGCGATGGCATCGAGGAACTGCTGCACGGCGCCGTCGCTGTTCAGCGGGCCCATCAGGTTGGCGGCATCGGTCGGGTCACCGATCTTGCCTTCCACCTGCTTGTAGGCCTTGACCAGGGTGGCCAGCACGTCGGCGTAGATCGAGCGGTGCACGATCAGGCGGCGGGTGGTGGTGCAGCGCTGGCCGGCGGTACCGACGGCGCCAAACACGATGCCCGGCACGGCCAGCTTCAGGTCGGCGGTCTCGTCGAGGATGATGGCGTTGTTGCCACCCAGCTCCAGCAGGCAGCGGCCCAGGCGGCGGGCGACCTTTTCGTTGACCGTGCGGCCAACCTGGGTCGAGCCGGTGAAGCTGATGAGCGGAACGCGGCGGTCATCGACCATCTTTTCAGACAGGGCGGTGCCCGCATCGTTGACCAGGAAGAAGATGTCCGGGAAGCCGGCTTCGCGCAGCGCTTCATTGCAGATGCGCATGGAGGCGATGGCGGTCAGCGGGGTCTTGTTGGACGGCTTCCAGATGCAGATGTCACCGCAGATGGCGGCCAGGAAGGCATTCCAGCTCCACACCGCGACCGGGAAGTTGAAGGCCGAGATGATGCCGACCAGGCCCAGCGGGTGGTACTGCTCGTACATGCGGTGGCCGGGGCGCTCCGAATGCATGGTGTAGCCGTACAGCATGCGGCTCTGGCCCACGGCGAAATCGGCGATGTCGATCATCTCCTGCACTTCGCCGTCGCCTTCGGGCTTGCTCTTGCCCATTTCCAGTGCGACCAGCGAACCCAGCGCGTCCTTGTGCTTGCGCAGCGCTTCGCCGCACAGGCGCACGGCTTCGCCGCGGCGCGGGGCCGGGGTGGTGCGCCAGACCTTGAAGGCTTCCTGGGCACGGGTAATGACGGTTTCGTACTCGGCCTCGGTGGTGGCGCGGACCTGCGCGATCGGCTCGCCGGTGGTCGGGTTGACCGGGGTGATCAGCTCACCGCCGGTGGCGCTCGACCATTCCCCGTTGCCCAGGTAGGTGCCAGCGTTGATCGCGTCCAGACCAAGGGACTTGAGCAGCTCGGAAGACATGCAGACTCCTGTGTTTCGTTACGTAGTTGTTGCCGCCACGGGCAGGTGGGGGATGCGGCGGACTGAACCGGCGATGGTAGCAGAGGGATGTGGCGGGGCTTGGTGCAGTGCGGGGTGGGGTGGCCCCGCCTGCTCGCCCTTGGCGCGCCTGTTCAGGCAGGCAGAACGTCCATTGCAGCGGGTGCCATGCCAGGGGCTGGGGGCTGGGGAGACCATGCTGGCGGGCTTCGATGCCACTGCCAGGCGCTCTCGATGATCGGTGCCAGCTCGGTCCATTGCGGCTGCCATCCCAGTACCTCGCGGGCGCGGGCGGAGGAGGCGACCAGGCTTGCCGGATCGCCTGGGCGGCGCTCAGCCAATTCGAAGGGGATACTGCGGCCGGAGACCGCTCCTGCTGCGGCGATCACTTCCAGGACCGAGAATCCGCGCCCGTTACCCAGGTTGAAGGCATGCGCACCGGGGGTGTGGTCCATGTAGCCCAGAGCCAGTGCGTGGGCCTGGGCCAGATCCTGCACGTGGACATAGTCGCGGACGCACGTACCGTCAGGTGTTGCGTAGTCATCGCCGAACACCTTCATCGCCGAGCCGATGCCCAGCGCCGCGCGCAGGACATTGGGGATCAGATGGGTTTCGCAGGCGTGGGCCTCGCCGATGCCGTGGTCGGGCAGGGCGCCGGCGGCATTGAAGTAGCGCAGGCACGTCGAGCGCAGTCCGTATGCAGCCGAGGCATCCGCAAGGATGCGCTCTGCCATCAGCTTGCTTGCGCCATAGGGATTGATGGGCGACTTGGGATGGTCCTCATCGATGACGTCTGCCTGCGGATTGCCAAAAACAGCAGCCGTGGACGAGAACACGATCCGGTTGACGTCGTGACGGCGCATGGCCTCCAGCAGGTTGAGAGTGCCGGTTACGTTGTTCGCGTAATAGTCGTACGGCTGGCGGACCGATTCGCCGACAAGCGATCGGGCTGCGAAATGCATGACGGCATCGAACCGGCGCCCCATGAGGGCGCGCTCCAGCGACTCAGGGGAAAGAAGGTCCGCCTCGATCAGCTCGCCCCAGCGAACGGCGTCGCGGTGGCCGGTGGACAGGTTGTCCAGCACTGTGACGCTATCGCCGCGCTCGGTGAGGTACTGGGCCATGTGGCTGCCGATGTAGCCGGCGCCGCCGCAGATGAGGATGTTCTTCATTGCTAGATATCTTCCCTGTTTGATTGAACTCTCGAGGTTTGGGTTTTGTCTCGACCAACCTTGGTCAGCGTCGCGATAGCCTTCCCAACATAAACCCCTGGCTCCAGGATGCTGCTTCGGACGACTGCGCCGCTCCCAACGACTACCCCGTCGCAGATGGTGACGCCTTTCAGGATCACCACGTTAGAACCAAACCAACAATTACTGCCGATTATGATTGGCGCCACTGAAAATTGTTCCTTAAGTGGCATTCCGTCGTTCGAGAGAGCATGATCGTGGTCGTAAATTTTGACGCCTTCCCCGAATATGGTGTCGCGCCCAATCGTAATTTCACTCATGCTATTTATTGAGCATGAATTGTTGAAAAATACACCAGACTCAATCTTGATTTTGCCTCCATCGCAGAATAGAGAAAAGTCGTTCCTGGTGACAATTCTTCCAAGTGAAACAGCCCCGCCCGATCTGATTTTTACGCTTAGGCGAGGCCCAAAGCCGACGGGGTGGGCGCTGAAACTACTGCGACCGTAGAGCAATGTCAGCAGCATGATTCTGGCCGCCGCCAACACCAATTCGGTTGTTCGGATCAGCTTATAGATCATCTCTTTTCCCTAGAGTGCGTAGCCAAGGGTGTGCTGGGAACTGGTGGCCATTAGTACAAGCGCAGAAAGAGTGATGAAGGATCCAAAATAAGCAGCGCCTTTAAGTACTGGAGGTGCCTTGATCCTCTCGATTAAGAGCGCTGCCTGCATTGGGCTCACAAGAAGAAGTAGTGGCATGTATCTCTCCGCAAAGTCGGCAGTATTTATCCCGAACAATATCAATGAAAGGAAGAGGCAGGTATACCTATGTAGTGAAGCGGTCTTAAGCCGCTCCGGCTTCACAAAAAGGAGGAAAAGCAATGAAATGATGGAGCAAATCCAAAAATTGGCAGTTTTCCACACTTCACCAACGTGCGACTCATGCACTCCCGAGAAGTACAAGTTGAACTTGTCGGTAAGGGCAGAGAATCCCGCCAGAGAAACTATGTCGCCGATGATCTGAGATGCAAATGTCGAGATCGCGAGAGCGCCTAGAGGGGCTGCCAAGTAAATTTTGTGCCGATCAATGGCTTTAATTCCGAAGAGGGGGGCAGCGAGGAAGGCGATGCTAGACCAGTGCAATCCTATTGCAACGAACATCAGCAGTAGTGCTGTCTTGCGCCGTCCTCCAAAGTATAGGAAAAATCCGAGCGCACCCAAGGGGGCGGCCAATGCTTGCCGCATGATGTTCCCGGAGTAGACCAGAAAGAATGTTAGAAAAGCCAATGCAAATATTGTGCTGGAAAGACCAAGTGCGCGCGCAGCGCTCTTGTAAAAAACCCAGGTAGAGACAAAAACTAGTACAAAATTTGCTATGAGCCAGTTCTGAGCGTCGAGTGTCGGACGGAATAAGCTTTGAAACGGCCACCATAGAAACTCGGTGTTGCCAAAATAGCGAGCACCAGTTGCAACTGCGTCGATCGGGCCGTCAAGGTTGCTGTAAGTTGCGACATAGCGCGCAGTGTCATTTCCCGCGTCGAGTGGGCGCAGGGCAACGAAATACAATCCGTACGCAAAAATTGGAGCGACGACGAGTGCAATCCGCAACGCTCCGGATGCTCTCGATGTGGCTATCTGGTATACCGGTTTGGCAGGGAGCCATAGGCATATCGTGAGTGCGCCAAAAACGATCGGCAGGAAAAGTGAGAGTAAGACTTCAACGCTCATTTTAACGCCTCCGTTTTGTGAGGTTAAGCGAAGCGCCATAGATCTCGTGAAGGCGTGCGTCAAATCGATCAATGGAGAATCTGCTGCGCGCCTCGTTATATGCCGCGTCGCGGATGTGGTTCGTCTCGATCGCGCCCGTAGCAACTGATGCTAGCAATTTTGTAGCCTCATCAGGGTCCGAAAATAGCAGGCCGGTTCTCCCATGATCGACGACGTCAACATTCCCTGAGCATCTAGCTGCTAGCACCAGCTTGCGGCTTGACATGGCCTCGATGATGGAAACTGGCAATCCTTCCCACTTGGCAGTGGAAAGGTAGACGTCCGCGGCTGCTAGCTTTGAATAGACGTCCGCCTTGGGCAGCCAACCACTCACGGAGACTCCACCTTCAACCAGTGTGGTCACTTTCTCCAGGTCTCCATCGCCGACCCATGCAAATTCAGCATTTATCCCGCTCTTCAGCGTCAGGTGGGCAATCAGTGCAAAGTCTTCAGGGCCCTTCTGCGTTCTCACGCCACCAACAGTGACGATTCTAAGGGCGACACTCTGTTCAAGGGGAGGGGCAACCGATTTGATTGAAACGTCTTCGACAGCGTTCTCAAGAAGCTCGGCATCGGCTCCCACCCACCGGCGTATCTCGTCCTTCTCGCTCATCGAACAAGCGATGTAAGTAGACGGGGTCAGGTTCGCTAGGCGCTCCAGAGCAGCGAAGACAAAGCGCTTTAGTCCAATATCTCTCCGCATTACAGAGATGCAATGGGGGCTATACACGACTATAGGCGCTGAGCCAGAGGCCGCGGCAGCTATGCGGCCAACAAATCCAGCGAATGATGAGTGGAGGTGAATGATTTGCGGCTGCAGGTCATTAATCCTTCGTTTCAGTGCAAAGACTGCACTGAGCATGGAAAAACCACCCATGGGGATCTCATGAAGAGTCACGCTCTTGTGAAACAGGGCTGAGAGATCGAGCGGGGTCTCGGGGCGTCTTGAGTAGACAACGTGAACATCCCAGCCTCGCGCAGCCGACAGGTTGGCTGCAGTGCAAACCATTGTCAGCGTGCCTGTTGCAGTCGCTTCTACTACATGAACAACTCTGGCCATAATCAATGCTTGCGTGCCATGTTGAAAAGTTCCACCATCCCTGTGAACTGCCGAGTTAGGTCAACGGGGCGTGCTCCATCAGGAAACTCTGACATCATAAAAACAGCTCGATCAATGATGGATGCTACACTGGGTGAATCTATCGCCGTTATGTAGCGCTCATCTAGGAACCAGGTATCAATGAGGTTCCTGACCTTCCCATTAAGATTGTCAATCGCAATGCAAGGCGTGCCAGTGATGGCGCAGAATATTACTCCATGGAGCCTATCGGTAATCACCAGGCGAGATGAAAGATAAGTGGTCCATATGGACTGTACTGAGTTCTCTCGCTCGCTAAGCGCATGATTGAGATTGTCCGTATTTGTGTCGCGGTGAATGACATCCAACCCAAGACTTCTGAGCTCAGTCTCGAGTTCGGATGCAATCGTGCGGTCAATTCCTGATTCGATATCTCTGCGAATTGACAATGTTGCTTGGTCTGTTCTTGCGGTCGTAGAGATAATCGGCGAGAGGCTGATGACGGTATCCGGATACAATTCAACCCTGTTTCTTGGGAAGCTCGCTCTCATCCTGCTGAGGGCCTGTCGGTCCCTGGCAATCAATGTAAGATTCGGGTGCCGGGCGTAAACTTGCATTGATTCTTCGTGGAACCTTTTTCCAGTAGTTGAATCTTCGAAGAACACGGATTGAGGGAACTGATAGATGGGGTTGTTTCGAAATAGCTTGATCAAGAATCTCCGCTGCAGCTCGGCATCTTTATAGATTGTTCCCATGTTGCCGCCGCCAGTCAGGAAAATTATGTCGTCGGCTGTAGCTTGCTTGAAAATTTCTCTGGCTGACTGGTAGGTGGTGCCGTGGCGGATCTCAACCACGCTGTAACCTTGGAGGTTCTTCTCCAGAAATGACTTCTGTGCCAGTCCAATGGCGAGGTCACCAAGATTTCCCAGATCGGGAACCATGAAGATAAAGGCGGTTGGGCCTTTTCGCTGAAATTTGGAGAGTTCGTTGCTACGGAAAATTCTATACTTGAGCCAATTGACGGCTGTAGCGGGTATCAGTTCTTTGACATTGCACAGCAGCGCAAATTCTAAGGCTAGAATTGCGGTCGTCATTTGATTGCCAAGGAGAAGTGCGTAGATTCTTCCCTTTATGCCGAGTTTCTTGCTATCCGGCTTCGCTACACTCCGAAGAGAATTCAATTCGGCCCTGGTTAGGTTGAATTTTTGGCGGAGGGAGAGCTTTGGGTTGGAGGCTATCTTCTTTACCTTCCACTTTGCATCCATGTAGGCGCTGAGAGATTGGTCATGCATCATTATTGCGGATCCTTTTGGGGTCCTAGTACAAATATTTTCCGTAACCTCATGACTAATCTTGCTGGTAGCAGGCCGGCGATGACTGATTTGCAAATGAAAGCGTAGTCAATTGGTGATGCACCAAGGATGGGATAGTAATGGAGTCGAGCCCTGATCTCGCCTTTTCGATTTCTGAGAGTTCTTTTCCTGAAGTCTTGAGGGTTGACTCGATAGTTCAGCAGGATCTCATTAAGAACGAAAATCCGTTTTCCGAGTGCGAGTAACTTGCACCATAATGCCAGGTCTTCAGCTCTGTAATACTCTTCGTACATGCCCGCAGATATGATTTCACTGCGACGGTAGATTACCGCGGGGTGAATGGGGGCATCCCCCCTCATCAGTTGCCTCTTTCCTTTTTCTCCCGCTGTTCCCAGGACGTGACCTTGTCCTGTCGCATCGGAAAACTCGACGGCAAGCGATGCGGCGACTGTGTAGGTGGGGTTCTCGCACATAAATCTGTGCAATTTCTCGATTCGGTCGTGCGTAGCAACATCATCGGTATCCATTCGAACGATGAGGTCTGCCTTTGAGGCTAGGATCGCTGCATTGAGGGAGTACACAAAGCCCTTGTTCCCTTTATTATCAATGATGCGAATTCTCTGGTCATTGAATCCGTCTTTTAGGTCGTGCAGGTCATTCTTTCCACCGTCATCGACAATGATGAATTCAAAGTCTGTGAATGACTGGCGTAGAATGCTCTTGATGGCCTCTTCCAGATGAACTGGATCCGTGTTGAATTCTGCCATTATTACGGAGATGGCTGGCTTCCTGGCTTCCACTTCGGTTCCTGTTCAAATTTCATGCTGAAAGTCAGCGAGCACGCTGAGTGCTGGCGTTCTGAAAAATCGTGGCGCGTCGTAGGGCAATTGCGACCGAGAACAGTATTAGCAATCCCAGTTCCGTGGCTACAGTTGCGACTGCCGCGCCTGCTGCGCCGTGCTTAGGGATCAGCAGGATATTCAAGATAATGCAGAGCGCGGCACCAATTGTCTTGATCACTACGCGCATGCGCATTTGGGAGCCCGTAGTAAGTATTGCGCCGATGCTTGTGCTGAGAAATCTAATCGGCGCACATGCTGCAAGTATGGCCAACACTGTTGCCGTGTCCTTGTACTCGGCTCCATAAAGGGTGTAGATAATGAAGTTGCTAGTCAGCCAGATGATAACACCGCAGATCAGGCCCGCTGCCAGCATTGATACGCTGCCAATCTTGAATGCCTTCAAAAGCATGGCGTGATCGTGGTGGGCCCAACGATGGAGCTTTGAGAGAAGGAATCTCGTGTAGAGAGTTGTCGGCAGAAGGTATGCGGCATTCATGATCGTGAATGCTGCGAAGTAAATTCCTGAGTCGTGCTCTCCGGCCAAGTAGAGAAGCAGAATATTGCTGCACTGAAAGTACGCAAGATAGAGAAGACTATCAGCACCATACGGCCATGCGCTGCCAAAAACTCTCCGCAGGCTTGGCTTGTCTGCTGCAAGTGTTTCTGCTGAAGGTTGAGGCTCGATCCTCTCGCCTAGATGGCCGCTAGGGATTAGCCTGCCCCGCGCCATCTGCCCAATTTGAAAGATCGCTACGCCAACAATGGCTGCTGCGGTCAGTGAGTAGGCAGCACTAGTCTGTAGGAGGGTGTCTCCGTCTGCTAGGGCAAAGACTGGAATGATAAGTACAAATCTAATGGCATGGTGGAGCATTTGCCAAACTGCCACTAGCGTGAAGCGCTCCTCCAGTTGAAGCTTCGTGGCGACGAGTTCGACCGCAGCAAATCCAAGTATGCTTGGCGTCATCCAAAAGAATGCGTCAACCACACGCTGCGAGCTTGGGTTGAAAAGCGCAATCAGAAGCAGAGCTAGAACAGCGGCTGCTGATGATGCTGCTAGGAGCCTGAGTGATCCCGGCATCCATCTGGCAGCTTGGCGACCTTCTTTTCCGTACACGCTAAGCCAGAACGTTTGCAGCCCCAACCCCGCGACCTGTGAAAGGAGTACGCACTGTGCCAGCGCGCTGCTGAAGATGCCGTAGTCCCCAGGGCCCATGTGGCGACCAATTACGACTTGCGTCAGAAAGGCTATTGCCGCACCCGCAATTGAGCCGCCCCACAACAGGGCGACTTGAACCGTCGTGGCGAGTTGGGAGCGCCGGGGGCTGCGGCTGTTACTTCTCACGTTGTTCTTCTTGTGTTTCTAATGTAATGCGGAATGGTGCACCTAGAAATGGGCGGGATTCAGCATCGCGGCACACTTCTACACGGTTGCTCCTTGAGCATCAGTACGCATTTTTGTGTACGAAACCCTTGAAAATCGTAAGAAAAACGATCTTCAGATCAAAGAGTACGGACCAATTTTCGATATAGAAGAGATCGCACTCGATGCGTTTGTGCAGGTCAGTCGATCCGCGCCAGCCGTTTACCTGGGCCCAGCCGGTAATTCCTGCCTTAACCATGTGCTTTTTCATGTATGCGGGGATTTCGTGCTTGAATTGGTGCACAAATACAGGTCGCTCGGGCCTCGGGCCTACAATCGACATGTCGCCAAGCAGGACATTGATGAATTGGGGTAGTTCATCAAGGCTGGTCTTGCGAAGGAAGCTGCCGACGCGGGTTGCGCGATTCTCGCCTGCCTTGGCCCAGACTGCCCCCGATGCGCCCTCGGCGTCGACTGGCATGGAGCGGAACTTAAGCATCTCGAAGGTTTTGTTGTTCCAGCTCATTCGCTCCTGCCGATAAAAGATCGGTCCCGGTGAGCTGAGCTTTACCGCGACTGCGATTGCCGCCATCACGGGCGAGATCGCCAGCAGAATCAACCCTGCAAGAATCCGGTCCTCCAGTGCCTTGATGAGACGTGCGCCTCCCTGAAGCGGTGTCTGCTGCAGGTTGATCACTGGGAGGCCCGCAACCTGTTCGACGGAGTGGTTCAGTAGATGTATACCGAACATGTCAGGCACGAATTTGATGTCTGCAGTCGAGTGCTGCAACTGGTTCAAGGCGAGTGCAATGTTGTCCTCATCGCGCATCGGCAGTGCGATCCACACCTGATCGATGTGATTGGCCTCCACGTAGGCGCCCAGGCCTCCCAGCTCACCAAGTCTTGCGGCTTCAGGAGCGCCGCCACGGTCCGAAGGCGTAGCAAACCAGCCCCGCACATCGATGCCCGCCCAAGGGGCTGAACTCAGCGAGCTGACAATGTGCTGGGAGTCGGGGCCGCCGCCGACGATGACTGCGCTACGCAGATCGGCGCCCTTGGCGCGGATCCAGCCAGCAACGCAGCGGATGCAGATGCGGAGAATCGCCACGCCCGTCAGGCTGAGTACGAACCAGAGACCTAGCCAGAGACGTGAGAGCTCGTCTGTGACCTGAATAGCCGTGGTGTAGGCGAGCAGTGTCGCGAAGATGACGGTCATCTTCACCAGGACCTTGCCGAACTCTGCAAGCAGGCCGCGGCCGCGCCAGCTGTCGTAGAGGGATGACGACCCGAGTACGAGCAGCGCGAAGATCACCGTAATGCTGACCAAGCGCCAGTAATTCATCGGCAGTTGCAGGTCGCCAAACCGCAGGACGTGCGCCGTCAATGCAGCTGCTATCAGCACAAGCGGGTCACCGACCCTCAACGCGAGGCCCAGTGCGGAGCCGAACTTGCTTCCTGAGGCTTTCCAGTGCCCGGCGTGCTGCCTTGCAGGCAAGTAAGACATGAGGGTTCTTCCTTGTAGAGAGACGGTGCATCCAGCATTCGCGTCCCTGCCGAGGATGATACGGCCGATCGAGGCGGCCCGTCCTGGCAGTAAGCTGATACAATCGATCACAGAATAATAACAGAATCTTTGCGCTATCGTGATGCGCGTCCGGAAATCGGCATCCAGAGTTGGCTCCCTCTATGAGGCGGGCCATCACAGTAGTTGGGCTGTGTTCAGCGCTCTGCAGAAGTAAGGTACACTACTTGGCTAGATTTCGTGTGTAAGGGCAGTGGGCCCTGAACACGGCCTTCCAGGCGATTGCCAGAGGATCCGTTCATGTTCAAGAAGGTGCTGTTGGTCTGCATCGGAAACATCTGCCGAAGCCCAACTGCCGAAATCCTCATGCGGCATCAGCTTCGTGATCGGGCTGGGGTGGAGGTCTCTTCAGCCGGACTTCAGGCGCTCGTCGGCCGACCGATTGATGAGACGGCCGGAGAGCTTTTGCTTGAGCGCGGGCACGACCCGGCTTCCCATCGCGGTCGGCTGGCAACGCCTTCGGTTCTGTCTGCAGCCGACCTTGTACTGGTGATGGAGCAGGCTCACGTCGCACGCATTGCCCGAGAGGTTCCCCAAGTGAGCGGAAAGACATTCCTGCTGGGGAAATGGGATGGCGTTGAGATCCCCGATCCCTATCGCCAGCAGCGGATTGCGTTTGAACATGTTTATGGTTTGATCGAGCAGGGCGTTGCCCGCTGGGCCAGCTACATCAAGTAACGGCCGCACTGGTGCGGTTTTTTCAAGAAACGGAAGCTATGACCAAGGAAACCAGTGCGCGGCCCGCCCGCGAAGACGACGAGATTGACCTGCGGGAACTGCTGGGCGTGGTCATTGACCGCAAATGGTGGATCTTGGGGACGACGTTCCTGTTCGCGCTGGTTGGCGCGGCCTATGCAATCCTGACGCCCCCCGTGTATCGGGCCGAAGCGACCGTGCAGGTCGAGTCGAAGATGCCAACCATTCCCGGCCTGGCAGATCTGACCTCATTGAGTGGCGGCGGTAGCACGGCGTCCACCACAGAAGTTGCGCTGCTGACGTCGCGAACCATTGTGGGTACTGCGGTCGACAAGATGCAGCTCGAGACGGTCATTGAGCCGCTGCGGTTCCCTCTGATTGGTGGGCTTGTTGCGCGCCGGTTCTCTGGCGAGACAGACAAGTCCGTGGCTCCTCCGGTCCTGGGTTTTTCCCGATACGCTTGGGGTGGTGAGGAGCTGAAGATCCATCGGCTGGAAGTGCCTGCGCGTTTGCTTGACGAGCCGATGACGCTCATCGCCGGTGAGCGGGCAGGTGAGTTCTCGCTCATCGACGATGACGGCGAGCAGATTCTTGCTGGCAAGGCCGGCATGCCCTTCGAGGCTCGCGGCATCAAGATCGAAGTTGCCAGCCTGAATGCAAATCCGGGTACACGCTTCAGCGTGACCAAGCAGCGTCGCCTCGATGTGATTGCGAGCCTGCAGGAGGACATTCGCGCGTCCGAGCAGGGCAAGGACTCCGGTATTCTTCGCGTCACCTATGAAGACACTGATGCTGATCGAGCCCAGGCGCTGGTTCAGAACATCGCGGAAGCCTATACCCGGCAGAACGTGGATCGGAGTTCGGCCGAGGCGGCCACCCAGCTTTCGTTCGTGAAGGACCAGCTGCCGACGGTACGCAAGCAGGTGGAGGACGCGCAGGCGGCGATGGCTGCCTACCAGTCGCGCGCCAACTCTGTCGATATCACGATGCAGACCAAGGGTCTGCTTGAGCAGGAAGTTGCCGTCGAGGCCAGCATCCAGCAATTGCGCTTGAAGCAGGCAGAGATGGATCGGAGTTTTACCCGAGAACATCCCGCTTATCGTGCGATGCTGAACCAGATCAGCGAACTGGAAGGTCGCAAGAGCGGCTTCAGGCGTGAGGTCAGTGCTCTGCCGGATACGCAGCAGGAGCTGCTGCGTCTTACCCGTGATCTCCAGGTCAGCAACGAGCTCTACACGGCATTGCTGAATCAGGCGCAGCAGTTGGACGTCGCGCGCGCCGGCACTGTGGGCAACGTTCGCATCGTCGACGATGCAATCGTAGACATCAGCAAGCCGGTGAAACCGCGCAAGTCGCTGATTGTTCTGGTTGCTTTCCTGCTTGGCGCCTTCCTGTCGACGGCCGCAGTCTTCCTCCTGCGCATGCTCAATCCTGGTGTCGAGGATCCTGCACAGATTGAGGAGTTGGGCCTGCCGGTGTACGCGGCCATCCCGCTCAGTGTCTCGCGTAATCTTCTGCGGGTGCAGAAGGGCAAGGGCGGCAAGAAGCGAATTGTCGGTGACGGCCGCGCTCATCTTCTGGCAGCTGCGGAGCCTGCGGACCTTGCGGTGGAGGCGCTGCGCAGCCTGCGCACCAGTCTCCACTTTGCAATGCTGGAGGCGAAGAACAACGTCCTGGCCATTTCTGGTCCGCGTCCGGGCGTCGGCAAAACCTTCATTTCGGCGAACCTGGCTGCTGTCGTCGCTCAGGCAGGCCAGAAAGTACTCGTCATCGACGTCGATATGCGTAAGGGCACGCTACATAAGGTGCTGGGGGTCTCACATTCGGGCGGCCTGTCCGAAGTGTTGGCTGGCAAGGTGGCGCTGGAAGACGCTATCCACGAGGTCGCTGGTCTGGAGGGTATGCACTACATCACGCGTGGTGATATTCCGCCCAACCCGTCGGAACTATTGATGCACCCGCGTTTCCTGCAGCTGCTTGAGGGTCTCGCGAAGCAGTATGATCTGGTGATTGTGGATACGCCGCCCATCCTGGCAGTGACCGACGCGGCGATCGTGGCCAATCACGCTGGGTCGACGTTGATGGTTACCCGTTTCGGCGTGAACCAGCCCAAGGAAATCGCGCTCTCCATGAAGCGCTTCGAACAGAATGGCGTGAAGGTCAAGGGTGCGATCTTCAATGCAGTTGAAAAGCGTGCGACGGGCTACTACAGCTACGGCTACTACGAGTACGTCTCGAACGAGAAGTGATGTTGAGCAAGCACCCGCCAGGGCGCCGATCAACGAATGCAAGGGGTGGCCGCAAGAGCGGCCGCCCCTTTTTCATTGGCAATCTGCGTCGTGGTGCGGCTCGGACGGTCGCATCACACCCGCGAGCAGAGCGGGTTAGGGTGACGAGATCGCGTCAAGAGTAAACCGCAGCTGCTTCCGGGTCTTTCGGTGCCCGGGTGGCTCGCAGCTTTGGGGTATGGCGTCAGCCTCGCTAACGCTCCCCGCTCTTTCCCGCTTTTGGCCCCGGACTACTTATCGATGGTGTCCAGATTGCGGAAGAAGAAGTCAGGATCGCGTTCAGAGGTCATCTGATACAGGCCATAGCTGCGCGACAGCCGTGCTCCGCCATCGCGATAGAGAGGTGTCCATGCAAAGTTGGCGCGGGCACGAGTCGACCGCGGGAGCATGAAGTCAAAGGGAATGGAAACGAAAATCCCCTTGTCGAAGCTGCCTTCGCCAAACTCGGCCGACGAAACGTCGGTTTTCGTGGCGTAGGCGCCGATGGATGCTCCATTGTCGAAGGCGCGTGTAACAGCCAATGTCGCGCCCCAGTCCTTGGCGAGATACCGTCCCGCGCTCACAACGCTGACGATCTTCCGATCTGTCCCCCACTGGTAGTAGAGGGTGGCGTGCCCAGTGGCGACGCTGTAGTCGCGGAAGCTGAAACGCTGATCGAAATCACGCTGCTTGACCCAGTTCAGCTCGCCGCCAATCGCCCAGCGCTCATTGAGCGGCCGGTACAACAGTTCTCCGCCGATGCCGCCATACATTGATTCGAACAGGCCGGCGTAGGCTGACCCGTAGAGGTCTGCCCCGAGCTGGCGCGTACTTGTCAGCTGAAGACTTGGGATCGTGAGATCTTCGGTTGTCAGGTATTTGCGGATGTTTGTCCGTACGCGGGGAAGCTTGCTGGGGGCGTCATACCTGAAGCGGTCGTAGTTGTTGTAAGCGTTGTAGCTGAGCGTCCCGGTCAGCCACGTATTGCGGGTGAAATGCAGGTTGGCAGAGTATGTGCCAGCAACCTGGAACAGAATGAAGCCGTCCGGGCCGCCAAGCGACTGCTGATACCCGATGTTGAAGTTGCCGTCGAATCGCTTCAGTGGAGCATCGTAGAGGGTCGAGCGGTACTGCTGGGCAGGTTTTGCCATCTCGATGTGACCTGCGAGCTGGCTCAGTTCGCTGCGGTGGTCGACGTAGTCCGCAAATGCCTTACGCTCAATGCTGGTTTCAACGACGGGCACACCCAGGCGTGTGTTCTTCACCGTGAACCAGGTGATGTCGTTGGGGAGCGATGCGTCCAGGATGCGGGCGGAACGACCCACACCTTGCGCTGGATAGAAGAAGCGACGCTGCTCGCCAGTGACAATTACTTCCTGTCCGCGCTGGCTGATGCGGGACACGCGCAGCCCTGAGTTCTCCTCCAGCTCTGCAGCGAGCACTGGCCAATCAACGTCATCCAGAGATGCTGCTTGCTTGGCACCCTGTGTCTGTCGAAGTGTGGGGGCGGGCGAAGGGTCCAGTAGTTTGGGCGCTGGGCTTGCCTGTGCGATGTTGCCGCGCAGGGTGATGCCCAGCATCAGCGCGTCGCCCCGTTCCCACGCTGCGTGCAGCTGAACGTTTGAATTCAGAGCGTAGCTGGCGCCAATGTTGAAAGGTGTGCGTTGCCGCTGATGGTTGTTCTGGGGCTCGCGCTTGTAGTCGTTGCCGTCGTATTCGAGCTTCAGCTGCAGGGGTTGCCAGGGCGTCTGATAGCTGATGCCGCCGAACACGCCCACCGGCCCGCGGAACATGCCACTGCTGTTCAGATTGCCGGTACCCTTGGCGCGCGGTCGCTCCTCAAACCTGTCGTCGAGTGATGCCAGGGGATTCTTGAAGTCACCGCGGTTGCCGATGTAGCCGGTGGCCAGGCCAAGGCTTGCATCGACTGCGCCGAAGCGCTTGCTGGCAACCAGATACTCGCTGGAAAAGAGGCCCGTGCCTCCAAGGTCTCTGAAGCCCGCCGATACCTCTGGAAGCCAGTGGCTCTCCTGCCAGAGGCGCAGCTTGACGTCGATCGACTTGTCTTTGTAGTTCTGATTGCCGCTGAGCCACTCTGGACCGTACCGGCGATTGGCAACTGAAACATAGCGGAACGCGCCTTCAAGCCAAGGCAGGGGCTGCATCACGACGTTGTAACGGCTGTATGGAGACGTGTGGCTGGCGGTAAAGGCAATCTCGCCCTCTTCGGCCATACGTGCGGTCGGTGTCTGCAGGAGGCCGATGCCGCCCCAATCACTGGCAGTCGGCGTAGGTGCGCTCTGCGCGTAAAGCGCGGCGCTGATACTGAGGCTGAGCAATGCGACGCCGACACGGATTGGCGCCAGCGGCAGCGAACGGTGGTGCATTAGAAAGAGGCTCCGGGCGCATCCAGCACCTGGGTGGCGAGGAAGCGCGCAGCCTCCTCATTGATTTCGGGGGCGATGGACTTGATCTGTTTATCGTCCAGCGGCACGAACACGATGGCACCAGGAGCCAGATGGACAGGCTTCCCGCGGTTCCAGAGCGCGATACCCAGCTTCTGGAGGTGGCCATCGGGTTGAATGACGTACAAGTCGTCTCTACTGGCTACGCGCAGCAGATCACAGGCTTGGCGGTAGGCTCTGGCATCACTGCGGAAGCTGTGCGGAAGTGTGCATGAGCGAGTGACTGCGCCTGTCACCGTTACCGTTTCGGGGCGGGCAGGGTAGATCAGTCGATCGCCTGCTTTGGCCGGGCGATTTTCTTCCCGGCTTGCTTCCAGTCCGCGCGGGTCCAGAAGTTGTGGCTCGCGACCAGTTACCGGCAGCTTGGCAAAGCTCTCTGCCATCGCGCTCGCCGCTGCGACCAGCTCTGGTGATTCATGCTGGGTAGCCAGTGCTTCAAGATCGAACAACAATCCTGCTTTCAGTCGCGTCTGCGCATGCATGTTGCTTTGACGCAGCAACGCTGCGCCGAGCAGATACGCGTCACTGTCAGGGGAGGCCGCCAGTGCGGCGACGCTCAGGCGGCTTTCGGCAGGGAGGGCCTGGCTGCCGCTGTTGCGCACGTGGCCATCAACCTCCACGTATATGGGGTTGGCAGCATCTACGCAGCAGCTGAATCCAATGCCGAGCATGAGCACTGTCAATCGCAGATTCATTGGGCTTTGATGTCCTGCGAATAGGGCTTGAGCTGGACGATCTCCAGGCTCGTATCGGGTGCAATGGCCTGCACGCTTTTCCAGATGAAGCCGCTTGACGGATCCACCCAATAGTCGTTGTCGCGATTCCAGCCGCTGCCGCGCAGGCGTTCGCGCACGTGAAGAAGGTCGCGTGACTGGCCGAGGATCTCGATCTTCTCGCGGCCGACTGCATGTAGTGTCCCGGTCACTTCCATTCCGAAGCGGTAGCCGGGCATGACGTCGTAGCGTCGCCGGACGATCGTTCCGTCCGCAACCTGGTGGAGTGCGTTGAAGGGCGAGTCACCGATGATCAGCATGCCCTGCAGTTCAGGCTGGCCACCATGGGTGCCTGTGACCAGGCCATCCTGCAGGTAGACGATACTTCGATCAGCGCTGTACCACGCGCGACGTTTGCCATCGACATTGCCAAGTACGAGGACAGCGCCGCCCGCAGGGCCTGTTACCTTTATCTGTGGATAGCGGTTCGCGGCCACTTCGGCGGCTGTGGGCTGCACATCAGGTTTGCCTTGTACGGCAAGTTGCACTGTCTTGATGCTGGTGCGACCGACCACGCCGCAGCCGGTAACCGTCAGGACGGTCAACACAGCCAGCACCAAGAGGCGCTGGCTGTCGGCGATGCGGGCGAGGTTGGCCAAGGCGCTCCTGCGCATGGTGAACCTCGTCAGTTGCCCAGATCGTTCTTTGCGCTGGCGGCGTTGGTGATGATCGCGGTGAACGGCAGCAACTGGTTCACAAAGCGACTCCAGCGCGTGACACCGGCAGCGCCCACGAAGACCACGTCACCGGGCTGCAGGTTGAACTGGCTTGCCACTGCAAAAGCGGCAGGCGAGCGCGCTTCCAGCTGGAACACCTGGGACGGCATCTCCTGCAGATCGCGCGAGCCGCGAATCACGTAGACGGCATTGCCGTTGGAGGTGGTCTGCAGCAGGCCACGGGCGCGGCCAAGCGCCTGACTGAGCGAGATGTCGCCGGTCTTGAAGTTCAATGCGCCGGGCTGATTGACCTCGCCGACCACGAACACTTCCTTGCGATCCAGGTAAGGCACGTAGATGTGGTCGCCGGCCGCCAAGAACACATTGGTGTCGCCGCCGCCATTTCGGCCGAGGCGGTCCAGGTCGATGGTGTAGGTAGTGCCTGCGCGCGTGAGGCGCACGCCAGACAGGTCTGCCTGAGTCGCGTCCAAGCCGGCTTGGCTGATGGCATCACCCAGCGTCAACGGAACGACCGTAAGCGGCACGGTGGCGGGCTGGCGCGAAGCACCGGTCACCCACACGCGCTGGCTTGCATACGTCAACAGCGAGACATCCACCTGCGGCGCTTCGATGTAGCGCGCGAGTTTGGAGGTCAGTTCTTCGCGGAGTTCGCCCGGAGTCTTGCCGACAGCGGTGACCTTGCCGATATAGGGGTAGAACAGAGAACCATCGGACTGCACAAGGCGTCCGGCAGCATTGAGCTGCTGCTGCGGACCCGCAGGAACAGTCAGTTCAGGGTGGTCCCAGACGGTGATGTAGAGAATGTCGCCGGCGCCGATTTGATACTCGCCTGGCTTGTACTGCGTAAGTGCCGAAGGAAGGCCTGGTACGTCGTTGGCTGCGCGTTCCATTGCGATCAGCTTGGGCGTGATGGGAATCAGCTCGATCTGGTCGTTGCCAAGGGGCTGGTCGTCACGGGTCAGTACGCTAGAGCGCATGTGCTGGCCAGGTGCCCACATGCAGCCGGTCAGGGTAAAGGCGATTGCCATCGTGGCAACGAGACGCTTGCAGTCCATCGAAAATTCTTCCTGGCCCTGACGGGCATGAAAAAACCCCCGCCGAACTGACGCCCGGCGGGGGCGGGGGTACAACGTCGGTCAACCGATCAGTTGGTGCCGGTGGTGCCGGTGGTGCCCGTCGTACCGGTGGTGCCGGTGGTGCCGGTCGGCGGCGGGGTGGTACCGCCGCCATTGTTGTTACCCGCGTCATCCTTGCTGCTGTCAGCGCCGACGCTGTAGAGCACGGCGGCGGCGGCAAGGCCCATGCCAACGGTCGCAACCGTGGTCAGGGTGCCGGTGGCGGCAGCGCCGGCGCCTTCGGCACCGGCGACTTCAGCCGTCGGCTCGGCAGCCGGAGCTTCCTGAGCGAACACCGGGGAGGACAGACCCAGGAGGGCCAGAGCGGCAATCATCTTCTTCATCTACGGGGTCTCCTACTCCGTGAGGGAAATTTCCGCAGCCATCCTCTCTAATTGGAGGGTGTTATGTCAAGAAATCTGAATGCCTGCATTACGAACTGTGACGCTGCATGACTTCTGTGCGGCCAGACAGCCATTTCGCGAGTTCCACCACGATCTGGTGGGTCCGGAGGTGGGGGGTTGTGATCGGCAACGTGAGTCCTGCTGCCAGGGAAGCAGCAAGAATCCACGCATGGGGCCTGGCCGGAAAAGGCTTGGAGCGAAGGCTCCACGCCGCAGCACCCAAGCCTAATGCCAAGCCAGCGACCACCTCCGGCACGCTGTGGGCATGCAATGGAATGCGGGACCAGCCAATCAGCAGGGCCAGGATTGCCCCTGCAGAAAAACCCACAATTCTGGCTGGCCTTGGGGTTCCGGCCAGCAGGGTCCCGGCCACCGGATAGATGGCGCTGGACATCGCGGCATGCCCAGAAAATCCTGTGAAATCGATGCCCGCGATGCCCAGGCCCCAGCCCATGAAGGCGAGCTTGCTTGCGAGCGTCAGCGCCGCCGTGATGGCGATAGCCGCCAGGGCACGCCACTTGAACGCCGAGCGGGGAAGGCTGATCAGCAGGATGGCGATCATGGGCAGCAGCCAGCGGCTGTCACCCAGGCTCGATAGCAGTTTCCAGACGTCAGGCATCTGATTTTGAATGGGTTGGGGCAGGGGATCATAGCGACACCCGCTCCGTTCCACCGCCTCGCGCGCTTGGTCCATTCAGCCAGACGCGGTATCCTTGCCAGCTGCCAATGGCCCCGTAGCTCAGCTGGATAGAGCGTCCCCCTCCTAAGGGGAAGGTCGCCCGTTCGAATCGGGCCGGGGTCACCATGAATCAGTCGCTCACCGGAATTCAGCGTGTCAGCTGGCCAGGTGGCGCGGTTCCTGTAGGTGCCCGCCAGCACCTGGGCGCTCATGGCCTCAGGATCCCGACGCCATCAGTCCGCTCTGCCTCTTTCCCGGTACGTACTCGACGCTCAGCCTGTCTTCGCCCGGGAGGCCCACGTTTTCAGCGGCACCCATGCAGCCTCCCCCCGAGGACCTTGCGGACCGTTCCTGCGCGGATGGATACTCAGCGCCGGTAAGCGCGCTCGGTGGCAGTACATCCCTCTGCGAGTGGCGGCTGGTTGGTTTGATGAGTGATAGCAGGGGGCATGAAGAGAGTGGCAGGCAAGATTGTTGATCCCATCCGGCGCGTGACGCTCGCAGTCGGAGCCGACACGTTCACGACAGAACTGTTGAGAGAGAACGCGGAGCGCTGGCATGTGCTGCTGGTGTCGGTCCGCGGAAAGGGTGAGAGGCAGGTGGAGGGTATCGAGGCCAGGTCGTGCCTGGAGGCCCTCCAAGTGAGTGAGCGAATCGCTCTTGAACTTGTGGCCGCAGCTGATTGACCTCGTCTTGGGGCTCCGAGGCGAGCGTCGGCTGGCTCTGCCGTTGAGGTGCAGGTGCACGCGCGATGCACTCGACTTGTCGCGTCTTCACGGCGGAGCCCGGCAGGCGGAGTAATGTCGGCCCCCATACTCAGGGAGGGGCTGCATGGACGCGCATGAGGGTGTGTTCAAGTTGGTGGCAGTGGCGGGGCAGGACGTCTGCTCGCCGAACCTGTGGAAGTCGATGGGCCTGGTCTATGCAGCCGGGGAGGCTGTATTTCTGGAACAGGTCCACGCTGGCGCGGCATTTGAAACGCGAGAGGCTGCGATGGCCGGCGGAATTGAAGCTGCCCGCGCGATTGCAAGGACGCTGGCTCCCGGCGACTGCAGGGCCAATCGAGCCGCCCGGTTCTGGTGATAAGCTCGATTGCAGGCGCACCCCCGCAGGGGGAGGTGTGGAGGCAATTGAATGCCCATGCAGGAAGACTGGACCTTCACGATCAGGGGGCGCACGGTTACGGTGCGGGTTTGTCTCGACGGAACTGGCCTGGCGAAGCGAGGGCGGTTGACTTCCTTCCATGTGCTGCACGGACCTGGCCAGGTTGGACTGTCGGTGCCTGTCGAATCGCAGCAGGACGCAGCGGCCAAGACTGAGGCGCTTCTATCCAGGCTGATGGGTGCCGGCTGGTACTGAACCGCCAGATCCGGCCCTGTTCACTCTGATATGCGGTGGCGTAGATTGGCAGCCGTGATCGATAGGGGGGTGGACATGAATACGGTGGGGTTTCGCCGGACGGTACGGGGTATGGTGGAGGGACAGCGCTTTTTGATCACCATTACCAGTCAGGTGGATGACGTCTTTCAGTTCACGGCCACGGTAGAGGGCGTCGCGGTGCAGGTTCGCGAGCAGGGGGTGATCCGCAACAAGGGCGACGCCATGCAGCTGGCGATGATTGCGGTCGAGAGGCACGTGATGGAGCTGGCCCGGGAGCGCTGAGGTGCGACTGGACAGATAGTCGCCAGCACGGTCGGAGCAGCCTGGCTTTCGAGCTGCCGAGAACCGTAGCCTTGTAACCGTTTTCACGCCAGCTACACCTGTTCCTTGCGATTATGAACAGGCACCGGACGCACCTCTTCAAGAACGTGAGAGACAGTTTCGGTCTGCCGGATGCCAGGCGTCGTGTGGGTCGCCCCCGGGCTCCACCGACAAGCGGCTGATTGCGGCGCGCCACCCCCTCGTCAGTAGTTGGCTCCCTCGGCCGCCGGCAGTCCGATCCTTCGCCAGGCAATAAACGGGCGTGCACCGACGAAGCACAGGATGTGTTTCGTCGAGGCTTTTACTCAAGGTGCAGCGCCTCGGCGCCATTCCCCGGTCTTATGTATCGCTCGGTCAATGCGGCGTGATGCCGCCCCCGATGCCTCGCGAGCGCCACTGGCCCATGGCATCCTCTGATGCTATTGGCGATTTATGAACGATTTGATTGGTCTGCAGCCGGACCTGCGCGCTGCGCATCCGGAGTGGAGTGGTCCCTCCGGATTTTCGTCCATCAGCTCTCTCTGCAAACATCTGCGAGCACTTTTGCCAGTTGCGATAGCGAGTAAGGCTTCCTGAGCAGAATGAATCCATGGCTGGGGTCCTGAGCGAGTAGTTCGCTGTACCCACTGGTCAAGATCACTGGCAAATCCGGATAGCGCTCCCGAACGATATGGCCCAGTTCCACGCCGCTTCGGCCAGGCATGACCACATCGGAAAACACGACGCTGAATCTCCGGTGATCCTTTTCCAGTTCCGCAACCGCCTCGTCGACGTTGTAGGCGTGGACCACGCCATAGTCCAGGCCTTTCAGTGCGCTGTATGCGAAATCCGCAACATCTGGATTGTCCTCCACCAGCAGCACGCAGATGCCTGCGCCGGACAGATCTTGAAGGCCTTCCCTGTCCCTCTCCAGTTGTCCCGAAAATTCGCTGCGGGGAAGGTAAAGGGTGAAGGTTGTGCCTTCGCCAAGTACGCTCTTGACATCAATGTCGCCCTCGGACTGCTTCACAAATCCGAAAACCTGGCTCAATCCGAGTCCCGTCCCTGCACCCACGTCTTTGGTGGTGTAGAACGGCTCGAAAATTCTCTCCAGATCGCCAGCGGCAATGCCAGCGCCGTTGTCCGTGAAGCTGAGCGCTACGTAGTTGCCTGACACCCGGCTGCCTGATCGGATGGCAGGGATTGCGTCGCAGGCCTCAGCCCGGATCGTCAGCACGCCATTGCCAGTGATCGCATCCCTGGCGTTGACCGCAATGTTGATCACTGCCGTATCAAGCTGGTTGCGGTCAATGATCACGGGTATCGGAGGTTGCGGCATATCGAGTTCGATCCTTACGCGCGCACCGACAAGCGTAGAAATGATGTCTGAAATCGATCGAATGCTTTCGACCAGATCGAAGACCTCCGGAGTGAGACTTTGCCTGCGCGCGAATGCCAACAGTTGGGCTGTAAGTTTGGTGGCGCGATCGGAGGCGGTGGATATGCCATTGACATAGCGGGACTGCTGGGCAGTCAGCGCCCCGACGTGCCTGAGCATGTCTGCGGAACCACCAATGACCTGAAGCAGATTGTTGAAATCGTGTGCCACCCCACCGGTGAGCTGGCCCATCGCCTCCAGTTTCTGGCTCTGACGCAGCTGCTCTCTGGCGGCCACCAGCTCAAGATTTGCTTCTTTGGCTTCCTGCGTGAAGTGCGCGACCTGGCGGCTATGCGTGCTCCTCTCCGCCACGATTTCAGTCTGCTCGCTCACTACGCAAAGCAGCCCTTTGACCTCTCCTGATCGAATCCTCAGCGGCGAGTACGAGAACGTCCAGACGGTATCCTCAAGGAAGCCGTCGCGGTCCATTCGGAGTTTCATGTTTTTCAAGCTCTGCGCTTCGCCGTCAAACGTGGCCTGAAGCAGGTCCTTGACGTCGTCCCAGACATCATTCCAGACGACTTCCATGCGATTTCCCATGGCGCCGTGGAGCTTCCCGCGCAGAAGGGGCAGGTAAGCGTCGTTGAAGAAGAAACGCTTTTCAGCAGGTCCCCATGCGATCCAGAGCGGCTCGGGGGAATCAAAGATCATGCTGAGAGCTGAGCAGAACTCGCAACTTGCGCCACGCATCCCCTTTCCCTGAACCCAGTCACAGTCCCTGAACAGCCGGAAGGCCAAGGAGTCGGGATTTGAGACGGTGGGAAGCATCAGTGGTCCTGGCGGAAGAGCGGTGGTGGAGTATGTGGGATCGGGTGTGTAGATGTTCGACACAGACCGACGGGCCCTTACTGGAAATAGCGGCTTCGACCGGTGAGCTGAGCGAGTGTTCGGGGCTTCCATCGCTCCCGGCTGAGTGGAGGGGGAGGGCCGGTGCTGTCTGTGGCGGGGCAGACAAGCGGTCGCGGATGTAGCGCCTGACGCGCGATGCCGCCTCTGGGCGCGCATTCATGCGGATTGGAGTTCCGGAAATGCGTATCACCTTGCAGAACAGTGCGGTCATTTGCGCTTACGGTGGTCCTGCAGCACAGGCTGGCGGCTATTTGCAGGCCATCGGCCTGGTCGCAATCCCCTGATCCGGAGTATTCCCGTGGACCTGTTGCTCGCCATCGGTGAGGTAGCTCTGGTGGCCGCCTGCCTGCTCGGGCTCGTTCACGTTGCCGAGCGGGCCTGGCGCCGCCGCAAGCGCCGATAGGGGGTGCCTTGGTGGGTCCTTCCGGTGGAAGTGACTTTGCGCTATCGTCCAGAAACCGTGATATCCATCACACTTAAGGTGTGCCCATGCAAGCTCGTCGTTTTCGATACGCGTACAGGAAAGTGCGGGAATGGCATGTGGGCTCTATTCGCGCCAGTTGGTTGGCGCTGCGCTATGGCCTTACCGGTGACACAGGGCGATTCAATTCGCACGGGGGCTGGCGGGTCAGTCGCCTCCGGGTGGACCCAGATACGGATTCCTGAATGCCAAGGATCGCACTGGTCGAACCTGCACGCGCGCTGCACATGTAGAACGCGAAGCTCGTTCCATCCCTGTTATCACGATGGAGCAAGCGATGAACAACCCCGGCACCCGTAAACCCTCCTGGCGCCAGAGCAAAGGGCTGTGGATCGTCATCGGCGTGGCCTTGGCCATTTTCGTGGTGACGCTGTTCCTGCGCTGGTAAAGGCGTCGAGCCGCCGGGCATGGCCCGGCGCTACCAGGCGAAAGTAGATCCACGCCATGCGTGGATGGGGGTTTCCGCAATGCGGACCAACGGTCCGCACCCACCGCCGGGGTTAGTAGATCCACGCCATGCGTGGATGAACCTATCTGTTGTGCGGACCAACGGTCCGCACCCACCAGCAAGCGGTCCGCACCCACCACACGGCGGTGATGCCTCAATCCTGCTTCAACAGCTCCACCAGCTGGCGCAGCCGATACGGCTTGGGCAGGAACTCCACCTGGTCGGGCAACGGCGGCAGCTGCGAGCGCGCATACCCTGAAGACAGGATCATCCGCGCGTGCGGCTGGTTGCGTGCCACGTGCTCGCTCAGTTCGATGCCGGACATGCCGTTGGGCATGCTGACGTCGCTGAACACCACGTCGAAGCGCTCGCCGCCCTGCATCAGGGCAACGGCTTCGTGGCCGTCGGACGTGGTTGCCACATCGATGCCGAAATCGCGCAGCGCCAGGCCGATCATCTCGCGAAGATCGGACTGGTCCTCCACCATCAATACGCGGAGCGGGTCATCAGTCATGGGCAGGGTCCTCCATTGCGGGTAGCAGCAGGCTGACCGTGGTGCCGACACCGGGCGTGGTGGACACATCAACGAAGCCGCCGCTCTGGGTAGTGAAACCGAACACCTGGCTGAGGCCCAGGCCGCTGCCCTTGCCGATGTCCTTGGTCGTAAAGAAGGGCTCGGTGGCCCGTTCAGCGATGTCCGGGGCCATGCCGTGGCCCTCATCGCAGACGCTTAGTGTCACATATCGGCGCTGCAGCGCGGTGTCCGCATCTGGATCCAGCCGATGCTCAAGCGCGGTGGCCACCAGTACGTGACCCCCGTCCAGCGTGGCGTCGGCAGCATTGGCCACCAGGTTGGCAAGTGCGGTCTGCAGCTGCAGCGGGTCGGTGCTGAGCAGGGGCAGGCCCGGCGCCAGTGCTGCTTCCACGGTGACCCCGGGCGGGCAGGCGCTGCGCAGCCCCGGCAGCCACTCGCGGATCTGCTGGTTGATGTCCAGCGTCTCGCGGATCAGGGTCTGGCCGGTGCTGAAGGCCAGCAGCTGCCGGGTCAGCAGGGCGCCGCGGTCGGTGGCAGCCTGCGCGGTGGTCAGCAGTTCGGCGGCGCGGGCGTCGCTGCCCAGGCGCATCGACAGCAGGTCCAGCGCGTTGCCGACCGTGGTCAGCAGGTTGTTGAACTCGTGCGACAGGCCGCGGCTGAGCCGGCCCACGGTCTCGAACTGCTGGGTCTGGCGCAGGGCGCGCTGGGCATCGCGCAGCAGGCGCTGGGCCTGCCAGTGCTCGGTGATGTCGCGGGTGATCTTGACGAAGCCCAGCAGCTCGCCGTTCTCGCGCACCGCCTCGATGACGATGCTGGCCCTGAACGATGAGCCATCGCGGCGTACCCGCCAGCCTTCGCTGGTCACATGGCCGTTCTGCGCGGCCAGGTGCAGCAGACGCTGCGGCTCGCCGGCCTCGCGTTCATCGGCCAGGTAGAAGCGGCTGAAGTGGGTGCCGATGACTTCGTCGGCACGGTAGCCCTTGATCCGCTCGGCGCCCGGGTTCCAGCTGCAGACGATGCCGTGCGGATCGAGCAGGTACAGCGCATGGTCGCGAACGCTGTCGATCAGCAGTCGCAGTTGTCGGGACGTGTCCGTCAGCACGGAGGGCGTAGAAGCAAGAGCGTCCACCTGGAAATCAGTAATACCCCTGTAGGGGCTGCGACCGTAGGCAGGCGAGCGTGAAGGACATGTGCACGCATTGCCTGTGCCATTGGTCGTATGCGGCTGAATGCGACAGGGAGTAACATCATCGACCTTTCGTGCTCTGGGACCGACCTGCATGCGTGCTGGTGCAACAACGCGTGACCGCTGGATCTGGATGGCTGCCGCCGTGCTGCTGGCCGCGACCATCGCCATGGAGCTGGTGGTTCCGCTGGGCTATGCCGTCTGGCTGCTGTACTTCATGGCCATTGGCGTCACCGTGTTCCAGCGCAGTGCGCGGGCGCCGTTCATCGTTGCGGTGATCGCTTGCGGCCTGCTGGCCATCGGCTACAACGTGGCACCGGCCAGCACCAATTCCTCGTTCTCCTTGGTCAACCGCTCCATCGGTGGCATCGGCTTCCTGATGATCGCGCTGATCGTCTCGCGCGCCATCACTGCGCGGCGCGAGGCAATGCGTGCGCTGTGGCTGCAGGAAGCGGAAAACGCCGTGTCCCTGAGCCTGCGTGGCGACCTGGGGCCTGAACAGATTGCCGATGCGGCGATGACCAGCCTGGCTGACCAGCTGCAGGCCGACGTGGGCGTGATGTATCGCTTGGAGGGCGGCCGGCTGCAGTTGACCGGGGGTGTCTCGCTGCCGGGCGGGCTGCCTTCATCGGTGACGCTGCAGGAGGGCCTGCTGGGCCAGACCGCGCGCGATCAGCAGATCCGCCACGTGCAGGGCGACGACCAGCACGCACTGCAGTTGCAATCCAGCCTGGGGCAGGTGACGGTGCGCGAGCGCATCCTGGCGCCGATCAGCAGCGATGGCGCGGTGGTGGGCGTGGTCGAACTGGGGCGCTCGCAGGCTGCCGGCCAGCGCACGCTGGATGCGGAACTGCTGGAGCGCTGCGGCGAGACGCTCGGCATGGCGCTGCGTGCCTCGCTGTTGCGCGCGCAGCTGGTCGTGCTGCTGGAAGAATCGCAGCGGCAGGGCGAAGAACTGCAGGCCCAGCAGGAAGAACTGCGCGTGGCCAATGAAGAGCTGGAAGAGCAGAGCCGCAGCCTGATGCAGTCGCAGGGCCACCTGGAGCAGCAGCAGGCCGAGCTGGAACAGAGCAACGTGCAGCTGGAGGAGCGTACCCACGAGCTGGAAGCGCAGAAGCAGGCGCTGCTGGTGGCGCAGGGCCAGCTGGTGCGCAACAGCAACGAGCTGGCGGCGACCTCGCGCTACAAGTCCGAATTCCTGGCCAACATGTCGCACGAGCTGCGCACGCCGCTGAACAGCTCGCTGATCCTGGCCAAGCTGCTGGCCGACAACAAGGACGGCACGCTGACCGAAGAGCAGGTGAAGTACGCCCGCGCGATCCTCTCGTCCAACAACGACCTGCTGGCGCTGATCAACGATATCCTCGATCTGTCGCGCATCGAAGCCGGCCATGTGGAACTGGCCGACGAAGTAGTGGTGGTCGACAGCGTGCTGCAGCGCCTGCGCGAGACGTTCGAGCCGATGGCCCGGCAGAAGGGCCTGGCCCTGCAGATCGAGGCCGACGCGCTGGCACCGACCCAGCTGGTGGCCGACAACCAGCGCATGCAGCAGATCCTGAAGAACCTGTTGGCCAATGCCGTGAAGTTCACCGAGCACGGCAAGGTCAGCCTGCACGTGCGTGCGGGTGGCAATGGCCGCATCCGCTTCGAAGTCTGCGATTCGGGCATCGGCATCGCCCGTGACCAGCTGCAGGTGATCTTCGAAGCCTTCCGCCAGGCCGATGGCAGCACCCGCCGCCGCTACGGTGGTACCGGCCTGGGCCTGTCGATCTCGCGCGATCTGGCCGTGCGCATGGGCGGCGATATCCAGGTGGACAGCGAGCCGGGTCGCGGCAGCTGCTTCATCCTGGAACTGCCGCTGCAGGGCGCACCGGCCAGTGATGTGCCGGCCGAGCCGGCCGCGATGGCGCCGGCGCCGATGGCGTCGGTGCAGAACCTCGCCGCTGCTGCGCCTCTGGCGATGGCCGCCGCACCGGCGGTGGCCGGCACCAGCGTTGCCGATGATCGCGGCCGTCGCCAGCGTGCCGGGCGCCTGATCCTGGCCGTTGAAGACGATGCCAGCTTCGCCGAGGCACTGGTGTCGCTGGCACATGAACTTGATTTCGACTGCGTGGTGGCGACCACCGCCGAAGAGGCACTGACCCTGGCCAGCGAGCTGCGCCCGAACGGCATCCTGCTCGATATCGGCCTGCCGGATGTGTCCGGCCTGAGCGTGCTTGAACGCCTCAAGCGCAACCCGGAAACCCGCCACATTCCCGTGCACGTGGTCTCGGGTATGGACCGCAGCCAGGTGGCGCGCGAGCTCGGTGCGATCGGTTACGCGGTGAAGCCGGCCACCCGCGAGCGGTTGGCCGCCGCGATCGAGCAGCTGGAACAGACCAGCCAGCGTGATGTGCGCCGCCTGCTGATCGTCGAGGACGACAGTGACCTGCGCCGCAACCTAGAACTGCTGCTGGGCCGCGACCAGTTGCAGATCGTAGCGGTGGGTACGCTGGCCGCCGCGGTGGAGCAGCTGAGCACGGTGACCTTCGACTGCATGGTGATGGACCTGTCGCTGCCCGATGGCAGTGGCTACGACCTCCTTGAGCACATGGCCGGCAACGATGATGTCGGCTTCCCGCCGGTGATCGTCTACACCGGCCGCGCGCTCAGCCGCGAGGAAGAACAGCGCCTGCGCCGTTATTCCAAGAGCATCATCATCAAGGGTGCACGCTCGCCCGAGCGTCTGCTTGATGAGGTGACCCTGTTCCTGCACAGCGTCGAGGCCAGCCTGCCCAGCGACCAGCAGCGTCTGCTGCGCGAAGCCCGCCGCCGCGACACCGTGCTCGATGGCCGCACCGTGCTGCTGGCCGAGGACGACGTGCGCAACATCTTCGCCCTGTCCAGCGTGCTCGAGCCGCTGGGCGTGACCCTGGAGATCGCGCGCAACGGCCAGGAGGCGGTGGATCGCCTGGCCCAGCGCGAAGTCGACCTGGTGCTGATGGACATCATGATGCCGGAGAAGGATGGCCTGACCGCCATGCGCGAGATCCGTGCACAGCGCCACCTGCAGGACCTGCCGATCATCGCGCTGACCGCCAAGGCCATGCCCGATGACCGCGAGCGCTGCCTGCAGGCCGGTGCCAACGATTACATCGCCAAGCCCATCGACGTCGACAAGCTGGTCTCGCTGTGCCGGGTCTGGTGCTCGCGCCAATGAATGAGCAGGCGCTTTTCGACCTGGAGCTGAAGGTGCTGCTGGAGGCGCTGTACCAGCGCTACCACTACGACTTCCGCAGCTACGCGGTGTCTTCGCTGCGGCGGCGCATCCGCCAGGCCATGCAGCGCTATGACTGCGAGCGCCTGGTCGACCTGCAGCACCGGCTGCTGCACGAGCCGGATCTGTTCGCCCAGGCGATGCAGTTCTTCACCGTGCAGGTCTCGGAAATGTTCCGTGACCCGGCCTACTTCAAGCAGCTGCGCGAGCAGGTGGTGCCGGTGCTGCGCACCTACCCGTCGGTGAAGCTGTGGGTGGCTGGCTGCAGTACCGGTGAAGAAGTGTGGTCGCTGGCCATCCTGCTGCACGAGGAAGGGCTGCTGGAGCGGAGCATCGTCTACGCGACCGACATCAATCCGGCCGCGCTGGCCACCGCCGAGGCCGGTGCCTACAGCATCGACCGCCTGGCCCAGTTCAGCCGCAATTACCTGGCTGCCGGCGGGACTGGATCGCTGTCCGATTACTACGCCACCGCCTACGACGGTGCGGTGTTTGATCGCCAGTTGCGCCGCAACGTGGTGTTTGCCGACCACAGTCTGGCGACCGACACGGTGTTCTCCGAAGTGCACCTGGTCTCGTGCCGCAACGTGCTGATCTATTTCAACCGCGACCTGCAGGATCGCGCCGTGGGCCTGTTCCGTGAGGCGCTGGTGCACCGTGGCTTCCTCGGCCTGGGCAGCAAGGAATCGCTGCAGTTCGGCCGCCACCATGATGCGTTCGAAGCCTGCTCGCGCGAGCATCGGCTGTACCGGAAGGTCGTTTGATGGCCGCCCCGCGTCCGCAACTGCTGGTCGTCGGCGCCTCTGCCGGTGGCGTGGCTGCGCTGCAGGCGCTGCTGGGCGCGCTGCCGGCCGATCTGCCGATACCCGTGCTGGTGGTGCTGCATCTGCCGCGCGACCGCAGCAGCCGCATCGCCGAAGTGCTGGCGCCGTACTGCGCGCTGCAGCTGCGCGAGGCCGAGGACAAGCAGCCGCTGCAGGCAGCGACGGTGACCTTCGCGGCACCCGACTATCACCTGCTGGTCGAGGACGCGCAGACCATCGCGCTGTCGATGGATGAACCGGTGCTGTTCTCGCGCCCGGCGATCGACCCGTTGTTTGAATCCGCCGCGGCCGTGTTCGGGCCGCAGCTGCTGGCGGTGCTGCTGACCGGTGCCAGCAGCGATGGCAGTGAGGGGGTGGCCGCGGTGCGATCCGCCGGTGGCCGCGCCTGGTTGCAATGCCCCGAGGAGGCCGAGGCATCGATGATGCCGGCCTCCGCCCTGCAGCACGCCGGCGCTGATGCCGTGCTGCCACTTGAATTGATGTGCCGCCGCTTGAAGGAGTTGTTCGCATGAACCTGCTGCCACCGGACCCTGCGCAGTCGCAGACCCCGGTCAACCTGCTGATCGTCGATGACGTGCCGCAGAACCTGGTAGCCATGCAGGCGCTGCTGCGCCGCGAGGGCGTCAACCTGCTGCTGGCCGGCTCGGGCGCACAGGCGCTGGAGCTGCTGCTGGAGCATGAAGTGGCGCTGGCGCTGCTGGACGTGCACATGCCGGAGATCGATGGCTTCACTCTGGCCGAGCTGATGCGCGGCTCGCAGCGCAGCCGCGATGTGCCGATCATCTTCCTGACCGCCTCGCCGGATGACCCGGTGCGCGCGTTCAAGGGTTATGAAAGTGGTGCGGTCGATTTCCTGCACAAGCCGGTGGCCCCGCAGGTGATCCTGAGCAAGGTCAATGTCTTCATCGAGTTGTACCAGCAGCGGCAACTGCTGAAGTGGCGTAACGACGCGCTGGAGCGCGCGTTGAAGTTGAACGAGACGATGGCCGCGGTGCTGACCCACGACCTGCGCACGCCACTGTCGGCCATTCTGCTGTGCGCCGACAAGCTGTCGCTGGAACTGCCGCCGGGCAATGTCAGTGCGCAGCAGACGCTGCAGCACCTGGAAGCCAGCACCGTGCGCATGGCGCGCATGGTCGAGCAGCTGCTCGACTTCTCGCGGATCCGCAGTGGCGGCCTGCGCTTGGAGGCTGCCAGCTGTGACCTGGAAGCGCTGGCCCGCGCTGTGATCGCAGAGGCGGGCAGTGCGCATGGCAGCGACCGCATCGCGTTCGAAGCCAGCGGTGATGCCACGCTGCACGGCGACATGGATCGGCTGGGGCAGGTGGTAGCCAACCTGGTCGGCAATGCGATCACCCATGGAGGCGAGGATGTGGTGCGGGTTGCCGTCGATGGCAGCGATTCGCGCGTGGTGACCCTGCGCGTGCGCAATGTCGGGCACATCGAGGAGGCGCTGCTGCCGCGCCTGTTCGAGCCGTTCAAGGCCAGTTTCCACCAGAGCAAGGGTCTGGGCCTTGGCCTGTACATCGTCGATCAGTTCGTGGCCGCACACGGCGGACGCCTGAGTGCACGTAACGAGCAGGGGCAGGTGGTGTTCGAGGCAGTGCTGCCGCGGCGCGCTGATCCGCGTATCAGCCGTTAACTGAATTATTCAGGGAGGGCGAGGGCAAACTGAGACGGGCTCGTCCGTAACTGCTACCGTGGCCGCTCACGTTGCCAAGGAAGATTCATGCCACTTCGCGCCATTGCCTACGTCAGCCAGGCCCGGCCGGATCTTTCCGCCGAACGCCTGCAGACGTTGGTGAGCGATGCCGCCCGGTTCAACAGAATGGCCGGAGTGACAGGCGTGTTGCTGCAGGATGGCCAGCGCTTCCTGCAATACATCGAAGGCCCACCCGATGGCATCGATTCGGTGTACGAGCGCATCCTGCAGGCGGGCAGCCATGTGGACATCGTTGAGCTGGCACGCGGGCGGTTGGGCCAGCGCCAGTTTCCCTACTGGTCGATGCGTGCGTTGCCGGTGGATGCGCTGAAGCTGCGCCAGCTGGCCAGCAGTGACTGGTCCGGTTTCTCGCGCACGGTGGAGGGCGATGACGCCGAACCCACCGCAGTGGATCTTCTGAGTGCCGTCGTGCGCCCGATGCTCAGCGCCGGTTGAGGCCGCGCGCGGGGCTTCACCCCGCTGTCACCTGTGGCGGGTTTCCATCGGGCTTCCTGGGGAAGGGAGCACGGCATGAAGCGGATGAAGTGGCAGGGCAGGGCGGCGCTGGCCATGGCGCTGGCAGCGGCGGTCGCACCGGCATGGGCCTGCACGCGCGCGGTCTATCTGGGTGACAACGGCGATGTGATCACCGCCCGGTCGATGGACTGGAAGGTGGACGTTGCCACCAACCTGTATGTCCTGCCGCGCGGCATCGAGCGTACCGGCCAGGCCGGACCGAAATCGGCAAAGTGGACCGCGCGCTACGGCAGCGTGGTGGCCACCGGCTACGACGTGTCCACCACTGACGGCATGAACGAGAAGGGCCTGGTGGCCAACCTGCTGTGGCTGGTCGAATCGGAGTATCCGCAGCAGCGTGGCAACAAGCCGGGGCTGGCCATCTCGCTGTGGGCGCAGTACGTGCTGGACAATTTCGGCAGCGTGGCCGAGGCCGTGGCTGCACTGGAGCGCGAACCGTTTGCCATCGTCACCGACAAGGTGCCCGGTGAGGACCGCCAGGCGACCCTGCATCTTTCGCTGTCCGACGCCAGCGGCGACAGCGCCATCATCGAATACATCGGCGGCCGCCAGGTCATCCATCACGACCGCCGCTACCAGGTGATGACCAACTCGCCGATCTTCGATCAGCAGCTGGCGCTCAATGCGTACTGGAAGAGCATCGGGGGCACGGTGATGCTGCCGGGCACCAACCGCTCGGCCGATCGCTTCGCGCGTGCCTCGTTCTACATCAATGCCATTCCCAAGGCCGAGGACCCGGTGGAGGCGCTGGCCAGTGTGTTCAGCGTCATCCGCAACGTGTCGGTGCCGTTTGGCATCACCACGCCCGGCGAGCCGAACATCTCGTCCACGCGCTGGCGCACGGTGGCCGACCACAAGCGCCGGCTGTACTTCTTCGAATCGGCACTGACGCCCAACACGTTCTGGGTCGATCTGAACAAGGTCGATTTCGGCGGGCAGGTGCTCAAGCTCGACCTGGGCCGGGACCAGCGCAACACCTTCTCCGGTGACGCGCTGTCGCAGTTCGTGCCGAGCAAGCCGTTCGCTTTCCTCGGCACCGACGGCTAGGGCGCGCGGCTGCCTGGCCGCGATCCGCGCATTGCAGGCAGCCCATCGTACGCGCACACTGCCGCGATGGGCGCCATCTTCCACCTTCGGCACTACGGCCAGTCAACGGGCCTGGACCGTCACGACTACGCACAGTGGGTGCTGCCGCTGCAGGGCGAGCTGCAGTTCGAGCTGGAAGGTCGCGGCGGCCGCCTGGACCTGCTGCAGGGGGCCTTCGTTGCCGCCGGCGAGGCGCATGACCAGGTGGCGCACGGGCCGAACGGTTTCGTGATCGTCGATTGCGGCCCGGGCGTGCTCGATGACCTGACCCAGGAGCACCTCAGTCGCCAGCGCTGGCTGCACCTGCCGCTGTCACTGCGCCAGCGCCTGGCCCAGGTGCAGGTGGGTGGCTGCATGCCGGAGCTGCTGCCGGATCTGCTGCAGGTGTTTGCCCCTGCGGGCAGTGGTGCGCGGCTGCAGGCCCTGTGTGCGGCCGTGCAGGCCGAGCCCGGGCAGGCGTGGCCGGTGGCGCGCATGGCGGCCCATGTGGGCGTCAGCGAAAGCCGACTGCATGCCTTTTTCCAGGGCGAATTCGGGGTCAGTCCGCAGGCGTGGCTCAGCGCCAGCCGGCTGCGCTGGGCCAAGCATGCGTTGCTGACCAGTGCAGCGCCGATCAGCGATATCGCGCTGGCGGCGGGCTATTCCGAGCAGAGCGCACTGACCCGTGCGCTGCGCCGCGAGACGGGCCTGACCCCGAGCGCCTGGCGGCGCGGTGAAGCGTCTCTGTAGAGTCGAGCCATGCTCGACTGAACGCAGTCGAGCATGGCTCGACTCTACAAAGATTGGGCAGTAGCCTCGGTCAAGACGCCGCGCCCATCGCCGCCTACACTGCGCCGCCTGTTCTCTCCCCCGAAGAACCTGATATGCGCAACAACCCGATGGCCCTGGGCATCGCCAATGGCGTTGCCGCTGGCGCGCTGTGGGGCGTGGTCTTCCTCGCGCCTGCCGTGCTGCATTCCTTCAACGCATTGCAGCTGTCCGCCGGCCGCTACCTGGTCTACGGCCTGATCGCGGTGATCCTGCTGCTGCCGCGCTGGAAGCGCCTGGCACCTCAGCTGGGGCGTGCGGAATGGATGGGGCTGCTGTGGCTCAGCCTGGCCGGCAACCTGGTGTATTTCCTGCTGCTGGCCACGGCCGTGCAGTGGGCCGGTGGTGCGGCGGCCTCGCTCATCGTCGGCCTGATTCCCGTGGTGGTGACCCTGGTGGGCGTGCGCGAGAAGGGTGCGGTGCCGCTGAAGCAGCTGCTGCCCGCGCTGGGCCTGTGCGTGCTGGGTGTGGCCCTGGTCGGCTGGGAATCGCTGATGTCCGAGCATCTGGGCACGCCGTGGCGGCAGCGCCTGATCGGCCTGGTCTGCGCCTTCGGTGCGCTGTTCTCGTGGGCGCTGTACTCGGTGGGCAACAGCCGCTGGCTGGCCCGGCGCGCAGATCTGTCCAGCCATGACTGGTCGCTGCTGACCGGCGTCACCACCGGCGGCCTGTCGCTGCTGCTGGTGCCGATGGCCTTCATCAGCCAGACCGCCGGCCACACCCCCACGCAGTGGAGCCTGTTCTGGGTGATCAGCGCCGGCGTCGCGGTCATCGCCTCGATCATCGGCAACGCGTTCTGGAACCGCGCCAGCCGCCTGCTGCCGTTGACCCTGACCGGGCAGATGATCGTGTTCGAAACCTTGTTCGCGCTGCTCTACGCGTTTGCCTGGCAGTGGCGCTGGCCGACCCTGCTGGAAGCGCTGGCGATCGTGTTCCTGGTGGCAGGCGTGCTGCTGTGTGCCCACGCGCACCGCGCCCCGCGTGCGATCGCCGAACATGCCGGCTGATTGCCGGCCTCAAGCGCTCTGATGCCCGCTTTGTCTCAATTGCAACCAAATGGCTGCACGTTGGGCGATGATCGAAACAAACGATTTTTGCATCGCAGCACTTGACAGCCCCCCGGCGCACGGTGTTTTCTGTGCGCCATGGTCTTCGATGCCGCCCCCGCCAGCCTGATCGCCCCCGCTACTGCGGGCGGGTCGACTGCGCCGGTCGCCATCACCACCATTATTACCACCACCGCCACCACTGCCCTGGTGCGGCCCGTCGTCTTCGTGTAACTCCCGAAAACAACGGCCCCGCACCATCCAGGTGACGGGGAAACCCACCACCTGCATGTGACGGGGCCTCCTACCGAGGTCTGCATGTCTTCCCACGTCCCCGCCCATCCCGCTGCACCGGCCGACCTGGCCGCACCGTCCACCGTCGTGCACAAGTTCGGCGGCACCTCGGTGGCCAACGCCGAACGCTACCGCCATGTGGCCGGCCTGCTGCTGGCCCGTCCCGAGCCGCTGCAGGTCACCGTCGTGTCGGCGATGAAGGGCGTCACCGATGCGCTGATCGAACTGGCCCAGCTTGCGGCACGCGGCGATGCAGGCTGGCGCGAGGCCTGGCATGCCCTGCGTGCACGCCATCGCGGCGCGGCGGTGGCCCTGCTCGGCGAGCAGGTGGGCGAGACCGTGGAGTGGATCGACGTGCGCTTCGACCACCTGGCCGAAGTGCTCGGCGCGCTGGCGGTGATCGGTGAGCTGCCGCGCGAGGTGCTGGACCGCGTGCAGGGGCTGGGCGAAGTGTTCTCCGCGCAGCTGCTGGGCATGCACCTGCAGGCACTCGGCGAAGAGTGCGCGGTGCTGGACGCACGTGATGTCCTGGTCGTCGGCCATGGCGAACTGGGCGTGGACGTGGACTGGGAGGCCAGCGCCGACCGCCTGGCGAAATGGCGCCTGCAGCACCCGCAGTCGCGCGTGGTCGCCACCGGTTTCGTCGCCCGCGACCGCGAGGACCGCATCACCACGCTGGGCCGCAACGGCAGCGACTACTCCGGCGCGATCTTCGCTGCGCTGTTCAACGCCGATGAGCTGCATATCTGGACCGACGTCGATGGCGTGCTGTCGGCCGATCCGCGGCTGGTGCCGGAGGCCGTGCAGCTGGAGGCGCTCAGCTACGACGAAGCCTGTGAGCTGGCTTATTTCGGCGCCAAGGTCGTGCATCCGCAGACGATGTCCCCGGCCATCCGCCTGGGCCTGCCGATCTTCATCCGCAACACCTTCCATCCGGCGCACCCGGGCACGCGCATCAGCGCCGAACGCTCGCCGCGCGGGCCGGTGAAGGGCCTGACCCTGAGCCCCGACCTGGCCCTGCTGAACCTGGAGGGCACCGGCCTGATGGGCGTGCCGGGCACCGCCGAACGCGTGTTCTCGGCACTGCGCCAGGCGCAGGTGTCGGTGGTGATGATCTCGCAGGGGTCTTCCGAGCACTCGATCTGCTGCGTGGTGAAGGCCGACGAAGCCGCGCGTGGTCGCGAGGCCCTGCTGCATGCATTCGCACACGAGCTGGCGGTGGGCCAGGTGCAGCGTGTGCAGGTCGGCGAGGGCGTCAGCGTGCTGGCCGCCGTGGGTGACGGCATGGCCGGCCAGCCCGGTGTGGCCGCACGCCTGTTCGAGGCGCTGGGCCGAGCACAGGTGAACATCCTGGCGATCGCGCAGGGCTCGTCCGAGCGCAACATCTCCGTGGCCGTGGCCGGCGCCGACGCAACACGCGCCCTGCGTGCCGCGCACGCCGGCTTCTGGCTCTCGCCGCAGACCTTCGCGGTGGGCGTGATCGGGCCGGGCAATGTCGGCGCGGCGCTGCTGGACCAGCTGCTGGCCGCGCGCCCGCAGCTGCTGGCCAAGGCCAACGTCGACCTGCGCCTGCGTGCGCTGGCCTCGCGCTCGCGCATGCGCCTGGAAGCCGATGTCCTGCACGCCGACTGGCGGCAGGCGCTGCACGATGATGGCCAGGCCAGCAACCTGGACGCCTTCACCGAACATCTGCTGGCCGCACATCTGCCGCACGCGGTGGTGATCGACTGCAGTGGCAGCGCCGAAGTGGCCGATCGCTACGAGGGCTGGCTGGCGGCCGGCATCCATGTGGTCACCCCGAACAAACAGGCGGGTTCGGGTCCGCTGTCGCGCTACCAGCGCATCCATGCCGCTGCCGCCGCCAGTGGCGCGCGCTTCCGTTACGAGGCCACGGTGGGTGCCGGTCTGCCGGTGATCACCACGCTGCGCGACCTGGTCGATACCGGCGATGAAGTGCTGGCGGTGGAGGGCATCTTCTCCGGCACGCTGGCCTGGCTGTTCAATCGATTCGATGGCAGCCAGCCGTTCTCCGAGCTGGTGGCGCAGGCGCGTTCGATGGGCTACACCGAGCCGGACCCGCGCGATGATCTGTCCGGCGTGGACGTGGCGCGCAAGCTGGTGATCCTCGCCCGTGAGGCCGGCCACGCGCTCAGCCTGGAACAGGTGCAGGTGGAAAGCCTGGTGCCGGCGCTGCTGCGCGATGGCAGCGTGGACGACTTCATGGCCCGCCTGGGCGAATCCGATGCCAGCCTGCTGCAGCGTCTCGAAGAGGCCCGGGCGCGCGGTGCGGTGCTGCGCTATGTCGCCCGGCTCGATGCGGAGGGTGCATCGGTGGGCCTGCAGGAACTGCCGGCCGACCACACCTTCGCCAACCTGCGCCTGACCGACAACGTGGTGCAGTTCCGCACCCGTCGTTACTGCGATAACCCGCTGGTGGTGCAGGGCCCGGGCGCCGGGCCGGAAGTCACCGCTGCCGGCGTGTTCGCCGACCTGCTGCGCGTGGCCGCCGGCGAAGGAGCGCGGCTGTGATTGCACGCGCATTCGCGCCCGCGTCCGTGGCCAACGTGGCGGTGGGCTTCGACATTCTCGGCCATGCCATTGCCGGCATCGGCGATACCGTGACGGTGCGCCGCATCGACGAGCCGACCGTGCGCATCGAGGCCATCCGCGGCAGTGCCGTCGAGCTGCCACTGGATGCGCCGGGCAACACGGCCGGTGCTGCGCTGATCTCGCTTCGCGAGGGCCTGGGGCTTTCGTATGGCTTCGCCGTCGAGATCGACAAGGGCATTCCCTTCGGCTCGGGCATGGGCGGTTCGGCAGCCTCGTGCGTGGCCGCGCTGGTGGCCGCCAACGCGCTGCTCGATGCACCGCTGCCGCGCGAAGCGCTGTATCCGCATGCACTGGATGGCGAGGCAGTGGCCAGCGGCGGCCGCCACGGCGACAACGTCGGGCCGCTGCTGCTGGGCGGATTGGCGCTGTGCACGGCTGATCGCCTGGTGACCATTCCGGTGCCGGCCAGCTGGCACAGCCTGCTGGTGCATCCGCACGCGGTGCTGGAGACCCGGCGCGCGCGGGCGGCACTGCAGGGCAGCTATGCGCTGGGCGAATTCGTCGCGCAGAGCGCCAACCTTGCCCTGGTGCTCAGTGGCTGCCATCGCAGCGATGCGGGCCTGGTGCGTGCCGGCCTGCGCGACGTGCTGGTGGAGCCGCGCCGCGCCGCACTGATCGCCGGCTTCGACGCTGCACGCGATGCCGCGCTGGCAGCCAACGCGATGGGTGCGGGCATTTCCGGTGCCGGCCCGAGTGTGTTTGCCTGGTTTGAAGATGCCGACCAGGCCCATGCCGCTGCGGCGCCCGTGCGCGCGGCGTTTGCCGCCGCAGGTTTTGACAGCGAAGCCTGGGTCTCGCCGCTGGACGCTGCTGGAGCGCGACTGTGCTGAATCCTTCCCCCTTGCTGGATACCGAGCTCATGCAATTCGTTTCGACCCGAGGGCATGCGCCCGCCGTTGGCCTGAGTGCCGCCATCGCCGCCGGCCTGGCCCCGGATGGCGGCCTGTACGTGCCCGATGTGCTGCCCGCGCCACGTGAACTGCACGCCGGTGCCACCCTCGCCGAGACCGCTGCCGATCTGCTGGCGCCTTTTTTCGAAGGTGACCCGCTGCAGGACGCACTGCCGGAGATCTGCCGCGAGGCCTTCGATTTCCCGGTGCCGCTGCGTCCGCTGGGACGCGACGGCGACCACGTGCTGGAGCTGTTCCATGGCCCGACCGCCGCGTTCAAGGACATCGGCGCGCGCTTCCTTGCTGGTACGCTGTCGCGCCTGCAGGCGGGCAAGGACCGTGACTTGACGATTGTCGTGGCCACCTCCGGCGATACCGGTGCCGCGGTGGCAGCGGCCTTCCATCGCCAGCCCGGGGTGCGCGTGGTGGTGCTGTATCCCGATGGCCGTGTTTCGCCGCGCCAGGCGCACCAGCTGGGCTGCTTCGGCGACAACATCCAGGCGCTGCGCGTGGCCGGCTCGTTCGATGACTGCCAGGCAATGGTCAAGCAGGCATTGGCCGACACCGATCTGCAGGCGCAGGTGCCGCTGAGTTCGGCCAACAGCATCAGCCTGGGCCGGCTGCTGCCGCAGATGAGCTACTACGCGCATGCGGCGCTGACGCACCACGCGCGCACGCGGCGCCGCCTCAACCTGGTGGTGCCGACCGGCAACCTGGGCAATGCGATGGCGGCCGTGTTGGCGCGTGCACTGGGCGTGCCGATCGGCCAGATCGTGCTGGCCACCAATGCCAATGCGGTGCTGCCGGCCTACTTCAATGGCGGCGACTACCAGCCGCAGGCCAGCGTGGCCACCGTGGCCAACGCGATGGATGTGGGCGCGCCAAGCAACTTCGAGCGCCTGCGCTGGCTGTATGCCGACGACGATGGCGAACTGCGTGCCGCCTTCCGCGCATTCGCGGTGGATGACGTGACCATCCGCGCGACCATCGCCAGTGCGCACGCCAGCAGCGGCGAGCTGATCTGCCCGCACACTGCCACCGCGGTGAGGGTGCTGCAGGACCTGCGCGCGCGCGGCGCCAAGGGTGATTGGGCGGTGGTGTCGACCGCGCACCCGGCCAAGTTCGAGGCGGTGGTGGAACCGTTGATCGGCGAAAGCGTGGCGGTGCCGCCGGCTTTGGATGCGCTGCTGCAGCGGCCGGCGCATGCCGAGCCGCTCGCCGCCGATTACGCGGCGCTGCGCGAGGCGTTGTTGCGTTGATCGACGATGTCTGGGTTTGCCGGCCAGCGGCCGGCACTACCCGGAGGATGCAACGCAGGTTGGGCGCGAGTGGATGGATGCCGCCCGGTAGTGCCGGCCGCTGGCCGGCAACACCGTGAACCGCGCGACGGTCAGGCCAGCCCTTCGCCCGCCAGCGTGCGCAGCCCATCCTCGTCGAGGATCTCCACCACGTTCAGATGGGGCAGGGCGATCAGGCCCTGCTGGCGCAGCTTGGTGAAGGTGCGGCTGACCGTTTCCATGGTCAGGCCGAGATGGTCGGCGATATCGCCGCGGCCCATCGGCAGCGACACGCGCAGGCCATCGCCGCCCAGCCTGGCCTCGCGTGCGGCCAGGCGCAGCAGGAAGTCGGCCAGCTTTTCGGCCGGTTGCAGGCGGGCCAGTGCCAGCGCGGCGTCCTGGGCGGCATCCAGCTCCTGGCAGGCGCGCTGCAGCAGCTTGCGCTCCAGATGCGGGAAGCGGCCACGCAGCGCCTTCATCTGCGGCAGGGCCACGCGGCAGACGCGGCTGTCAGCGATGGCTTCGATATCGTGGCGATGGTGGTCGCTGCCACTCAGGCCGAGGTAATCGCCGGGCAGCACGAACCCGTTGATCTGGCGACGGCCATCGGCCAGCGTGCGCACCAGGCGCAGTGCGCCCGCGGTCAATGTATAGACATGCTGGCGTTCTTCGCCGGTACGGGCCAGGGTGCTGCCCAGCCCCACCTGCTGCGACACGGTCACCTGTTCCAGTGCCTGCACTTCATCGGGCGACAGCGCCGAGCAGACCGCCAGGTGGCGGACGGAGCAGTGCAGGCAGTCCAGCGTGGTGCAGGACGGCGCGGCGTCGTCGTGGGCGGCGGGCGGAGCGCCGGAAGGCCGGGACATGGTGCGGAGGCGTATCACGGGCGGGGGAGGGCTTTATGATACTTCATGCGGCCTGATGGCCCCTGATCGGCGGCTGAGCCATGCGGGGCGGTAGAATGTCGCCCCCTCCCACGTTCCCGTTCCTGCAGGAGTTCCGCCCGTGATCAAGCCCCGTACCCCGCCCGGCACCCTTGAACTGTTGCCGCGCGAGCAGATTGCGTTCCAGCGCATGCTGGACGTCATCCGCCGCAACTACGAGCGCTTCGGGTTCCTGCCGGTGGAAACGCCGGTGTTCGAGCTGTCCGACGTCCTGCTGACCAAGTCCGGTGGCGAGACCGAGCGCCAGGTGTACTTCGTGCAGTCCACCGGTGCGCTGGCCAACGCCGCCGAATCGGGCGACCGTTCGCTGCCGGAAATGGCGCTGCGTTTCGACCTGACCGTGCCGCTGGCCCGCTACGTGGCCGAGCACGAGCACGAGCTGACCTTCCCGTTCCGCCGCTACCAGATGCAGCGCGTGTACCGCGGCGAGCGTGCCCAGCGTGGCCGCTTCCGCGAGTTCTACCAGTGCGACATCGACGTGATCGGCAAGGACAGCCTCAGCGTGCGCTACGACGCTGAAGTTCTGGCCGTCATCCACGCCGTGTTCTCCGAGCTGCGAATCGGTGATTTCAGCATCCAGCTGAACAACCGCAAGCTGATGCGCGGTTTCTTCGAAAGCCTGGGCGTGGCCGAAGGCGAGCGCCAGCTGGCCGTGCTGCGCGAAGTGGACAAGCTGGACAAGCGCGGCGCCGATTACGTGCGCGAAACGCTGGTGGGCGAGGGCTTCGAGATTCCGGCCGAGCAGGTCGAGAAGATCCTGGCGTTCGTCGCCGTGCGCTCGAAGGGTCATGAAGACGCGCTGGCCCAGCTGGCCGCCCTGGAAGCCGGTGGCGCCTCGTCGGAAACCCTGCGCAACGGCGTGGCCGAGCTGCGCGAAGTGCTGCAGCTGGTGCAGGCGCTGGGCGTGCCGGAAACCGCGTACTGCCTGAACTTCTCCATCGCCCGCGGCCTGGATTACTACACCGGCACCGTCTACGAGACCACGCTGACCGACCACCCGCAGATCGGTTCGATCTGCTCGGGCGGCCGCTACGAAGACCTGGCCAGCCACTACAGCAAGTCCAAGCTGCCGGGCGTGGGCATCTCCATCGGCCTGTCGCGCCTGTTCTGGCAGCTGCGCGAAGCCGGCCTGATCGACGGTATCGAAGCCAGCAGCGTGCAGGCGCTGGTGGCACTGATGGACGAGCAGGGCATGGCGCAGTCGCTGGACATCGCCCGCCGCCTGCGCAGCGGTGGCATCAACACTGAAGTGCAGATGGAGCCGAAGAAGATCGGCAAGCAGTTCCAGTACGCCGCCAAGGCCGGCATCCGCTTCGTAGTCCTGGCCGGCGAAGACGAGCTCGCCCGCGGCGTCGTCGCAGTGAAGGACCTGGTGCGCGAGCAGCAGTTCGAAGTCTCCCGCGACGAACTGGCCAGCACCCTGCAGGTCGAGCTGGAACAGTCGAAGGTGATGTAACTGCCCAAGGCAGCATCCAGAGATTGAACGAAACGCCCACCACCCGGTGGGCGTTTTCGTTTCCGGACCGCGTTCCGGGGTCAGAGCCGTTTTCCTACGGAAAACGGATCCGACCCCGTGCTCTCCCAGCAGCTCGCGGCCAACTGTCGGAGGCGGGGTGGGTCCGGTTGAGGGGGCGTGAGCCGCATGGACGCGGCGACCGAGCTTACATGGACGTACTTGCAGCGTCCCCCTCAACCGGACCCACCCCGCCCCCCATCAGCAGCCCAGCTTTTGCCGTCGCCGTCGACATTGCCGGCCAGCGGCCGGCACTACCGCGGGTGGGAGTGCCCAGAATTTGACGCACTGCGCAAGAATGCGCTAATGTACTAACGCGCTATTACATTGATGCAAGAAATCCACCCCGTGAAAGCCCGCCCCGACATCGCCGCCAAAGACCCCCAGGCCGACCTCGACTCTCTGGCCCAGGCCTTTGCCGCCCTGCGCGAACCCGACCAGGTGCTCGCCTTCCTGCGCGACCTCTGCACCCCGGCCGAGCTCGAAGCCATGGCCGACCGCTGGAAGGTCGTCCCCCTGCTGCAGCAGGGCGTGCCCTACCGCGAGATCCACGAACGTACCGGCGTCAGCGTGACCACCACCGGACGGGTGGCACGCACCCTCGAGCATGGCCATCGAGGCTATGCCGCCGCCGTCGACCGCCTTGCTTCGCGCTGATCCGCGCCCCGTTCCGAACTTAGAGACCTCCCCCATGAGTGCAACCCAGGCAGCGCCGGCACGTGACCGGCTGCGTATCGCCATCCAGAAGAGTGGCCGTCTGGCCGAACCCGCCCGCAACCTGCTCAGCGCCTGCGGCCTGAGCTGGCGCGAAAGCCGCGACAAGCTGTTCTGCTACGGCGAATCGCTGCCGGTGGACCTGCTGCTGGTGCGCGACGACGACATCCCCGGCCTGATCGCCGACGGCGTCTGCGACCTCGGCATCGTCGGCCGCAACGAGCTGGACGAGCAGGCCGCCGCGCGCCGCCAGATCGGCCTGCCCGACGCCTACCAGGCCCTGCGCGGGCTCGGCTTCGGCCAGTGCCGTCTGATGCTGGCCGTGCCCGAGGAATGGCAGTGGGAAGGCCCGGCGCAGCTGGCTGGCACCCGCATCGCCACCAGTTACCCGGCCATCCTCAAGCAGTGGCTGGCCGAGCAGGGCGTGGACGCACAGGTGGTCGAACTCTCCGGCTCGGTGGAAATCGCCCCGCGCCTGGGCACCGCCGAACTGATCTGCGACCTGGTCTCCAGCGGCGCCACCCTGCGCGCCAACCAGCTCACCCCGGTGCACAACCTGCTGGACAGCGAAGCCGTGCTGGCCGGTGCGGTCCGCGTGCCGGACGATGCCCGCGCTGGGCTGCGCAGCATGCTGCTGCGGCGCCTGGACGGCGTGGTGCAGAAGCAGGATCGCAAGCTGCTGATGTTCCGCGCCAGCGAGGACCGCGTGGACGCGCTGGCGCAGCTGCTGGCCGATGCCGAACCGCTGGTGCGTTTGCCTGCAGATGGCGGTGCACTGCGCCTGCAGACCATGTGCCCGGGTCCGCTGACCTGGCAGCGCATGGAAGAACTGGAGCGCGCCGGCGCACAGGGCCTGATGGTACTGAGCGTGGAGCGGTCGCTGGCATGAATCGTCTGATCTGGTCACAACTTGATGAAGCCGCCCGCAGCGCGGCGCTGACCCGCCCGGTCCAGACCGTGGCGCAGCAGACCCGTGATGCCGTGGCCGCGCTGATCGCGCAGGTACGGACGCAGGGCGACGAGGCGCTGCGCGCCATCACCGCTCGTTTCGATCGCGTAGAACTGTCTTCCTTCGAGGTCAGTGAGGCCGAGTTCGTCGCAGCCGAAGCCGCCGTGCCTGCCGAACTGCGCCAGGCCATGGTCGAAGCCGCCGCGCGCATCACGCGCTTCCACGAAGCCGGCATGGGCAAGGGCTATGCGGTGGAAACCGCCCCCGGCGTGGTCTGCGAACGCATGCTGCGGCCAATTGGTCGCGTCGGCCTGTACGTGCCGGCCGGCAGTGCACCGCTGCCGTCCACCGCGCTGATGCTGGGTGTGCCGGCGCAGCTGGCCGGTTGCCCGCAGGTGGTGCTGTGCACGCCGCCGCGCGCCGATGGCACGGCCGATCCGGCGGTGCTGGTAGCCGCGCGCCTGACCGGCGTGCAGCGCGTGTTCAAGCTCGGCGGTGCCCAGGCCATCGCCGCAATGGCCTACGGCACGGCCAGCATTCCGGCCTGCGACAAGCTGTTCGGGCCGGGCAACAGTTTCGTCACCGAAGCCAAGCAGCAGGTCGCACAGGACGGCGCGGCCGCCATCGACATGCCGGCCGGTCCTTCGGAAGTGCTGGTCATCGCCGATGCCGGTGCCAGTCCGGCGTTCGTGGCCGCTGACCTGCTGTCGCAGGCCGAGCACGGCCCGGATTCGCAGGTGCTGCTGCTGACCGATGATGCGGCGATGCTGGCGGCGGTCGAGGCGGAAGTGGAGCGCCAGGTCGCGCTGCTGCCCCGCCAGGAGATCGCACGCCAGGCCCTGTCGGCCTCGCGCCTGATCCAGGTCGATACGCTGGCGGATGCTTTCGCGATCAGCAACCGCTATGCACCCGAGCACCTGATCCTCGCCCTGCGCGAACCGCGTGACTGGCTGGACCAGGTGCAGGCCGCCGGCTCGGTGTTCCTCGGCGATTACACCCCCGAGGCACTGGGCGACTACTGCAGCGGCACCAACCACGTGCTGCCCACCGCCGGTGCCGCGCGTGCCTACAGCGGCGTCAGCGTCGCCAGCTTCCAGAACCTGATCAGCGTGCAGAGCGCCAGCGCTGCCGGCCTCGCCGCGATCGGCGGCTGCGCGCGCATCATCGCCAGCGCCGAAGGCCTGGACGCGCACGAACGTGCGGTGGCCCTGCGCATGGAGGCCGCCGCATGAGCGCCGCCATCGATGACGTGATGGCGCTGGTGCGCCCGGACCTGCAGGCCTTCGCCGGCTACAGCTCGGCGCGCAGCGCGGCCGTGCAGGGCGAGGTCTGGTTGAACGCCAATGAATCGGCCTGGGCCAATCCGGCCGACAGCGCCGGCAGCAGCCGACGCTACCCTGAGCCGCAGCCGCTGGCGCTGCGCGAAGGCCTGGCGGCGTTGTACGGCGTGCAGCCGCAGCAGCTGCTGGTCGGCCGTGGCAGTGATGAAGCCATCGACCTGCTGGTGCGCGCCCTGTGCGTGCCCGGCCGTGACGGTGTGCTGGTGACCTCGCCGGTGTTCGGCATGTACGCGGTCTGCGCGCGCCTGCAGGGCGCGCCGTTGATCGACGTGCCGCTGGTCGATGGCGAAGACGGCCTGCGTGCCGACCTCGACGCGGTCATCGGCACGGCACAGGCGCAGGGCGCCAAGCTGGTGTTCCTGTGCGCGCCGTCCAACCCGGCCGGCAGCGATATCGGCCTGGCCGATATCGAACGCGTGGCCACCGCGCTGCGCGGGCAGGCCCTGGTGGTGGTCGACGAGGCCTACGTCGAGTATGCGCAGCGCCCGTCGGCAACCACGCTGCTGGCCGCGCACGCCAACGTCGCCGTGCTGCGCACGCTGTCGAAGGCGCACGCACTGGCTGCGGCGCGCATCGGCACCCTCATCGCTGCACCGGAACTGATTGCCGTGCTGCGTCGCTGCCAGGCGCCGTACCCGGTGCCGACACCGTGTGCCGAGTTGGCCGTGCAGGCCCTGCAGCCGGCCGCGCTGGCCCGTACCGCCGAGCGCGTGGCCACGGTCATCGCCGAGCGCGACCGACTTTTTGCCGCGTTGCCGGGCCTGCCCGGCGTGCGTCGCGTGTACCGCTCGTCCGGCAACTACCTGCTGGTCCGCTTCGCCGATGCACAGGCCGCGTTCGATACGCTGCTGGCCGCCGGCGTGGTGGTGCGTGACCAGCGCGCCGCGCCGCAGCTGGGTGATGCCCTGCGCATCAGCATCGGCAGTCCAGAAGAAAACGACCGCGTGCTCGCGGCCCTGTCGGCCCGGAGGGCTGCTGCATGACCCCCATCCTGTTCATCGACCGCGACGGCACCCTCATCGAGGAGCCGGCCGACTTCCAGATCGACGCCTACGAAAAGCTGCGCTTCGTGCCGCAGGTGATCCCGGCGCTGCTGAAGCTGCGCGACGCCGGCTACCAGTTCGTCATCGTCACCAACCAGGACGGCCTGGGCAGCGAAAGCTACCCGCGCGCCAGCTTCGATGGCCCCAACGACCTGATGCTGCAGATCTTCGAAAGCCAGGGCATCAGCTTCCGTGACGTGCTGGTCGACTGCAGCTGGCCGCAGGACAACGCACCCACCCGCAAGCCGGGCATCGGCCTGATGACCGCCTACCTCCAGGACCGCAGCATCGACTGGGCGCGGTCGGGCATGGTCGGTGACCGCATCACCGACCTGCAGTTCGCCGACAACCTCAACATCCGTGGCTTCCAGCTGCGCACCGAACAGTTCGGTGGTGAATGGGACTGGGCGGGTATCGCCCACGCCCTGGCCGATGCACCGCGCACCGCCGTGGTCCAGCGCAATACCAAGGAAACCAAGATCCGCGTCGAACTGGACCTGGATCGCGTCGGCGACGCGCACATTTCGACCGGCCTGCCGTTCTTCGACCACATGCTGGAGCAGATCGGCAAGCACGGCGGCTTCGCCCTGGACATCCGGGCCGAGGGCGACCTGCACATCGACGAGCACCACACCATCGAAGACACCGGGCTGGCCTTGGGCCAGGCGCTGCGCGAGGCGCTGGGTGACAAGCGCGGCATCGGCCGCTACGGCTTCACCCTGCCGATGGACGAGACCCTGGCCAGCGCCGCGCTGGATTTCAGCGGCCGCCCGTATTTCGTGTTCGAAGGCGAGTTCAAGCGCGAGCGCGTAGGCGACATGCCGACCGAGCTGGTGCCGCACTTCTTCCGTTCGCTGTGCGATGCCAGCGGCCTGAACCTCAACCTGCAGGTGCGCGGCGACAACGACCACCACAAGGTGGAAGCCTGCTTCAAGGCGCTGGCACGTGCACTGCGCCCGGCGCTGGCCCGACAGGGCACCGCGCTGCCGACCACCAAGGGGGCGCTGTGAGCGAGGTTGCACTGATCGATGCCGGCGGTGCCAACCTCGGTTCGGTGCGCTATGCGCTGGAGCGACTGGGCGCGAATGTGCGCCTGGTACGCGATGCCGAGGGCCTGGTCGGCGCACAGCGGGTGATCCTGCCCGGCGTCGGTGCGGCAGCACCGGGCATGCAGCGCCTGCATGCGCAGGGCCTGGTTGAACCGCTGCGCCGCCTGGAGGTGCCGGTGATGGGCATCTGCCTGGGAATGCAGCTGCTGTTCGAGCGCTCCGAAGAGACCGGCGTGGATGCGCTGGGCCTGATTCCCGGCACGGTGCGCAAGCTGGTGCCGGCCTGTGGCATCCGCGTGCCGCACATGGGCTGGAACCGGCTGCTGGCGCTGCGCCCGTCGCTGCTGCTGCAGGGCGTGCCGGACCGTTCCAGCGCGTACTTCGTGCACAGCTATGCCGCGCCGCTGAACGCCCACACCGTCGCCGCCTGCGACCACGGCGGCCTGTTCACCGCCGTGATCGAGCAGGGCCGCTATTTCGGCGCCCAGTTCCACCCCGAGCGTTCCGGCGATACCGGTTCGCTGATGCTGCGCAATTTCCTCGAGGGCACTGCTGCATGAGTTTCACCGTCTACCCCGCACTGGATATCCGCGAAGGCCGCGTGGTGCGCCTGCGCCAGGGCGACTACGCGCAGGAAACCTCCTACGGCGACGATCCGCTGCCGCGCGCGCAGGCGTTTGCCGCGCAGGGCGCGCAGTGGATGCACCTGGTCGACCTGGACGCTGCACGCGCCGGCGGCTACACCCTGGCCCCGCTGCTGGCGTCGATCCGCCAGAACACCCCGCTGCAGGTGCAGACCGGTGGCGGCGTGCGTGGCCGTGATGACGTGGCGCGCATCCTCGATGCCGGTGCCAACCGGGTGGTGGTCGGCTCGCTGGCCGTGCGCCGCCCCGACGAAGTGCTGGGCTGGCTGGATGAGTTCGGCGCCGAACGCATCACCATTGCCCTGGACGCCCGACAGGACGCGCGGGGCCAGTGGCAGCTGCCGGTGCACGGCTGGACCGAGAATGCCGGGGTGACCCTGGACGACCTGGCCCAGCGCTACGCGCGCGCCGGCATGCGCCACCTGCTGTGCACCGACATCGCCCGCGACGGCATGCTGGCCGGCCCCAACATCAGCCTCTACACCCACCTGTCGGCGCTGCTGCCGGGCGTTGCGGTGCAGGCGTCCGGTGGCATCCGTGACGTGGCCGACGTGGCCGAAGCACGCGCTGCCGGCTGCGGCGGCGCCATCCTTGGCAAGGCGCTGCTGGAACAGCGCATGGACCTGGGCGAGGCACTGGCATGTTGAGCCGCCGCATCATTCCCTGCCTGGACGTGCGCGATGGCCGCGTGGTCAAGGGCGTGCGCTTCCGCGACCACGTCGACATGGGCGACATCGCCGAGCTGGCCCAGCGCTACCGCGACCAGGGCGCCGACGAGCTGGTGTTCTATGACATCGGCGCCAGCCCCGAAGCACGCTCGGTGGACGTGGCCTGGATCGAGCGCATCGCGCGACTGATCGACATCCCGTTCTGCGTGGCCGGTGGCATCGACAGCGTGGATACCGCGCGCCGGGTGCTGTTTGCCGGTGCTGACAAGGTGTCGATCAACTCGCCCGCGCTGGGCCGCCCGGAACTGATCACTGAACTGGCCGAAGAGTTCGGCGTGCAGTGCGTGGTGGTCGGCGTCGATTCGGTGCGCGAGGACGATGGCCAGTGGCGCGTGCGTCGCTTCACCGGTGACCCGAACAAGACCCAGGCCGTGCCGCTGCGCACGCTGGACTGGATCGTCGAGGCGCAGCGCCGCGGTGCCGGTGAGATCGTGCTGAACTGCATGGACAGCGACGGTGTGCGCCGTGGCTACGATGTGGAGCAGCTGCGCCAGGCCCGTGCGCTGTGCAACGTTCCTCTCATCGCCTCTGGCGGCGCCGGTGCGATGGAGCATTTCGCCCAGGCCTTCGACCAGGCCGACGTGGACGGCGCGCTGGCTGCCAGCGTGTTCCACAGCGGCGCCATCGCCATTGCAGATTTGAAGCGCTACCTGCGCGAACAGCAGATCGAGGTTCGAGATGTCTATTGAAGTACGCCCGTCGCCGCAGGCGCTGGAATCGCTGGACTGGGCAAAGGGCGATGGCCTGCTGCCGGCCGTGGTGCAGGATGCCGACACGCTGCAGGTGCTGATGCTGGGCTATGTCAACGCCGAGTCGCTGCAGATCACCCAGGTGACCGGGCACATGACCTTCTACAGCCGCAGCAAGCAGCGCCTGTGGACCAAGGGCGAGCAGTCCGGCCACGTGCTGGCGGTACAGTCGATCAGCGTGGACTGCGATGCCGACACCGTCCTGGTGCTGGCACGTCCGGCCGGCCCGACCTGCCATACCGGTGCTGAAAGCTGCTTCGATGGCGCGCCGAAGGACTTCCTCGGTGGCCTGGGCCAGCTGGTGGCCGTGCGCGAAGCACAGCGTCCGCCGGGCAGCTACACCACCTCGCTGTTCGAAGGTGGCATCCGCCGCATTGCACAGAAGGTGGGCGAGGAGGGCGTGGAAACCGCGCTGGCCGCGGTGGCGCAGGACGACGAGGCCCTGCTGGGCGAATCGGCCGACCTGCTGTACCACCTGCTGGTGCTGCTGCGCGCACGCGGGCTGTCGCTGCGGGACGCGCGCGATGTTCTGGAAATGCGCCACCGTTGATGGGGGCGTGCGGACCAACGGTCCGCACCTACCGTACACGCGGGCGATGATGGGGGCGTGCGGACCAACGGTCCGCACCTACCGGACACGCGGGCGATGATGGGGGCGTGCGGACCAACGGTCCGCACCTACTGGACACGCGGGCGATGATGGGGGCGTGCGGACCAACGGTCCGCACCTACCGGACACGCGGGCGATGATGGGGCCGTGCGGACCAACGGTCCGCACCTACCGGGCGACATCGCGTGCGCGATGTCATCAACGGAAACTACAATGGGCGGTCTTTCTTTCCCGGACAGCCCCCATGAAACTGCCCGCCGCCTGGCTGTGCTGCCTGTTGCTGACTTCGCCGGCCTGGGCCGCCGACACGGTGGTCAGTGGCAAGGTCTATCTCGAACGCGACGGCAGGCCCGGGCGCGGCGCGACCGATCCGGGCCTGGCCGGGGTGCAGGTCTCCAACGGCGAGACCATCGTCAAGACCGCGGCCGACGGCAGCTACAGCCTGCCGGTGCGCGACGGGCAGACCGTGTTCGTCATCAAGCCCGATGCCTACAGCTTCCCGAAGGCGGCCGACGGCCTGCCGACGTTCTGGCGCCACTACCGCCCGAACGGTTCGCCGGCCCTGAAGTACGGCGGCATCGCCGCCACCGGCGCGGCCGACCGTGGCTGGGATTTCGCCCTGCAGTCCGATCGCCATGACAGCCGCCGCGGCTTCCAGATGCTGGTCTTCACCGATTCACAGACCGCCACCCTGAAGGACATCGGCTACTACCAGCAGTCCATCGTGGCGCCGCTGGTGGGCCAGACCAAGGCACGCCTGGGCACCACCCTGGGCGACATCGTCAACGACGACCTGAGCCTGTACCCGGCCATCAACAAGGTCACCACCGGACTGGGCGTGCCGTGGTTCCATGTGCCGGGCAACCACGACCTGGATTTCGATGCCGCCAACGACGACCACTCGCTGGACAGCTGGCGCAACATCTACGGCCCGGACACCTACGCGGTGGAAGAGGGCGGTGCCAGCTTCGTGTTCCTCGATGACGTGGTCTACGACCCCAACGCCAAGCCGAAGTACGTCGGCGGCCTGCGCGAGGACCAGTTCGCCTTCCTGGCCGGCTACCTGAAGGGCCTGCGCAAGGACCGCCTGCTGGTACTGGGCATGCACATCCCGCTGTTCGACGCTGCGCCGGGTCGCGAGACCTTCCGCCACGCCGACCGCCAGCGCCTGTTCGACCTGCTCAAGGACTTCCGCAACGTGCTGGTGCTGAGCGGCCACAGCCACACCCAGCAGCACGTCTACCACGGCAAGGCCGAGGGCTGGCAGGGTGAGAAGCCGCTGCACGAATACAACGTCGGTGCCAACTGCGGCGCGTTCTGGTCGGGCGTAAAGAATGCCGCGGGCGTGCCGGACAGCACCATGAGCGATGGCACGCCGAAGGGCTACGCGTTGTTGGACGTGGCCGGCAACGGCAGCTACCGCCTGCAGTACCGCGTGGCCGGTGCCCCGGCCAGCGACCAGATCGGCCTGCATGCGCCGAGGGTGCTGCGCCAGGGTGCCTACCCGGCATGGGGCGTGTACGCCAACGTGTACATGGGCGAGGACACCAGCGTGGTCGAGTTCCGTGTCGACGGCGGCGCCTGGCAGCCGATGAAGCAGGTCAGCCAGCCCGACCCGCGCCTGCTGGTGGAGAACGTGGCTGACGACACGGCCGACGCCCTGCGCGGCTATGATCGTTCGCCGGAAGCCACCGCATCGCCGCATCTGTGGCGTGGCGCGCTGCCGACCAACCTCGAGGTGGGCAGCCACAAGGTCGAGGTGCGCTCGACCCAGCCCGATGGCGCGGTGTTCACCGCTACCACCCGCTACAGCCTGCAGACGGCCCAGCCCTGATCCAGGCCGGTCCGGGTGCAGGTTCGCTGCACCCGGGTCCCGCAGCGTTGGCAAAGGGCGTTCAATGCCTGAGAATCGACACGATTCAATCGATTCAAGCAGGCCAGTGTGAACGTTGCAGCAGCGTCCCCGGTACTTTCCGATCTGGCCAGCACTTCCGCTGGCAGCGGTACCCCCCACGGCAATGATCCGCGCAGCCTGGTGGTGGCCGACGTCGGCGGCACCTTCGCCCGCCTGGCCCTGGCCGAGACCACGCTTGGGCAGACCCCGCGACTGGGCAGCTACCGCACCTACGCCTGCGCCGATCACCCGAGCCTGGCCGCGATCCTCGCCGATTTCACTGCCAGCCTCGGTCAGCCGGTCAGCACGGCCGTGGTGGCGATTGCCGGTCTGCTCGATGGCGATGTGCTGATCAACGCCAACCTGCCGTGGACGGTCTCGCTGTCGACCACCCGCGCGCAGTCCGGGCTGCAGGAACTGCAGCTGATCAACGATTTTGAAGCGGTGGCGCTGGCCATTCCCTACCTGCAGGCCGACACCCTGGTGCCGTTGAATGGCGATGCCGATCCGGCGCAGGCGTTCCCGGCGCTGGTGCTGGGCGCCGGCACCGGCCTGGGCGCCGCGCTGCGCTTTGCCGATGGCGACCGCCCGGTGCTGGCCAGCGAACTCGGCCACGCGGCGCTGGGCGCCGGCAACGCGCTGGAGCTGCAGGTGCTGGGTCAGCTGCTGCAGCGTTGGCCGCACGTGGACAACGAACGAGTGCTGTCCGGCAGTGGCCTGATGAATCTTTACCCGTGCCTGTGCGAACTGCGCGGCGCGACCCCGCAGTGGCACAGCACCGAGGCGCTGATCGGCGCTGCGCGCAGTGGCGAGGATCCGCTGGCCGTGGAAACCCTGCAGGTGTTCTGCGCGTGGCTGGGCAGTCTGGCCGGTGACGCGGCGATTGCCGTGGGTGCGCGCTCGGTCTATCTGGCCGGCGGCATCTCCGCGCACGTGCAGGATTTCCTCGCCGATGGCCGTTTCCGCGAGCGCTTCCTCAACAAGGGCGTGCTGACCGACGTGCTGCGCCAGATGCCGGTGTGGCGCGTCGAGCACGGGCAGCTGGGCGTACTCGGCGCGGCGGTCTGGCACGCGGCACGCACGCCGGCATAAGAACAACAGCAAGGGCTGCCGGCAGCCTGCCGACGGCCGAACGGACGACGGAGGCGGACATGGTGGATCGCAGGCAGTTCCTTCAGGCCGGAGCACTGGCCGCAGGCGTGGCGGCATTGCCGGGCGTGCAGGCGCGCGCGCAGGGCGGGGCGAAGGTCGTTTCAACCTGGGATTTCGGCGTGCCGGCCAACCAGGCGGCATGGAAGGTACTGGCCAACGGGGGCAGCGCGCTGGATGCGGTTGAGGCCGGTGCGCGCTGGGCCGAGAGCGAGCTGTGCAATCCCACCGTCGGCCATTGCGGCAACCCGGATCGCGACGGCGTGCTGAGCCTGGACGCCAGCATCATGGACGGCGATGGCCGCTGCGGTGCGGTCGCCGCGCTGGTCGACATCCTGCACCCGGTATCGGTGGCCCGCAAAGTGATGGAGAACAGCCCGCACGTGCTGCTGGTGGGCGCGGGCGCGCAGCAGTTCGCGGTGCAGCAGGGCTTCGAGCGCCAGCACCTGCTGACGCCGCAGGCCGAGGCGGCCTGGCGCGAGTGGCTGAAGACCGAGAAGTACCAGCCGCAGATCAACGCCGAGCGCCGCGGCATCCCCGGCAACAGCGACAACCACGACACCATCGGCATGCTGGCGCTGGATGCCAAGGGCAACCTCGCCGGCGCCTGCACCACCAGTGGCATGGCCTGGAAACTGCATGGCCGCGTGGGCGACAGCCCGATCATCGGTGCCGGACTCTACGTGGACAACGAAGTGGGTGCAGCCACGGCCTCGGGCGTGGGCGAGGAAATGATCCGCAACGCTGCCTCGTTCCTGGTGGTCGAGCTGATGCGCCAGGGGCGCACGCCGGCCCAGGCCTGCCGGGAGGCCATCGACCGGGTGGTGCGCAAGCGCCCCGAGGCGAGCAAGACGCTGCAGGTCTGCTTCCTGGCGATGAACAAGCAGGGCGAAGTCGGCGCGTACGCGTTGCATCGCGGCTTCGTCTACGCGGTGTGCGATGCGCAGCGCCAGGACGACCTGCGCGACTCGCCGTCGATCTACACGAGCACCCAGGCATGAGCGTGCGCCTGGGGTTGGAGATCGCCAGCAACTCGGTGGCCTCGGCACTTGCCGCGCAGGCCGGTGGTGCCGACCGCATCGAACTGTTCGACAACCTCGCCGAGGGCGGCACCACGCCATCCTTTGCCAGCATCGCCATTGCCCGCGAGCGGCTGACCATTCCGCTGTTCGTGCTGGTGCGCCCGCGTGCCGGCGATTTCCACTACGACGCACTGGAAACCGAGCTGATGCTGCGTGACATCGCGCAGTGCCGCGCACTGGGCTGCGATGGCGTGGTGGTGGGTGCGCTGGATGCGCAGGGTGACATCGACCTGCCGCTGTGCCGCGAGCTGGTGCAGGCCGCTGGGCCGCTGCAGGTCACGTTCCATCGCGCTTTCGATGCGACCCGCGATCTGTCCGCGGCGCTGGAGCAGGTGATCGGCCTCGGCTGCCAGCGCGTGCTGACGTCGGGCGGGCAGGTCAGCGCGGAGGCCGGCAGCAAGGTGCTGGCTGGGCTGGTCACCCAGGCGGCGGGGCGCATCAGTGTGATGGCCGGTGCCGGCCTGGGCCCGGCCAACATCGCCGGCGTCGCCCGCCAGACCGGCTGTGTCGAACTGCATGCTTCGGCCAAAGGCCTGCGGCGTTCGGACATGCAGTTCCAGAACCCGGTGCTGCGCGGCCTGGACCCGGACTGGAGCCAGACCAGCACCGCCACGGTGGCGGCACTGCGCAAGGCGCTGGACGGCGCGCAGTAACCCGCTTTTCTTGTAGAGCCGAGCCCACGCTCGGCTGCTCTTTGCGGCAAGCAACGGCAGCCGAGCATCGGCTCGGCTCTACAACGCCGCAGGTCACCGCACCCACAACACGATCCCGCGCACGCGTGTCGTGATCGTGTCACCTCGTTGTGCCGTCGCCGCACACCCGTGCATCGCAAATCATTGATTCTTCGATAGACATACGGTCGTTTACGACTGCGCGGTGTGCATTGCTGCGCCGCGGGATGCCAAGCCTTGTTCAGCCATGCTTTAGTTTGGATCGATCCACAGGGGAGGGCGCGGATCCGGTATGGATCGATGCAAGCGCCTTGGATCGCCGTCTCTGCAGTGCCGCTGTTCCTCGCATCCGCGCGCCCACACCAACGAAGAGCAACCGCCCATGGCTCAGTTCGTCCGTAACCGTCGTCATCTGTTGTCCCAGGCCTTGTTGCTGTCCCTGCTGCCGCTGGCGGCCAGTGCACAGGACGCCGACAGTACGTCCGACACGAAAGATCTGGACGCGGTCACCGTCACCGGTTCGCGCATCAAGCGCGCCAGTGTCGAAGGCCCGGCCCCGGTCAACGTGATCTCCGCACAGCAGATCCAGAAGGAAGGCTTCGTCACCGTCTACGACGCGTTGAAGACGCTGACCGAAGCAACCGGCACCGTAGAAGCAGCGTCGCAGTGGGGCTCGCACACGCCCAATGCCAGCGGCCTGAACCTGCGTGGCATGGGCCCGAACCGGACCCTGCTGCTGGTCAACGGTCGGCGCGTGGCCGACTACCCGCTGCCCTATGGCGGCGAGACCAACTTCTCCAACTACAGCAACATTCCCGCCGCCGCGGTGGAGCGCATCGAAGTGCTGACCGGTGGCGCCTCGGCCATCTACGGTTCGGATGCGATCGCCGGCGTGGTCAACGTCATCCTCAAGACCAACTACGACGGTGATGAAGTGCGCGTGCGCGGCGGCACGTCCACCGAAGGCGGCAGGGACACCTGGGATCTGTCCTGGGCCGGCGGCAAAACCGGCGACCACTGGAGCGTGACCTACGCGCTGCAGTACACCAAGCGCGATCCGCTGTTCGGCCGCGACCGGCCGCAGATGGACGATGCCGACGATGCGCCGTATCCGTCCTGGAACATGGAGCAGCGCAAGGTTGGCTTCCGACCCACGTCCGGCCTGGCGCTCATTGACCCCGGCACCGGAGAGCGCCTGGCACCCCCCACTGGAACCTGCGAGAAGTTCGACGGCGAGTACTACACCGCTGATCGCCTGGTCTACAACTACAACGCCAATACCGTGACGAACACCGGGCGCCTGTGCGGCATGAGCGCCGACTACGCCAACTGGCTGCTGACGGGTGGCTCGGAGAACCTCTCCGGCAACCTGTATGCCACGTTCGACTTCGGCAACGACCTGCAGGCCTGGAGCAATCTTGCCGTCTACCGTTCCGAAGCGCTGTGGGGCACCAATCCGCCGAGCGTCACCCTCGTCGACGATGCCAACGGCTACTACTGGGATGCCAACCGCGATCGCCCGATTCTGGGCGTGCGCCAGTTCACCCCCAACGAAGTCGGCGGCCTGGACACCCTGCGCAATACCAACCGCGAATTGTCCTGGGATGTCAGCGCCGGCCTGCGCGGTCGCCTGGCAGACCGCTTCGAATGGAGTGCGTCGGTGGGGCGTTCCTACTACCGCGTGGAAGAACGGCAGAACGTGGTGGATGAGCAGAAGTCGTATGACTTCTTCCTCGGCCCGCGACTGGGCACCACGGCGGACGGGGAAGCGATCTATGCCTTGAACGAGTCGCGCTGGTGGAACCCGATCACCCCCGATCAGTACTGGCAGATGGGCACGGTGGCGCGCAACCGCGCCTCCTCGTGGGTCAACCAGGCTTCGGCGGATATCACCGGCGAACTGTTCCAGGGCTGGGCCGGACCGGTTTCGTTTGCCGCAGTGGCTGAAGTCGCGCGGCAGGGCTATCACCTCAGCCCCGACCCGCGCGCGGGCATCGACTTCGACCTGCAGAACGTCGATCGTGGCGGTGGCGAGCGCACGCGCTATTCGGCAGGCGTGGAGTTCAAGATTCCACTGGCCGACAGCCTGATCGCTTCCGCTGCGGCGCGCTACGACCGCTATGGCAGCTACAAGGCCGATGACAGCGCCGACGCGCTGGGCATCGGCAGCCAGAAGGAAACCACCTGGAATGCGGGCCTGGAGTGGCGGCCGTTCGAGTCGCTGCTGGTGCGAGGTTCCTATGCCACCAGCTTCCACGCCCCGGACATGCACTACCTGCTGGGCCAGCCCAGCAGTTCGCAGGTGCTGACCTATGATCGGCTGCGCTGCATTGAAAGTGGCGCCTACCTGGTCAACGAGTGCGGCGCGGGCAATCCCGATGTCTGGTACGCGTTCGATGTGAACCGCCGCGGCACGCCGCTGTTGCGTTCTGAAACCGGTGATTCCTGGACCGTGGGCTTTGTCTGGGATGTGCTGCCGAATCTGTCGGTCAGTGCCGACTACTGGGCGATCAAGCTTCAGGACATGATCGTCGACGTGGGCGCCGACGAAGTGCTGGCCAGTGAGGCCGGCTGCTTGACCGGCAAGAACATCGACGGCACGCCGTGGTCGAACCCGGCCGGTGGCGAATACTGCGCCGGCATCCTTGCGCGCGTGAACCGCGACAGCAACGGGCGCCTGGTTTCCATCGAGCGCGGGCCCTTCAACCTGGCCAGCCGTGAGGTCCGAGGCATTGACCTGACCGCGCGCTACCGCCTGGAAACCGCCGCGTGGGGGAGCTTCCAGCTTGGGGTGAACTACACCAACCAGCTCTCGACCAAGGAGCAGCGTTACGCCAACGATCCCAATCCCGAGCGCCGCGACCGCGACCTGCGCAGCAAGCTGCGCGCCAGCCTGGGTTGGCAGCATGGCAACTGGAACGCCAATGTCTACGCAGACCGCGTGGGTTCGGTGCCGGGCGTGCGTTACCACTGGGGCACCGACCGCCTGGACAACCCCGGGGGGTGCCTGCCGTTCGCCGATGGCTATGTGCCCAGCGACAGCCCGTCGTTGAACTGCCTGGAGCCGTTGACCCGGCCTGACGGCTCGGCCAACCCCAATCCCAACGCAGGCCAGCAGACCTCGCGCTACTACGGGCGGGTAGGGCCGTTCATCACCTGGAACTTCAACGTGGGTTACCAGGTGACCGAGCACATGAAGATCAACGCGTACGTCAACAACGCCTTCAATGCGGCCAGCTGGAACCACAAGGATCCCTACAAGGCGGACTACGACTTTGCGCCGACCCGACTGCTGGGCGCGGTGGGGCGTGAGTTCGCGCTGGAGTATGTGTTCACGTTCTGATTCGGGAACCTTGCTCCTGTAGAGCCGAGCCGATGCTCGGCTGCACCTGGCGCGGAACAACTGCAGCCGAGCGTGGGCTCGGCTCTACAGCGGCACATTTCCGCGGTCGCGCACAACAAAACGGCAGCCACCTGTAAAAGCGTGGCTGCCGTGGAGGACCGTTGTACGGGGTCGGATCCCTTCGCAGAAGGGCTCCGACCCCAGCGCCGGCTTAGAACTTGTAGGTCGCGCCGAAGTAGATCTGGCGGCCCGAGTACAGGTTGGAGATCAGGCGGGACTGGGTGTCGCTGCCCAGGTAGATGCGCTGCTCGGACTTGGTGGCGTTGAGCACCGAGGCGGTGAAGGTCAGCGCTTCGGTGAAGTTGTACGCCACGTTCAGATCCAGCTGGTCGTACGGTTCGCTGTACTGGGTCATGCCATTGACCAGTCCGCCGACCACTTCACCACGACGGTTGTACGAAGCACGGGCCAGGAACCGGTCGGTTTCGTAGAACACCGTCAGGTTGGCCTGGTTCTTGGCGCTGCCCACCAGCGGCGAGGCGCCGAGGTTCTCGCCGTTGAGCTCGATCGAGGCCAGGTTGGTGTCGTTGTAGGTGTAGTTGGCCTGCACGCCCAGGCCGAAGTCGAAGGTGTACTGGCCGTAGACTTCCACGCCCTGCGACACCGCGTCACGACCGTTGGCCTGGGTGCTGTAGTTCTGCACCGTCACCATGTCGCCGCCGACTTCCATCTGCACGTCACGCACGATCGGCACGGTGAAGTTGCTGATGTCCTTGCGGAACAGGCCGACACCGGCCACTGCGCCCGGCATGAAGTACCACTCGACGCCGAGGTCGTACTGGGTGGCCTTGAAGGCTTCCAGGTTCTTGTTGCTGCCGCTGCCGGCCCAGCCTTCGGTCGGTGCGCCGCCGGCAACGCGGCGGTCATTGACGTACTCGGGGCTGTAGTAGCTCAGGCTGCCGGGTGCGGCGATGCTGGTGTAGCTCGGGCGAGCCACTACCTTCGATGCCGCGCCACGCAGGACCAGCGTGTCGGTGATGTCCCAGGCGATGTTGAAGCTGGGCAGCACGTCGGTGTAGGTGCGGTCCGAACCGATCAACTCGTAGGTCTTCTCGCGGGCCAGGTTGTCGGGCAGGCGCACGAAGCCGCTTTCGCAGCCGTAGGTCGGGTAGGCCGCTGCCGCCGGATCATCGCAGGACATCGGAGCGCCGGAGGCGTTGTCCAGGAAGTAGTCGTTGAAGCGTTCGATCGAATCGCTGGACTGGGCGAACTGCTCGGTCCGCACCACGCGCACGCCGACGTTGCCGCGCAGGCGTTCGGTACGGAAGTTGGCCTGGAAGTAGCCCGAGTAGATCTTTTCGTTGACGTTGTAGACGAAGTCGTCTTCGACGCGGTTGTGCGACTGGCCGTAGGTGGTGTTCAGGTAATCGATGTAGGCCGGGTAGTTGATGCCAGGGAACACATTGGCATTGAAGCCGCCGGCGATCCCGGTGATCGGGTTGGACAGGAAGAAGCCCGGCTGGGCGATGCCGGCCGTGTTGTCGCAGCCCGCCTGGTAACGGCTGTCGTAGTCAGCCGGATCGGCGCCCTGGCACACCCAGTAGGTGTTGCCGGTGTTGCGGTGGACCTTGCCGTCACGGTACTTGGCGCCGAACTGGATCGAGTCCAGCCAGCCGCTTTCGAACATCTTGGTGACGTCGGCCTGGAAGTGGTTCTGCTTGACCTCGGTCTGCATCCACGACGAATCGGTGGAGCCGGTGTCGACCTCGGCGATGCCGTTCATCAGCACCTCCTGCAGGTTCGGCGAGACGGTCAGCGTCGGGGTGCCGGTCAGGTCCCACGCGGTGTACTGGTTGCCGGATTCCCACACGCCATTGACGCGGCGACGCGGCTTGGCCGACATGCGGAAGTTCATCGACGGGCCACCTTCGGACCACGTGCGACCGCCGCTGAAGGAGGCCTTCCACAGCGGGCTGATGTCCCAGTCGATGGTCAGGTCGGCAGTCTGCGACAGCGCCTTTTCACGGCTGTAGCTGCCGGTCAGCTGCGGGGTCGGAATGGTGCAGTCATCCGGACCCCAGCCACCCGGGGCCAGGCCGGCGGCCGCGGCTTCGTCTTCACTGCAGTAATAGGCCTTGCCCGGCAGCTTCTCGAACTGCGCGCCGGTAACCACGGTGCCGCTGGGGTCGAAGGTCAGGCCGTTGAGCAGGCGGCCGCCGGCCCAGTTGCCGTCGCCGTTGTAGCGCGCCATGTTCCACTCGGGCACCTTGAGCATGTTCTGCACATAGTTGCCGTCCAGCTCGAAGCGGAAATAGTTGGCGGTCAGGGTCAGGTTGTCGACCGGCTTGAACTGGAACGTCAGCTGGCCGCCCTTGCGCTCGCGCTCCTCTTCCTTCACGGCGAAGTTCACCGAGGTGGGCATGAAGAAGTCGCTGTAGTTGTGCCCGAACTGGTCGTTGAAGCCGGAGTTGCCCCACCAGTAGTTGATGCCACCCTGGGTGAGGGCGTTGCCGTTGACATCACGCGCGTCGACGTCGGTGCCGTACCACTGGTAGTTCTCGGTGCTCACTTCCATGGTGCGGCTGGTGCGCTTCTGCTGGGTCACGCCGACCAGCACGCCGAAGCGCTCGTCCTTGCTGTGCCAGGAGTACAGCGCCGACGCCTGCGGATCAACGTCCTGGTGGGTGTCGGAAGACACGCCTTCCAGGGTCACGTAGCCGGAGTTGGATTCCATCTCCAGCGGACGGCGGGTGTGCAGGATGACCGTGCCGCCGATGCCGCCTTCGTCGATGCGTGCTTCCGGCGACTTGAACAGCTCGGCGCTGGACAGCATGTTCGACGGCAGCAGGGTGTAGTTGAACGAACGGCTGGCCTCATCATTGGTTTCGGAGGTGGCGATGTAGTTGCCGTTCAACTGGGTCAGGGTCAGGTCCGGATCGAGGCCGCGCACGCTGACGCTCTTGCCTTCGCCGCCATCGCGGGTGATGACCACGCCGGGTACGCGCTGCAGCGAATCGGCGACGTTCTTGTCGGGGAACTTGCCGACGTCCTCGGCGGTGATCACTTCGACCACGGCGTTGGCGTCGCGCTTCTGCTGCAGGCTCTTTTCGATCGCGTAGCGGTAGCCGGTGACCTGGACGCTGTCCAGGGTGGTGGCATCGGTACCGCCGGTGGTCGGCTGTGCGGTGGCCTGCTGGGCAGCGGCGCCGGTCGGCGCGACGGCTGCGGCCAGGGCCAGCGCGACGGCGAGCGACAAGGTGTCGCGACCGTGCTTACGAGTTGAATGCTTCATTGCCATCTCTCCCTCTCTTGGATTGATCCGGTGACTGACGCGGAACTTGAATCGATCTAATCTGTGATGCCGATTTTTGCTAAGCCGCGCGTCTGCCTGGGGCGGCGCGCTGGTGCTCGGGTACGTGCTGTTCCGGTCCCCAACTCCGGGCCATCCCTGGATTCGCTTGGATCGATCTAAGCGATGGCGGGGCGATTTTTAGCATGGCTGGAGGGGTTGCGCATGCTGCTGCGCAATATTGCAGTGACGTGTCTGCCGAATGATGATTCGCTGAAATGCGCTGGAATCGTTTACATGCGCAAAGGGGGAGGGTGGTTCGGCAGGGCTTGCAGCCCTGCACCTGCTCAAGGCAACGGCAACGTCAACTTCAAAGGCGGCTCTGGCCTTCTGCTGGTTGGGCGGGGCGGTGTGGGCTGGCAGGACACGCCGTAAACCCGTCCATGGGGGCTCGTAGGCGCCATCCATGGCGCCTGCGGTCCTGCCAGCCCACACCGCCCCACCCCCGACAGTTTCCTGGTGACGGTTGGAACGTCACTTCAGTCATCGACGAAATCCGTCAGACATCGAAATTTATCTGGGGTCAGAGCCCGTTGCGAAGCAACGGGATCCGACCCCGAGCTCCGGCAGATCGCGGAGAACTGTCGAAGGCGGGGTGGGTCCGGTGGCAGGGGCGTGAGCCGCATGGATGCGGCGACCGAGCTTACATGGACGTACTTGCAGCGTCCCCTGCCACCGGACCCACCCCGCCAACCCACAGGACCCCAGCTTTTGACGTTGACGTTGCACCGGCTTGTAGCAGGTGCAGGGCTGCAAGCCCTGCAAAGAGAAAACCCACCCTCTTTTGCTGCGGCGCAGAATGCATGGATGGGCGCTCCCTGCTTTACTTCAATCGATCTAAATCCGCCGGGGTGCGGATTTGTACCGATGGAAACGAGGCGTTCGGCCACCGCGGCTGGCGCTTCGCTGCCGCCCTGCCGCCAAGGAGTCCTGTCCGTGACCAGGTTGTCCCGCCGTCTGTCTGCCCGCCGCTCGCCGGCCCTGTCCCACCGCCCGCTGGCCCGCGTCGCCTGCCTGCTGGCATTGGCCGTCACGCCCTGGCTGCAGGCCGCACCGGCCGCGCTGGAGCGCGAGGTCAATACCTTCATCGGCAGCAAGGATGACGGCAACACCTTCCCGGGTGCCTCGGCACCCTTTGGCCTGATCCAGGTCAGCCCGATCGGCAGCCACTACTCGGGCTGGCGCTACGACGACGACAAGATCCGCGGCTTCGGCCACTCGTTCCTGTCCGGCGCCGGTTGCTGGGAGCAGGGCGGCCAGGTCTCGATCCTGCCGGTCACCGGCAGCATCGGCCCTGGCGGCGATTTCGATACCGGCAACCCCAAGCAGTTCGACCACAAGGCCTACGCCTCCACCTACACGCATGACGGCGAGGTCGGCCAGGCCGGCTATTACAAGGTGCGCCTGACCAGCTACGGCGGCATCGACGCCGAAGCCACCGCGCGCACGCGTGCCGCGGCCGAGCGCTACACCTTCAGCCAGCGCAGTGGCGACGGCCACGTGATGATCAACGTCGGCCAGGCCAACGAGCGCCATTCGGTCATCGGCAGCGTGGTCGACGTGGTCGGCGACCGCGTGGTCGAAGGCAAGCTGGTCACCAAGAGCTTCTGCGGCGGCCACCAGTACACCACCTGGTTCCGCGTCGAGTTCGACCGCCCCTTCAAGGCGCATGGCACCTGGGGCGAGACCGGTGGCCTGCCCAACGCGCGCCACAGCATGGAAGGCGAGCAGAAGCCGAACGGCGCCTGGCTGACCTTCGACCTGGCCAAGGGCCAGTCGGTCACTGCGGTCAGCGCGATCTCGCACGTGGACGCCGAAGGTGCGCGTACCAACCTGCGCGCCGAGGGCATGCAGGGTGGGGCGCTGATCGGTTTCGACAGGATGCGTTCGCTGTCCCAGCAGGCCTGGCGCGAGCAGCTGGCGCGGGTGCGCGTGCAGGGTGGCAGCGGCGATGACCGCACCGTCTTCTACAGTGCGATGTACCACGCGTTGCTGCAGCCGCTCACCGGCAGCGATGCCGACGGCCGCTACCGCGGCTACGACGATGGCATCCACCGCGCCGATGGCTGGACCTATTACGAGTACTTCTCGCTGTGGGATACCTACCGCGCGCAGAACCAGTGGCTGGCGCTGACCCGCCCGGACGTGGCACGCGACATCGGCCGCACCCTGCTGGCCATCGACGAGCAGGGCGGCTGGCTGCCGCGCTGGGGCTATGCCAACTTCGAGACCAACATCATGACCGGCGACCCGGTCACGCCCTTCATGGTCGACCTGTGGCGCTTCGGCGCGCTCAAGGGCCGTGAATCGCAGGCCTGGGATGCGCTGCGCCGCAATGCCTTCGGTACGCCGCCCTTGAACTCGCGCATGGCCGGCCGTTCGGGCAACCCGACCTACCTGGACAAGGGTTACGTGGCCTACGACCGTGCCTTCCCCTCCAAGGGCATGGACGTCGACCCGCATCACGGTGGTTCGGCCACGCTGGAATATGCGTTGGCCGACTGCGCGCTTTCGCAGATGGCCGATGGCCTCGGCCACGCCCAGGATGCGGCGACGCTGCGCGAACGCGGCCGCAACTGGCACAAGGTGTGGGATCCGCAGGTGCGTGACGCCGAGACCGGCTTCACCGGCTTCCCGCGCCCGCGCACCGAGGACGGCCAGTGGTACACCCCGGCCGACGGCCATTACAGCCCTCGCTCGCAGCATGGTTTCCATGAAGGCACCGCATGGCAGTACCAGTGGCTGGCGCAGCAGGACGTGCCGGGCCTGGTGGAAGCGATGGATGGTCGCGAGCAGGCCGGCCGCCGCCTCGATGCCTTCTTCGCGATGGATGCGTTGGAGGCCGATCCGCTCAATGCCGCCCGCAAGGAGTGGGTGGTGGGGCCGTACAGCTACTACAACCAGTTCCGCTACAACCCGAACAACGAGCCGGACCTGCATTCGCCGTGGCTGTACACCCTGATCGGCCAGCCGTGGAAGACGGCCAACGTGCTGCGTGCCGCGCAGCAGCTGTTCACCAACGCGCCCAACGGCGTGACCGGCAATGACGACCTGGGCACGATGTCGGCCTGGTACCTGTTCAGCGCGATCGGCATGTACCCGGCAGTGCCGGGCAGCGGTGAGTTCCTGCTGCACACTCCGCGCTTTGCCAAGGTGGAAGTGGACATGGGCAATGGCCGCACCCTGCGCATCGACGCGCCGGGCGCCGACGGCCGCCGCCTGCAGTACGTGCAGGGCGTGCAGGTCGATGGCCAGGCGCATGCACCGGTGTGGCTGGACTGGAGCCGACTGCAGCAGGGCCCGCGCCTGCGTTTCGCCCTGGATGGCAAGGCGCCGACCCAGGGCTGGGGCACCGCCGTGGCCGATCTGCCGGTCTCCTGGTGCGCTGCACCAGGCAGCCAGCTGCGATGATGTGTGCTGTGCCGTTCGAGGCAACCCAGCGAACGGCACGGCACGATGTGGTCACGATCCATTAGGCTTGAGGCTCCAGCGGAGTCCGGGAAGACGATGAACGACAACGGCGGCAGTTCCAGCAAGCGTTCCGGCAAGGCAGTGACGGTGACCGACATCGCCCGTGCCATCGGCGTTTCGCGCGCGACCGTGTCGCTGGTGCTGCGCGGCAGTCCGCTGGTCAACGTCGATACCCGGGCCAAGGTCGAGGCCGAACTGCGCCGCCAGCGCTATGTCTACAACCGTGCGGCGGCCAACCTGCGCCGTCGCACCTCGTCAAGCATCGCGCTGGTCATCAACGATCTGTCCAACCCGTTCTTCGCCGAATTCGCCTCCGGCGTGGACGAGGCACTGGGCGGACGTGGCTACGTGACCCTGCTGGGCAGCACCGGCGAATCGCCCGAGCGCCAGCAGGCGGTGCTGTCCACGCTGATGGAACACACCCCGGCCGGCCTGATCCTGTCGCCGGCCGAGGGCAGCGACGCCACCCTGGTGCGCCAGGCGCTGGGCGCCAACGCCAACGTGCTGCTGTTCAACCGTGAGCTTGACGGCGCCGACTGGGACTTCCTGACCCTGGACAACCAGCACGGTGCCTACCTCGCCACCCGCCACCTGATCGAACGCGGCCATCGCCAGATCGCCTTCTTTGGCGGCCATGCCGATTCCAGCTCGTGCCACCAGCGCCGCGCCGGTTTCCAGCAGGCGCTGGCCGAGGCCGGGCTGACGCTGCCGCCGGGCTGGATGATCGAGTCGGCCCCGAACCGCCTGGAAGCTGCGGCGCGCACCGACGAACTGTTCGTCGATGGCCACCGGCCGAGCGCGGCGGTCTGCTACAACGACACGGTCGCGCTGGGCCTGATGCTGGGCCTGAACTCGCGCGGCATCCGTCCTGGTGGCGATTTCGCCGTTACCGGGTTCGATGATATTTCCGAGGCGTCGGTGGCGGTGCCGCCGTTGACCACCCTGACCGCCGACCCGCGCGAGCGTGGTCGGCAGGCCGCCGCACTGCTGCTGCAGCGCCTGGATGACCCGGATGCGCCGCCGCAGCGCACGGTCGCCCCGGTGCAGCTGCGCATCCGCGAAAGCAGCGCCGCCCGCCCGAACTGATCCTTTTCAACGCACACTCCTTCCACGCAACAACGACCTTCCGCGCATCGAGGCGCGAACCGCATGCCGATCTCCGCAACGCCCCGCCCATCGGGTTCCTCCAGCAGCCAGGCACCGGTCATGAATGCCCGTGCTGCTCTGGCGGTCGCCACCACCATCTTCTTCATGTGGGGCTTCCTGACCAGCCTCAACGACGTGCTGATCCCGCATCTGAAGGCGGTGTTCGAGCTGAACTACACCCGCGCGATGCTGGTGCAGTTCACCTTCTTCGGCGCGTACTTCCTGATGTCGGTGCCGGCCGGTCGGCTGGTGGCCCGTCTGGGCTACAAGAAGGGCATCATCGCGGGCCTGCTGATCGCGGGCGTGGGCGCGCTGGGCTTCTGGCCGTCGGCCGCGCTGCGCACGTATGAAGCGTTCCTTGCGTCGCTGTTCGTGCTGGCCAGCGGCATCACCGTGCTGCAGGTCGCTGCCAATCCCTACGTCGCGCTGCTGGGCCCGGAACAGACCGCATCGAGCCGACTGACCCTGGCGCAGGCGCTCAATTCGCTGGGCACCACGCTGGCACCGCTGTTTGGTGGTTTCCTGATCCTCAGCACCGCAGTGAAGAGCGGCGATGAGATCGGCGCGATGCCGGTGGCCGAGCAGATTGCCTACCGTGCTGCCGAGGCGCAGTCGGTGCAGGGGCCGTATGTGGGGCTGGCCATCGCGCTGGTGCTGCTGGCGGTGTTCGTCTACCTGTTCCGCCTGCCCAGCCTGACCGAGTCGACCGAGCAGGCCGACAGCGGCCACCACACGCTGCTCGATGCCCTCAAGCACCCGCACGTGCTGTTCGGCGTGCTGGCCATCTTCTTCTACGTCGGCGCCGAAGTGTCCATCGGCAGCCTGATGGTGAACTACCTGGCGCTGCCGGAGATCGGCGGCATGACCGAACAGCAGGCCACCAACTACGTGTCGGCCTACTGGGGCTGCGCGATGGTCGGCCGTTTCGCCGGCGCGTGGCTGCTGGCCAAGTTCTCGCCGCGCCGCCTGCTGGCCGGTTTCGCGTTGGCCAATGTGGTGCTGCTGGCTGTCACCCTGGCGTCGGGTGGCAAGGTCGCGCTGTACGGCATCGTGGCGACCGGTCTGTTCAACTCCATCATGTTCCCGACCATCTTCTCGCTGGCCATCGAGCGCCTGGGCCCGCTGACCAACAAGGCCTCCAGCCTGCTGATCATGGCCATCGTCGGCGGCGCGATCATCCCGCTGCTGCAGGGCATGCTGGCCGACCGCATCGGCCTGCACCTGAGCTTCGTGCTGCCGGTGATCTGCTACGTCTACATCATCTTCTACGGTCTGGTGGGCTCGCGCCCGCCGGCTGTCCGCACGCACGGAGGCTGAGTCGGAAATGGGTGCCATTGTCTGCTTCGGCGAAATTTTGATCGATCTACTAGCGCAGCCGCCGGCCTCGGCCGACACCCCGCGCGCGTTCCTGCAGTACGCCGGCGGTGCGCCGGCCAACGTTGCCGTGGCCGCTGCGCGGCTGGGCGCGAAGACCCAGTTCGTCGGCATGCTCGGCCGCGACATGTTCGGTGACTTCCTGGCCGAGAGCCTGGTCGAGCACGGCGTCGGTACCGACTACATCGTGCGCACCGACGCGGCCAAGACCGCGCTGGCCTTCGTCGCGCTGGATGCCGCGGGCGAGCGCAGCTTCAGCTTCTACCGCCCGCCGGCGGCCGACCTGCTGTTCCGTGACAGCGATTTCCAGGCGGCCTGCCTGGACAACGCACAGTGCTTCCACGTCTGCTCCAACAGCCTGACCGAGCCGGCCATCGCCGAGGCGACCTTCGCCGGCATGGACCGCGCCCGCGCCGCCGGTGCGGTGGTCAGCCTGGACCTCAACCTGCGCCCGGCGCTGTGGCCGGCCGACGTCGATCCGACGCCGTGGCTGTGGCAGGCGCTGGAACGCGCCGACCTGGTCAAGCTGTCGCGCGAGGAACTGGATTACCTGGCCGCGCCGCACGGCGCCGAGGGCGACCAGGTGGTCCTGCAGCGGCTGCTGGCCGCGCAGGCGCGCTGGGTCATCGTCACTGACGGTGCCGCCACGCTGCACTGGTACACCCGTGAGCAGCAGGGCCAGGTCACCAGCTTCAACGTGGCCACGGTGGACACCACGGCGGCCGGCGATGCCTTCGTCGGTGGCGTGCTGGTTGGCCTGCTGGAGCGCGGTGGTGCAGGTGCCGGCTTCGCTGCGTTCTGCCAGGACCCGCAGGCCATCGCCGCTACGCTGCGTTTCGGCGCCGCGGTGGGCGCGCTCGCCGTAACCCGCAAGGGCGCGTTCGCCGCGATGCCCTCGCTCGCTGAAGTGCAGCAGCTGCTGCAGGCACAGGACCTTTCCGCATGACCACCTCGCCTGATTTCCGTTCGCCCGCCTTCCTGCGCGCGCACATCGCCGACACCATGGCGTTCTACCACCCGCGCTGCATCGATCCCAACGGCGGCTTCTTCCACTACTTCCGTGATGACGGCAGCATCTACGATGCCGGCCACCGCCACCTGGTGAGCAGCACGCGCTTCGTCTTCAACTATGCGATGGCCTACCGCGAATTCGGCAATGCCGAGTACCGCGAGGCGGTGGAGCACGGCGTGCGCTACCTGCGCGAGGTGCATCGCAACCCGGCCACCGGTGGCTATGCCTGGACGCTGCGTGATGGCAAGGTCGAGGACGACATGAACCACTGCTACGGCGTGGCCTTCGTGCTGCTGGCGTACAGCTGCGCGCTGAAGGCCGGCGTCGAGCAGGCCCGCGCGTGGATGGACGAGACCTGGCAGCTGCTGGAAGCGCGCTTCTGGGAGCCGCAGCACGGCCTGTACAAGGACGAAGCCGACGGCCAGTGGAACTTCACCGGCTACCGCGGCCAGAACGCCAACATGCACATGTGCGAGGCGATGCTGGCCGCGTTCGAGGCCAGTGGCGAGCAGCGCTATGTGGAGCGCGCGCTGCAGCTGGCCGACAACATGACCCGCCGCCAGGCCGCCAAGGCCGGTGGCCTGGTCTGGGAACACTACGACATGAACTGGGAGATCGACTGGGATTACAACCTGGACAATCCCAAGCACCTGTTCCGCCCGTGGGGCTTCCAGCCGGGCCACCAGACCGAGTGGGCCAAGCTGCTGCTGATCCTGGACCGCCACGTGCAGGCCGACTGGCTGGTGCCGACCGCGCAGCATCTGTTCGATGTGGCGGTGGAGCGCAGCTGGGACGAGGCACGCGGTGGTCTGTATTACGGTTTCGCGCCGGAATCGCGCCGCCAGCCGGGCATGGACGGCGCGCCGATCGGTGGCGACAGCTTCGTCTGCGACGACGACAAGTACTTCTGGGTGCAGGCCGAAACGCTGGCCACCGCCGCGCTGATGGCCAAGCGCACCGGCGATGACCGCTACTGGCAGTGGTACGAGCGCATCTGGGCGTACTCGTGGGAGCACTTCGTCGACCACCAGTACGGCGCCTGGTTCCGCATCCTCGATGCCGACAACCGCAAGTACAGCGACGAGAAGAGCCCGGCCGGAAAGGTGGATTACCACACCATGGGTGCGTGCTACGAAGTGTTGAACGTCGTTCGTTGAGGCAGGTTCGCCGGGCATGGCCCGGCGCTACCGGATACCACCAGGAGCATCACGTGCATCGCCTTTCCCTCGTTGTCCGTCTGCTCCTGCTGCTGATCGCGGCGGTTGCGTTCCCCGCCGCCGCTGCGCCACTGCAGGCGCACTGGGAGTTCCGCCTGTTGCCCGGCGATGCCCAGGGCGCCGCCCACCCCGGACTGCAGCAATGGCGCACGGCCACGGTGCCCGGCAGCGTGCACACCGACCTGCTGGCCCACGACCTGATCCGTGACCCGTATGTCGGCGCGGCCGAAGCCGATCTGCAATGGATCGGCCTGGCCGACTGGGAATACCGCGCGCGCTTCGATGTGGACGCGGCCACCCTGGCAAAGCCCAATGCCGAGCTGCGCTTCGATGGGCTGGACACCTATGCCGAGGTCTCCCTCAACGGCAAGCCGCTGCTGCGTGCGGACAACGCGCACCGCACTTGGCACGCGCGTGTCGAGGGGCAGCTGCGCGCCAGGGACAACGAGCTGCTGGTCGTGTTCCGCTCGCCGATCCGCACGCTGCTGCCCGGCGTGGAGGCGATGCCGCACAAGATCGCCGGCAATTACCCCTCGCCCTACGGTGACGAGCCGAAGGACGCGATGGTCGGCAACTTCGCACGCAAGCCGGCCTATCACTTCGGATGGGACTGGGGCCCGCGCTATGTCACCGCGGGTGTCTGGCGCGGGGTCGACCTTCAGGCCTGGGATGCGCACCGTTTGACCGATCTGGCCGTGCGCACCGATGCGCTGGATGCGGGCCACGCGAAGCTTGCCGTACTGCTGCAGGTGGAGCAGGGCAGCGCCGCTGGTTCGGCTGTAGTGGGTGTGGACGTGCGCGACCCGGAGGGCCGCAGCGTGGCCCAGCTGCAGCGCACGGTGCTGCTGAAGCCGGGCGCGAACACGGTCGAGATCCCTGTTGAACTGGCTGATCCACGGCGCTGGTGGCCGGTTGGCCACGGCGCGCAGGACCGTTACACCGTGCAGGCACGCCTGGATGGCGGCCGTTCTGCCGAGCTGGCGCGCGAGCAGCGCATCGGCCTGCGCACCGTCGAGCTGCGGCGCGAGGAGGATGGCAAGGGCGGGCAGGGCTTCGCCTTCGTCATCAACGGCGTGGAGGTCTTCGCCAAGGGCGCGAACGTGATTCCGTTCGATGCCTTCCCGGCACGTGTCGATCCCGCGCGCCTGCGCCAGGTGCTGACCGCCGCGCGCGACGCCAACATGAACATGCTGCGCAACTGGGGCGGCGGCTACTACGAGGACGATGCGTTCTTCGACATCGCCGACGAGCTGGGCCTGCTGGTCTGGCAGGACTTCATGTTCGGTGGCGGCATGCAGCCGGGCTACGATCCCGCGTTCCGCGCCAGCGTGGTGGCCGAGGCGCGCGACAACGTGCGCCGGTTGCGCCACCACCCCAGCATCGTGCTGTGGTGTGGCAACAACGAAGAAGAGACGGCCTGGAAGGATTGGGGCCACGGCCGCGACCTGAAGGCCGCCGATCCCGCCTTCGCCGCCCGGGTCTGGCAGGGCTATGTGGATCTGTTCGGCAAGGACCTGCGCCAGGTGGTGGGTGAGGAGGGGTTGGGCGTGCCGTACTGGTCCAGTTCGCCCAGCAACGACCTGGACGAAAAGGCCAACGATTCCACCCGCGGCGACAAGCACTATTGGCAGGTCTGGGGCAATCCGGCGCTGCCGGTGCAGGCCTACCTGCGCGAGACGCCGCGCTTCATGTCCGAATATGGCCTGCAGGCCTGGCCGTCGCTGGCGACGGTGGACCAGATCGCCAGCCGCGACGAGCAGGGCATCGACAGCCCGGTGATCCGTGCCCACCAGAAGTTCATGGCGGGCGAGGGCAACAGCCGGCTGCTGCATTACATCGCACTGGGCTACGGCACGCCGAAGGATTTCGAGGATTTCGTCTACCTCAGCCAGGTGATGCAGGCCGATGGCATCGCGCTGGCGGCGCTTCATCACCGCGCCTCGCGGCCGTACACGATGGGCTCGCTGTACTGGCAGCTCAACGATGTGTGGCCAGGCGCCTCATGGTCCAGCGTCGATTACTACGGGCGCTGGAAGGCGTTGCACTTCGCCGCGCGCCGCTTCTTCGCGCCGGTGACTCTGGCGGCGCTGCGCGATGAGGGCCGCACCCAGGTGCGCCTGATCAACGACGGTGAAGCCGAGGATGCCCGCTGGCGGTTGCGGGTGATGGACGTGGAGGGCAAGGTGCTGCGCCGTCGCGAGGTGCCGGTGACGTTGGCCGCTGCCGGTGTGACCGCTGTCGGCGACTTCGCCGATGCCGAACTGCTGGCGGGGGCCGACCCGAAGCGCACCGTGGCGGTGTTCGAGCTGCTGCAGGATGGCAAGGTAAGTGCACGCCAGGTGGTCGGCTTCGTCGAAGCGAAGGACCAGGAGCTGCCGCGGCAGGCTTTGAAGGCGGTGCTGGCCATCGACGGCGACCACTACCGGCTGCGGCTGCAGAGTTCTGCCTACGTGCGTTCGGCGTGGATCGACTTCGGCGCGCTGGACGTGCAGGTGGAAGACAACCTGCTGGACCTGCTGCCCGGCGAGACGCGCGACATCGCCGTGCGCGGCCCGGTGGACCTGGCGACGCTGCGAGAAGCCCTGAAGGTAAAGACCCTCAACGACCGTTGAGGGGCCGTCGGGTAGGTGCGGACCGTTGGCGGTGGGTGCGGACCGTTGGTCCGCACACCTTCCTGCCTTGTTACAGCTGGATCTGCTGGAAATTCTCGACGCGGTCGTGGCCGTTGGCGGCCTGGCCGGTGCGCGGCATCGGGTAGTCGTCCAGGCGGTCGATCAGGCGCGTCTGCAGGCCGGCCTCGCGGGCGGCATCCAGTTCTTCCACCACGTCGGACAGGAACAGGATCTCGCCGGCCGGCACGCCGATCGCCTGCACGATGCGGCGGTAGCTGTCCGCCTCGCGCTTGCCGCCGATCTCGGTATCGAACCAGCCCGACACCAGCGGGCTGAGGTCACCGGCATCGCTGAAGCCGAAGAACAGCTTCTGCGCCGGCACCGAACCGGACGAATACACATACAGCGGCAGGCCCGAGGCATGCCAGCCCTTCAGCACCGGCGCCACTTCCGGGTAGAAGTGCGCGGTGTAGTCGCCACGGCGGTAACCGGCATCCCAGATCAGGCCCTGCAGGGCCTTAAGCGCGGTGTGCTTGCGATCCTGGTCGATCCAGCCCTGCAGCGTCTCGGCCACCAGGCTGTCCTGGCAGGCGCCGCCGATTTCGGTGGCCACCGCATCCAGCCAGCGGCGGACGTCGGGCTGCTGGCCGTGCTCGGCGACGAACGCCGGCAGCGCCTGGCGGGCATAGGGGAACAGCACGTTCTTGACGAACGAGATGCTGCTGGTGGTGCCTTCGATGTCGGTCAGGATGACGCGGGGCTGCATGGATCAGGACGCCTGGGTGGGAACGTAACGGGGGAATTTCTGCGCGATGTCGGTGCCGGTGAAGTGACCGACCCAGCCGTCCGGCTCGGTGAAGAAGCGGATGGCCACGAAGCTCGGCTCATCGCCCATGTCGAACCAGTGGGTGGTGCCATCGGGCACGGCGATCAGGTCGTCCTTCACGCACTCGATCTCATAGACCTTGTCATCCACGTGCAGGGTGAACAGGCCCGAGCCTGCGACGAAGAAGCGCACCTCGTCTTCCTCGTGGAAGTGCTCGTCGAGGAACTTCTTCCGCAGCTCGGCACGGTTTGGGTTGTCCGGTGCGATCGAGGCCACGTCCACGCTCTTGAAGCCGTGTTCGGCAACGAGGCGGTCGATGTCCGCGCGGTAGGCGGCGAACACTTCGTCCTGGCTGGCGCCCGGCGCGACCGGCGCGGTGGCCTGCCAGCGTTCGAAAGTGACGTCGATCTTCTTCAGTTCGGCGGCGATGATCGCGCCGTCCTGGGTATCCAGCAGCGGCGATTCAGGGCGGGTGTCGTCGTAGATGCGCAGTCGGCTCATGGCGGCAGCTTGAACGTCTCGGGGGGAAGACAGGGTAACAGGGTGGTGAAGGGCGGCAGATTCCGGTTTGGAATCTGCACCCCGGCGCAGGCTCAGCCGCGCAGCTTGCGCAGTTCCAGTTCGCAGTGGAACAGGAACTCGAAGGCTTCCATGTGGCGGCGCGCTTCGGCCATGTCGCGGCCCCAGGCGTACAGGCCGTGGCCGTCGATCAGGTAGCCCCACAGCGGCTGGGTATCGAGCAGGGCATCGACCTGCGCCGAGAGCACGTTCATGTCCTGGGTGTTGGTGAACACCGGCACGTCGATGGCCATTTCGTGGGTGCTGTTGCCGGCGAAGGCCTTCAGCAGCTCGTAGCCTTCGATGCGGATGTGGCCCTGCGGCGCGTACAGGCGCGAGGCGATGGTCTGCACCGGCGAGTGGGTGTGCAGCACGCAGCCGATCTCCGGGAAACGGCGGTACAGCTGGGTGTGCAGCAGGGTCTCGGCGGACGGGCGCAGCGGGCGGCCGACGGCCAGGCCGTCGAAGTCCACCACCATGATGTCGTCCTCGATCAGGCGGCCCTTGTCCTTGCCCGAGACGGTGATCGCGGCGTGGCGGTCGTCCAGGCGGTGGGAGAAGTTGCTGCTGGTGGCCGGGGTCCAGCCGGCGTGGGCCAGTTCGCGGACGTTGTCGATCAGCAGCTGGGCCAGTTCGCTCAGGCGCGCGGTGTCGTAGGGGAAGGTGGGGGCGTTCATGCGGTCGATTTTACTGGATTCGGCCAACGGCTGAGCCCCTCGTGGCGGGTTCGCCCGGCTGATTCCTTGGGTTGGCCGGCCGGGGTGGGCTGGCGGGACACGCCGTGAACCCATCCATGGGGGCTCGTAGGCGCCATCCATGGCGCCTGCGGTCCCGCCAGCCCACCCCGGCCGGCCACGGACAGGTTCCGTGCGCGCCAGCCACGGAGTGAAGAAGGAAGGGCAGGAGCGGGTCGCGGCGCTGCGCTTGCTCGGAGCCGAGCATGGCTCGGCTCTACAGAGGACTCATCGACCGGAAAAAGTTCATTCCCCAGACGGAATTCATCCACGCATGGCGTGGATCCACCGAGCGCCATCCATTGCGCTCGCACCCCCGCGCAACCCACGCGCCCGGCCACGGACAGGTTCCGTGCGCGCCAGCCACGGAGTCAAGAAGGAAAGGCAGGAGCGGGTCGCGGCGCTGCGCTTGCTCGGAGCCGAGCATGGCTCGGCTCTACAGAGGATTCATCGACCGGAGAGAATTCATTCCCCGGACGAATTCATCCACGCATGGCGTGGATCTACCGAGCGCCATCCATGGCGCTCGCACCCCCGCGCAACCCACCCGCCCGGCCACGGACGGGTTCCGTGCGCGCCAGCCACGGAGTGAAGAAGGAAAGGCAGGAGCGGGTCGCGGCGCTGCGCTTGCTCGGAGCCGAGCATGGCTCGGCTCTACAGGGAATTCATCGACCGAAAAATTTCCTTTCCCGGATGAATTCATCCACGCATGGCGTGGATCTACCGGACGCGCCGGGAGAGTGTCGAAGGCGGGGAGGGGTGAGGTTGCGGGGGCGTGAGCCGCATGGATGCGGCGACCGAGCTTACAGGGACGTACTTGCAGCGTCCCCCGCAATCTCACCCCTCCCCGCCAACCCCTCAACCCAGCTGTTGCCGTTGCTCCGGCTCCTGCTCCAGCGGGTGCAGGGCCGCAGGCCCTGCACTACAAAAACCCCTTACTGACCCCGCAGGCGGCTGTGCCTGAACCCGTAACCGAAATAGATCACGAACCCGACCACCGTCCACACCCCCATCAGCATCCAGTTGTGCAGCGTCATCGCCGACAGCAGCGCCAGGCAGCTCAGCACGCCCAGGCTGCAGATCAGCCACGCCATCGGCATGCGGAACGGACGCGGCAGGTCCGGCTGCGTGCGGCGCAGGATCAGCACGCCCGCGCACACCGCCGCGAACGCGATCAGCGTGCCCATCGAGGTCAGTTCGCCCAGGATGTCCAGCGGGAACAGCGCCGCCAGCAGGGCGATGCCGATGCCGGTGATGACCGTATTGATGTGCGGGGTGCGGTACTTCGGGTGGATCTTGGTGAACACCGGCGGCAGCAGGCCGTCGCGGCCCATGATCATGAAGATGCGCGGCTGGCCGATGATCATCACCAGCACCACCGAGGACAGGCCGATCAGGGCGCCGACTTCGACCACCCAGCGCAGCCAGCCCAGCTGCGGGTGCGCGGCCACGGCGGTCACCACCGGCTCGTCGGTGCCCAGCAGCGGGTAGGGCACCAGGCCAGTCATCACCGCCGCCATGGCGATGTACAGCACCGTGCAGATCACCAGCGACACCATCATGCCGAACGGCATGTCGCGCTGCGGGTTCTTCGATTCCTGCGCCGCCACCGACACCGCCTCGAAGCCGATGTAGGCGAAGAACACCATTGCCGCGCCGCGCAGCACGCCTTCCATGCCGTACTTGCCGGGGCCTTCGTTGGCGGGGATGAACGGGGTCCAGTTGCTGGTGTCCACGTACTTCCAGCCGACCACGATGACCAGAATGATCAGGCCGGTCTTCAGCACGACCATCGCCATGTTCATCGCCGAGGACTTGCTGATGCCGACGTAGCACAGCCAGGTCAGCAGCAGCACCAGGCCGGCCGCAGGCAGGTTGGCGATGGCGCCGGTCGGGCGCAGCTGCGCGTCCAGGGGCGCACTGACCAGTGATGCGGCTAGATGGATGTCGAACTGGCTGAGCAGGCTGAGGAAGTAGCCGGTCCAGCTGACCGCCACCGCCGAGGCCGACACGCCGTACTCCAGCACCAGCATCCAGCCGATGAACCAGGCCGAGAGCTCGCCGAAGGTGGCGTAGGTGTAGGTGTAGGCACTGCCGGAGACCGGCACCATCGAGGCGAACTCGGCGTAGGCCAGCGCGCAGAAGGCGCAGCAGATGGCCGCCAGCACGAAGGACAGCATGATGGCCGGGCCGGCGTGGTTGGCCGCAGCCTGGCCGGTGATGACGAAGATGCCGCCGCCGATGACCGCGCCGATGCCCAGGGCGGTCAGGCCCCACGGGCCGAGGTGGCGGCGCAGGCTCAGGCCGTTGGCGTCTTCATGGGCGGCATGCGGGTGCTTGGTGGCCCACAGTTGCTTGAACATGGATGTCGATCTTTTCGAAGCACACCGCTGCCGGCATGCGGGGAGAAACGGACGGGCCGGCGCAGGGGCCGGCCCGTAGGCACATCAGGAGGACTTGGCCAGCTTGCTGTTGCGGATGCCGTAGCCGAGGTAGATCAGCAGGCCCAGCACGGTCCAGCCCACGAACAGATGCCAATGCACCACGAACGCCTGCCAGAACAGGAACAGGCAGGTGGCCGCGCCCAGCGGGCAGATGATCCAGACGGCCGGCACGCGGAACGGGCGGTGCAGGTCCGGCTTGCTGTAGCGCAGGACCAGCACGCCGATGCAGACGGTGGCGAAGGCCAGCAGGGTGCCCATCGAGACCAGTTCACCCAGCACGTTCAGCGGTACCAGGCCGGCCAGCGCCGCGGCGATCACGCCGACCACGATCGTGGCCCAGTACGGGGTGCGGAAGCGGGCGTGGACCTTGCCGAAGAACTTCGGCAGCAGGCCGTCGCGCGAGATCGTGTAGGCGATGCGGGTCTGGCCCATCATCATCACCAGGATCACCGAGGACAGGCCGGCGATGGCGCCGATCTCGACCGCGGTCTTCAGCCAGGCCAGCTGCGTGTAGCCTTCCAGCGCGGTGGCCACCGGCTTGTCGGTGCCCAGCAGGTGGTACGGCATCATGCCGGTCAGCACCGCGCAGACGATGATGTAGACGATGGTGCACACGGCCAGCGAGCCGAGCAGGCCGATCGGCATGTTGCGCTGCGGATCCTTGGTCTCGCCGGCGGCGGTGGAGACCGCATCGAAGCCGATGTAGGCGAAGAACACGATGGTGGCGGCGCGGAAGATGCCGCTCCAGCCGAACTCGCCCGGGCCGGTGTTTTCAGGGATGAAGGGGTGCCAGTTGCCCGGATCGATGTGCGCCGCGCCGATGCCGATGAACAGGCAGATGACGGTGACCTTGATGGCCACGATGATCGCGTTGACGAAGGCCGACTGGGTCACGCCGACATACAGCAGGCCCGACACCGCCGCGATGATCAGCACCGCCGGCAGGTTGAACAGCTTGCCGGAGGCGACGAATTCGCTGCCGGTCCAGGCGATCGGCGCCGCGCTGAGCGCGTCCGGGAAGGGCATGTTCAGCGTGCTGGTGAGGAAGCTGATCAGGTACGCCGACCAGCCCACCGCGACCGATGCCGAGGCGAACAGGTATTCCAGCACCAGGCACCAGCCGATGAACCAGGCCATGCCTTCGCCGAGGGTGGCGTAGGAGTAGGAGTAGGCGCTGCCGGAGACCGGCATCATCGCCGCGAACTCGGCGTAGCACAGGCCCGCCAGCGCGCAGGCGAAGCCGGCGATGACGAACGAGAGCATGACCGCCGGGCCGGCATGGTTGGCCGCGGCCTGGCCGGTCAGCACGAAGATGCCTGCGCCGATCACCGCACCAATGCCGAGCATGATGAGGTGTTTCGCCGTGAGGGTCCGTTTCAACGTGGCTTCGCCGTCCAGGCTGCCTTCGATGGGTTCGCCAGCATCGACGTGCCCGGCCGGCTGGACCGGCTTGACCCTCAACAGTGCTTTCAGCATGCAGAACTTTCCTGATGATCGGATTGGGGCCGCCGATGCGTTGCCGGCGGCCTGGAATGGTGAAGGCCGTGCGAACGGCCCGCTGTACCTTAGCCAAAGCTGAAGCCACCGCACAAGCGCAATCGCAACAATGAACGGCGATAATGAGCAGTATTTTTCCGATCTCCCCGCATTCATGGACCAATCCGCCGAATCCCTTGCCGCGCTTGACGATCACCTGCGCGGGCTGCTGCAGGACTACGCCCGCCGGGAACCATCCCACGACGCGCTGGCTGCCGAATTCGGCACATTGATCGACGATGCGGAAGATCCTTTCTGTCGTGAACGTCTGGCCGGGCACTTCACGGCCAGCTGCTGGCTGGTCAGTGCCGACGGCCAGCGCCTGCTGCTGACCCACCACCGCAAGCTGCAGCGCTGGCTGCAGCTGGGCGGCCACGCCGATGGCGACCGCGACCTGGCCCAGGTGGCGCTGAAGGAAGGGGAAGAGGAATCCGGCCTGACCGGCCTGGTGCTGGACGATCCGGCCATCTTCGACCTGGACAAGCACTGGATTCCCGAGAGCAAGGACGTGCCCGGGCACTGGCACTACGACGTGCGTTTCGTGATCCGTGCTGTGGGCGGCGAAGCCTTTGTGCTGAGCGAGGAATCGCTGGACCTGGCCTGGCGCCCGGTGGCCGAGGTCGCCGCAGACCCGGCCTCGGACGAATCGATGCAGCGCATGGCCCGCCGCTGGCTGGCCCGCTGAGAACAAAAAGGGGACGGAGGGGATTAAGTCGTTTGCGGCACAAACGACTTAATCCCCTCCGTCCCCTTTTTTTTCAGTAGAGGATGCGGGTGCGCAGGGTGCCCGGGATCGCGGCCAGCTCGTCACGCACGGCGCCGGCCTGTTCCTCGCTGGCGGTGATGTCGATCACCACGTAGCCCACCTTCGGGTCGGTGCGCAGGAACTGACCGTCGATGTTGACGTTGTGGCGCGAGAAGATCTCGTTGACCTTGGACAGCACGCCCGGCACGTTCTGGTGGATGTGCAGCAGGCGCAGGCTGTCGGCGTGCTCGGGCAGGGTCACTTCCGGGAAGTTGACCGCCGACAGGGTGCTGCCGTTGTCGCTGTAGCGCACCAGCTTGGCCGCCACCTCGATGCCGATGTTGTCCTGCGCTTCCAGCGTGCTGCCGCCCACGTGCGGGGTCAGGATCACGTTGTCGTGGCGGGTCAGCGGCGATTCGAAGACATCGCCGTTGCCCGTCGGCTCGATCGGGAACACGTCCAGCGCGGCGCCGCCGATATGGCCGCTGGCCAAGGCTGCGTCCAGCGCGTCGATATCGACCACGGTGCCGCGCGCGGCATTGATCACGTGCGCGCCGGGGCGCATCTTCGCCAGCTCGGTGGCGCCGATCATCCACTGCGTGGACGGGGTTTCCGGCACGTGCAGGGTGACGATGTCGGCGCGCGCCAGCAGGTCGTCCAGGCTGGCGGCAGCGCGGGCGTTGCCCAGCGACAGCTTGGTTTCCACGTCGTGGAAGATCACCTGCATGCCCAGCGATTCAGCCAGTACGCCGACCTGGGTGCCGATGTGGCCGTAGCCGATGATGCCCAGGGTCTTGCCACGCACTTCATGGCTGCCGCTGGCCGACTTCGACCAGCCGCCGCGATGGCATTCGGCGTTCTTCTGCGGAATGCCGCGGGTGAGCATGATCGCTTCGGCGATGACCAGCTCGGCCACGCTGCGGGTGTTGGAATAGGGGGCGTTGAACACCGGGATGCCGGCCAGCTCGGCCGCGTCCAGGTCGACCTGGTTGGTGCCGATGCAGAAGCAGCCTACCGCGATCAGGCGCTTGGCCTCGGCCAGCACCTCCGCGCTCAGCTGGGTGCGCGAGCGGATGCCGACGATGTGCGCCTCGGCGATGCGGGCCTTCAGTTCGTCTTCCGGCAGCGCCTTGCTGTGCGCTTCGATCTGGCTGTAGCCGGCGGAGGTGAACACCTCCACGGCGGTCTGGCTGACCCCCTCCAGCAACAGCACGCGGATATCCTGCTTGGGGAACGAGGTCTTCTTCGGCGACATGGTGCGGCACGGCCAGTGGGACAGGGGCTGACCACTATGCCAGATCGCCGGGGCCATGGTGCAGTGCGGAAATAGTTGCATTCGTAGCCATCTGCTGGCCATTGACGGGGCTGGACGCTGGCCCGCGCCGCTGGCACGCTTGCCCGTTCTTCACGCACCGCGCTGGACTGTCATGACCGATTCCCGCATCGCCTCGCTGCAGCAGGCCTGTCCCGGCCTGAAGCTGAAGACCGACCCTGCCGACCTGGAGCACTACGGCCGCGACTGGACCCGGCGCTGGACCCCGGCGCCGCTGGCCATCGCCCTGCCGGCAACGGTGGAGGAGGTGCAGGCGGTGATGCGCTGGAGCGCGGCCGAGGCTGTGTCAGTGGTGCCCTCGGGCGGCCGCACCGGCCTGTCCGGCGGCGCGGTGGCGGCCAATGGCGAGCTGGTGCTCAGCCTGGAACGGATGAACAAGGCGCTGTCCTACGACGCCGTCGACCGCACCCTGGTGGTGCAGGCGGGCATGCCGCTGGAGGCGCTGCACAATGCCGCGCTGGAACACGGCCTGATCTATCCGGTGGATTTCGCCGCGCGCGGCTCGTGCTCGATCGGCGGCAACATCGCCACCAATGCCGGCGGCATCCGCGTGATCCGCTACGGCAACACCCGCGAATGGATCGCCGGGCTGAAGGTGATCACCGCCAGCGGTGAGCTGCTGGAACTCAACAAGGGCCTGATCAAGAATTCCAGCGGCTACGACTTCCGCCAGCTGATGATCGGCTCCGAGGGCACGCTGGGTGTGATCGTCGAGGCCACGGTGAAGCTGACCGACCCGCCGCCGGCCAGCAATGTGATGCTGCTGGCGGTGCCCAGTTTCGACGTGCTGATGCAGGTATTCGCCGCCTTCCGTGCGCGGCTGCAGCTGCAGGCCTTCGAATTCTTCACCGAGCGCGCGCTCGAACACGTGCTGGCGCACGGTGCGCAGGCGCCGTTCGACGAGGTGCACCCGTATTACGTGGTCACCGAGTTCGCCGCCAATGACGAGGCGCAGGAAGCAGCGGCCATGGCGGCCTTCGAGGACTGCATGGGCAATGGCTGGGTCAGCGATGGCGTGATCAGTGCCAGTGATGCCCAGGCCGCCCAGCTATGGCGCCTGCGCGAGGGGATCACCGAGGCGGTGGCGCGCTACAAGCCGTACAAGAACGACGTCTCGGTGCGGATCTCGGCAATGCCGGCGTTCCTGGCCGAGACCCAGGCGCTGATCGGCGAGGCATATCCGCACTTCGACGTGGTCTGGTTCGGCCACATCGGTGACGGCAACCTGCACATCAACGTGCTGAAACCCGATGACACCAGTGATGCCGATTTCGTAACGCAGTGCGAGCACGTGACCAAGCTGCTGGCGCAGGTGCTGGCGCGCTTCGATGGCAGTATTTCCGCCGAGCACGGCATCGGCCTGGTCAAGAAGGGCTACCTGGACAGCACGCGCGGGCCGGCGGAAATCGCGCTGATGAAGGCGGTCAAGCGCGCGTTCGATCCCGACGCGCGGCTGAATCCAGGCAAGCTGTTCGACGTCTGATGCAGGCAAAGACTTCACGCAACCATTACGCTCCATGCATACCCACTGATGGCCTGACCACGATGACCCGTCCGCTTCTGCTGCTCGCCCTGCTGTCCCTGCCGCTGGCCGGCTTTGCTTCCAGCTTCGCCGGCTCGTCTGCCGGTACGTCGGCCGGTTCGGCCTCCGCTTCTTCGGCAGGTACCTCGGGCAGCAGTTCGGGTGATGACAAGGTTGTGCTGGCTGCGCGCGATGACGCGGCTGCCTTTGTTGCCAGCGATGGCCAGATCCGTGGCGCGCGCCTGCAGGCGGCACTGGTGCACCTGCGCGAGCAGGATGCCGCTGCCCAGCAGCAGAGTGACCTGCAGCTGGCCCGCGCGCTGCTGGCGCGCTGATCCGGCCTTCCGGTAGTGCCGGCCGCTGGCCGGCAATTCCATGACATCTGCACGGAACGCAGCCACGCATGGCGTGGCTCTACTGCTGATCGCGCATGCTGCGCACGCCGCCGATCGCCTGCAGCTCGATCCGGCCGGACTGAGCGAGCCGCAGCAGCAACTTGCCCGGCAGACGCTGGACGAAGTGCAGGCGCTGCTGCCGGATGGCCTGCTGCGTGCCTTGCCCGCGCAGGTGCGGGTGTCGTGGCGCGATGATCTGCCGGCACAGGTGCACGGCCGCGCATTCGCCGGGCGCATCGCCCTGCGCCTGGACCTGCTGGATGACAGCCAGGCCGGTGCACGCCGTGCGCGCCGCAGCGCGCTGATCCATGAACTGACCCACGTTGCCGACCGCAGCGGCGCGAACTGGTCGCGCAGCGCGCGCTGGCGCGACCTCGCCGGCTGGCAGCGCAGGCCGTGGCACCTGGGGCGTGGCGCCAATCATTTCAGCGACCGCAGCCCGGATCCCTACGAGCTGCAGGACCCCGCCGAATACCTGGCGGTGAACGCCGAGCGCTTCGTCCTCGATGCCGAATTCGCCTGTCGCCGGCCGGCCGTGGCGCAGTGGTACCAGCAGCATTTCGGGACGCCGCCGTCGCTGCCGACGCCGCAGTGCGAGCGTACCGTGCCGCTGCTGCAGGCCGAGGAGGAGGAGGGCGCGGCGTCGCTGCTGCAGCTGGAGCCTTCGCGCGTCTATGCCGTGGACTACCTGTTGGCCGAAGGCAGTGCGCAGCCGATGAGCCGCTGGGGCCACAGCATGCTGCGGCTGGTGATCTGCCGCCCGGGCCGTGTGCCGGGGCCCGACTGCCGGCTGGATCTGGAATACCACCGTGTCCTGTCCTTCCGCGCATTCGTCGGCGACGTGCAGATTTCCAACTGGCGTGGTCTGACCGGCGGCTATCCCTCGCGCCTGTACGTGCTGCCGCTGCAGCAGGTGGTGGACGAGTACACCAAGGTCGAGCTGCGTGGCCTGCAGTCGTTGCCGTTGAAGCTCGACCGCAGCGAGATCGCCAGCCTGCTCGAGCGCACTGCGCAGGTGCACTGGAGCTATGACGGGCGCTATTACTTCGTCAGCAACAACTGTGCGGTGGAAACGGCCAAGCTGCTGCAGGCCGGCGTGCCGCGGCTGGGCGAGGCGGGCCTGGCCCAGCTGAGCCCGCGTGGCCTGCGCCGCCGTCTGGCGCGGCTGGAGGTGCTGGATGCGCGGGTCCTGGATGATCCTGCCACTGCGCAGGCGCAGGGCTACTACTTCGCATCGGCACGCGATCATTACCAGCAGCTGTTTGCGGTCGCGGCGGCACAGAACGCATTGCCGGCGGCGGACGTTCGGGGCTGGCTGAAGCTGCCCGCGCGGCAGCGCGCGCCGTGGCTGCAGCAGGGCGATGTGCGCGCCAGCGCCGGATTGCTGCTGCTGGAGCAGGCCGCGCAGCGCCGCGCCGAGCTGCGTGCGCGCGATACTTTGAAGCGCCGCCTGCTGGCGGCGCCGGACGGACCGGCAACCGCACAGCTCCGCGGCCTGCTTGAACAGAGCGGGCAGTGGCTGCGGCCAGGCCGGCTGCTGGCCGAGGCCGGGTACGGGTTGCCGTTGGCCGAGGAGCAGGCCGTGGTCGCCGAGGCCGTGACCGCCGCCAGTGCCGCGGCGGTGCCTGCCTGGCAGTCGCTTCGCCAGCAACTGCGGGCAGAACTGCCTGCCGCACAACGGCAGGAGCTGGATGACATCGATGCCAATCTGGCCGCCCTCGGCCATCGACTGCGGGAGCAGGCAGCGACGCCAGCAGCGGGCGTCGCCGTTCGCTGATCGTCGCGTGCGCGGGGCTGCGGTCAGGCGGCTTTCAGGCCCTGCCGTTGCCAAGGTGGTACGGTCAGGTGTCCTCAGCAGTATCGACAAGGAGTCGAGCCATGCGTACAGCTCCCAGCCTGTTGGCTGCCTCCCTGGGCATCATCCTCACCGCGTGCCAGCCGGCACCAGCGCCCGCCGCAGCGGCAAGCGCCGACCTGCCAGCGCCCGTGCCTGAGCCGGCGACGGACAGTGCCGCCGCAAGCGAAACCGAAGGCAACGGCAGCGCAGGCACCGCTGCGTTCCGTGCCAGCGGCAATGAGCCCGGCTGGCTGGCCGTGGTCAACGGCGAGGCGCCAGGCCTGCAGGTCGAGGTGGACTATGGCGAGCGCCGTTTCCAGGTTGCCGCACCCACGGCGGGCGCCGATGGCTGGGCCGGCAAGGCCGCCGACGGCACGCCCATCAAGCTGAGCTTTCAGCGCACCACCTGCCAGGACGGCATGAGCGGCGAATCATTCGAGGCCAAAGCGATGCTGACCATTGGCGCGCACCAGTACCACGGCTGCGGCAACTTCGGCGGTAAATAAGCGCAATTCTGTAGAGCCGAGCCCATGCTCGGCTGCGATTCGCCCGCGATGCATCAGCAGAAGCAGCCGAGCATGGGTTCGGCTCTACAGGAGGCGGTCGCGCCGGGCCACGCCCGGCGCGGGACACTTAGTCGGCGCGGCCGGCGAATTCGCCGGTGGCGGTGTTCACCAGCACGCGTTCACCGTTGGCGATGTACTCCGGCACCATGATTTCAATGCCGGTGTTGAGCTTGGCCGGCTTCGGGCGCTTGGTGGCGGTGCCGCCCTTCAGTTCCGGCGGGGTCTCGATCACTTCCAGCACGACCGAGGCGGGCAGCTGGATCGCCACCGGCTGCTCGTCGATGACCTGCACGTAGATGCCGGTCAGGCCGTCGGTGATGTAACCAGCGTCGTCACCGATCACGTCGGCGTCGAGGGTGTAGGGGGTGTAGTCCTCGTCATCGAGGAACACGAACGCGTCGCCGTCCTTGTACGAATAGGTGGACTGGCGGCGCAGCAGTTCGACTTCGACCAGGTTGTCGTCGGCATCGAAGCTGGCATCGAGCTTGTTGCCGCCCGGCACGCTGTACATGATGAAGCGGAAGCGGACGTTGCCGCCGCGGCCCTGCGGCGAGCTGCGCTCGATGTCGCGGATCTGGTACACGCCGTTGTTGTACTCGACGACGTTGCCCTTCTTGATGTCGTTGGCTTTCATGATGTTGTTGGTCGTTGGGGGTGGGCGCCGTCCCGGCGCCCGGGGGAATCACTTCGGAGCGAGGCGGGTAGCGCCGTCCAGGCGGATGGTCTCGCCGTTGAGGTAGGTGTTGCCGAGGATGAAACCGACCAGGCTGGCGAAATCGTCCGGCTTGCCCAGGCGCGACGGGAACGGGATGGAGGCGGCCAGCGACTGCTGCACGGCCTCGGGCATGCCATCCACCATCGGCGTCCAGAACACGCCCGGGGCAATGGTGTTGACGCGGATGCCAAAGCGCGAGAGCTCGCGGGCCATCGGCAGGGTCATCGACACCACGCCGCCCTTGCTGGCGGCATAGGCGGCCTGGCCGATCTGGCCTTCGTAGGCGGCGATGCTGGCGGTGTTGATGATCACGCCGCGCTCGCCGTCGTCGCCGGCCTCGTTGTGCTGCATGCGGTTGGCCGCGGCCTTGGCCACGTTGAAGCTGCCGACCAGGTTGACCATGACCGTGCCCTGGAAGCCGGCCAGCGGCATCGGACCCTCCTTGCCCAGCACGCGGCCGGCGCCAAGGATGCCGGCGCAGTTCATCGCCACGTTCAGGCCACCAAGGAAGTCGTGGGCCTGGTCGATGGCCGCGGCCACCGCCGTCTCATCGCTGACGTTGACGTTGAAATAGCGGGCCTTGTCGGCACCCAGCTCGACCACGGCGGCCGCGCCCTTGTCGTCGTTGAGATCGAACAGGGCGACCTTGCCGCCATTGGCGACCAGGTGCTGGGCCACGGCCAGGCCGAGGCCGGAAACGCCGCCGGTGATCACGGCACGTACGGAAGACAGCTGCATTGAACGGTCCTGCAGGTTCGAGAACCGCCGATTCTAACGGAAGCCACGGCGCGCGCCGTTGTGCGCTGCTGCAATCGAACTTCACCTGCAGGGTCGAGCCATGCTCGACTGGCGGGGGGCAAGGGCAACAGGAGCAGTCGAGCATGGCTCGACTCTACAACGCCGGTAGGTCGCGCCGGCGCAGCCGCCGCTCGAACTCTTCCGGGGGCAGGCCCGGGGCGAACAGGAAGCCCTGGCCGATGGTCACCCCCAGGCCCAGCAGGCACTGGCGCTGGGCTTCGGTTTCCACACCCTCGGCCACCACGCCCAGGCCCAGGCTGCGGGCGATCGCGCAGACCGCCTCGCACACCGCCACGTCCGAGCGGTTGCGCGGGATGCCCTCGACGAACAGCTGGCTCAGCTTCAGGCCGTGGATCGGCAGCCGGCGCAGGTAATTCAGTGCGCTGTAGCCCTCGCCGAAATCGTCGATGGTCAGCATCACGCCCATCTCGCGCAGGCGGGCGAAGGTGCGCAGGGTGTCCGGCGCGTCTTCGATCAGCACCCGCTCGGTGAACTCCAGCTCCAGCACCGTGCCGGGCAGCTCGAACTCGTCCAGCACCTGGCGCACCCAGCGGGCGAGGTCCTCGCCGACGAACTGCCGCCAGGACACGTTGACCGCCACCCGCATCGTCTCCAGGCCATCATCCTGCCATTGCCGCACCTGCCGGCAGGCCTCGCGCAGCGCCCACTGGCCGATCTGCACGATGTCGCCGGTGTGCTCGGCGTGGCCGATGAACAGGTCCGGGCGCATCTGACCCAGCTGGCCGTTGTGCCAGCGCATCAGCGCCTCGCAGCCGGTGATGGCGCCGGTGCGCAGGTTGATCTGCGGCTGGTAGACCAGGCGGAACTCATCGCCGTCCAGCGCCTTGTGCAGCCGGCTCTCGATCTGCAGGCGATCGTTCTGGCGCTCGGCCAGTTCCTGCGAGAACACATGCCAGCCGTTGCGGGTGCGGCGCTTGCACTCGTACATGGCGGTGTCGGCGTTCTGGATCAGCTGCTGCGGCCGGTCGCCGTCGCCCGGGGCCTTTGCGATGCCGATGCTGGCGGTGACCTGGAATTCGTCGCTGCCCAGCTGGAAAGGCGAAGAGAACGCGGCGGTGATGCGCTCGGCCAGCTGCTCGGCCTGGTCGGGCTGGTCGCGCAGGTCGCAGATCACCAGGAACTCGTCGCCACCGAAGCGGGCGAGCAGGCCTTCGGTGCCGATGGCCGTGGCGATGCGCCGGGTCGCTTCGATCAGCAGCTCGTCGCCGGCGTTGTGGCCGAGCAGGTCGTTGACCACCTTGAAGCGGTCCAGGTCGATGTACAGCACCGCCACCCGGTCGTGGCCCGGGCTGCCCATGCGCACGCCGAGATCGGTGAGCACCGCATCGCGGTTCATGATGCCGGTCAGCGGGTCGGTGCGCGCCTGCACGCGCAGAGTCTCTTCGGCCTGCTTGCGTTCGGTGATGTCCTGCACGGTGCCGGTGATGCGCGCGGCATCGACGTCGCCGGTGGAGACTTCGCCGATCATGCGGATCCAGAACGAGTGGCCGTCGCGGCGCTGGCCCTGCAGCTCCAGGCCGAAGCTGCTGCGGTGTTCGATGGTGTCGGCCAGGGCCTGCTGCAGGGAGGCGCGGTCATCGCTGCGCAGGCAGTCGAGCAGGTCGGTCATGTCCTGCAGGTCGTCGGGCTGGCCGACGATGCGCCGCGCCTCGTCGGTCAGGTACAGGCGCTGCAGGCTGCGGTCCCATTCCCAGCCACCGATGTGCGCCAGCGACTGCGCCCGCGCGAACAGCAGGTTGTTGCGTTTGAGCTCGGTGATGTCGCTGAACATCGAATAGACATGGTCGGCCTGGTCGCAGCCGGTGCCGAACACCGGCACGTTGGTGGTCGACAGCCACAGCATGCGCCCGCGCGGGCGGTGGTACAGGCCGATGATCGTGCTGCGGATGACCCGCCCGGCCTGGAAGCAGCGGATGGTCGGCCACTGTGCCTGGGTGAGGGTGTTGCCGTGCTCGTCGACGATCAGCCAGGCCTCGGGGTCGAGCAGGGCGTCGAAGGCATTGCCGTTGCTGGTGATGCCGAGGACGCGGTGCGCGGCCGGGTTGGCCGAGATCACCCGCAGGTTGCGGTCGAACAGGATCACGCCCTTGTCGATCGATTCCATCAGCAGGCGGTAGCGCGATTCGGCACGCCAGCGGCCGCTCAGGTCGCGCGCCACGGCCACGATGCAGGGCTGGCCATGGTCCTGGAAGCCGGCCGAATGCACCTCCACCGGGAAGCGGCTGCCATCGCCGCGCATGTTGGTCACTTCGATGACATAGGTGTCACCGCGGTTCAGCGCTTCCCAGACCGGCTGCAGGTGGTCGCTGGGCAGGTCGGGATTGAGCAGCTCGATCGGCTGGCCGACGATGGCCTCGCGGGGGCGGTCGTAGGCGTGGATGCCGGCGCGGTTGACGTCCAGCACCACGCCGTCGGCGCTGAGGATGCTGACCGGGTCGGGCACCGCATCGAACAGGGCGGCGTAGCGTTCCTGTGCCTCGCCCATCCGCAGGCGGGCGTCGATCAGTGCCTCCATCGCCTGGCGCAGCAGGCGGGCCTGCGCGGCGGGCGGGGCGCCCGCCAGCGCGGCCTGCAGTGCGGCCAGCGCGTCGTCGGTCACGGCGGATGCTTCGCCGTAGGCCGGGACGTCGCGCGGGCCGCTGTCGTTCATGTCGCCGCCAGGGCCTGCCCGACCCGGCTTGCGGTGGCGCGGCCGAGCAGGCCGGCCAGCCAGCGCCCGGTTTCCGCCAGGGCCGGCAGGTCCACGCCGCATTCCAGGCCCAGGCCCTGCAGCAGGTAGACCACGTCCTCGCTGGCCACGTTGCCGCTGGCGCCCTTGGCATAGGGGCAGCCGCCGGCGCCGGACACCGCACTGTCGACCACGCGCACGCCTTCCTCCAGGCAGCTGGCGATGTTGGCGATGGCCTGGCCGTAGGTATCGTGGAAGTGCACGGCCAGGGCGCTCATCGGAATCTCGGCGGCGACCGCCTTCAGCATGGCCCGCGCCTTGTGCGCGGTGCCGACGCCGATGGTGTCGCCCAGCGAGATTTCGTAGCAGCCCATCTCATGCAGGGCACGGGCCACGCGCACCACGTCGGCCAGCGGCACCTCCCCCTGGTAGGGGCAGCCCAGCACGGTGGAGACGTAGCCGCGCACGCGCACGCCGTCCTCGGCGGCACGGCGCAGGATCGGCGCGAAGCGGGCCAGGGACTCGTCGATGCCGGCATTCGTGTTGGTGCGGTTGAAGGCCTCGGAGGCGGCGGTGAACACCGCCACTTCCTGTACGCCCACGGCGCGCGCACGGTCATAGCCCTGCTCATTGGGAACCAGCACCGGGTAGGCGATGCCGGGACGGCGGTCGATGCCGGCATAGACCTCGGCCGCATCGGCAAGCTGCGGAACCCAGCGCGGGCTGACGAAACTGGTCGCTTCGATGGTGCGCAGGCCGGTGGCGGACAGGCGGTCGATCAGGGCGATCTTGTCGGCGGTGGCTACCGCCTGCTTTTCGTTCTGCAGACCGTCACGCGGGCCCACTTCCACGATGCGGACGAAATCGCTCATCGGCGCACCTCCATCGCGGGCAGGGTGGGGCGGGCGGCAGGTGCGGAAGCGGGTGCGATCACGGGGGTTCCTGGAGAACGGGGGCGGCCCGGTCTCCACCGGGCTGCCAACAGGGATACGCAGGTCGGCCGCGAAAGCGGCCACATTCCTGTGCGGGAATCAGTTGAAGTGGTGGCAGACGGCCGCGATGTTCGTTGCCGTCGGGGCAGATCAGGCCTCCGTCACCCAGTGCGGGGCGCGCTTGTCGAGGAAGGCGCCCAGCCCTTCCTGGCCCTCGGCCGACACCCGCAGGCGCGCGATCAGGGCGGCATTGTCGCGGTCCAGGGTGTCACGGTCGTGGCTGTCGCGGACCTGGCGGACCAGTTCCTTGGCCGAGGACGAGGCGATCGGGCCGGCCTTGTCCAGCAGGGCCAGCTGGCGCTGCACGGCGTCGTCCAGGCGCTCGGGCTCGACCAGCTGGTGGACCAGGCCGATGCGCAGGGCGGTTTCCGCATCGAAGTGCTCGCCCGTGGCGAACCAGCGGCGCGCCTGGCGCGGGCCGATGGCCTCGATCACGTAGGGCGAGATCACCGCCGGCAGGAGGCCCAGGCGGCTCTCGGTCAGGCCGAAACGGGCCGCGCTGGTGGCGATGGCGATGTCGCAGCAGGCGACCAGGCCGACGCCGCCACCGAAGGCTGAGCCATGGACCCGGGCCAGGGTCGGCTTGGGCAGCTCGTCCAGGGTGCGCATCAGGCGTGCCAGGGCCAGTGAATCCTCGCGGTTCTCGGCCTCGCTGGCGGCGGCCATGCCGCGCATCCACTGCAGGTCGGCACCGGCGGAGAAGGACGCGCCGTGGCCGGCCAGCACAACCACCCGTACCACCGGGTCGCGGCCGGCGGCTTCCAGGGCAGCGGTCAGGCGGGCGATCAGGCTCGCGTCGAAGGCATTGTGCAGCTCCGGCCGGTTCAGCCAGAGGGTCAGGACGGCGCCATCGCGCTCGATCAGCAAAGCATCGTTCATGGGATTCCGGGGGTTACTTCATACCTGTATGGATCATAGCGGGCCATGGGTCACGGGCCATGACGCGACGCGGGAATGTTAGAATCGAGAACCATTTACATCCAGCTGAGATCGCGCTAGATGACGCTGTCCGAACTGCCCCTGCATACCCCGGCCGTGGTCGATTCCGTGCAGGATCTGCACGCCAACGATGCCATCGCCCGTCGCCTGCGCGAGCTGGGCTTCGTCAAGGGCGAGGAAGTGCGCCTGGTGGCCAAGGGGCCGGTCGGCGGTGAACCGCTGCTGGTGCAGGTCGGGTTCACCCGTTTCGCGCTGCGTATCAGTGAAGCCAAGCGGATCGTCATCGACACCGCCCGTGTGGAGTCCCGTGCATGAATGCTGCCGTCAACGCCGCTCCCCTGCGCATCGCGCTGGTCGGCAATCCCAACAGCGGCAAGACCGCGCTGTTCAACCAGCTGACCGGCAGCCGGCAGAAGGTCGCCAACTACACCGGCGTCACCGTCGAGCGCAAGGAAGGGCGCCTGCGTGCGCCGTCCGGCCGCGAGTTCGCCGTGCTCGACCTGCCGGGCGCCTACAGCCTGCAGCCGGCCAGCCTGGATGAGGCGATCACCCGCGACCTGTGCCGGGGCTTCTACCCGGGCGAGGCCGCGCCGGACGTCCTGCTGTGCGTGATCGACGCCACCAACCTGCGCCTGCACCTGCGCTTCGCGCTGGAGCTGCGTGAGCTGGGCAAGCCGATGGTCATCGCGCTGAACATGGTGGACGCGGCCCAGCGCCGTGGCATCCGCATCGACGTGGCCGCACTGGAGCGCGAGATCGGGGTGCCGGTGGTGGAAACCGTGGCCGTGCGCAAGCAGGGCGCCAAGGCCCTGGTCGACCGCCTCGATGTGATGGTGCCGCACCTGGATGCGCCGCTGGCCGGCGTCGAGGGCGGCATCGATTACCACGCCAAGGTGCGCAGCATCCTTGCGGCGGCCGTCAGCATGCCGGCGCGCACCGCGAAGATCGACGACACCCTGGACCGCTGGCTGCTGCACCCGGTGTTCGGGCTGATCACCCTGGTGGTGGTCATGTTCCTGATCTTCCAGGCGGTGTTCGCCTGGGCCACGCCGCTGATGGATGGCATCGAAGCCGGCTTCGGCTGGCTGGGCGAATTCGTCGGCGGCGTGCTGCCCGAAGGCCCGCTGACCAGCCTGCTGACCGACGGCATCATCGCCGGCCTCGGCGGGGTGGTGGTCTTCCTGCCGCAGATCCTGATCCTGTTCGCCTTCATCCTGGCGCTGGAGGAGTCCGGCTATCTGCCGCGCGCGGCCTTCCTGCTCGATCGCATGATGGCGGGCGCCGGCCTGTCGGGTCGCTCCTTCATCCCGCTGCTGTCCAGCTTCGCCTGTGCGGTGCCGGGCATCATGGCAACCCGCAGCATCCAGGATCCGCGTGATCGCCTGGCGACCATCCTGGTCGCGCCGCTGATGACCTGCTCGGCACGACTGCCGGTGTACGCGCTGCTGATCGGTGCGTTCATCCCGGCCGGCAAGGTCGGCATCTTCAACCAGCAGGGCCTGGTCCTGTTCGGCCTGTACGTGGCCGGCATCCTCAGCGCGCTGGTGATGTCGTGGGTGATGAAGAAGTGGCGCCGCGACAAGAGCGAGCATCCGCTGATGCTGGAGCTGCCGTCCTACCGCCTGCCGCACGTGCGCGACCTGGCCGTGGGCCTGTATGAGCGCGGCATGATCTTCCTGCGCCGGGTGGGCGGCATCATCCTGGCCCTGACCATCCTGCTGTGGGTGCTGCTGACCTTCCCGGGCGCCCCGGCCGACGCCACCCTGCCGGCCATCGATTACAGCTACGCCGGCCAGATCGGCCATGCGATGACCGCGATCTTCGCGCCGCTGGGCTTCAACTGGCAGATCTGCATCGCGCTGATCCCGGGCCTGGCTGCGCGAGAAGTGGCGGTGTCCTCGCTGGCCACGGTCTACGCGCTGTCGGCGGCCGATGACGATGCGGCCATCTCGGCGCTGTCCCCGGTGGTGGCCGATGGCTGGTCGCTGGCCACCGGCCTGGCGCTGATGGTGTGGTTCATCTACGCACCGATGTGCATTTCGACGCTGGCCACCATCAAACGCGAAACCAATTCGTGGAAGACGATGGGCTTCTCGGCGCTGTACCTGTTCGCGGCGGCCTACGTGGCGGCACTGATCACCTACCAGGTGACCGTGGCGCTGGGAGGCGGCTGATGGACGCCGGCCTGCTGATCCAATACCTCATCGTCGCGGTGGCCGTGCTGGCCAGCGTGTGGGTGGTGATGAAGAAGCAGTTTCCGGG